>Ga0114931_10006753_pt1 | contig 14086 bp, 11 predicted proteins | sample 2SBtaG_FD_89579 | JGI IMG/M metagenome (GOLD analysis project Ga0114931, IMG submission 89579) | Deep subsurface microbial communities from Kolumbo volcano to uncover new lineages of life (NeLLi) - 2SBTROV14_V59a metaG | ecosystem: Environmental > Aquatic > Marine > Volcanic | place: Kolumbo...
CGCGCTCCTCGTGCTGGTCTACGGCATCCTGCTCGGCCTCGGCGTGTGCTCGCTATCGATGGCGCTCGCCTTCGCGCTCCGCGGGCATGCGCAGTTCTTCGCCATCGTGGGCTTCGTCGGCCTCCCGCTCCTCTTCGCCAGCAACGCCCTCGCACCTCTCGACGCCATGCCCGGCTGGCTCCAGCTCATCGCCCAAGCCAACCCCATGACCTACACCATCACCGCCAGTCGCAGCCTCATCCTCGACGGACTGCAACCCCGTCCGCTCTTGACGACTCTCGCGGTCATCGCGGCATTCGATGCCCTGGCGGTGGCAGCGTGCCTCTGGGCGTTGCGGCGAACGACCGCCTGAGCGGAGGTGAGCGCACGCGCCGGCGGGGACGTGCCCCTGCAACGCGGCCGAAGCCGCCCTGCCGCCCTTGATTCTGGTGGACCCCTGAGGATCAAGAGTCCGACTCCTTTGACCCGGAGGCGACGTCCAGGGAGACCACTACATTTGGGAGAACCCGAGATTCAACGTCCGGGACGCCGTAACCGTCACCCGATCAAGCATCTGCGGCAGTCGCGCCGCATTCCGCGCCCCCCGTTCAGCATGACCCGTTGGAAGCTGAACGGGCGATCCCGGGACTCGAGTAGTGAACCGCTATCGGGGCGGCCTGACCGGGTTCAGCGTGCTCGTGACAGGGCAGGGCGTGTCCCTGACGGGCTCCGCCATGGCGAGCCTGGCCCTCAGCATCTGGCTGTGGCAGAACACGCAGAGCGCCACCGCCATGAGCCTCGCCTCCATCGCCTACCTACTCCCTCAGGCTCTCCTGAGCCCCATCGCCGGCGCCGTCGTCGACCGTTCGGGACCGCGTAGAGCCCTCCTGACCGGTAGCGGCGGAGCCGCAACCGCGTCGCTCTTCGCCCTCGCGCTCGTCATCACCGGAGCGCTACACTCCTGGCAGCTCTACACCCTGAACGCCATCACCGGCGCTTTCTCCGCCGTCGAAGTCCCCGCCTTCACAACAGCCATGGCCCTTCTGGTGCCCGACGCGGATCGCGACCGCGCCAGCGGCCTGCTCACCCTCACACAGAACGCCACCAACATCCTCGCCCCGGTCGTCGCCGGCGCACTCATCGTGGCGGCCGGACTCGGCGGCGTCCTGACCGCCGACCTAGCATCCTTCGCGGCCGCCGTGGCCGCCATACTGTGGGTCCGCACACCCGCCATCACCAGGCCTCACCGAACGCGCCTGGCCTCGTCCCTCGGCATCCGAGCCGCCGCACGGGTGATCCGCTCACGACCCCTGCTAGCGCACCTCCTCGGGCTCCAACTCGCCATGGCCACCGTCGGCGCCGTCGGCATGGTGTTCCTCGCGCCGCTGGTGATCGCGCGCTCCAGCGGCAACCCCGCCGCCGTCGGCCTGGTGCTCGGATTCTCCGGCGCCGGCGGCGTCGCCGGCGGCCTCACCATGGCAACGGCAGGCGGCGCACTCACCCGGCGCTGGGGCCGCGCCCGCATCGCCCTCACCAGCGCCGGCCTCCTCAGCTTCACCGGCCTGGGCCTGCTCGGCGTGGCACGCACCATCTGGCTGCTCACAGCAGCCGCCACCGCGCTCACCTTCCTCCTCGCCTTCTTCAGCGCACCCCTACAGGCCCTCTGGATCGCGGCGGCCCCACCCGATGCGCTGGGCCGGGTCACGGCCCTCAGGCACCTGCTCGTCCGCGGCGCCACACCCATCGTCATGCTCGCCGCCGGGCCCACCGCCGACACCATCCAAGCCCACCTCGCGCGCGGCACCCAGCCCGCCTGGCTCCACACCCTCGTAGGCCACGGACCCGCCACCGGCATGGCCACCCTCTTCCTGCTCGCCGCCATCACCGGCATCGCCGTTGCCGGCGCCGGCACCCGCTCCAACGCACTACGAACCGCGAACCGACCGAACACGCAAACGAGCCAAGCAACGCCGACGCCCGAACCCTGACCCCGCTACGAGACCTCGCCCTCGACCGCGGCCAACCCCAATGTCACGACGTAGGGCTGCTGCCCCTTCACCTGGCGCCGCCGGAACCGCCTCACCAGATCCGCCACCCCCCTGCAACGCCTTCGCAGCCTCGAAATCCAACTCCAGCACGTCCCCGCTACCCCAGAACGCCGGCGCGTCACGATTCAGCAGCCGCTCCAACCGCACCGCCTCCGGCCGCCCGTCGCCCCCTTCCGGCGCGATCACCAGCGTCAGCTCATCCCCACCCAAGCGCCCCACCAGCACGCCCCACTCCTCCGAAAACGCCCGCAGCGCCCTCGCCGCATGCTCCGCGAACGCGCTCCCCTCCGTGAAACGCAGCAACAGCTCCGCCAGAGAAGCATCCGGCGCCGCCGCCAACGAGAAGAAGAAGGCATCCGCCGAAACCCCGGTACCTCGTAACGCCATGACCGTCCACCACCACGCGGTCCACAGCCGTCAACAGACCGAGCGACTCGAACCTTCGAACGTGGTGGTACAAGGCGTTCGTCTTCAAACCCAGGCGCCTCGCGGCCTGAGCCGTGCCCGTCGGCGCACCCAGAAACGCCTCCAGGAGGCGGCGGCGGCGGCCAGCATCGAGCAGCACCTCGATGGCCCCGCGCGACGTCACCCTCTTCACCGAACGATCCACCACGCACCCCCGCCTTCCGCATCACAGACCAACACCAAACGCGAACAGCCGCGGACTTCCTTCGAGCGTAACCGCCAACACCGAACCCGGGCCAGCCGGCAGGCAAGACCGGCCGATACGCATAACAGACGACCACACTTGGGCGGCAAGGATTCGAACTGGACTTCCAGTGACCTGAAGTCACGCCCAGGAACGCGACCATATTAGGGGGAACTGGGAGAGCCGCGTCCAGGACGCTGTCGCTACACCAGAAGTCCCTCCCCATCGCAGAGCCGTCCATGAACCGGCGCCCTCTTGCCTTGGCTACCCTTCGGCGACAGGAAGCAGTCCCTGAAGACGCGGCAGACCGCGCGCGCCCATTGCCCTGCCGTAGTCTGGAAGCGATGCGAATCGTGACGGATGGGGCCTTGGCGCTCACGTTCCGCCGTGCAACTTTCGGCCGCTACTGGGTCGCCGGCTTGGCGTCCGAAGTGGGCGACGCCATGGCCTGGATCGCCATGGCCTGGATCGCCTTACCCTGGTTCGTGCTGCAAACCTCCGGTTCTGCTTCAGCGGCGGCCGCCGTCCTGCTGGCGTTGGAACTGCCTGCCGTTGCGACGGGTGCCCTTCTCGGTTCGCTCAGCGACCAGTTGCAGCCACGCGTTGTGATGGCGGTCGACAACGCGGTCCGCGCCCTCGTCTTCATCGCAATCCCAGTCCTGTACACGGTGGCAGCCTTGCCGCTCGCGCTGCTCATCGGCCTGGCCGCCCTGGCCGGAGCACTCGAGCCCGCGACGCGCGTGGGCGGCCGGGTGATGCTGCCGGATCTGGTCGCGGACGACGAGCTCGATGCCGCGAACACGCTGGTCTCCTTGGCCGTCAGCCTCGCGGTCGTGGCGGGGCCAGCGCTCGCGGGCGTGCTAATCGCCACGCTCGGCGGCCCGGCCGTGTTGCTCTTCGACGCCGCCTCCTTCGTGCTCATGGCGGTCGTCGCGTCAACGCTGCCCCGGCTCCCAAGGTCAGCCATGCCGCAGCCGCCGACCCTGGCGGAGCGGTTCGGCTGGCGCCAGCTCTGGAGCTCTCGTATCGTCAGGGCCACGACGCTGCTTTCACTGGTCTTCTTCTTCTCCTACGGACCCTTGGAGGCGGCCATGCCGGCGTACAGCGCCCGCGTGCTCGGCGCTGGATCGCAGGCGTTCGGCCTGCTGTGGTCAGCGCTCGGCGTCGGCATGTTGGTCGGTACCTCGCTCAGCCGATTCCTAGCGCGGCGCGTGCCTGTCGGCCGGGCGTTGCCCGCCATCGCGGCCCTGTGGGGCGTGTGTCTGCTGCCGTTGATCGGCATCCGTCAGGTCCCATTGGCAGCCGCATTCCTGGCGCTCGGGGGCCTCGTGTGGGGACCCTACACCCCCTTGGAAACGACGCTCCTGCAGCGAAGCGTCCCCCGCGGCGAACTCGGACGCGTATTCGGCGCGCGCTCGACGCTACTGACGAGCGCAGCCCCGCTGGGCATCGCCCTAGGCGGCGCGATGCTGGCATTCGTGCCACCCACTGCCCTCATAGCACTATCCGGAATGGCCTGTGTAGCCGTCGGCGCCGCTGGCTTGAACTCAAAGACGCTGAGAAGCGCCGGTTGGCGGGGCAGCAGCCGCGTGACCGCCGGCGAGGAAATCTGACTCTAGCCATGAGGGCGACAAAGGCCACCGCGGATCGTGAACCTGATCTCACGTGCCGCTCCGCCGGCCCCTCACTCGAATCTCGACAGCCCCATCCGACTCGCCATCGGCGAGGAACCTCAGCAGAGCCGCGCGTTCCTCGATGGCGGCTTCCACGGCCCCAGGCTGCTCGCCTTCCTGGAGGGGCAGGGCGTGGAGTACGTCATGGGCGCCGATCCGGAGGATCGGACGCCCGGCAACAGCGCGCTGGAGCGCCTCGCCGAACCGCTCATGGTCGAGGCCAGGCGCCTGTCCGAGAGCAGCGGGGAGAGCGAGCGCGTCTACGGCGAGGGAAAGTACCGGGCGGGAAGCTGGCAGCGTGCTCGGCGCGTCATCATCAGGGCGGAGCTCACCCACTACGGAACTCGACCCGCCAAGGACAACGATCGCTACCGCGTCACCAACCTCGAGGGGGATCCCGAGGAGGTGTACGCCGACATCTACTGTTTGCGCGGGGAGGTCGAGAACCGCCTCAAGGAGCTGCAGCACGGCCTCAAGCTCGACCGCCTGTCATGCCATGCGTTCACCGCCAACCAGTTCCGGCTCATCCTCACCGCCTGAGCGCACGCGCTCATGCAGGAGCTCAGGCGCGCTGCGGCCGGAACCGCCGGCGCCCGTTGGCAGGTCAGCACCCTGCGCGAGCGCCTCCTGAAGCTCGGCGTGTGGCTGCCGGCCTCCAAGCGCCGCATCCTCCTGCACCTGCCCAGGGACGCGCCCTGGCGGGCCGAGCGGCGCGCCGTCGCCGCCAGCCTCGGCGCGCTCGCCCCCTGAACCAACGCCCGCGTGCCGCTCTCGCCCGACGACGACCCCGAACAGGGGCATCCACCCTCCAGAACCCAGCCCCCAACGGCTCTCATGAAATATTCGGGCTAGAGCGCGACTCCACTCTGAAGCCGGACGTCGTAGAGCCCAGGCCGAAGCCCTACTCGCTGCGCCTAAGTGCGCTCTGGATCCTCGCCGCGGTCTCGGAAGGCACTCCGGCAGCATCCGCGTACGACGGCCACTTACCCACGACATCACGCGCCCGACGGAGGACCTCCGTTGCGCGGCTCCGAGAGATACTCGCGCTCTCGGCAACCCGCAGCATGTCCTCCTCGCCGGGATGCTCCGCCTCACCGGCAACGCTCGTGGTGTGCCAACCGTTGATGCCTTCCGAGAACACGAGGTCATAGGCCGGAGCGAGCGTCCATCCGCCATCGGGCGTCATCAGATACGAGAAGTTCTTGACGTGATCATCGCGGTTGTGCGCGACTACGTTGAACACCATGCGAACGAACGCCTGCTCGACCTTCCCATGATCCCGCGTCAACACGAACGTGGCACGCAAGAACCCGTCGTAATCCATGGACGGCATCCGGTGGCTCGCATGCAGCAACCCCCCGAGCGAGTGTTGATGCAGGCGCCGTCCACCATCCCGATCGAAACGCTCGACGCCGAAGTAACGGTTCCCATCACGAGCCTCGAACAACCGAACGAGCGGCACCTCAACGCCCGCATCGCGAGCCATGCGCGCGTACGCGAACTCGACAGCACCCGCCCCCACCACGTCCTCCTTCGCCGGGAACTTGACCAGGTAGGGGCGAAACCCCTCAGGAAGCTGCCCGGAACCCGACACCAGCGCACCGTCCCGCTCCCGGAAACCTACCAACACCTTCGGGCGAGCGCCGCCAGGCGAACCACCGGCCACCCTGAGCTCGGGAAGCACCTCCTCGGCACTGCCCTCCTGCAACCGCCCCGCTTGCGCCGCGACGTCCGCCAGATCCACCGGCCAACCGACATCCGCCTCACCGTGATAAGGCGGGCGGTACGCCAACGCACCCATGGCCCGCGACCCGATGTACGCCAACCGATCCAGAGGCGTCACCGAGTGCACAGGCACACCCTTGCGCCGGAACTCACGATCCATCAACAGCAGGCCCCACCCGTCAGGAAGGGAGTCGTTGAACACGCCGTGAAGACCGCCGAACGTGCGCTCGGGGTCCTCGAACACACCCGTTTGAACCGGAAGCTTGAACGGGGACAGAGGCAGCGGCTCGGCCAGGAACTCGGGGGAATACTCGAAGTAGACGCGACTCCCGGTCTCCGCCAACGTCTCCACGTGACGCCGCTCGCTACCCCAATCCAGATCCACCTCGAGCCGCCGCATCAGCCGCCGCGCCTGCCTCGCGCCCGTGACGGCAGCCGCTCCCGACGCTCCAACTCCTCGAGCGACGCAGCCTTCGGCAAGCGGAACAGCGCATGTACGCCATCGACCGCGTTCAGCACGACCGCAAGTTGCATGAGTCGCTCCATCGAGATCCGACCCGTACGCTCGAAACGCCTATAACTTGCCAGCGTCATGCCAGAGCGCCCAGCCAACTCCGGTTGCGTCCAACCACGCTCCAAACGAAGCCGCTTCACCCGCCCCGCGACCTCCTGTGCCAACTCACGAGGCATCAACAACTCAGGTGGCAACATATTGGTAGACTCGTCCATATTTCGGCCTCAAGTGTCATTATATTAGCACGAGCGAGCCGCGCTGGAGGATGCGCGCACAACCTACGCACCAGCCCGCCGAAAGGATTCCCAGGCGCGTCTACCACCCCATCTGCTGCTGTTGGCGACAGCAAGCTGGCTAGGCTCACGCTCCCGCCAGCGGACGCGTCTCAGCGGCCAGGCAGCCATGCGTCAGCTACGGTGCAGGGACCATCAAGATCGAGATCAGGAAGTTTGCGCGCCACTAGGGGTCCAGGCGGTCCGCATGACGAAGGGCCCACTCCCCCCAACTCGGATCACGCCCAGAAGTGGCCCCGCTCGACTCCTCAAGCACAGCTCGAACGTACGCCCGAATCTGCTCCGCCTTCACCCAATTCGCAGCGTCCACCTCAAGCTGCCTGCCGACGACGAGCCAGCTCGGCGCCGCGCACCCGCGTCCGAGCCTTCGATCTCTAGCTGCAGCTCCCCGGACGGCACATAGTCATACGCCGGCGGCGGCCACACCGACGACCGACGCAACTCCGCCTCTGTCGGGACGCGCTCCGACCGGCGCAGACGCTCCACCAACCGAAGCGTCAACTCCTGGCGGTGAACGAGAAACGCTAGAGACCGCAGGCTTCGGCAACCCGTAGTACGTCACGACAGGTGGCAACGCCTCGACCTCGAAACCCCGACGCTTCCCCGCCCGCGCCAATGCCTCCACCAACAGCAACGCCCGACGACGCACCGCCTGCGACACCACCGCCGTCACAAACGACGACCCACCACCCCGATTCCGCCCGTACCGATCCAGCCGCGACGCCTTCAACTCATCGCGAATGCCAGCCACCGCCGGCGAAAGCCGCCGAGCATTCGCGACCACGATCCTGTTCGCTTCTTCCGCCTCGAACGCCTTCTGACGCAGCACCAGCTCGGAATCGCTCACGCCACGATGCACCTTCGCCGCCGTCACGAGTAGGCTCACGGCCTCGTCCGGATCACCTTTGAGGCGCGGGCGCCGCACGCGCTTCCCTGACCGCACTTTGGTCCAATGCCCCAACCCCGGCGTCGGAACCCCATGACGCCCACAGGGCTTCTTCAAACCCACGTCCGACATGCCGTACCGAGGCGCCAAACGCGACATCGGCACGCTCCACACCAGGTCGAACAACTCCCTACGGCTCAGATTCACATCTCACATGGTGCGCACAGCGTAGGGCATGCAGGTCGTTTCGCAAATGCAGATGCTCCCGCCGGACAGCTCCAAGTGCCCGGTTCCCTCGAACTCCTCCCAGACCCACCTTCATCCGCAAAACCGCGGTCCACAAGGCTTCAAGCTAACCGGCAACAGGATTCGCACCCCGGGAAGTAGCTAGACCACCCCAGTAAGGGGCCGAATAGTCACGAGTTCACGCACTAATTGGACTAGTAAGCACGCAAATAGCAATGGCACAAGCTATACTGACCTCACCACGGAAAGGAGGTGGTCCTCATACATACGAACGAAGAGACCAGTGGAGGTGCCCGCCGGGGGTAACTCAGGACCGCCTTCTCGAGTTCAGAAGGAACCTCAGGGTTCCCTCTAGATTCTGGCGGGTTACCGGCGCGCTCCCCGGCTCAGGCTGGGGAGCGCGTTTCCGTTGACGTGCGTGCACCGGGCGCGGACGCGGGGACCCCGGCCACGTGCCGGGACGCCGCGCCTCCGGCCCGGCCTGCGCGGCTCACGAGGGTCCCGCCGTGGCGGCCAGCAGCGCGACCTCGCCGCAAGCGCGCCTCGTACTCGTTCCCCTGTACGAACGGGCCCGCGCCGGGCGCGATCAGGAAGCGCCGGGCGTCCCCGTCGGGGCTGTCCAGGAAGGCCCAGAGCGCGGCCTCCTTCTCCGGCGCCGTGTCGGCACGCCGCGACCAGGTGGTGAGCGGCTTGACGCGCCAGCCGCGCTCGAGCAGGTAGGGCTCGAGCCCCGCCGCCCCCAGCCAGCCCATCCAGGTCGACACCCGGTAGGCCTCGACGTGGCTCGGGTCGCGCAGGCGCGATCGGACCGCCTCCACCAGCCGCGGCAGCTCGTCGCCCTCGGCGTGGGACACGCTGGTCACATAGGCCTGCGCCGACGCGGCCAACCGGGCCCGGGCGCGCTGCTGTGTGGCGGCGAGGTCGGCGCCGGTGGCCGGCCCGCCAGCGGCGGGCACACTCGTGGCGGCGTTCGCGTCCGGTGCGCGGCCCGCGCCGTCGTTCACGGCGTCCTTCACGCCGTTCGTTCGTTCGTCGCTCAGCGCTCGCCCAGCGCCCGCCAGGTGCTCGGCAGCAGGCCGACGGCCAGCAGCATCTTGATCGCGTCCCCGATCAGGAACGGCACCAGCCCCAGGGTCAGCGTCTGGCCCCAGCTCCCGCCCAGCACACCATGCAGCCACAGCAGCCCGGGAACATAGATGGCTACCTCGGCCAGTACCATGGCACCGACCGTCCGGACGTAGCTGCGATCCCACCCCCACTCGGCCAGCCAACCGAGCAGCGCCGAGGCCACCACGAAGCCGATCAGGTAGCCGCCGGTCGGCCCCATGAGGTGGGCCAGGCCGCCCTGCCAGCCGGTGAACAGTGGCAGGCCGAGCGTGGCCAGGCCCACATAGGCCGCCGTGGTGAGCGTGCCGAGGCCGAGCCCGTAGGCGGTGCCTACGAGCAACACGCCCAGGGTCTGGCCCGTGAACGGGACCGGGCCGAGCTGGATGCGCACCTGCGCCAGCGCGGCCAGGAAGGCCACGCCGACGACGACCTGCAGAGCGGCCCGCAGGGCGCTACGTTGGCGCGGCGCCGGAAGGATCCGTTGGATGAGCGTCGTCGAGAGCGCTCGGCTTGCCATGGTTCGACCTCCACGAGCGGCGGGGGTGGTGCTCCCGCGTCGACGACGAGTATACAAGGGGTCGCCGCGAACCCCGGGAGCCCACGCCTCTATCCTGGCCCCCTATACTGAAACCGTGCCCATCGACCCCAGCGAGGTCCGCGCGTCCGACTGGGTGACCACCGTCGACACGGTGTTCCCGAACCAGGTCAACCCGCTCGGCACCCTCTTCGGCGGCGTCGTGTTGCAGTGGATGGACGTCAACGCCGCCGTTGCCTGCGCGCGCTTCTGCCGACAGCCGGTGGTGACGGCCTCGACCGAGCCGGTCGACTTCCGCAACCCCATCTACGTGGGCGAGATCGTCGAGGTCAAGAGCCGCATAGCCTGGACCGGGACCACCAGCATGATCGTGCGCTGCGAGGTGCACGGCGAGAACCCCATCACCGGCGAGCGCCGCCTGTGCACGATCGGCCACCTCAACTTCGTCGCCGTCGGCGAGGACGGCCGCCCCACCGCCGTGCCGAAGCTCCGGGTGGAGTCGGCGCTGGAGAAGCGCCACTGGGAGACCGGCGAGCACATCCGGCAGGACATCCTTCGGCGGCGCCAACGCAAGACGGGCACCCCGACGGGCCCGGCCTGAGCCCCGCACAGCCGCGCGAGAGCCCGTGGACGACGTGACGCGCGTCCCGGACCGCCGCTGCTATGGTGGGTCGGTCGGGAGCGGACGGCCCCCGCTGCCCGACGAGGAGGAAGCATGAGCGACGTCACCACCGAGGAGAGCCGCAACACGCTCCAGCAGCGTGCGATCAACGCCATCCGAGCCCTCGTCATCGACGCCACCCAGGCGGCGGGCGACGGTCACCCGGGCATGCCGATGGGCATGGCACCGGTCGGCTACGCGCTGTACCGCCATGCGATGAAGCACAACCCCGCTGACCCTTCCTGGCCCGACCGCGACCGCTACGTGCAGTCCGCGGGTCACGGCTCGATGTTGCAGTACAGCCTCCTGCACCTGACCGGCTACGACCTGCCCATGGCCGAGCTCGAGCGCTACCGCCAGTGGGGCAGCAAGACGCCGGGGCACCCGGAGTACGGCCACACCGTCGGCGTCGAGACCACCACCGGACCGCTCGGGCAGGGCATCAGTACGGCCGTGGGCATGGCGCTGGCGGAGGCACACCTGGCCGCACGCTTCAACCGGCCCGGCTTCGATGTGATCGACCACCACACCTACGTCATCGCATCGGACGGCGACATCATGGAGGGCGTGTCGAGCGAGGCGTCGTCGTTCGCGGGGCATCTCGGGCTCGGCAAGCTGATCGTCCTGTACGACGACAACGACATCTCCATCGACGGCTCCACCGACATCACGTTCTCCGAGGACGTGCTGGAGAGCTACCGTGCCTACGGCTGGCACGTGGCCTCCGTCGACGATGCCAACGACGTGGCGGCCGTGCGGGCCGCCATCGCCGAGGCCAAGCGCGAGGTCCTGCGGCCGAGCTTCATCCGGGTGCGCAGCATCATCGGCTACGGCGCTCCCCACAAGCAGGGCACGTCGGCGGTGCACGGCTCCATCCTCGGCGACGAGGAGGCGAAGGCCGCCAAGGAGAACCTCGGCATCGATTGGGACGCGTTCACCGTGCCCGCCGACGTCGCCGAGCACTACGGGGCCGTACGCGAGGAGGGGCGGCGCGCAGAGCAGGCGTGGGACGCTCTCATGGAGCGCTACCGCGCGGCGCACCCCGACCTCGCCGCGGAGCTCGAGCGGGTGCTGGCAGGCGACCTCCCCGCGGGCTTCGACGCCGGCATGCCGACCTTCGAGGTGGGCACGCAGCTGGCGACGCGCAAGGCCTCGCAGCAGGCGATCAACGCGCTGGCGCCGCGTGTGCCCGAGCTGATCGGCGGCTCGGCCGACCTGGCCAGGTCGAACCTCACCGACATCGAAGGCGCCGCGCCGATCGCCCGCGGAGCGTACGGCGGCCGCATCATCCACTTCGGCATCCGCGAGCACGCCATGGCCGCCATCGGAAACGGCCTGCGCCTGCACGGCGGCGTGCGCCCCTTCGTTGGCACCTTCCTGATCTTCTCGGACTACCTGCGCCCGGCCCTGCGACTGTCGGCCCTGATGGGCCAGAGCGTGCTCTACGTGTTCACGCACGACAGCATCGGCCTCGGCGGCGACGGCCCCACCCACCAGCCGATCGCCCAGCTCATGGCCTTGCGCGCGATCCCCAACGTCACGGTGATCCGCCCCGCCGATCCGAACGAGACGTCGCAGGCCTGGGTGGCCGCCCTGCTCCACCGCGAGGGGCCCGTCGCGTTCGCGCTCACGCGCCAGAACGTGCCCGCCCTCGACGTTCCCGCCGGCAGCGTGGCCAAGGGCGGCTACGTGCTCTCGCCCGAGGACGGCGACGGCGCGCCGGACGCGCTGCTCATCGGCACGGGCTCCGAGGTGGCGCTCTGCCTGGAGGCCCAGCAGACGCTGGCCGAGCAGGGCGTGCGCGCCCGCGTCGTCAGCCTGCCGAGCTGGGAGCTGTTCGAGGCGCAGGACGCCGCCTACCGTGAGGCGGTGCTGCCGGCATCGGTCAAGGCGCGCGTCACCGTGGAGGCCGGAGCCTCGCTCGGGTGGGAGCGCTACGCCGGCGACGCCGGCGTCATCCTGGGCGTCGATCGGTTCGGCCGGTCCGCGCCCGGTGCCCGCGTGATGGAGGAATACGGCTTCACGGTGCAGCACGTGGTCGACGCCGCCGGCGAGAGCCTGGCCCGCGCGCGCCGGACCTGAGCCGTGAAGGCGGGGGCGCGCCGGAACGCGGCGCGCCGCTCCGCGGCCGCGCACCCTTCGTCGCGTCCCAACGCGGAATGGGACGCACGCCCGGTCCGTGACGGGAGGCGGCTCGTATAGTGGTGGGCAGCGTGCCGTGGCGTACGGCGCGAGCCCCACGTCCGCACCGCTCGGGAGGTCCCATGAAGCGCGTCAGCATCCTACTCGTCGCCCTCGTTCTCGCCGCGTGCTCGAGTGCGCTGGCCCAGTCGCTGCGCTCGCTGCTGCCGGCCGACACGGTCTTCGCCGTGGGCGTACAGGGTCTCAGCGGCCAGCAGGCCAAGATCCAGCCGTTCATCGACGAGTTCGACCGGCTCGGCGTCGCGAAGGCGTTCCAGGACGCGTTCGCGTCCACCGGGAAGCAGGCCGAGCGGTTGGCGAAGCTGCCCAACCTGAACCAGATGCCCGAGGAGCTCAAGGGCCTCGGCGCCCTCGACATCCTCGGCAACGAGGCCTACCTCGCCGTCGCCGTTCGTCAGGGCAACCCGCTTCCGGCCGTGGTCTTCGTGGCCAAGGTCGACGCCAAGGCGCAAGCGGCGGCCACCAGGTTGGTGGCCAAGGAGGCCGGCATGGCCGGTGTCCAGAAGCTCACCGAAGGCAAGATCGACTTCTACGTCTCCAAGGTCGACGACGGCAGCGGCACCACCACGGTGGTCGCATACGCGCAGGACGGCGCACTCGTGGCCCTGTCGAACAACCCCGACGCGCTGCGCGGGGTGCTCCGGCGCCAGCAGGGCGCCAGTGAGCCCTCGTTCACCGACGGCGCCGGCTACAAGGCGACCCTCGGCGCCCTCGGGAGCGGGAACGTCATGATGTACGTCGACCTCGCTCCACTCGCCGGCATGGCGCAACCCCTCCTCGCCGCCCAGGGCATGGACGCCCTCTCGAAGCGCCTCGCCAACGCGCTCACCACCATCGGGACCAGCGGCGACGTCACCGTCATCACCTCGAAGGGAGTCGAGAGCAAGAGCCTGCGCCTCCTCGGCCCCTCCGACCAGGACCCGGCGCTGTACGCGCTGCTGTCGTCGTCCACGCCGGCCTCGACCGACCCGCTGGGCTTCGTCCCCACCGACGCTCTCAGCGTCAGCAGCAGCGCCGTCGATCTGGGTGGCTGGTGGGACTATCTCGGCGGGCTCGTCGCCAGCGCGCCGCAGCTCGGCGTGACCGACCTGAACCAGTTCGTGCAAGGCATGGTCGGCATCGACCTGAAGGCCGCCCTGTTCGCATGGGCGGGCGGCAACGTCACCATCATCTCCACCCCCTCTCCGGCGCCGCAGCAGGCGGGCATGCCCACGAGCGATGTGCTCGGCTCGAGCGTATTCGTCCTGAAGAGCAAGGACGACGCGGCCGCCGCGAAGGGGCTGGCCGACCTGTTCACCAAGCTGGGCTCGCAGCTCGCCGGCTTCACCAACCCCTCGGGCAACGGCGCGCCCGCGGCCCCCGAGACGCAGCAGGTCGGAGGCGTCACGCTCACCACCATCACGCTCGCCCCGACCGTCAAGCTGTCGTACGCCGTGACCAAGGGCCACGCCTTCGTCGGCACCAACGCCAAGGCGCTCCAGGACGTTCTGCAGGCCGTCCAGAGCGGCGGCGCGTTGCCCGCCGCGCTCGCCGCCATGCGTCCGATGGTGAACGCGAACGCGACCAGC
>Ga0114931_10006754_pt1 | contig 14085 bp, 14 predicted proteins | sample 2SBtaG_FD_89579 | JGI IMG/M metagenome (GOLD analysis project Ga0114931, IMG submission 89579) | Deep subsurface microbial communities from Kolumbo volcano to uncover new lineages of life (NeLLi) - 2SBTROV14_V59a metaG | ecosystem: Environmental > Aquatic > Marine > Volcanic | place: Kolumbo...
ACAAGAAATGACACGAAGGCAAGTCATGGTCACAACTGCTGCGTTGCATTGGCCGTTGTCGCTGGTGTGCGGTACCTTGCTGACGTTGTTGTTGTTTGCCGCCTTACCATGGATTCGCGCCCGCCAACCGGAGCGGCCGGTCATCTTTGAAGTGGAATTGCAGCAATGGAAAACGCCGGTCAAAACACCGCCTCCCAAGGCGGTAGAAAAACCACCCAAGCCTAAGCGTAAATCCATACCTAAACCCAAACAAAAACCCAGGCTGGTTAAGAAGCCGGTGCTGAAAAAACCGCATCCCAAGCAGGTAAGACAAATGGAAGAACCGCTTGAACCGGCAATCAGCAAACCGGTGGAACCGCAATCCGAACCGGACGAGATTCCTCCCGAGCCGGACCTGACGCCGGTACCGCTTTACAAATTATCCGAACCGCCCAGGTTTTTGCATCAGGCACAAGCCGTCTATCCTGATTCCATGCGCCGACTGGGAAGGGAAGGCGTGGTTGTACTGCGAATACTTATTGACAAAGACGGCGTTGTGCGGGAAGTTCGCGTTTATAAGTCGGCAGGTGAGGCATTTGATCAAGCCGCCGTTAGCGCCATAAAGCAATCCCGCTTTAATCCGGCAAAGGCTCAGGGAAAACCCGTGGTTTCCAGCCTTCAAATCCCGGTTCGCTTTCGATTGCAGTAATCCTTGGCGAAGGCTTAAGCATGACGACGCCATCGCGCCCTGACGGCGCAAAACCGCTGATCTGCTGAGCGAACTTTTCGCACGGCCTGCCAAGCTGTCCATCTATCACCCCCTGTGACGTTTTATCCCGATTATCCGCATTCTGTCGCACATGCCTTGATACGCCCGGCCACAAATTCTATCCTTACAGCGTATTCAATCAATGGAAACAGAATCATGCGCGTAGTGAAAAAAATCTACTTGTTGCGGTTTATCGCCTTGGGCTGTTGGCTGGTGGCGGGTGGCGCTTTTGCTGACCAAATTCAGTGGCGGATGCTTGGGGGCGTTGGTGCTGTGAGTTCGGATTATAAAAATCCCGCAGCCAAAAAAAAAGGCAACCATGTAGGCATGCAGATTCTGCACTTAATTCAGTCCGGTCCATTTCCCCACTCCTGGGGATTGGAAGCGGGAAAGCACACCTTGTACACCGGGTCGGGGGCTGGTCTTAAGTATGACTCCTTCGGTCTTATTGTGGAATCCCGTCCCCTGACTTGGCTGCTAGCCAGTATCGGAACAGTGGGATATCAAAACACGGGTAACCGTAAAGGCGCCGATCCATACGGAATTCGCGCGGCCATTGGCGTGGATTGGCCATTGAATAAGTATTTTACCGTGCTTGGAATGTTCAGGCAGGAAAAAATATTCGATGGCTATAGTTCCGCCATCGTCAGTGCGGAGATTGGGTTGCAATTATGTTTGTGGAGAAAACCATGATGGTATCAAGACCGCGTACCTTGGGTCATTGGTTTTGGTTTGTGTTTGCGTGGTTGTGCGATCAGCGGGAATAAAGCTTTTTCCACGTTATCGGCTTCCTATCAGGCACGCACGTGGTTTGCCAAAGGCCGCCTGGCTAAAACGGAAAATGATTTGGAAACTTTCCGCCAGGCTATGCGTAAAGCGGCTGACGCTGATCCGGACGGGGTAGACGGCAAGAAAGCGTTGGCGTTGCTGGAAGGAGAACACCACGAGTAACATTATCGATCTTAAACAAGCGTATAAAACCTACAATCTCGGGCAAATGGGCTCGATGCATGCCCACGGGTGGGATAGGGAGCTGAATGGATATTGGTAGGCGGTGGATCAGCGCGCACGGGAAGTGTCCATGACCCAGCCTCGTGTTGGGCGGCAATGGTTGATAATATACCAAGGTGGCGGGCTGGGTGTCGGTTACGGTTTCCGGCCGATGGATCTGGTGCAGCGGGAACAGTGGCTCACCGATATCCCCCAGGCGCTGGATGTATTGATAAAAGGTGCGTGGTGGCTGTTCACCCGATTGCGGGTAATGACCGGCGATCCCGCTTCGGTCTTTGCCGGTGGACGGGAAAAATCAGCGATGACCGTCGGATTGAGTACCCAGTGGGCGTTTTAAGGTAGTAGCATGGCCAATCAGTTTACGGTGATGTGGCGAAAAAAATTATTGATGGTATTGCTGTTTAACACGGTGATCGCTCTTTTATTGACGGGACTTTTTCGGTCATCGTTTATCATCAATTTTTTGTTTTCCCAGTGCATCGGGCTTTCCATTTTTAGCCTGCAGTTTGTATTACTGCAGTTTTCACGATTGAATAGCGCACTTCGCGGTCAGTGGGTGGTGACCGTTGTAGCGATATTCGCGGGATCTGTTGCCGGAACAGTGCTGGCCTTGATGCTGGTCGGGTATGATCCCCTGGTGTTGCTTAACGCCCAAGGTGCTCAGGTTATGCAACCGATATTTATCGGTCTTTTCTTTGGCGTCGTGATCAGCTACTTCTTCTACACTCAAGCCCGAATGGAAGAAGTCATGGTGCAGGTCAAAGACGAAGAAAACAAGCGCCTGCGAAGCGAGCGGCAACTGACTGAATCCAGGCTTAAACTGATGCAGGCCCAAATTGAGCCCCATTTTCTTTTCAATACCTTGGCCAATATTACCAGCCTGGTGGATTCGGACTCCGGTAAAGCAAAAACCATGCTGGCCGATTTAAACAGTTATCTGCGCGCCGCGCTGGCGCGGACCCGGGATGGGGAGACCACCCTGGGTGAAGAAATCAACACCGTGAAGGCGTATTTATCGATCATCAAAACACGAATGTCCGAGCGGTTGGACTATGAAATCCTGGTCAGTGAAGATCTTTACAACAGGCACTTGCCACCCTTGTTGCTGCAACCCTTGGTGGAGAATGCCGTGATACACGGGCTGGAACCCAAAATCCAGGGCGGACGACTGACTGTTAACGGTTATCAAAAAAATCAGTTGTTATACCTGGAAGTTAACGACAGCGGCGTGGGTCTGGCCGACTTCTCTGGTGAAGGGGTGGGTATGGGCAATGTTCGTTCTCGATTAAAGCAGCTGTTCGGTGACAAGGCGCAGCTGAATATTCGAGAGAATCAGGATGGCGGAGTGCAGACACTATTATGGTTGCCGACAAAGGATGCGATATGAAAGCTGTTATCGCCGATGACGAAAAGCATCTACGCCAATATATGCGCGAGCGTTTGCGCAATCTGTGGCCTGAGCTGACAATTTGTGCGGAAGCGGCAAACGGGTTGGAAGCGGTGGAGCAGGTAACCCGCTTGCGGCCGGATATCATTTTTTTGGATATTCGTATGCCGGGTTTGGATGGGATGCAGGTCGTCAAGCGTATACAAGGCATGTGCCGAGTCGTGTTTGTAACAGCATTTGATGAATATGCGGTGCAGGCTTTTGAATGCCATGCCGTGGATTATTTGTTAAAACCCGTCACCGACGACCGTTTAAATCTGACTATCGAGCGCCTTCAGCAAAACACCAAGCAGGCAACGGATTACCGGGCCTTGATGAATAGTCTCGCTTCGCACATGGTGAAACCACCCGAGCGTTTGACCTGGATTAAAGCTTCCGTGGGCGACCAAATCCATCTGGTTCACGTTGACGACGTCTATTTTTTAAAGTCCGATTCCAAATACACGACTGTTCATTGCGGCAATAAGGAATTTATCATTAAAACACCCTTAAAAGCACTGGAAGAAAAATTGAATCCTGATCACTATTGGCGTATACATCGCGCCATGATTGTCAATGTAAATTTTGTTGAAAAAATCTTGCGAAACGTGGATGGAAAAACATCGCTGAAAATCCGGCATGTCGAACAGCCCGTGCCGGTCAGTCGCGCGTATACCCATCTGTTCCGGCAGATGTAGTCCTATACCTATGAAACATGTCGACTGGACATAAGTTGAACCGGAGAATCGGTGACAGGTTTTTCAAGATACGCTGTGACCGCACCTTTTGCGCTAGACGGCGTTTGGTCTTGAAAAACCTGTCGCCATGCTTCTTGCCCGTGAACGGTTTGAGGGGCGCGAAAGGCATGCATGCCGCCATACGCGTTCCCAAAGAGCCGTAGAAAATCATTGCTGACATAGCCGGGCTAGTCGAATGGGGGCGGACGCAAGTCCTGCCAATGCAGACCGAATCGCGCCAAATATTTTCCAACCCGGTCGGAATCGTTGTGCCGGCTCTTCTGCCGTCGCGAAACTGAAAATAGCTGACGGCCGGCCTGTGCCGCATTTTTACTTTGTTGGCAGATACGCAGCACTTGCTCAAGCTGTACTTGATCAAACAGGTCTATCTGAGCTAATTGTGTCGGTGAAAAATAGGTTGCCAATAGGGCGGAGCCGGATTCCACTTTGCCGTCTCGCCACTGATGCCGCAGGCGCTGTAATTCCTGTTCAACAATGGGTTTGTTGATAATTCCGGCTGGGGCGAATGTGGCCATGCGAATCACACTGGCATTAAGGTCGCGGAAATTACCGTTCCACGTGGCTTTGGAGGACAAGGCAAATGCCATATAGCACTCACGGGCTTCTTTATTGAATTGAATAGGTATGTTATGTAGGTTGGTGTATTGGCTCAATTCGTAGTCCAGATTAGGCTCGATGTCTTCGCGGCGACGGTTTAGACCGGGTAAGGTGTATGTCCATAAATTGATTCGGGCGAATAAATCTTCTCTGAAATTGCCGTTTTGTACGTCGGTATACAAATCCCGGTTGGTGCCGGCGATAAGCTGAAAGTCGCTGCTTGACTCTTTATCGGATCCCACCGGTAAAAAACGCTTTTCCTCCAGGGCACGCAGCAACATGGCCTGTTCATCACGGCCAAGTTCGCCCAGCTCATCCAAAAACAAGATACCGCCATCGGCGGTACGCAACAAACCAGGACGATCGCCGGCCGCACCGGTAAAGGCACCTTTTTTATGGCCAAACAGGGTCGACATGGCTGAATCACCGCGAAGCGTGGCGCAGTTGACTTCAACAAACGGGCCGTCCAACTTGTGGCGGTCCTTTTTTAGTTCATAGATCCGGCGTGCCAATTGGGATTTACCCGCGCCGGTCGGTCCCATAAGAACCATCGGTGCCTTGGATTGAGTCGCCACTTGTTCAATTTGTTCAATCATTTTATTGAAGGCTGTGTTGCGTGTATCAATGCCCGATTTTAAGAACGACAATCCTGATTGGTGTTCTTGATTAAAACGGGCTTTAAGGCGGTCGTATTGGGACAAATCCAAGTCGAAAATTCGATAGCAACCGGTGTGCTGTTGATTTCTTGCGCCGGGCGGCGATGTTTGAATCAAAAGCGCCGGAAAATAACGGGCTTCCGTTAACAGGAACAGACAAATCTGAGCCACATGGGAGCCGGTGGTAATATGCACATAATAGGTTTCTTTGTCAGGTTGAAACCGGTAGTGGCGGGCGTAGTCATGCAGGGCGCTATAAACCGATTCAAGATCCCAGGCATCACCGAACTCCACTAGATGTTGGCGGACCTTGGTGGCAGGCGAAATCGATTGAATATCCGTACTCACCTGAGCGGCAATATGTTGGTATCGGGTTTGGCTAAGTAACTCAAACCGGTCAACCAGGAAATCCTCATGGCGGCATAGATCCACGCTGGGGCGCCAGCGGTTCCAACGTTTAACCGATGTTCCCTGGTCCAGGGTACTGCCGAGAAGTCCGATGACAACGTTTTTTTTCATAACACGTGTATGGATATGCCCAAAGCCGCGCCAGTCATGGTGTCATGGTGAATCGGTCAGTTGCCAATACAGCTTACTGACAAGCCGAGAGCGCGGACCGATTTGGCGATAAATATACATTATAATATAATATATAATATAAATTATAATTAAATATATATTTTTTCGGTATCTACCAAACCGTTTAAATATAAATGCTTAAAATACAAATAGATAGATATTTATCGCAGGCTTTAAAAGTAGGCACGACGATTGCAGATATGGTTTGTCAACAAAGTTAGATAGATAAGAAAGGGCGATGTAATGACAAACTACGAAGTTATTTTTGAAAACAATTCATTTCCCATCAAGGCATGGACCAAGGGCGTGGCTTTTGAAGACGTCGCGAAACAGCAACTGATCAATATCGCCCGTATGCCCTTTGTTCATCGTTGGGTTGCGGCCATGCCGGATGTGCACATGGGGCGTGGTGCGACCATCGGAAGTGTGATTCCTACCGTCGGAGCGGTAATCCCGGCGGCTGTCGGTGTGGATATCGGTTGCGGTATGATGGCGGTTAAAACCGATCTACAGTCCTGCCAACTGCCAGACACGTTGACTGGTGTGCGTGCAGCCATCGAGAAAGCCGTGCCCCATGGCCACTCCACGGGAAAGCGGGACTGCGGTGCCTGGGGAGATATTCCCCGCGATGTCGCCGATGCTTGGCAGCCTTTGATAGGCAAGTTTGAAGTGTTAAAAGCCAAGCATCCGGTGTTGAAAAAAACCAACAACGTGTGCCATTTGGGAAGCCTGGGTACCGGCAATCACTTTATTGAGCTGTGTTTGGATGATAACCAAGCAGTGTGGATCATGCTGCATAGCGGATCGCGTGGCGTGGGTAACCGGATTGGCAGTTATTTTATCGAGTTGGCCAAGAAAGACATGGCGACCTGGTTGATCAATCTGCCGGACAAGGATCTGGCTTATCTGCCGGAAGGTACACAGCATTTCGATGACTATGTAGAGGCCGTGGAATGGGCGCAACACTTTGCGCGCATCAACCGTGAAGTGATGATGGCGCGAGTGATCGCCGCCGTGACCCAGGCGTTGGGATTGCCGTTTAAAGCCGATGTGGAAGCTGTGAACTGCCACCATAACTATGTATCGCGGGAACACCATTACGGTAAAAACGTATGGCTTACCCGTAAAGGCGCGGTGCGGGCACGACGGGATGAAATGGGTATCATTCCAGGCAGCATGGGTGCACGTTCCTATATTGTGCGCGGATTGGGCAACGAAGAAAGTTTTTGCAGTTGTTCCCATGGTGCCGGACGGGTGATGTCCCGAACGGAGGCTAAACGCCGCGTATCGTTGAACGAGCACATAGCGGCCACCAAGGATGTGGAATGCCGAAAGGACGAAAGCGTGATCGATGAAACGCCGGCAGCCTATAAGGATATTGATGCGGTCATGCAGGCACAAAAGGACTTGGTGGAAATTGTGTACACATTAAAACAAGTGGTTTGTGTTAAGGGATGACGCAAACCGGTCCGGCGGTAAGTGGGTAGTCGATACAATGACCATGGTATGGGTATGCCCGCCTCGAATTCATCGTGCGGGTAATCCGGCTATGGTGAAGTCATGCGCTACCCGCATGCCGTCGGAATACTAAACTAATGGTGAGGTCCATAACAAATGACAAATAATCAGAACGACGACATATTAGTCCTCGACGGTTCAATGGGTGAGGGTGGTGGCCAGATTTTGCGTACGGCTTTGGCGCTGTCCGCCTGTATGAATCGCGCCTTTGTGTTGGAAAATATTCGTGCCGGACGCGGTAAACCCGGTTTACTGCGTCAGCATCTAACCGCCGTCAACGCCGTGGCAAGTATATGCAAGGCGAAGGTGGAAGGTGCCGAACTGGGATCGAAAAAGTTACGGTTTATACCCGGACAGATCCATAGCGGTCATTTTCACTTTTCCATCGGTAGCGCCGGTAGCGCCATGTTGGTTCTGCAGACGGTGCTCTATCCGTTGATGTTCGCTGATGCGCCATCGACAGTCATTATCGAAGGTGGTACCCATAACAGCATGGCGCCGCCGTTTGAGTTTATCGATGAGGTCTTTCTGCCGTTGCTGCGAAAAATGGGTGCACGGGTAGAACTAAGCCTGCTCCGGGCGGGGTTCTATCCGGCGGGGGGCGGACAAATTCACATTAAGGTCAACCCGTGTCCGAGCCTGACCCCGTTGCGGCTTATGACGCGCGGGGAAATAGTTAGTCAAGAGGCCGTGCAATGGCGGTCGCAGAAATCGGTTGGTCCGGGAAACGTCGTGTATGTAAAAATTCAATGCACCCAACTGGCTGAAATGTTTACCGCGTTTGGTCAAAAAGGGGTACGTGCGGAGCGGGTTGCCGGGCAAGTGGCCGATGCGGTCAAGCGCTACCTGATGCACAATGCGCCGGTTGACGAGCATCTTGCCGATCAACTGTTGCTGCCGATGGCATTTGCGGGAAACAGTGAATTTGTTACCACAAAGCCTTCCATGCACACCCAAACCAACGTGGATGTGATAACGGCTTTCACCGACAGGACGTTTGAATTTCAACCCATGGATGCCGAATACGTCAAAGTATCCACCGGGCCAGTTTGATAGGTGCCGGTCCACGTGGCAATCCGGTTCCCGGCAACAAAGCCGGGAGCCGATTGTCTGTTTAGTGCCTGCCCCCATGCGGTTTACCATGACCGTATTTTCTCATCATACCCAAGTCAAAGGAAACGCGTTGTTCGTCAGTAAGCAGTGCGCGCATGTCAATTTTGTGGCCAATTTTGTTTCGCATAAACCGGCTTTTGACGGTGACCAGTTCATCGATTTTCTTATCGATTGCCTTTCTGTCCGGTTTGTCAGTCAGGATCAATAACTTAAGCTCGACCTTTAATGCGTGCTTTTTTGCTTCCAGTGGAGCCTGTTTTTTTGCCAGTTGTAAATGAAGCGCGTCGATTTTTGCCCGTTGTTCGGGTGTTAAGGTCGCCATCCAAGGTGCACCAAACATATGGCCGCCGCCGTGAGCGCCCATCCCCATGCCCATATGAGTACCGTGACCGTGCCCGTGTTCATGCATGGGACGGTGATCATCGCCGGGTGAGGCAATCGCCCATGACGATAAGGCAAACAAGCATAGCAAAACGACAGTCATAAATTGTCTTTGATTCATAAAAAACTCCCTCAAGTGTTAAACGCAATTATCGGCAATACACGTCATTAGAAAGCGGCGATACCCAAAATGTTCCCTATTTTGCCCGCCTGAAAGGTTATTGTCACGATAAATGTTGGCCAGCGGTATGTGCATGGCAGGCCAGCGATTGAAAAAATAATAGCACATGACGGAACTATTTCGCCGATCATCAGCGCTTGGATTCAAGCGGCGTAAAAACGGCTGACGCAGGTCAATTCAGCCATATGGGCTGGTAGGCTCGCGTCATTCGTGCGGTAGGAACCCGGCCATGGATCATGGCTTCGCTTATTCGTCTTGCTTTTGGACCAGTTTTTTCGCTTTGTAAAAATCGGCATTCGCTTTATTCAATTGATTCATTTCCTTATAAGCATTGGCCCTATTCATAAAATAGTCGGCGTTATCGGAATCCAGGTTGATCGCCTTCGAGTAATCCGCCGCGGCTTTTGCCCATAGCGTGGATTCAAAATAGATGTCGCCACGGGCATTGTAGGCGTCGGCGTGATCCGCGTCCAGGGCAATTGCCCTGCCATAATCGGCGGCGGCATCGCGGTTTTTGCGAAGCTTGTGCAGTGAATTGCCACGGTTAAAAAAATATTCCGCAACTTCGGGGTCCAATCGAATGGCGTTGTTATAATCGGCAACGGCTTCGATATAGTTGCCCAACTCGTGATTGGCGTCACCCCGGTTGTTAAAGTATTCCGCGGTCTTTGAATCCACTGATATGGCTTTGGCATAATCTTTTACCGCACTCTTAAAGTCTTCCTGTTCGAAATGTATAGCGCCCCGATTATTGTAATAGTCCGCATTCTCCTTGTCCCGTTCAATGGCGCGGTTATAGTCGGCCATTGCCTTGTCAAATTCCTCGAGTTTGCGGTAAGCGTCACCGCGATTATTAAAAAAATCGGCATTGCTGTCGTCCAGTGCTATGGCTTTGCTGTAATCGCCAATCGCTTGCTGATATTTTTCAAGTTCCATATAGCTGTCGCCCCGGTTATTGTAGGCATGGGCATTATCCGGTTCCAATACAATCGCTTTACTGTAGGATGAAATGGCGTGTTTAAATTCCTGTTTGTCCTGAAATGCATCACCTTGGTCGACGAGCTTGTCCGCTTGCGTGGCTTGATTTTCTGCTTCGGTTTCGGCGAGCGCCGGCAATCCGATCACTATCAGTAACACGCCTAAAAGCATCGCAGTGGGTTTCATGGTCAGTCCTTGTCGGGTATTTGCGCAGTATAGTTCCAGGATAGCGATTGAAGCGAATTTTTTTTGCGGGGCGTGACAAAAATTGTTTGTCGCCGGGTGTTGTATCAGGGCTGATACACGGTGTCCAGGCAAGAGGGTTAACCTTAACCTGTTGTTTTCTAGGGTTTTATGTTTGCGTATTTGCAGCGGGGTTTAACGCAAATTGGGTCGCTTCGGGATTCACTAGGCCAGCTTAAAACCGGAATTACAATAGTATCCAGGCATCGGTTTATGAGCCGCCAGCATGACCATACCCTTGCCAAGCCGGTAAAACCAGTAGGGAACGATGAGCACGGCTACGATAATGCCAAAGCCGTAGTAAAAAGTACCCGTGGCTACCATGGACATAAACAATAACATAATAAAGCTTCGTACCAACCAATCATGATGGCTGGCGAAAAAACTGGCCTGCGTACCGTTTTAGGTCAAAGTTAATTTGCCATCCACACAGTTTTTATTATAACGGCGAACTTTCACATAGTTGATAACAAGCGCAAACGGTGCAAATACTATTAAAACGTACATCCAGTAGGTAAACCATAAAACAACGGTTTGCGGATCGGCAAAAGAGTGGAAAAATTTATTCATGGCACACCTCTCGATTAATCGAAGATCTGCTCTAAAGGAAACGATGCCGGCGCGGGCATGTCGACCGGATGATGTGCGACTGACAAACCTTGCGCTGACTTATTGATCCATGTCAGCCGCACGGATTTTAAAACTAATGGTGTTTCACCAGTGATTGAAGTGTGCCAACTGTGTCCCACATTCCAAACCCCAGTTTTCTTTCACCATCCGGATTCCGATCCACGCAGGCGATTATATCGTCGATGGACACGATGCCCTGTAAGCGGCCTTCTTTATCCACGATAGGCAGGCGGCGAACGTGATGCTCCGCCATAACACGTAACGCATCAAGAATGTCCATATCCGCTTGATAGGTGTAAAGATCGCGGCCATTGAGTACTTCATTGGCTTTTAACTCCCACTCAGCCTTGTGATTGAGCGCACACCCCATGGCAATATCCCTGTCGGTAATGATCCCAATGGTTTTTCCTGAGTCGTCAACGACGGCCACGGATCCGCAGTCTTTGTCCCACATCATTATTGCAGCCGATTCCAAATTGGCATCCGCTGTGCATGTGGCGACATCCCTTGTCATGAGCTCTTCAACGTGCATTGTTTATCCTCCATGAGTATTGGTGATCACTATCTGTCGTGAAGAAACTGACAAATTGTACGAGAAAAATTACAACCGCTAAAAATAACAATATGAAATTTGAACGGATGTTGTCAATGTATAATTCAAATTAAATATTAAATTAAATAAATAACCATTAACCATTGTCTATATAAAAAATATTGTTGGCCGCTATCGATATATGTAATTCGTGCAAGAAAGCCATGCGCTAAGGGTTGCAAGACTTTCAATTCCCGTTGCTGGCCCGGCAACGTGTGTTGAAGCGGTATGTCAATTTACCCCGCAACTTCGTTGCTATGTTTTGGTATGCAGCATCCAGAATAAAACGACCACCACTGCAGCTAGAACGAATGTAATACTTTTCCAAAACAGTACCGGGTTGCGCTCAATAAGCGGGGGTCGGCTCTTGTTTAAAAATTCCTTGTTGGGATGGCGCAGATCAAACATAAAGGCGGACATTTCCCAGTAACGTTTAAGCGGATTTGGATGTACCGCCTTTCGGATAGCGTCATCAATCCAAGTCGGAAATTCACGATTCGATTCACGAATGGGCCGATAGCGCAATTTGTTTTGCGCGGCTCGTGTTTTGCATTTGGATACTTGGGTGCCGTATGGCAGCCTGCCCGCCAGCATTTGATAGGTGATCACGCCCAACGAAAAAATATCCGAGCGCGATGAACCGTTTTCGCCCAGAAAATATTCCGGAGCGGAGTATTGTTCCGTACCTAATACATGAAAGTGCTCAATGGGAGATGAAATTTCCATAATACCGGCGACCTGTGTGGAGCCGAAATCGATGATTTTTACCGTGCCGGATTGGTCGATCATAACGTTATCCGGTTTTAAATCCTGGTGCAGCATATCCAACCGATGGAAAGCCCGCAATCCTTTTATGATCTGGTCTACAATGTGGCGGACGGTTTCCAAATCCGGTTTTGGATTGTCGATAATCCATTGCGCAAGGGTTTGCCCGTCAATAAATTCGGTAACGATATATAGAAAATTGCGTTTGCGGGTATGCACGAAGGGTTTTAATACATGCGTATTCTGAATGCGCCGGGCGATCCAGTCTTCCATGAGAAAACGTTCCAGGTAAGCCGGGTCGGATCGGCCTTCAGTGGACGGTGTTTTTATGATTACCTGGGTTTGCGTTTCGCTGTCTTTTGCCAGGAAAACGTGACTTCGGCTGCTGGCATGCAATTCTCGGGCAATCGTATAGCCGTCAAACAACATGCGGGATTCCAGGGTGGGAGGGAAGGGCAGTTCAGTCAGTTTTTGGTAGACTTCATCCACATCCTGTTCCGGTAATTCGTCGATTCGGATAATCTGCATGGTCAGGTTGTCCGTACTGCCTTTTTGCAAGGCTTCGTCGACCACAAGTTTGGCGGCGGTATCCAACGCCTGGGATTGGTCCTGGATAGTGTTAAGGATAAAACGTGAATCGGTGTGCTCATACACGCCATCGGTGACCAGCACGAAGATATCATCTTTTTCCATCTGGGACGCATGGTAATCGATTTCCAATTGCGGGTTAATGCCGAGCGCACGGCTTAAATAGCTTTTATCCTGACACAACCAAACTCGGTGATCGTTGGTCAGCTGCTCCAGGGCATCCCCGCGTACACGGTAGATCCTTGAATCACCGACATGAAAAATATGCGCGGTTGTTGATTTGAAAATGATGGCACTGAATGTGCAAACATAGCCTTTGTCTTTTTCATAACGGAACTGACTCTGGCGCGTTTGGGAATGCAGCCAGGAGTTGGCGGCGAACAGAACACGCTGCGCGGATTTTTTAACGGACCAGGCTTCGGGGGTGCAAAAATAATCTTCCATAAAACTGGATACGGCGGAAGTGCTGGCGACATGACTTACGGCACTGCTGCTGATACCGTCAGCCAGTGCCACAGCAATACCTTTTGAGCTTAACTGGGGTTCATTCGGAATATAGGCGCCGTGAAAATCCTGATTGATGTCCTTGCGGCCTTTGTCCGAGTATTGTCCCACGGATACTTTTAGTTGTTTGGACATGCTTCACCAGCCCCAGCCCTTTACAGGGCTGGGACACCATAATCATTGGGGTTGTGGGTTTATATCATTTCAGAACCCGGGCCGGTGCCGTTCGTACGTGCGTGGAATACAGGGTCAGTCCCGTTAATGCCAGACCGCCTATCAGATTACCGACCGCGGTTGGAATTTCGTTCCAGATAAAGTAGTCCATAATCGAAAAATTTCCACCCATGAGCATGGCCGACGGAAACAGGAACATATTGACGACCGAATGCTCAAATGCCATGCCGAAAAAGAGCATGATCGGCATCCACATGGCAATGACCTTGCCGCTGACGGAAGTAGAGATCATGGCGCCAACCACACCCAGGGACACCATCCAGTTACACAGCATGCCGCGGATAAACAAGGTCAGCATACCGGCCAGGCCATGTTCTTTATAGCCAATGGTCCGCGCTTCACCAATATGGGATATAACCGTACCCACTTTGTTCGGTTCGGTGGAGAAGCCGTAGGTAAATACTACCGCCATCATCAGCGCCACGGTTAATGCACCGAGAAAATTGCCCACAAAGACAATGCCCCAGTTTTTGAGTACGGCGCCCAGTGTTACGCCAGGGCGTTTATCCAGCCAGGCCAAAGGTGTTAGTACAAATACACCCGTCAACAGGTCGAATCCCATTAAATATAGCATCGAGAATCC
>Ga0114931_10006755_pt1 | contig 14083 bp, 13 predicted proteins | sample 2SBtaG_FD_89579 | JGI IMG/M metagenome (GOLD analysis project Ga0114931, IMG submission 89579) | Deep subsurface microbial communities from Kolumbo volcano to uncover new lineages of life (NeLLi) - 2SBTROV14_V59a metaG | ecosystem: Environmental > Aquatic > Marine > Volcanic | place: Kolumbo...
CAGATATAATCCGGTACCACCCACAAAAAGAGGTGTTTTTCCTCTTGAGACGATCGACTGCGAAATTGTAACAGCCTCTGCGACATATTCCGCGACCGAGAATTCTTCATGCGGTTCGATCACGTCAATGAGATGATGCGGAACTTCCGATCGTTGTTTTCGATCCAGCTTGGCTGTGCCGATATCCATTCCCCGATACAGCGTCATGGAATCGAGCGAGACGATTTCGGCACCGATTCTCTTTGCCAGTGCGATGCCGACATTGGATTTCCCCGAAGCTGTCGGCCCGGCGAGGAACCAGCATTGTTTCAAAATTTGCAAGGGAAAATTCATGGTGGAAGCTATAGCCGCTGATTTGGAATCCTTCAACATTCGGCTCAGAATCTCGTCATCTTGAAGAATTCGTGGAACTTTGAAGTTTCATTCGAAATGCTTTCCAGATTACAACTTTGACAGGTGGATGTGAGAACAATATGCTCTGGTGTCGTGGAATCGATAGAAACTTTACAACACAGGGAGTTCCAGACATCGTATCTCATCTGGTGAGTGAGTATAATCCGAACTTTCTATTTACAAACCAACTACCATTTCTATTTTCGACGAGTTGTCGGTCGAGTTTTGCAGACGTCGCAGTAGAAGGAATTGATCGTTCGAAAAACATGGCGAAACAACGGAAAACTGAATCATCGACTTTATTTTATTCATTGACAGGGCGAGGCACGATTCCGACAACTCCAATCGTCATCATTTTGGCGGGGTTTGTCGGTGTGACGGCTGGATACGGGGCGGTTCTCTTTACACTCTTGATCGAATTCGTCTCGGCGATAACAGTCGAGCCATTTAATACACAGGACGGGAACTGGTTTTTTCTGGCCGGTTTGATTTTGTCCCCGGCGTTGGGTCTTTTATTCGTCGCCTGGTTTACCCGCCGTTTTGCCCCAGAAGCGCAAGGTCACGGGGTTCCCGAAGTCATTACCGCCGTCGCGCGTAGTAATGGAGTCATTCGGCCACGTGTTTCGGTGATTAAGATTTTGGCCAGCGGTCTGTGCATTGGAACCGGCGGGTCGATTGGTCGCGAAGGCCCGATTGTTCAGATCGGGTCGTCATTAGGCAGTTTGGGAGGGCAACTTTTCAAACTGTCGCCTCACCATATCAAAGTGCTCGTCGCTGCCGGTGCCGCTGCTGGCATCAGCGCGACATTTAACGCTCCCATTGCTGGCGTGCTATTTGCAAGCGAGATCATTCTGGGGAATTTTGCAATCGGCAGCCTGACTCCCATTGTGATTGCAAGTGTGTTAGCCGATGTGGTTCAGGCCCAGAGTCGTTCACAGGGTTTTGGTGCCGCTTTCCCGCATTTGCATTACATGTATCAAGGTTCCTGGGTAGAAATGCCCTCCTACATTCTTTTGGGATTGATTTGTGGATTTGCGGCAGTTGCTTTTACGAAATTTCTTTATTACGTCGAGGATTTTGGAGAGAAATGGCTGTCGAAGTGGTGGCTGCGGGCATTGGTTTTCGGCTTGATAGTGGGTGTTGCCGGAGGAGCGTACAAGATCATCCCTCCGGCGATTTCACCATCAGCTCAACACGAAAACGAAGAACCGGGAAAACCTCTACCACCGCTCTTCGGCGTAGGATACAAAGTCGTCGATCATGCGCTCAATTTGCAAGCGCAAGACTCGAAAGACATCGGCGAGGGCCAAAGCAAGAAAAGTGCCGACAAAATTGTTCACCTCGATACGAACTCCATGATCGCGGAACTCTGGTGGTTATTACCTCTGGCATTGCTCAAGCCGGTGGTGACATGCTTGACATTGGGCGGCGGCGGCTCCGGGGGAATCTTCGCCCCTTCGTTATTCCTCGGTGCCACGGCGGGAGCATCGTTTGGAATTCTTTGCAACTTGTTTGTACCGGGTATGAGTGCCAATCCCGGTGTGTATGCGATTGTCGGGATGGGAGCCGTGGTCGCTGGGACCACACACGGCGTCTTAAGTGCCATACTCATCGTTTATGAATTAACGAATGACTACCGGATCATCCTGCCAATCATGGTGGCAGCGGGATTATCCAGCATCATCGCCGAATTTATCGATCCTGATAGTATTTATGAGAAAAAATTAACGCGCCGAGGAGAATCGGTGACTCGTGGACAGGAATTGCACCACTTGGAGAATGTGATGGTCAGCGATGTGATGTCAAGTAAGTTTCCCACAGTCCACGATACAGACGACCTGAAAGAAATCGTGCGTGTTGCCCTGGATAATTCCTACGTCGAAAGCCTTCCGGTTCTCGATGAGAATGACGAAATGGTCGGGTTCATTTCTACGGAAGAACTGGATCGTGTTCTGACAAGCGATGTCGCACCGCATTTAGTAAAGGCCGATGACCTTGCGATGAAGTCGCCAATCTCCGTTTCACCCGATTCTAACCTATTAGAAGCCCTTCGAGATTTCGGCTTTGGCGATGTGGACTCGCTACCGGTCGAAGACCGCCGAGGGGGTAAGCGCGTTTTGGTAGGGTTATTATCGCGAATCGACGTTATGCACCGCTATCGCAAGGAAGTATTGCGTTCCTATTGACGTGGGGCGAACCATACGGTGAAACGAAGCGGGGTGTTGTGGCTTTGTTCCTGGTGCCTTGCCAAGCTTGAATTTGGGGGTTGGATATCAAATTCCGCACTCCGTTGTGGTGTCCAGCTTGGTTCGATTACCCCTCGTCTTAAGATGAAAACACCCCAGGACACATCTCGCATCCAGGGTGAGATGAAGACGACTTCCATGCTGCCTCCACCAATCAACCGACTTTTACCGCAACGCTGTCTGCTTCAGTCTTGGATTCCCGGATTGTATTTGTGTTTCGCAGGAAAGGTGCGTTCCCCAGTGGAATTTTCGTGCCTTCGGTAAATTCATTGACCAGAGTTCCCATGGCGTGGACGAAGGCGACGGCTCCAATCGCCAGATGTCCGATACCGGGAATAAAGTAGCCGATAAAGCCGAACTTGGCTAGAACGACTGTGAATAGGGTTGCTGTAATCACAACATGCAGGATGCACAACACCAGCGTTTTTTGTCCGGTGAGGTAGATCATCACCGCTGAAAAACACGCAAAAGTTCCAATCAGTGGAACCTCAACCAATGGATGAGCTTCGAAGGATGTCGTCGCTTCCAGAATACCAAGCGTGGAAATGCCTACCCACAGAAAACCATACATCGTCAACGCTGTGCCGCCGAGTTGCTGATCGTAGCGCACCTCGACGAATCCGGCGACAATTTGCACAATCCCTCCGAAGATCATGGCCATAATCCAGACCGTCAGATGGTCGGAGTTGTTTTCGACAATGCCAAACCATTTGGCCTGATGGAGTCCTAAAGTGAACGCCCCGACCGTCAGACCAAATAAGCCGATCGAGAGCGCATCGATGTGCCGAGACTTAGGCCCGGCTCCAAATTCGTTTTCAGTGCTCATGGAAAACTCCCTCAAAAAATATTCAAGTGGCAGGGGTGTCGTCATCTGACACCGGTTATCGCGAAAATGTTTCCTGGTTTTCCAGCCGACCCAGCAGCCGTAATAACCCATCGAGGATTGTCATAGGATGAGGCGGACAGCCTGGAATATACATGTCAACGGGGACAACGCTATCGGCTCCGCCATTTTGTTCGGGATGATCCGAAAATAAACCGCCCGAAATCGCGCAGGAACCGACAGCGATGACGATTTTCGGCGAAGGAATTGCGGCGTAAGCCTTCTCTAACGCAAGCTTCATGTTCGCTGTCACCGGGCCGGTGAGAATCAGTCCGTCGGCATGACGCGGTGAAGCGACAAGGTGGATTCCGAAACGACTCAGGTCGAATATGATCGTGTTGAGGACGTTAATGTCGGCTTCGCAGGCGTTGCAACCACCCGTGCTGATTTGCCTGAGTTGAAGTGAGCGCCCGAACAATTTTCGAGACTTCTCGTCGAGTGCATCGGCCAGCTTGATCGCCTTTTCATCGACGATCAAATCCTGGCGATTTCGTACCGCAAGGCGGTAATCCGTTGTGTAAGCAATGGCTTCTTCGGGGCAGGCATCCACGCAATCGGAGCAAAACAAACAGCGTCCCAGGTCCAGCTTCAGCGAACCGTTGACAGAAATCGCATCGGTGGGACAGGCGTCGGCACACTGGCGACAACCGTCCGGGCATTTCGACGATTCGATTACAGGTAACCCGCGCATGCGCTCGGGCATCGGTGGTGCATCGCCTTGGGGAAAGGCAATTGTTCGTTTGCCCTGTCTCGATCGTTCGCCGAGTATTTTGAACATTTCAGATGTTTCCAGTCTATAAATCGTGTCCACAGTAAGACAAATTGAAGCTTTTATTACACACAGGAAAGTCTGAGATGGGTTGATCTCGCAGGGACATCGCCAGTCCCATCCAGTTATGAAACGAAGGATCGATGACTTTGTAATGTGCGAACTTCCCGTCGCTGTCGGTGATTGCCACATGGCAAATTTCTCCGCGCCAGCCTTCCACCAAAGAAACTACCAGGGAATCTGGGTGTAAAGTTCCGACATTGTGCTTAACCGATCCGCGAGGCAACGAGTGTAGCTGCTCTAAGACGAAACGCTCGGATCGCTGAATTTCAAGCCAGCGAACGTAAGCTCGCGCAAAGACATCTCCTGTATGCCAAGTGGAAACCGGTACTTGAGCAAACCGAAAAAATCCCGAAGGAAAATCACGGCGAACGTCACGGTCGATACCAGAGGCCCGGCTTGCCATCCCCACAAGACCCAGGTCGTAGGCCACTTGATGAGGGACGGTTCCGGTTTCTTCAAAACGAGCCATCACCGAGGGTGTCTGCCACAACAGGCTTGCAGCCCCCGCAACATCGTCGCGCGCCATTTCCAGTTTTTCGATCATTTTATCGACCAGAATTTTATCGATGTCGAATCCCACTCCACCGGTTCTCAATAACCCTCTTCCAAAACGGCTTCCGCAAATCATTGCAGTCGTGTTAAGAAAATCGCCACGAATTCGTCCGCAGAACGAGGCCGTCGGCAAAAATGCGACATCCTGAGACAAGGCCCCCAGATCGCCCGTATGATTCGCCAGTCGTTCCAACTCCAATGCAATTGCTCGGATCGCTTGCGCTCGGATCGGAGCCTCGTGTCCCGAGAATGCTTCAATCAGTTGACAATAGGCCGATGCATGACCGATGGACGTGTCGCCTGATAACGTCTCCATGTAATGCAGTGTTTTCTTGTTCGGCCCGCCGATCAAACGTCGTTCGATACCACGATGCTGAAACCCCAGTTCGATTTCCAGAGTAAAAACGTGTTCCCCATGACACTGAAACCGAAAGTGCCCCGGTTCGATCACGCCTGCATGAACCGGGCCTACCGCGACTTCGTGAATCTCGGAACCTTCTACGCGGAAGTAATCGGTGACGCAAGGAAGAATCTCGTCATCGGCGGATCTCCCCCATGCGTCGTGTCCGTCGCGGTACGAACGTTGGAAACGGATCGGTTTCAACCATGGATGCCCTTCCGGCACAACGCCCCATTGTTCGGCGATTTCGCGTTCGAACCAGTGGGCTTGTGGAATGCTCGGTGTCAACGATCGGTAACGTTCGCCGACATCGGTGGTGAAGACCGAAATTTTTCCGCTGAGCGTTTCCGAGGTGACAGCGTATAGGCGAAGCGAACCATTCTCTTTAGGAACGCCAAACAATCCTGAAAGTTGGCTTCCTCGAGAAATCTGGTTGCAGATCTTTTCCGAAAAGTCTTCGAACCCAGAACCCGGAATATCCGATAACGCAATAGGCTGTAAATTCGTGAGTGTTCGGGTAGAATCGACTTGCGTCATTTTCATGGCACGCCTCCTGAGACGATGTTGGCCGCTTGTTTTAACACCTTGTCCAGGAAGTCGGGAATCCACAGGCCAAGCAGTAGTAGTCCGGCCAGCGACACAATCACGAGCGATTTTTCCACCAACGTGCTCTGCAACGACGTCGGTTGATCTCCGGATGTTTGCCAAGCCATCGAGATTGCGTGATGCAACGCTCCGGCAAAAACGGCCGAACTTCCGACGAGAAAGATCACCAGGGCCAAAGTCGAATGGCTATCGATGGCCGCCTTGACAATTTGCAGCTCGCTCACAAAAACGGCGAACGGTGCCAACCCGATCAGGCATAAAAGGCTTGCGAACAGCCCCAAACCCCACACCGGAAAACGTCGTAATGTTCCCGAAAGTTTCCTCATATCGTGTGTGCCGTAGATTTGACCCAGTCTTCCTGCGGAGAAGAACGACAGCGTCTTGCAAATGGAATGGTTCAAGCTGTGAAACAGCGCGGCAAAAGTACCGAGTCCACCCAAACCGAGTCCGAGAGTGATGATTCCCAAGTGTTCGACACTATGATACGCCAGAAGTCGCTTCAAATCGTGTTGCATGGTAATAAATGCCGCCGCAATCACGATCGATAAAAGTCCGAAGAAGACGAGTAAACCGAGGCACCATCCAGAGTAGTCCGTCGCTTCTTCAACAATGGGAATATATCGCATGATGCAGTAAAGGGCCGCATTGAGCAGGAAACCGGAAAACACGGCAGACACGGGAGCCGGTGCCTGACTATGGGCGTCTGGCAACCAAGTGTGCATGGGAGCCAGGCCCGACTTTGTGCCGTATCCCACCAGTAAAAACAGAAATCCGATTTTAAGCGGTTCGATGTTCAGCGAAGCCGCATGATCTTTCAAGACTGTCCACATCAATGTTTCCCCCGGCCCCAGTCCAAGCCCTCGCGCTGACGAAGCAACCAGCAATGTCCCAATCAGCGCAAAAGCCACGCCTACGGAACAAATCAGCAAATACTTCCACATCGCCTCCAGCGTCGACGAATTGACGTGGAGACAGATCAAAAACGCCGACAACAGCGTCGTGGCTTCAATTGCGACCCACATCATCGCCAACTGGTTGGAAATCAGCACGAGTGATAAGGCAGTCAGAAATCCGAGTGATAAAGCCACATATCGACGGACTTCCCGAAGTGTCGTGAGACCGAGCCGAACCTCATGCTGGAAGTAGTCCCGTGCGTACAGAGAACTCAGGAGAAAAACAATTGTCATCACGATGATGTGAAAGGCGGAGAGGGCATCCATCAAGAACCAGCCGCCCGCTGCAACGATCGGTCCATCTGAAATAACGTGTCGAACGGCAGTGAAACCCACCACGGTCACGCCGAGAATCAGACCGCAATAGACTCCCAGCACAGAATGTGCTTTGCGAGGCAGCAGGCACAAAGGGATGCCGACTGTCGGAAGTACAAGCCACAACCAAATGAGAAATTCTCCGTTCACACTCAACCTTTCAATTCGTTCATTTCATGAACGTCGATATGATCAAACTCTTGGCTGATGTGGAACATTGCGATCCCCATCACGAAGACCGCCACGAAGACATCCAGCAACACACCTAATTCCACGACCAGCGGTTGTTCTCCGATGACCATCAGCCCAAGACCGTAAATTCCGTTTTCCATGGTGAGATAGCCGATAATTTGCATCAGTGCTTTCCGACGGGCGATGATCAGCAGCAGTCCGATGAGTATTGTCGAGAGACAGACCGAGAGACCCAGAGGCGTCGCCGGTCCTTCATGAAAAGAAAGTCGCGACGTCAACCACGTCGAGCCGATCAACGCCAACACACCCAAAATGACCGATGCGGAGAAACCAATAAACGGCTCGACCTCACGGCGTACATTGGCAAACCGAAGCGACCGATGTAACAGTCTGGGAATGACAATCCCTTTCAGACTGACGTTGACTATCGCGATGGAAAGCAGCAACAACGTCAAACCTTCCCTGGCTTCGACGAGCGTCAAAATCCCGAACGCAACGCCCTGGAAAGCCAGAACCCCAATGTTTGTTCGTAACCGGCTGGAGCCGAGTAACAACAGGTTCGTGATAATGACGCTAATCAATATCAATTCGGATAATGAATTCATTGTTAACTGTACTCCAGCACTAATGCCAGCACCGCCGAGGTGATTGCCCCGACCAACAACTGCGGAATTCGCACTAACCTCAGACGAGCCATCGTCGATTCCACGATGCCTGTAATCACGGCAAGCACCGCCATGCACGACAAGGAAATCACAATGTCGAGAACGGGAATATGTGTCACAGGCACAATGATGCCTACAAGTAATGCCCCCAGCAGCCACAACTTCAAAGCTGCTCCATAAAAGATGAAGGCAAGGTCAGGGCCGCTGTGATCCAACACCATCACCTCGTGAATCATGGTGAGTTCCAGGTGCGTTGTTGGGTCATCCACGGGGATGCGCGAGTTTTCGGCAAGAAAGACAACAAACAACGCCAAGGCCACTAACACGAGTACCAAACTGGAACTTGCCCAGAGTTCTCCGCTGATGCGTGCGTGCATTTCAGACAACGATATCGCGATCGATTGACCGACCGATTCTTTGGCCACCGCTGCCAAACCGAGCAACAAAGCTGGCTCGGCCAATGCCGCAAAGAAAACTTCCCGACTGCTTCCCATTCCTTCGAATGCCGAGCCGGTATCGAGTGCTGCGGAAACCGTGAAAAATCGAGCAACACCCAGTAAGTAGGCAAATAACACAAAATCACCGGTAAAAAAGAAAGCAGCGTTGCAGTTTCCGAAAGGAATCAACGTAGCGGCCACTAATGTTGCCGCCAAACCCACAATCGGCCCGGCCCGAAAGACCCATGTCGTGGTATGACTGTAAACGGCACCTTTTTGCAGCAGTTTCCAAATATCGTAATACGATTGCAATAAAGGAGGGCCAGTGCGCCCTGCAAAGATTGCCTTGGTGCGATTAATGATTCCCTTCATCAAAGGAGCCAAGACCAATGCCAAGATCAGAGGTAATACACTCATCGGCCAGACACCCCCAGAAACCAAACCAGTAACGCAACAATTGTGGCGGCGATGTAAAACACATAGAGGTTGGTGAAACCGTGTTGAATCCAGCTCAATTTGGAAAGACACCATCCAACCAGACGGAAGAGCGGTTCGTAAATTCGTGTCATCGATGAATCTGCCGTGTGGGTCTCCAGCGAAGCATCGTTGGGGAATAACCCACTGGGAGGTTTGAATTTTTTATGAGTTTGCAGGAAGGGTGAAAAAAACTCGGTCAACGGTCGCGCAAACGACGACGAGGTGTATTGCATGCGGGTTGTGGGTTGTGCGAATCCGCAATCCCATGTCGGCGATTTGCCGACGTCCCGCCCAGTTAATAATAATTTTCGAACCCCGACCAACATCAGCGTGACGACCAAGACGCCAGCGACAATCGCCACGACAAATCCGATCGGCGTGAGTGCCTTTGTGAGGTGGCGCGAGACAATTTCGCTGGACCGTCCAGTCATCGTTTGCACGACTGGTGCGAGAGAACGAACGATCGGTTTCGCAAACAGCGTGATCGACAGGCAACAGGTTGCCAGCACAACCATGGGGATCCTCATCAACAGCCCCGATGCGTGGGCATCGCGGGCAGCATCGGTGCGTGGTTCGCCTAGAAAGACGATGCCGAAGGCTTTTGTGAAACAAGCCGCCGCCAAACCGCCGATGAGTGCCAAGCTACCGATAATCGCCAATGCCGGAACACCACCAACCGCTCCGCGAGTCGCTTCCTTCGTAAATGCTCCTAGATAAATCAGAAACTCGCTGACGAAACCGTTCAGCGGAGGCAAACCGGAAATCGCAACCGCCCCCACTAAAAATGTGATTGCGGTCACAGGCATGCGCTTCATCAGGCCGCCTAACTCGTCGATTTCCCCCGTTCCGGTATTGTGAATCACAGCACCGGCTCCCAGGAATAACAACCCCTTAAACACAGCATGATTGAGTACATGCAGGAGTCCACCAGCAAAACCTAATACGGCGATTCCGGGTTCGTTTAACGCGATTCCCAATAAACCGGCACCAAGCCCTAATGCAATAATTCCAATGTTTTCGACACTACTATAGGCCAGCAGTCGTTTCAAATCGTGCTGCGAAAGTGCATATAAAACGCCTAACACGCCCGAGGAAATACCGATTCCAATCAATAACCAGCCCCACCATAACGGCGGTGTGCCTAGAAACGTCAATGAGCGCAACACACCGTAGATACCGGTCTTAATCATCACACCCGACATCACCGCCGAAACGTGACTCGGCGCGGCAGGATGCGCTTCCGGCAACCAAACATGAAAAGGCATAAAACCAGCCTTGGTTCCAAAACCAATCACTGCAAGGACGAACAACAGACTCGATGTGGTTGCTGAGAAACCCCCGGTCGAATGAATCCATTGGTGGATGTCAGCGAAGTCCAGCGATTTCGCTTCACGACCTAACAATACGAAAAACACCAGCAGAAATGCTGTTCCCAGGTGAGAGGCGATCATGTAAGTCCATCCGGCTTTTTGCACACTTTCTTTTTCGTGATCATAGACGACCAGAAAATACGAAGAGAGTGCCATCACTTCCCAGGCAACAAGAAAAAGCACACCGTTGCGAGCAATCACCACCAACACCATGCTGGCCGCCAGTAAATTATAATAAAACCAGGATGCTCCCAGCGATTTGCGATCGGCATCGTGTAACAGGTATTCATAGCCATAAATCGCTGCCAATGCAGAAAGCCCCAGAATCGGAGCGGCAAACCACGCCGACAACACATCGAGTTCGACCGAAAACGATCCATAAGGCATGTTCCAGGGCTTGCTCAGCATTGTGATTGTGCCGGTCACCAATGTCTGCACGACAGCTATCGATCCTATCACCGAACCTGCCACGGCGCTCAACGCACCCAAAACATGGCCTACCCGTCCGAAACGGTCAGCGATTAAGGCCAGGCAGCCTCCACCAACCAAAACGGCCAAACCGATCAATAAAAGTTCCATGTCCGAGCTTTCATTCGAAGTGATTCAGATGGCAACTTCGCTTTGTTCCTGCCGGAACGAATCTTCGAGCCGATGAGCTTCCGAAATGATTTGATCATCCGTCATATCAGGTCTCAATGTTTTTCGAAAACTGTCTTTTCTTAACAACGCAGCCAGTTTTGCAAGTAGTTTCAAATGGTCGTGGAAAGTCGGGCAGACCATCACGAACATCGTGTCAACCGGTTTCCCATCGACTGCACTAAAATCAATTGGGTTCGTCAGAAAACACAAGCACACCGCAGGCTGCATGGTAGGGAGAACAATAGGACTGTAAGGATGCGGAATCGCAATGCCGTCGCCGACTGCCGTGCTACCGACTTTCTCTCGAGAAAGGAACAGGTTCAGCAGTGTTTCCTGATCGAAATCAGCGGGAATTGGCAGATGCACCAGTGCCGTGTCGAGAACCGAAGCGAGTACCATCTGTTTGTCGGTTCCCCCGACATTGCGAGTAATCCCGCCACGTTGCAAGGCATTGGAGAGACTGATTTCACCCACGTCATCGTCATTGATTTTACGGAAGAGATCGGGCGAGAACTTCTTTTTTTGCAGAGTTGCCCATTCAAGCAATTCAGCCCTGTGGAAGCGGTACTGCGAATTAACCGACTCCGCTGGAAGATTCTCCTTTTGAACCCACTTGATGACCGTGTTTTCGGGGACGCGGAACAGTTCGGCGACGTCTAAAAGAGATAATTGCATGAATAACGATTTTACGAAAATGACTGCGATCCATGAGACCGAAATCTGCGAGCATCTTGTTCGAGACGACCGATTGAGAAAACTCGTTCTAATGGCGAGATATCAGAACAAGAATGAACCACGAGAACCAGAGAGAGAAAATTTTGAGCGCAACAATTAAGCAATCATCGGTGGTGCGCGTGCTGGAACTGGGCTGTGAAGGGCAATCGAGCACAGAATGTGTTGATACGGGTCGAGACAATTATTTTGCAGCGACCTGAGAAGCGTGTCATTGCATGAGTAGAAGATCTCAAAAATTTGGTCGCGGATTTTCTCCCCATTTCCCCCGTCTTCGCAATCATCAAATAGAAGAACGGTAGCGGTCCATTGACACGGTGAATCGCTGACGCGCACCCACCCCGACAAAGCGCCCGCTGAAAAGACGCCTGTTAAAACAGCGAAGAAGAACAGGAGTGAGAAGTTCCATTTGACCATACGAAACTAAGTGTAGTGTCGCAAGAATTCAACGTCAAGCTCCCTTCTTGCGAATCCTGTGAGTTAAAAATTCAGCCGACTAAAGTTTAAACACGGGATTTCCGAATTCTTGCGAATCCAACTACTACTTGGATGAAGTGTTTCGAGTTTTTTTATTTGTCGATCACTTCGAAAGACATTTAGGGCTACGTTGATGCTCATTTTTTGGTATACTGGCGGGGATGGCGTGAGTCTGAATTTTCCAGGAGGCGTTCTCTATGCTGCTGCTTCCCCAATCTGTGCTGGAATCTGATAGAATTTGCTTCGATCTCGGATCGACACAATACCGATCTATCACCGACAAGTTCGTCTGGTTGGTGATAAATTTCAGCAATCACCGCAAATCGAATTTTCTGATCTTAGTTTTTGATTGATAAAGAAATGAATGCCGAACAAAAAACCCTCTCCGCGCTCGATAAACTTGGTGCTGAAGTCGCCTGGAACAATTCCGACGGAGTGGAATCGGTTTATTTCAACCGCGTAAAAATCACTGACGCCGATCTGAAATACCTCAAGAGTCTCCACGGTCTCAAAAGACTGAAACTGAATCATTCGCCGATCACAGACGCTGGACTAAAACGTCTTGAAAACCTTACCAGTCTTGTCCAGTTGCATCTCGCCGATACGGCCATTACAGATGCCGGTGTGGCACGCTTGAAGAATCTTGTCAACCTGGGATTTCTTGACCTTTCCGATACGCAAGTCACGGATGCAGGGTTGGAATTCCTGAAATCGTTCGAGAATTTTAAGACGATCAGGCTGACGAGAGCAAACGTCACCGAGAGGGGAGTGACGAAACTCAAACAGGCATTAAGTGGGTGTAAGATCACGCATTAGAATTTCGAATACGCGGCTCGAAATCGACCGATTCGCAATATAGGTCATTTTATCTTCGCTTCTGACCGTGCCCATGCTTTCTGAATGGGTGTGGTTACCGAGACAGAAATCAACTGTCCGGCTGCGGGAACCGAACAGATAAAAATTTCTAATGAAATGGTTTGTTTTCTTATTATTTTCTTATCGCAGAACCTCTATACATTGTTTGAATTACAATTCCTCATTGAAAATTCTCAGCAGAGTTCTGCATTATCCGCATCTTCAACAGTCATCTACTGTTAAGATTTCTCTGGTTTGCCAAATCTTAATAATCCGAAGAACTCCTATTACCGATATAAAACGTAGGTCTACGAGACCGCGACAGACCACGCGGACTGTGTATTCCTTTTGTTTTATCCTGTTTAACTGAGAATGCTAGGAGTTTGCGATGAAGTTTCAGAAAACCCACTTCCTGCTTGGCGTGCTGTCTATGTTCTCGCTGATTTGTGGGTCAGACAAAATGGTTTTTGCGCAAGACGCGAAATCGGAAGGTGAATTCCAGGCATTACTGAAAAGACTCGATTCGGCAGAGAAGCGAATTCAGGAACTCGAATCGTCCAGACCAATGCTTCCCGCAAATTCAAGTGGAAGCAAAGCAAATGGCAAAGTTCGAGTGATCGGTTCGGAAGAATTCGCCAATTCCGAATCCTCGAATATGTTAGAGTTCGCAGATTCCCCAAAATTTTATGCCGATTACGATGGCGGGTTCATGATTCGTCCCTACGACAAAGAAGCGAATCCGTTCGAATTGAAAATTAACGGTCGGATGCAGTTTCGGTACCAAGGTTTTCATCGCAACATCCGGACTTTCAATAACCTGGGTGGTGCTGTGCCGGTTGAACACCGCAACGATTTTGAAATTGAGCGAGGCCGACTGGTCTTCAGTGGAATCTTCTACGACCCCAAGCTGCATTTTTTCCTCAATCTCGATGGCGATACCGACGATAACCATCGCGTCGTCTTTCACGATTTCTGGATCAATTACGCCTTTAGTGATGCTTTCGACCTGCATGTCGGCAAAGCTTTCGTACCCGGTAGTCGTGAGTGGTTAAACGGTTC
>Ga0114931_10006756_pt1 | contig 14083 bp, 10 predicted proteins | sample 2SBtaG_FD_89579 | JGI IMG/M metagenome (GOLD analysis project Ga0114931, IMG submission 89579) | Deep subsurface microbial communities from Kolumbo volcano to uncover new lineages of life (NeLLi) - 2SBTROV14_V59a metaG | ecosystem: Environmental > Aquatic > Marine > Volcanic | place: Kolumbo...
CGTTTCGCGAACCTCGCGGATCTGGTTCGGATCGAGCCCGGCCGTCGGTTCATCCAAAATCAACACGTCCGGCTCGTGCAGCAGAACCTGCGCCATACCCACGCGCTGACGGTACCCTTTCGACAGCTTGCCAATCGCCTTGCCGATGACGCTTTTCAGGTCGCACAGCTCAACCACCTCTTCAATCCGCTGTTGGCGATAGCGTCCGCTTAATCCGCGGGCGGCGGCGAAAAACTCCAGCAGGCTGCGTGGCGACATGTCCTCGTAAAGCGGGCCGTTTTCCGGCAAATAGCCCAGCCGTTTCGATCCGGCCAGGCGGTCGGTGGTCATGTCGTGGCCGGCAATCCGCGCGATGCCTTCAGAAGGCGAGAGATAGCCGGTCAGCAACTTCATGGTCGTGCTTTTTCCTGCACCGTTCGGGCCCAGAAAGGCCACCACCTCACCGTGGCTGATCTTGAACGAGACATCGCGGCAGGCCGCAAAATCACCATAGAATTTCGACAGGCCATCGGCCTCGATCATAACGGCGCCGGGCTGGTCACTCATCGTCGGACGCTCTCTCTCCCAAGGATTTTCCGATTTCTTTGCCCGCCTGATTCGCTGGGTTGCCCCTGATTCCGAAGGCAAAAACACGATCCTCTGCGATCGCAACTCTTAAATTAAAAGGACGTTACGGCAACCATACTCAGTGTCTGCGCGTCCGTTCGAATGCCACGTTGACTCGCCCGGCACGCATCCGCCCGGCCTCTTTTTCTTCGGCCTTGGCCAGACGATCGCCTTCGAGGGAACCGCTATACCTTGGAATCACACTCGAAGATCCACAAGGCGAAAACGAGCGCTCGACCAGGATGTGTCCCATGCTTCCCGCTAAGGACGCGAAACCGCGCCGACCTTTTTCAGTTTCCCAAAGGTATAGCCCGGCCAAAAGTCTTTGTCTAGACACGCTTACGTCCGCATGGTGCCCGCTGTTGCCGTATTCACCCGGCCCTTGGTGCGCGAACTGATCCGCGACGACCGAGCGGTGTCTTTCGTACGTTACGCCGCCTACCCGGCTTCGGTTCATTCACCCCCGCCGGGTAGGTCGAAAATTTTGTCTCCGGAAACCGACTCACTGACCACATCGCATGGGAAACGGCGGCGGCGATCAAACGCGAAACCATCATCCGCCGAAGGCACGGTCCGTGCAATGAGGAGGGAAGGCAAATTTCCAGGCCCGCTGTTGGGATTCGTCTTGCCAGAATTCGGCCAGCCCGGTATTTAGCTTGTCGGCTCTTTGATCCCGGCGTCCCACCGTGGTCGCCCCACCCAAAACAACGATTTCTGGCGTTCGCTGCGGATGGCGACGTCGTCGTCGCGCTGCGCCCTGACCGTGGCAGGGCGCTGTCGCCGTTTCCGCGGCGTAGGCACGGTAGAAATCTCGCGCCTGGCCGGTGCCTCGATACTTGACTTGTCCCACTCATGTCGCACCCTTCACACCGCACGACCTCACGCCGCGCGATGGGCGGTTTGTTGATCGTCACGGCGATGTTGCCGTCGCTCGGCTGTGCGCTGCTCACCCCGTCGAACGACCGTGATTGGAGCCCCGATCAGGCGGTGCTCTCGCATGCGGATTTCAGCGGCCATTACGTCAAGGTGCATAACATCCGCCACAACCACTATCGCACCGTCGACAACTACACGGCGGCCTACGACAACAAGACGTTCGACCTCGACCGGCTCGATTCGGTCGACTTCATCGTCGTGCCGTTCCGCGACACGCCGCAACTGGCACACACGATGCTGAGCTTCGGTTTTCAGGGTCGAGACTATCTATGCGTCTCGGTCGAAATCCGCAAGGAGCGTGGCGAGACCTTCGCCCCGCTCAAAGGTTTGCTGCATCAATTCGAAATCATGTATGTCGTCGGCGACGAGCGCGATCTGATCAAGCTGCGCACCAATTACCGGCTTGAGGACGTCTACGTTTACCGTGCCCGCGCGACCCCCCAACAGGTTCGCGCGCTGTTTGTCGACGTGATGAACCGCGTCAACAAACTGGCCGTGTCGCCCGAGTTCTACGACACGCTAACCAACAACTGCACGAACAACATCGTGCGGCACATCAATCGCTTGGTGCCGAATCGCGTACCGTGGGATCCGCGCATTCTCCTGCCAGGCCGCTCGGACGAATATGCCTATCAGCTCGGGCTGCTGGAAACCGATCGCTCGTTCGAAGAAACCAAGCTTCGCGCGCGGGTCAACTATCTGGCCAACCGCTACGCCGACGCGCCGGATTTCTCACAAAAGATTCGCCGCTAGCCGAACTCGCATCGGCCAACGAACCGCCGAAGATATCTGGTGCTTCGAGCGTCGCGCGCCTTAACCTTTCCCACGGCAGGCCCCTTTACCACTTTTCCACAACAGGGCAGGGCTTGCCCGCTTCAACTCGCGGCCCGTTTCAGCGGAACACGGGCCCGTCGTGGGCGACTTTCACGACAAGGTGCCTCTGCCAATGGGCGTCGTCGGTCTGAGGAAAATCTTCGCGATAATGCACTCCGCGGCTCTCCTCGCGCACGAGCGCCGAGGCGATCACAAGCCGCGAAACGGTGAGCATGTTTTGCAGCTCCCAACCTTGCGGCTTGTTGAACTGGCGCGTGAGGACATAGCGGCACCAGGAGTCCACCATTTCGGCCGCGTCGCTCAAGCTTTGCTGGTCGCGGCGAATGCCCACGTTGCGCCACATCAGGCTTTGGAGCGAGTTGCGGATATCGTCCAGATCGAGCCGCTCGGGCGATTCGGGAATCACGTCGTTGGTCAGCGGCAAGGCGCGGTATTCGTCCGGCATCGCCAGGGCCGCGTGCGAAACGTTGGTGCCGACATGCGCGCCGTAGACCAGGCCTTCGAGCAGACTGTTCGACGCCAGGCGATTGGCGCCGTGCAGGCCGCTCGAGGTCGCTTCGCCCGCCGCCCACAACGCCGGCAAGCTGGTGCGTCCCTGGGAATCGACGGTTAAGCCGCCGATCATATAGTGCGCGCCGGGACGAACCGGAATCCAGTCCGTGGCGATGTCTAGGTCGAACTCCGCGCAGGTCTTGGCGATGCCCGGAAAGCGATGACGCACCCAATCGGCTTCGAGGTGCGTCATGTCGAGATAGACGTTCGGGTGCCGCGTCTTTTCCATTTGGCTGACAATGGCCCGGCTGACCACGTCGCGAGGGGCCAGTTCGCCGCGCTCGTCGTATTCGGGCATGAACCGGTTTCCGGTTCGATCCACCAGCCGGCCTCCCGCGCCGCGAAGGGCCTCGGTCATCAGCGTGCGGCTGCTGCCGGCGATGTAGAGCACGGTGGGGTGAAACTGTACGAACTCCATGTCGCGCAATTCCGCCCCGGCGCGATAGGCCACCGCGTGCCCGTCGCCGGTGGCCACGTCGGGATTGGTCGTTTCGCGATAAAGCTGCCCGGCCCCTCCGGTGCAAAGCACGGTTTGCTTGGCCCACACCGCGGTGCGAATGCCGTGCTCGCCCGACACGACGGCTCCGCGGCAGACGCCCTCGTGGGTCAGCAGATCAAGCGTAAAGGCCTTGGCCCACAGCTCGATGTTCGCCTGCTGCCGTGTCCGCTGGGTAATGGCCCGCATCACCTCGCGCCCCGTCTCGTCACCCAAGGCGTGAACAATGCGGTTATGGCTATGCCCCGCCTCGCGGCCGAGGGCCAGCCCGTCGACGGCTTGATCGAAATTCGTACCCCAGGCGACCAGCTCTTGAATCCGCAGCGGGGCCTCGCGGACGACCATCTCGACCACTTGGCGGTCGCAGAGCCCCACGCCTGCCCGCAGCGTGTCTTCGATGTGATCCTCAAACCGGTCTTCCGGATCGAGCACGCCGGCGATCCCGCCCTGGGCGAATTGGCTGTTCGACTGATCGAGCCGATCCTTGGTCACGAGCAGCACGGATAGCCGCGGATCAACGCCGATCGCCGCCCTCAGACCGGCCAGCCCGCCGCCAATGATCAGCACATCCGTAAACCGATGCCGCTGCCGCTTCGGCTGAAAGGGCACCAGATAGCGGGAAGTCGAAACACACATGCAACGCCGGATTTCTCAAAAGCCCCCAAAACCACTTCGCCCCTCGCGGCCCGCCCGCTCCGGCTGGATCGTATGGCTCAGTCCGATCCCTCACCCGCACTGCTCCCCAAGTTATAGCCCCCCGGCCCACAAAGCGCAAAGAGCCCGCCCAGCAATGGCCCCCGCCCAAAGAAGATGGCAAGGCCGACTTTCAAGGATTGCCCCCTTGCTATTTCGGCATTGAGTGGCGGGGCGTGCGCGAAGCGTGTCTGGCGAATAAAACCGCTTAAGGAGTAGCGGACCGAACGCGCGCCGCAATGCGATCCTTCAGGAATGCCGCCATGACATCGGCCTTTCTTGCCCTGCCGGCAGTTGTGCAGTGGCACATATCACGGAACATTTCGGTACCGCCGGTTAAATGCGCGGAGACCGGAATGAGTACGATGCCTTCTTCGACGCACATCTCACTCAGCAGACCGTTGTATGCGTCGACACAATCACAATACTGCTCAAAATCCATAAAGCGATACCATACGGCGCGCACATCGGCGTCGTAGAACGCGAGTTGCTCGGGTGCCAACACGAGCTTGGACTTGAACGGCCGCGCAAAAGTAGCAAGCATCATTTCGACGCCGTGCCGCTGGGCCCCGATGTGCATCGCCCGCAAGTTGGGAATGGTCACGGCGGCCAACTCTCGGCACGTACGACAACACGAATTCTACCTGAATCCGTATCGCACGCGACGGCGCGCCGACGAGCTTTGTGGTGGGCTAAGTTGCCTTGCCGGCTCCATGGTCTTTCGTCAAACCTCGCCAGGCCGGTCTTGCGGCGGTTTGGAGTCGGGCGGCTTGGTGGCAGGGTCGCCTCCCAACCAGCCTTTGCGACGAAACAGAATGAGCTGAATGATCACCACGACGGTCATCACCAGCAGGACGGCCGGATAGCCATAGTACCAGCGCAGCTCTGGCATGTTCCAAGGTGAGAAACGAGGATCGAAGTTCATGCCGTAAACCCCGGCAATGAACGTCAGCGGGATGAAGATCGTGGCGATCACGGTCAAGATACGCATGACGTCGTTCATGCGATTGCTGACGCTCGACAGATACAGATCATGCAGCGCGGCTCCCACTTCGCGGTAGCTTTCAACCAAGTCGAGTATCTGCACCACGTGGTCGATGCAGTCGCGTAGGTAAGTGCGGGTTTCAGCGGTGATCAGTTTGTTCTCGTCCCGTGCCAGCGCGCTGATCGCTTCGCGATGCGGCCAGATGGCGCGGCGGATGGTGAACAGGTCGCTCTTGATCTCGTGGGCACGCTTGATGGCGTCGTGGCTGGGACTGATCAGAATTTCCTCCTCGAGCCAGTCGACGACCTCGCCGTAATGTTCGAGGATGGGAAAGTAATCGTCGATGATCGTATCGATCAAGCAGTAGGCCAGATAGTCGGCCGCCATGCCGCGAACGCGACCTTTGGCCTGGCGGATTCGCTCGCGTACCGCATCGAAGCACTTTCTGTGATGTTGCTGAAACGTGATGACGAAGCCCTGCCCGAGAAACAGGCTGATCTGTTCCGATTTAGCCCGCTGCGAGATCCGAATCTGCCGAGCCACGAACAATAGGTACTTGTCATAGAGGTCCAGCTTGGCACGCTGATGCACGTCGAGCACGTCTTCGAGCGCCAGAGGGTGTAGGCCGAACAAATCACCCAATCGCTGAAGCACGTTGACGTCGCCTAGCCCGTCGACGTTGACCCACACGACCGGCCACTTTTCCAACAGCGGCCGAATTTGCGACACCTCGTGGATTTCTCGCTCGACGAAATCATCCGGTCCATAAGCGACGGCACGAACGATCGGTGGCCGGGCCCCGGGAAGTGGCGTCAAGCTGCCCGGCTGGGCTCCGGCCTGTGTGGTGTGCCGGCGCTTGCGGCGTGAACGGCTCATTGGGTCTTCTCGCGTGAATTGTTTTGCCGCACCATCGTGGGTGATGCCTCGAACCAACTTGCCGGGGGTGCTGAAACGGCGCCGCTTTTCGAGCCCTGTCAAAGACGAAAGCCAAGGCAGGCAAACCGTTACCTTAGCAAAGTATCACGTTTTGTCAGCCGCCATGCAGCGCCGCACGCCGGCACGCGAGAAAATCCAGCGGAAGCTCGGTTCGGCCCGTCAACGCCAAATCGGCCAAGGCTTCGCCGATCACCGGGGCGAACTTGAACCCGTGACCTGACATGCCGGCGGCGAAAGCCACGCGCGGCGTGGCCGGATGGCGGTCGACGATGAAGTGTTGGTCGTTGGTCATGGTATACATACAGGCTGCGTGGCGGCGAAGCTGGCCGGTTGCCCGCGGAAGGCAGTTCGTGACGAATTGCTTGACGGTCTCGAAATCGTCGCGGTCAATGTCGAGGTTTAAGGCGAGCGGATCTTTGATCTCACGACCGCCGCTGTGCCGGCCGACCTTGACGCCGTCCGGATCGATACGCGGAAAGCCGTAAAAGATGCCCGTGGGCGTCTCGTACAGAAAAGCCGGAAAGCCTTGTTCGGCGTCGTAGGCATCACCGCGGGCGGCGAACCAGTACAGCGGTTTTCGCAACACACGCAGACGAATGCCCAATTCGCCCAACAGATCGGCCGACCACGCCCCGGCGGTGATGATAAGTCGGTCCGCGCGCAACTCACCGGCGTCGGTAACCACGGTTACGTCGCGTGGCCCGGCGCGCCAACTTTTCACGGCGGGCCCGATGCGAATTTCCGCGCCTTGTTCGACCGCCAAGCGGGCTTGCGTGGTGATGCAGGCTTCCACGTGCAGATAGCCGGCCCCCGGTTCGACGATGCCGCGGGACGACACCGGCACGCGCAGACCGGGCATCCGCCGCTCGACCTCCACGGCCGTCAATTCTTCGATCGCCAAACCGTGCTGCCGCGCGCTGGCTCTGACGCCGGAAAGAACCGGTCCGTCGCCGGGACCGACTTGCACCAGTCCGCACGTCACGAGCAACCGCCGGCCGCAGCGGTCGGAAAGGGCCTTCCAGGCGCCGTACGCGCGCTCGACGAGCGGCACATACGAGGGATGTTCAAAGTAGGCCCGGCGGATCATTCGCGTCGAGCCGTGCGAGCTTCCGCGGGCGTGTCCGGGCGGAAAACGATCGAGCCCCAGAACCCGGGCTCCGCGGCGAGCCAGTTGTTCCAGCGCGGCGCTGCCCAGGCCGCCGGTACCGATCACGATACAGTCGTAGCCGCTCATCGCTTGCCGAGACGTGCTGGATGCAGCAGGGTTCAAACGCGGCCGCGCGAGCCCGGAAAGCGGCCGCGCAGCGGGGAAACTGCGGCCGATTGTAACACGAAACCGCGGGCGGTGTGTCGGTGCGAGCCGCACCGAAGCGGCTTGCCTGACTTGCTCCGGCCAATCGAAATGAAAGGCTTGCCGCGGCTTGCTTGCTCCGCAGCGGATTTTACGGAGCGGTGATTACTGCTTGATCTCGAACTCGATCGAGGACTGGCCGATCTTGTGGCTTAGCGTGTCTTCGATGGTCAGTTGCAGCGTGTAATTGCCAGGATAGATTCGCTTGGGCATGAACAGGTTGTAGAGAATGAAGAAATCGCGGCGCGGATTGCGGCAATCGTCTTTTGTCACGCTGAACTCATGTTCGGTGACGCGATGTCCTTGGCGATCCAAGATTTGGTAACTACTGCGCAGCGCGGTGTGATAGCCTTCTTCGCTGGATTCGCTTTTGAAGTTGTCGATCTCGGCATACAGCAACACTTCCTGGCCCGGCGAATAGCGATTTTCAGCGAACGGCTTATAGACGCCGTAGCTCGTGACTTCGGTGCAGAAGGCCAGATTGCGAACGACGAGCGTGGCCATCTCGCTCAAGCGTGACTGGGCCTCGGACAAGTGCAGCGCGGCTTCCGCGGCACGCTGGTCGAGTTGCGGTCTTCCCTCAGCATCGAGCAGCACGTCCAAGCCATAGAGCTCCTTGGACCAGAAATCCTGTTGTCGCGGTGGGATGCCCTCGATCTGTCTGGCGGCCTTGTCGCTTTGCCCCGCCGCAAGATACAGCATGCGAAGCGTGGCCTGTTGGCGAATTTCTTCATCCGTGCGAGGTGGGCCGGTGAGCTGCGACTCGAGGGTTTTGATCGCTTGCGAAAGCGACTCTTGCCAGCCGATCGCGGCCGGCGGAGCGGCCAAACGCTGGGGCGCTTCGGACGACCTTTGGCGGCGATCAGAGGGTTGCCCGGGCGTCTGAGAGATCGCGGCTCCCGTCTCGAGATGATGGACCGCGCGTTCGACGGCGCGCGGGTTCGCGCGGTTCGAAGAAGCGGGCGAGGTTTCCTCGGTATCGATCGCTTGCACGGTTGTTGCGCGGTTGGTCGCGGGACGTGAAAGAGACGCCGCAACCACGCTCGACGCGGACACCGGTTGCGGCGCACGGTCGGATTTCATCGGAGGCAGCGGTTCAACCGCGATCGCTCGGGCGGGAGTTTGAATGGCTGGCGGCGATTGATTGCGCGGGGCGGTGGTTATGGCGGAAGGTTCATTCGGCGCCGGGCGCGCTTGGTCGAGCAAAGTGGCCGGCGATCGTTGTTCGGGCCGCGCGGCCGGGGTGGTCGACGGAAACGATTGCAGCCCTGCCGGCGCCGCCGCGGACACCGTGGCAAGCGACGTGGGCGACGGCTGCCGCGCGGATTTGGCTTGTTTGAGTTGCCGTTGATACGCCAGCGTGCCGCGGAAAACCTGGATCATCTGCGGCCACAAGGCCGGGTCCGTGCGTTGCAGATCGTCGAGCAGTTGTTGCTGAGCCGCAGGATCGATAGCGCCGGTCGCCTGTAACTCGGCCAGCACCGCGGTCATCGCCGCGGGATCAACTCCGCCGGTCTTGCTGGACGCGGCAAGGGCCGGAGCCGGGCTGATGCGGCTTCCTTCGCGACGGCTTTCTTCACGCCGGGCCAAGGCGTTGGCCATCCGTTTACCCGGCGTGACGATCGGGGGAAGAAGCGCCGGGCGATCATTGCGGGCTGCCTGCCAAGGGCTCGTCATGCAGCCGCCGCCGACACATGCCAAAGCCGCCACGCCAACCACAATACGCTGAATCCGACCGCCCATAAGATCCTCGTAACCTGGTTTCCGCCCGAGCAGGGTGAACGGAAAGAAACGAGACAAAAGCGACGCCCCGTCCATGAACGACATCGCGCCGAGCGCGGGAGAATAGGAGAATCGCCGACTTGGGACAAGGCGGACCGGCCGTTTTTTCCACGCCGCCAAACGGCCAAAACGCTTGCCCGATGCGGGCGAGCATGACGCAAATCGGCTGCGACCGGATTCGCCTGGCAACAAAATGGCGGCAGGGCGGGGTTTGGGGCGATGCAAGGATCACGCGAACCGTGCGAACCGAGACACCTTGTGAGGCAGAACAAGGCCGGATGATGGCTTGGTGAAGCCGCGTATCAGCGAACCTCTGGATCCGGGCTGGCAAACTGGGCAGCCCGGGAATCGCCCGTCTTGTTGGAGCCAGCCAAACCGGTTTGCCGTCGCGGGCAAATCCTCGCAGCATGTCAATGAAGCAAGCCCGTGGGGTTGAACGAGCCACCCCACGGGCTTGCGCGGCATCAGCGCGAACTTGAATCCCACCGCCGCGTGGGCGGTGGTGTGAACGTCACGCGCTTTTGTGTTTCGGTTCGCTCATGCGGAGCAGCGGCTTACGGCCCTCGACGACGTCGTCGGTGACCAAGTACCGTCCACCGGCTCCCTGGTCGGGAAGTTCAAACATGATGTCGAGCATGACGCTTTCGATAATCGACCGCAGCCCGCGGGCTCCGGTGTCTTTGGCCTTGGCTTTCGAAGCGATGGCTTCCAATGCCTTATCGGTAAAGCTGAGCTCGCAATCCTCCATTTCAAACAGTTTTTGATATTGTTTGATCAGAGCATTGCGTGGCTGAGTCAGCACGTGAACGAGGTCTTCGGTTTCAAGCGGCGTCAGCGCCGAGAGCACCGGTAGCCGACCGATCAGTTCCGGAATCAGTCCGTACTCGAGCAGATCGTCACTCGTAACGCGGGGCAACAGCGCGGTCAGATCGTCGTCATGATGCACGGCTTGATCGTTTTGCCCGAAGCCGATCATGCGGCGTCCGAGACGCTTGCCGATGATCTTATCAACGCCGACGAACGTTCCGCCGCAGATGAACAGGATGTTGCTGGTGTCCATTTGAATGTACTGCTGCTCGGGGTGCTTTCGGCCTCCTTGGGGAGGCACGTTGGCCATGGTGCCTTCGAGCATTTTCAGGAGCGCCTGTTGCACGCCTTCGCCGGAAACGTCGCGCGTGATCGAGACGTTCTGGCTGGTCTTGCCGATCTTGTCGATCTCGTCGATGTAGAGAATCCCGCGTTGCGCCGCTTCGATGTCGAAGTCGGCCGCATGCAGCAGCTTGAGCAGCAGATTTTCGACGTCTTCGCCGACGTAGCCCGCCTCGGTCAGCGTCGTGGCGTCGCCGATGGCGAAGGGGACGTCAAGGATGCGAGCCAACGTGCGGGCCAGCAACGTCTTGCCGCAACCGGTCGGACCGACCAGCAGAATGTTCGACTTGTCAATGTCGATATCCGCGCCGTCGCTGTCGAGCATCAGCCGCTTGTAATGGCTGTGCACGGCGACCGACAGCACGCGTTTGGCCTGCTGTTGGCCAATCACATATTCGTCAAGTTGCTCGGTGATTTCACGCGGCGTGGGAACGCGCGTGAAGAGCTGTTTCGTCGTACCGCGCCGTCGTCGCTCCTGTTCCAGAATCGATTGGCAAAGCTCGATACATTCGCCGCAGATGTAGACGTCTCCCGGCCCTTCAACCAGCGGGCCAACGTCACGATAACTCTTACGACAGAATGAACAGAAGGCGTTCTTCTTCGTGGTTCCGCCAGTCCGGCGTCCTCCGGTCACATCACCTGATGGCATTCTTACTCCTTTCAGCCTGGCGGCGACACCGTCTTGTGAAGATGGCGCCGTCGGTCGAAATCATGATGTCGAGCTCGAATGGCCAGATGACGTGTCGTCGAAATCGGCCAGGGCCATCCTTGTCCGCAATGTTTCGAGCGGTTCAGAAAAGTTACTCCCGTGAAGGAACCCGCGCCATGAACCCAGCCGCGTCGCTTCGGGTTTGCCGCCTGTGTGGCTCCAGTCCAACGTCGCGCCGTAAAAACCCCTCGGCCGGTGCTTCCCTTCGCATCCCGCGTCGTGGTCTCAACCCTCTTGGCCGTTATCGTTTAACTCTTGCTTGAGGCGTTCGCCCAAAGTGCTCTTTATTTCTCGGAATTCCTCGTCGTTGAGGTTACCCTGGGAATGCATTTCACGAAATTTGGTGATTAGCTCACTCGATGTTGGACCGGTCTCACGCATGGACTCACGTGCGCGCAAGATAACGTATATGCCGACCACGATGAGCACGATGAGTACGGTAAACAAAACGACCGTACGGGCCACTGGCGACTGGAGAAACTCTGCCATCGAAACCCCGCTTCGCGGCCGCACGGATCACCTTTTTTCCACGGCCACTCTAGCTTGCTCATTATGCACATTGTGAAAGCTCGAGTCCAGCATTGAGCCGCATCTTCGTCCGACCGGCGCATGGCGGCGGTTGCCTTGGGTTGAGGTCGCAATCGTGACGGCAAAGACGTCGCGTGAAAAGTATCGCCACCAGCGCCGAATAGCTCGCCTGGTTCGTGGCCCTCGAGTGGATTGAACCGTGCAAGCAGGTTCGCTTTCCACGAGGACCACGGCAGTTTGTTAAAGTCGGTCATTTGGGCGGCTTTCTTGCTCTTCTGGTTTGCTTGACAGTCGTTCGGCGGCGACCTAGCTTGGCCGCAAGTCCTATTACGGCGTGGACTGCGAGTCGGTTCGTGATGGTCTTCTTCAATAATCTTTTGCGAAATGGGAACGTGACCGCAGTGATGTCAAGCCGCGGTGATCTGAAGCGTTTGCTTTCAGGCGGGGTCGTGGCGGTCTTGCGCGCGGAGACGAGCGACGGTTTGATCGAGGCGGCCGAGGCGTTGTTGGCAGGCGGCGTCGAAGCGGTGGAAATCACGTTCACCGTTCCTCGTGCCCACAAGGTGCTCGAAGCGGTCGCCGATCGCCTGGGAGACCGGATTCTGCTCGGGGCGGGAACCGTGTTGGACCGCGAAACGGCTCGCGTGGCCATGTTGGCCGGAGCGCGGTTTATCGTTTCCCCGATTTTTTCGCCGGAAGTGATTCGTATATGCCGCCGCTACGACCGTCTGGTTATCCCCGGCGCGCTGACCCCCACCGAAGTCCTCGCGGCCTGGGAATCGGGCGCCGAGGTGGTCAAGGTTTTCCCTTGTGATGTCGTGGGGCCCGCGCATCTCGAGGCGCTTCGCGGCCCGCTGCCACAGGTGCGGTTGATGCCCAGTGGCGGAGTGAACCTTGACACGGCGGCCGACTTTCTGTGGGCCGGGGCCAGTGTCTTGGGCGTCGGTTCGGCCCTGGTTTCGCCCCAAGACGTCGCTGCCGGTCGCTTCGACAAGATCACCGCGCTGGCCGAAAAGTATCAACAGATCGTTCGCGGGGCCCGCGACGAAATTGGCCAAGAGGGTTAGAAAAGTTTATAGAGAGAACCCGGTCCACGAAGTACGCGGCGCCGGGGTAATGCGTCACGCGGCCAACTTTTTTTCCTGCAACACGATGCGCATCGCACCGCTGGCGCGTCTTTCAGTTGCCTCGGAGAGATCAGCATGCCGATCCCCTTTACTTGCCCCCACTGCGGGGCGACGACCGTGGTGGCCGATCAGTACGCCGGGCAAACCGGCCCTTGTGCCCAATGCGGCGAGCCGATTACCGTCCCGCTGCTTGCCTCCGGCGCCGCGGTCGACGCCTCGCTGGCGCCGCCCGCCCGCTCTGGATCGCGCTGGCCGGTGATCTTGCTCGTTGCCGGCGGGCTGGGCATGGCGGGAATCTGCGGGGTGGGCATTCTCATCGCCTTACTGCTGCCGGCCGTGCAAGCGGCCCGCCAAGCGGCATATCGGGCGCAGTGCCAGAACAATCTGAAACGGATCGGGCTGGCCATGCTTAATTATGAGGCCACGTACGGCACCTTGCCGCCGGCCTACATTCCAGACGAAAACGGCCAGCCGATGCATAGCTGGCGCGTACTGATCCTGCCTTATCTCGACGAAGAAGCGCTGTACGCGCAGTACGACTTCAACGAGCCATGGGACGGTCCTAACAACCGCCTTTTGGCCGAGCGGATGCCGGACGTCTTTCGCTGTCCCACGGATCCCGATGCGCTGACCTCGCAAACCAGCTATCTGGCCGTCACGGGAAAGGGCACCGCCATGCCGGGCAGTGAACCGGTTTTGTTGCGCGATATCACCGACGGCCTTTCCGCGACGATCTTGGTCGCCGAAGCCAGGGAATCGGGCGTCCAATGGACTGAGCCGGTGGACTTAGACGTTGAAACCATGAAGCCGTTCGTGGTCAACCAGCCGGGCGGGATTTCCAGCTATCACCCCGGGGGAGCCAATGTCCTGTTAGGAGACGGTTCGGTGCAATTTTTCAATGAAGACACCACCCCCGAAACACTTCGCGGCATGACCACGATCAACGGCGGCAAAGAGACGGCTTATTCAGAAGATTGACCGCCTTTGTTTTCCGTTGGGTTGCCCACCACATGCGGTTGAACTGGCGTCGCGCGGGTTCGACCGCCTTTTCCTGGTTGCGAATCATCAGGCACGCGCATGCTTCCACGTTGTGACGTCAGCGATAGCTGCTAACCCTGCTTGGCCCGCTCGGCTTGACCGGCGGATCCCGCTCAAGCGCCGCAACCGCGACGTCCGATACCAACATGAGGACGTGTACGCTCGTCCGAGCGCTACTTCGGTCGTCTCGATCAGCCCGGTCGGGCCATCGGTCGGCCTGAATTTGAATCGCGTGGGAGGGGGGGGAAGGAATGCTCGCAGCCCATTGGCGCCGGTTGGCGGTTTGCGGCGCGTTGGCCGCCATCCAGCTTGGTGTGATGCTGCCATCGTCTCGGGCGGTTCCCATTCCCCAGTCCCCGCC
>Ga0114931_10006757_pt1 | contig 14082 bp, 14 predicted proteins | sample 2SBtaG_FD_89579 | JGI IMG/M metagenome (GOLD analysis project Ga0114931, IMG submission 89579) | Deep subsurface microbial communities from Kolumbo volcano to uncover new lineages of life (NeLLi) - 2SBTROV14_V59a metaG | ecosystem: Environmental > Aquatic > Marine > Volcanic | place: Kolumbo...
CAGGCCAGTCGCCCGGTGCCCGAGCCGGCGCCGGCGCACGACAGCCAGGCCCACGAGGCCGCCGGTCGCGGACGCCGCAGCAAGCCGCAGTTCCCGACGGTGCACCCGACCCTGCGCCAGGTTCTGTCGGCCGAGCTCGAGGGCGAATCGGAGCTGGACGTACCCACGTTCATTCGCCGCCACGGCCCGATCGCATAGCGCCGAACGGCGTTGCCGATCGGCGCTATGCCCATTATTGGGCCTAGCCCTCCGGACGGGCGCACTCGCGCCCGGGGCTCGCGGATTCCGCCGAGCGGGCTCGGCGGAAACCGCTCGCGATCCTGGGTGGGGCTTGGCGATCCCGGGCTCGGCGGAAACCGCTCGCGATCCTGGGTGGGGCTTGGCGATCCCGGGCTCGGCGCAAACCACTCGCGATCCTGGGTGGGGCTTGGCGATCCCGGGCTCGGCGCAAACCACTTGCGATCCTGGGTGGGGCTTGGCGATCCCGGGCTCGGCGCAAACCACTCGCTGGCGCAGGTTGTGAGCCCGGCGCGGTGGTAGGCTCGGCCCGTGGTCGCCTTCGAGTCCTATGCGCGGTGGCTGCTGGTTGTGCACGCCGTGCTCGGCGCTGCGTTGGTCGCGTCGACGACGCACCTGGCGGTGTGGATGCGCGGCTACCTGCACGGTCGCTTCGATCGCCAGCGCGGGGTGCGGCTGCTCGGCTGGATCAGCAGCTCGCTGTTCCTCTGCACCTTCGTCTTCGGCAACCTCATCTACCCGACCTACCGGGTCAGGGTGCGGGGCGAATATTTCGAGAGTCCCCAAGCGGTGGCCAACGCGCAGGATGCACGGGCGGTCGCGGGGGCCGCGCTGATGGCCCGGGAAAACCGCCGGCGAACCCTGGAGCACGCTCCAGACCTCTCTGAGCCTCCTTCACAGGCCTACCGGGCCGAGAGCCCCCGTCATGTGGCCAAGATGCCGCGCTGGTTCGACGTCAAGGAGCACTGGGTGGCGGTGGGGTTGGCTATGTCTATCGCGCTGTTGTGTCTACTCACCGCCTGGAACCCCCGAAAACACGGGGCTCGTATCGCTCCGCTGGTTTTCGCTCTGGCCGTGGGGACAGCCGCCACCACCTGGTTTGCGGCCCTGGTTGGGCTTGTGGTCACCAGCCATCGGGCCGTCGGTGGCGGTGGTTGATCGCCACGGATCGGCTGGAAAAACGCTTCCGCGGCACATTTTCGGCGGTCCTGGCGTTGAAGACCAGCGGCGCGAGGCTACTATGCCCACCGCTAAAAGCGGCTGAGGGGCTCGGCCTCGTCGAATCTCGAAGGAATTTGAAGGATCGAAGGATCGGAGGATCTGCTCATGAACAAGAAGAACCGTGACGTTGTCCTCGTGGTGGGCAGCAAGGTGAAGGATGTCGTGCGTGAAGCTGGCCTGCAGAGCTCGGGTGAGCTCGTCGAGGCGGTGTCGAACAAGGTCTACGACCTGATCGAGGCCGCGTGCGCGCGCGCCAGCGAGAACGGCCGCAAGACCGTTCGCGCGTACGACCTGTAGACCGAATCGGTCTGTTTTCGAGCCGGGAAGGGCAGCCTTCCCGGCTTTCTTTTTTTCGGCTAACCGTCGCGCATCGCCCGCCACATGGCGTCGACGGGGGCCGCCCGGCCGGTCCACAGGGTGAACGCGCGCGCTCCCTGGTGGACCAGCATGCCGGCGCCGTCCACGGTGGCCAGGCCGCGGGCGCGAGCAGCCGCCAGGAGCGCGGTTTCCCGGTGGTAGACGAGGGTGGCGACGATGGCCGACGGGGGCAGCGCCTCGACCGGCACCGGCGCCGGCAGCTGGTTCTCGCGCTCGGCAGAAAGCCCCGCCGAGGTGCAATCGACCAGGATGTCGCAGTCGGGCAGCGCGTCGTCGAGGGTCGCCGCGGTCCACGGCGCCGCCTCGATCCAGTCGACCCGCCGGGGAGCCCGGGCGATCACCGCGATCTGGGCGCCGGCGCCGCGCAGCCCGGCCGCCACCGCTCGCGCCGCGCCGCCGCCGCCCAGCAGCACCGCGCGCCGGCCCGCCGGATCCCCGGTGGCAATCGCGGCCAGCGCGTCGGCGAAGCCGCCGGCGTCGGTGTTGTGGCCGATGACCGAACCGGCGTCGAAGCAGAGGCAGTTGACCGCGCCGACCACCTCGGCGCTGGGGTCCAGGCGGTCGCAGGCTGCCATCACCGCCTGCTTGTGCGGAACGGTGACGCTGGCGCCGAGGAAGCCCAGGGAGGCCATCCCGCGCACCGCCGCGGCGGCGCCGCCGGGCGCCACCGGTAGCGCGACGAAGACCGCGTCGATGCCGGCGGCGGCAAAGGCGGCGTTGTGCAGCGCCGGTGACCGGGAGTGCTCGACCGGCCAGCCGATGACCGCGCCGACCCGGCTTCGCGGCCCGACCGTGGTCACTTGCGTACCACCACCCGGCCACCGCCCTTGAGCTGGGAGGCGCGGACGGCGGCGTTGGCGTCGCGCATCAGCCGGGCGAAGCTGATCGGCTTGCCCGGGCGGGTCGCGGCGATGCCGACCGACACGGTCAGATCCGCGTCGACGCCGCCGAAGCCGGCCACCGCCGAGGCGACCCGATTGCCCACGTGCTCGGCGCCGGCGATGTCGGTATAGGGCAGGAAGACCAGGAACCGCTCCTCGTCGAGGTCGACCGGCAGATCGATGTCGCGGATGGTGGCGGCGATGGTGGCGGCCACCCGCCGGCGCAGGGCGCGAAACAGCGCCGGATCGGGGGCCGGATCGGCCGGGTCGAGGGCCACCAGGCAGGCGGCCAGCGGGTAGCCGTAGCGCTTGGCCCGCTTGAGCTCCATTACCAGCAGCTGCTTGAAGAAGTCGAAGTGCTGGAAGCCGGTCTCGGCGTCGGCCTGGCCGTAGCGCAGCAGGCGCTCCCGCAGCATCGCCTCGGTCGACTCGAGCGCGCGCACGGTGGCGCGCTCGTGGGTCAGGCCGCGGGCCGCGATCAGCGCCGCTGCCAGCGCCTCGCCGCCGTGGGGGCGGACGACGAACAGGTCAGTGCCCGCGTCCCGCGCCTTGTCGGCGGCGGCCAGCGCCGGGCCGCCGAGGGCACCGATGGTCACCGGGCCAGCGGTGCTGCGAGCGCGGACGGCCGCGATCACCGCCTCGCCGCCGGGCACCGAGACGATCACCACGTCCGGCGGGACGGTGCCGGCGCAGCGCTCGGCGACCTTCTCCACCGTCTTCTCGGGGGTCACGGTACAGCCGAGGTCGGCCAGGATCGCCCGCGCCCGCTCATTCGACGACGGGGTGCTCTCGCACACCGAAACCGTCATCTTCAGCGGCGGGCCGGCCGGCGCGGTGCGCTTGCGCGTGCTCTCGGGCGCGGCGCGCTTGCGCGTGCTCTCGGGCGCGGTGCGCTTGCGCGTGCTCTCGGGCGGCGCCGCGCGCTTGCGCGTGCTCTTGGTGGTGCCGCTCTGGGTCTTCTTGCGCGTGCCCTTGGTGGTTGCGCGCTTCTTCTTCTTGCTCTTGCCGTCAGCCATCGTTGCCGGAGCGCGGGTCGGGTCGCGCGTCCTGGCCAGGATGCGCCGCCTCGACGCGGCAGTCCAGGCTTCCGCGGGCCAGGCGGACCTCGACGGCGTCGCCGGGGGCGACCTCGGCGGCGTTGGTGACCACGTGGTCGCCGGCGGTCGCCACCGCGTAGCCGCGCTCGAGCACGCGGAGCGGGCTCATCGCCTGCAGGCGGCCCGACAGCGACGCCAGCGCCCGCCCGCGGCCGTCCAGCGCCCGGCGGGCGGCGGCGGCGCCACGGGCCTCCAGCTCGCCCAGGGTGGCGCGGTGGGTGGCGATCTGCGCCCGCGGGTGGAGCCGCTCCAGGCGCCGGGCCAGCTCGCTGAGCGCGGCGTGACCGCGGGACAGCGGCTGCCGGGCGCGGCTCTCCATGGCGTCGGCCAGCTGCTGCACCCCGCGGCGGGCGTCGCGCAGGACCAGCGCCATCTCGCGGTCCAGGCGGCGGGCCTCCTTGGCCAGAGCCGCGGCCAGATCGGCGCGCACCGGCACTGCCATCTCGCCGGCCATCGTCGGCGTGGCGGCGCGGACGTCGGCAGCCAGGTCGGTCAGCGAGACGTCGACCTCGTGGCCGACGGCGCTGATTACCGGCACCGGGAAGCCGGCCACCGCGCGCACCACCCGCTCGTCATTGAACGCCGACAGGTCGAGCTTGGAGCCGCCGCCGCGGCCGACGATGACCACGTCGACGTCGGTGCGGGCGATCTCGTCCAGCGCACGGAGGATCTCGGGCGGCGCCTGGGTCCCCTGCACCTGGGCGTCGGCGACCAGGATCGGCACCGGGAAGCGGCGCTGCACCGCGCGGATGACGTCGCGCACCGCGGCGCCGCTCTTCGACGTGACCACGCCGATGCGCCGGGGCAGGGGCGGCAGCGGCCGCTTGCGCGCGGGGTCGAACAGCCCCTCGGCGGCCAGCTTCTCGCGCAGCTGCTCCAGCGCCAGGGCATCGGCGCCCAGCCCCGCCGGCTCGGCGATCTGCACGTAGATCTGGAAGATGCCGCTCTGCTCGTAGACGCCCAGGCGGCCGCGGCAGCGCAGGTGCAGGCCGTCGGCCATGGCGAATTTCAGCTTCCGGGCGTCCGAGCGCCACATGACCGCCTTGATGGTCGAGCGACCATCGCGCAGGTTGAAGTAGATGTGCCCGCTCGACGGCCGCGACACCGAGGCGGTCTCGCCCTCTACCCAGATGGTGCCGATCGTCCGTTCCAGCGTGCGCGAGGCGCCACGGACCAGCTGACTGACGGTCAGTGGCCGCGCGCGCCCGCCGGGCCGGGCAACGTCGCTCTCCCCTGCGGTCGACACCGGCCGACGGTACGGGCGCAGGGACGGTCTTTGCAAGCTCCCTCGTTGGCGCCTGCCGGCCGAGCGGGCTAGGATCCGTTGACCTACGGATGGCCGACGATACCCGCGACACCGACTCCAGCGGCGGCGAGGACGACGCGCTGGACAATCACCCGGGCGCACCGCGCCCCCGGGACGAGATCGACCCCGAGCTGATCAAGCTCCGGCGGGTGCGCATCTCGGTGGGACCGATCACGTCGGCCGCGATCATCCTCTTTTGCGGCTACATGATGGTCCGCCTGTACGGCGACCTGCGCTTCTCCCGCCAGAGCAGCGAGCCGCGCCGGGTGACCGTCGCCGACGTCGTCAGCGGCCACGCCGGCGACGAGGGCTACGTCGCCATGGGCGCCGTGCCCGACCGCGCGTTCGCCATGCGCGTGTCGCCCAAGGGCAACACTGACGGCCACCGGATCGCGCCGGTGCTCGGCTCCGACGGTCACCTGTGGCTGATGGTCAGCAGCGAGCCGTGGGCCGAGCCGATCGCCTATACCGACGATTACCGCGGCCGCCTGCGGCGGCTGTCCGACATGCCGTTCGCCAGCGCGCTGGACGAGTACGTGCGCTCGCGCGGGCCGACGCCGCAATCGGTCACCGCCGAGGCGCTGCGCAAGGCGGTGGCCGATCACGCCGAACAGGTGGTCCGTCCCTCGGGCGACCACGTCGCGCTCACCGCCGACACCCGCCTCGGCATCCGCGAGGTCGTGCCCGATCGGGTGCTGGTGCGCGGTTTCTTCCGCGAGGATCGGCTGCCCGACGAGCGGGCGTGGGACGCCGCGCTGACCGCAGCCGGTGTGCTGCCCGAGGGCGCCAAAGCGCAGTCGATCGACGAAGAGGCCAAGGCCGCCGTCTACGAGGTGCCCGCGCCCGAGGGGCTGGCCGGCATCAAGAAGAAGCTGGTCGCCGCGCGGTTGTTCGCCGCCCGCGCCGAGCCGGTGGTGCGCGAGTACGAGACCACCTACTCGGGGCTGAGCTCCGACGCCGCGGGGCTGAAGGTCTCGGGCGGCGCGGTGGTGCCGTGGACCAGCATCTCGGACGTGGTCGCCTATGCGCCCCGTCACGTGCCGTCCGGCGCGCTGGTGCTAATCACCGGCGAGGCGCCCGGCGCCTACTGGTACGTTCTGCCGCTGTACATCCTCCTCGGCCTGTTCGTCGCCCTGTTCGGCTGGGCGCTGGTGCGCGCGCTCATGCCCGAGCGGGAGCCGCAAAGGGCTTCCAAACAGGCGCAAAGCGCGGCATAAACGGCAGCCCATGGCTACCGAGCTGCGCCTCTACGATTCGCTCCGCCGGCAGAAGGTTCCGTTCGAGCCGATCGAACCGGGCAAGGTGTCGATGTACCTGTGCGGGCCGACCACCTACGCCCCCGCTCACATCGGTCACGCCTACTCGGCGATCTGCTTCGACATGGTCCGGCGCGCTCTGATGTGGCTCGGCTACGAGGTCACCTTCGTCCGCAACATCACCGACGTCGACGACAAGATCATCCAGCGCTCCAACGAGATCGGCGAGGACTGGAAGTCGCTGTCGAGCCGCTTTGCCGACGCCTACAACCACGACATGCAGACGTTCGGCGTGCTGCCGCCGGACATCGAGCCGCGGGTGTCGGGGACGATCGAGGCGATCGTCGCGCTGATCCAGAAGCTGGTCGACGAGGGCGTGGCGTACGCCGCCGACGGCGATGTCTACTACAGCGTCGAGGCGTTCCCCGGCTACGGCAAGCTGAGCGGCCAGTCGATCGACGACCTGCGCGCAGGCGCCCGGGTCGAGGTCGACGAGCGCAAGCGCTCGCCCATGGACTTCGCCCTGTGGAAGGACGCCAAGCCGGGTGAGCCGTCGTGGGATTCGCCGTGGGGCACGGGCCGGCCGGGCTGGCACATCGAGTGCTCGGCCATGACCACCAAACATCTGGGCAACACCTTCGACATCCACGCCGGTGGCAAGGATCTGATCTTCCCCCACCACGAGAACGAGATCGCCCAGTCCCAGGGCGCCTACGGCGAGGAGACGTTCGCCCACTACTGGATGCACAACGGCTTCCTCAACTTCAGCGGCGAGAAGATGTCCAAGTCGCTGGGCAACGTCTTCGGCTGCCAGGAGATCGCCGCGGCGGTTGGCCAGGAGGCGATGCGCTTCTTCACCGTCAGCCACCACTACCGCTCGCCGGTCAACTTCGAGGTCGCCACCGAGGACGGCCGCGTGGTGTTCAAGGACCTCGAGGCGGTCGACCGGCGCCTGGACTACTTCTACACCACGCTGCAGCGGCTCGATACGTTCGCCGCGGCGGGCGTGGAGCCGGGCGAGGGCGAGGTGATTCCCGAGATCGCCGAGCTGGCGGCCACCGCTCGCGCGGGGCTGGCCGACGACTTCAACAGCCCGGTGGTGATCGCCGCGCTGAGCGAGGCCGCCCGCGCCGGCAACAAGTTGCTCGACGAGCCCAAGGGTGTGCCCAAGGATGTCCGCCGGCGGTCGATCGCTCGGCTGGCTCGCGAGCTGCGCGACGTCGGCAGCTCGCTGGGGATCCTGCATTCGGACCCGGCCGAGTTCCTGACCGAGCGACGCGATCGCCTGGCCGCCCAGCGCGGCATCGACGCGGCCGCGGTCCAGGAGCTGCTCGATCAGCGCACCGCCGCCCGCAAGGCCAAGGAGTTCGCCCAGGCCGACGCGCTGCGCGACCGCCTGACCGAGATGGGCGTCGAGGTGCTCGACACCCCGCGCGGCGCCGAGTGGCGCGTCGCCGAGTAGTCTCCGGCGCCCTTCGACTGCGGTCGCGCTGCGCGCGACCTTCGCTCAGGGCGAGCGGATCAGGGGCTCACTCCTCGCTCGAGTCGTCGCTCAGGTAGGCGAGAATCACCTCGTCGAGGCTCTTCTCCGAGATCAGCCCCTGGCCGAACAGGTTCTCCGGCGCCTTCTCGGTCGCCTTGCGCACGCGGGCGGTCGACGCGCGCGACTGGGGCGGTTGCGGCACCGATGCCGGCGGCGCGGCCGAGGCCCGGGGCGGTGACGCCGACTTGCCGCCGCCGACCACCCGCGGCGGCGCGCCGACGATGACCGCCGGGCGCGAGACCACCACGCCGCCCTGTTTGCGCTGCTGGGTCGGTGTTGGCGGCGGCTTGGCGGGAGGCGCCGGCGGCCGACTGACCTCGTCGGCCGCGCGCGTGCGGTGCTGGGCGTAGACCCCGCGGATCGGCCCGCTGGGCTCGGCCCCGTCGGCGAAGGTGACCACCGGGACCGGCACCGAGGTGTCGGTCCGCGCCGGGGCCTGCCTCGGTTTTCCGGCCGGCCGCGTCGCCGGCGGCACCGACGGCGCCTGCACCGGCACCGTCGGATCGTCGTCCACCGGCCCCCGAACCGCGGCGAAGGCCGCGGAGACGTCGCTGGGGGCCTGATCGAGCTGGACCGTCGGCGCGGTGCCCTGCTCGCGGGCGATGAGCTCCTCCAGATCGACCCGCCGGAACGGCGCGGTCTCGGCCCGGGCTGTTCCGTCGGCCATGTCGAACGGCTGCAGATCCGGGTTGTCGCCCAGGTACTGGTCGATCTTGCGGCCGAACTTGCCCCCTTTCAGGTCCTTCAGCATCGCCTTGTGCTGAGCCTGCATCAGGGACTTCACCACATCCTCGTCCGCCTCGGCGTCGTACACCAGCTTGCGGGTGTTGATGATGACGCCACCGTGGAAGAGGTGGGTGAAGATGTGCGGGTTGTCCACGCCCGAATCCTTGGTTTGCACATGGAACACCAATCCGCGGTGGCGGATGTTGTGGTTGTACCCGAGGATGGGCGATCGCTTCGCCACGGCCGAATAGGAAGTTTACCATGCTCGCGACGGCCCTGTCGTAGGGGCGTCTCCGGCGCCCGGGCTTGTAATTCGGCCTCCACGTTGATACTCAGGGCAGAGGGCCTACTGACGCGAATCTACCCAATTCGCGCCACAAAAAAGGAGAGCAACGCCCGTGTCGAGCGATCGCGCATTCGTCGAGACACTGTCCAATTGGCTGGTCTCGCTACCCCACGACCTCAAGCTCCTGTACGAGGCCGCGGACGACGAGAACCTCGATCGCACCGCCCGAGAAATCGCGGTCGGAGCGATCATCTACGTGGTCTCGCCCAATGACTTCATCAGCGCCGATCGCGATGGCAGCTTCATCAGCTACAGTGATGATTGCCTGCTCCTGCGCCTGGCCCTCCTTCGTGTCGTCGCGAAGAAGACCGAGGATACCGACTTCTTCAAGGGTCGATTTCCCGAGTTCTTCGACACCCTCGACGAAGAGCTCGCCGTGTGCAAGTCGTTCATGGGCGAGCTGCTCGACTGGCTCGAGAGCAAAGTCGACGGCCTCACCACCCTCGAGTACAAAGGCAAGAAGATCGCCGACTACCTCGACGATGACGAAGCCAGCGTCATTCTCTACGAGGACGGCCTCGCCTTCCGCACCGAGTACGACGTCGACGAGGCCACCCTCGCCGACAGCTTCAAGAAAGCCGCGTCCGTCATTGCGATGATTCAGCGCAAGAAGGACGAGGACGACAAGAAGCGCACCTAGAGCGTCGACCGGTTTACGAACGCTCGCCAAATCGCATATCTGCGTCGCTTGGCGGCGTCGCTCATCGGTCGCACGGGCCCACCCAACTCCTTCTTCGCTCCTTGCCCTGCTCGCATCTACGCGATTTCGCTTCGCGTCGCAAACCGATCGCCGCGCTAGAATTCTAGAGGTCGACCAGCTCGAATCCGCTCGGCTCTTCGCCCAGGAAGCGAGGGCCGAGCTCGTCCATGCGGGAGGCGTCGGTGACGAAGCAGTCGAGGATGCCGGTGCCCTCGCTGGCAGCGTTGTCGGCGAGGGCGTCGCGGGCGGCGTGGGCCATGGCGTTGGCCGAGTCGACGACGGCGATGTGGCGGCCGGTGAGATCGTCGGCGGTGATCGACAGGATCTCGGCCAGCAGCGGGTAGTGGGTGCAGCCGAGGACGAGGGTGTCGATGTCGGGGTCGGCGTCGAACAGCTCGGTCAGGTAGCGGCGCGCGACGGCGGCGGCGACCTCGTCGTCGGTCCAGCCCTCCTCGGCGAGGGGGACGAGGATCGGGCAGGCCAGGGCGGTGACGTGGGTGCTCGGCGAGATCGCGGCGATGGCTCGCTCGTAGGCGCCGGAGCGGACGGTGGACAGGGTGCCGATGACACCGATGCGGTGGCCGTGGCTGGCGGCCAGCGCCGTCTGGGCGCCGGGCTCGACGGCGCCGATGACCGGCACCGGGCTGGCGGCAGCGAGGGCCGGCAGGGCGTTGGCCGAGGCGGTGTTGCAGGCGATGAGGACCAGCTTGACGTCGCGGTCGAGGAGAAAGCGCTGGCAGGCCAGGGAGTAGCGCTCGACGGTCCGCGGCGACTTGGATCCGTAGGGCACCCGGGCGGTATCTCCCAGGTAGATGACGTGCTCGGCGGGCAGGACGCGGCGCAGGGCGCGGACGACGGTCAGGCCACCCACTCCGGAGTCAAAAACGCCAATTGCCTGCTGCGCAGACGTTACATTCGTGCGACGAGATGGCGCACTGGCTGGTCGATCAGCCATGGCGACTAGCAGCCTAGCTTGCCCGGGCGTGCACGAGCGGCGCCGCGGCCAGGGCATCCGCACACTCGCACAGGTCCTCGTAGATCCACAGGAGCTGTAGGAATGTCGCGGGTTTATCGGGGAGCTCGTCGTACACCTGACAGATGCCCGGGAACGATTCCTCCGCGAGCGGAAGCTCTGCCTCGGTGATACGGCCTCGCATGGGCGGCTTGCGAGGCAAGCCCCGTTCCAGATCGTGCGGCTCGATGCCCAACGCTTGACGCCTCCGCGCCGGACCGGTACTGGAATAGCTTCATGTCCGCGCTCCACGAGCTGCTCGAGACCCCCGACGGGGCCGACGTCGCCGCTGCGTTCCGCGCCCTGGTGCAGGACGATCCGGTGACGATCCTGCGCATCGCCACGGCCATCGCAGAGAACCGGGGCCGCTGGCCGGCCGAGAGCGTGACCCGTGCCTGCCGTGAGGAAGTGGCGCTGCTCGAGGAGTCGGACCCGAAGGCGCTGCGCGAGGAGCTCGAGCAGGGGCTGCTGGGCCGCGACATCGACCAGGCGCTGCAGTGGCTGCACGAGGTCGGCGCCATGGCGCTGCTCCTGCCGGAGCTCGAGGCGACCATCGATCTGGCGCAGGAGGCCGGCCGCAAGCACAAGGACGTGTGGGAACACACCAAGGTGGTGGTCCGCCAGTCGGTGCGGCGGCCGGCGGTGCGCTGGGCCGCGCTGCTCCACGACATCGGCAAGGTACCGACCCGGACCTTCACGCAAAACGGCGTCCATTTCCACGGTCACGCCGAGGTCGGCGCGCGCATGTACGACAAGGTCTGCAAGCGCCTGTCGTTCGAGCGCGCCGATCGCAAGAAGATCCGCTTCCTCATCAAGTACCACCTGCGCTCCAACCAGTACTCGGACGAGTGGAGCGACAGCGCGGTGCGCCGCTTCGCCCGCGACATGGAGGTCCACCTCAAGGATCTCCTCGACCTGTCGCGCGCCGACATCACCTCCAAGCGGCCGGGGCGGCGCAAGATGTTGCTGCGGCGGATCAGCGAGCTGGAGGCCCGGGTCCAGCGGCTGCGCGAGGAAGACGCGCAGGTGCCGCCGCTGCACAAGGGCATCGGCAACGCCATCATGACCCGCTTCGAGCTGCCGCCGTCGCGGTTGATCGGTGACCTCAAGCGGGAGCTGGAGCAGGCGATCGAGCGCGGCGAGCTGGAGCCGCAGCGCGAGGACGACTACTACCTGGCGTGGCTGGCCCAGAGTGGCCTGATCCCGTCGTCCGCGGCCGAATAGACCGGCGGCGGCGCCGTCGCCTGGGTCGAGCGCGCCGCCGACCATTGCCCGATCGCGATGGCGATCGACCTGGCCAGAGCCACCCGCCGGCCGATCTTTCGCCGCGAGCCCAACCAGCCGATGCGCGTCGGCTGGGCCGGCGACGACCATCTGCTGATCGACGGCAATCCGGCGCCGCGTGGGTGTCCGCCGGCGTCACCGGCAAGGGCCGGCCCGCCGGGTTTTCCTCGCCGCCGGCGCCGCGTGGGTGTCCGCCGGCGTCACCGGCAAGGGCCGGCCCGCCGGGTTTTCCTCGCCGCCGGCGCCGCGTGGGTGTCCGCCGGCGTGACCGGCAAGGGCCGGCCCGCCGGGTTTTCCTCGCCGCCGGCGCCGCGTGGGTGTCCGCCGGCGTGCAGCCGATCGCCTTCCTCGAGCCGTAGTAGCATCCCGCCATGCGCGGGATCGTGACGATGATGGTGGTGGTGGCGCTGGCGACCACCGGATGCAGCAAGTCCAAGACGCCGGAGCAGAAAAAGGGCAGTCAGGCCGCGGCGCCGACCTCTGCGAACAACCTGTGGGCACTGGCGCCCGACGGCGCCGTCAACGGCATGGTGCTGGGGCCGGGCGCGGCCGCCCGGGTGGCCGACGCGATCCGCGTGGTTCGCTCCGACTACGCCGTGCTCCCCGGCGCGGCCGAAGCGCTGGCGCGCATGGACACGCTGCTCGGCAAGGGCCTGCCGATGTCGCCCGTCGACCCGGCCAACTGGGATCGCCTCGGTCTCTCCTTGGACCAGCCGGCGGCGGCGTTCCAGGGCAAGGACGGCGCGGTGTTGCTGGTGTTGCCGGTCGCCGACCGCGACGCCTTCGTCAAGGCGATGGGCGGCAAGAGCGACGGCAGCGGTGCCGCGCGCGTCGATCACCTGGGCGGCTAGTTGTCGTGCAAAGCGATCACCGGCGGTCGCTACGCCTGCGCCAGTTCGGCAGCGCTGATCGATACCGTCGGCAAAGGCGCGGCGCTGATCGCCGCGGAAGCCAGGCGACCGGCGGCGCTGCGCGGCGACGTCGAGCTGTTGCAGATCACCCCCGGCGTGGTCGGTGCGATGCGGTTCGAGCGCGGCGGCTTCACTGCCCGCGCCCACATCGACGTCGATACGGCCATGGTGGCCCCGTTCATCGGCGTGGTCGGCCCGCTGTCGTCCGGGCTGAAGGCGGTCAAACCGGCCGGGTTCGTGCGCGTGCGCGTCAACCTCGCCAGCCTGGCGGCGTCGGCTCCGGACCAACCGACGCCGATCGGCATCTCGCCCCACGCGGTGATCGACGCGTTCAGCGGCGAGATCGTCGCCTACACGGCCGCCGGCAGCCCACCCCACGGCGTCATCCAGTTGGGCCTGACCAAGCCGGACGTGATCGCGCCGGCGCTGACCAGGCTGTGCCCGATGCTGCCGGGACTGATGCCCGGCGCCACTGCCGCGCTCGACAGCGGCCACTGCCGCGGCACGCTGGCGCCGCCGGCGGGTGACCTCGGCACCACCACGTTGCGCTTCCTCGGCGGCGTACCGTTCGACTTGAGCGTCGACGGCAAGGCGCTGGTGCTGGCGCTCGGCCCGACCAACGCGACCGTCGTCGATCCGGCGACCACCGCCGTCGGCGGCGAGCTACGCGACGGCGACTGGGACCTGTCGTGGTGGGGCGTCGGCATCTTGCCGCCGTCGCTGATGATGGAGATCGCCCGGTCGATGCCGCCGGATCCGACCATCACCGACATCATGTGGTTGTACATGCACCTGCGCGCCCTGGGCATGGGCGTGCGCGTGCAGCCGCACGGCGTCGACGTGCTGCTGTCGGCCAGCTCCCAGTGGGCCAATCCCGACGACGTCCGCCGGGCGCTCGAGCCGCTCTACGCCCAGGCGGTCGCCGGCAAGGAGGTGACCGGAGAGCTCGCCGACCTGGCCGCGAAGCACCCGGACTCGCCCCTGGGCCAGTCGGTGCACAACGGCGTCGCCGGTCTGGTGCCGATCACCGGCGCCATCGGCATCGTCGCCGCCGTGGCCATCCCCGCGTTCCTCAAGTACCAGATGCGCGCGCGCGCCGCGGCCACCGCGACGCCGCCGTACTAGTGGCTGTCCCTATTGGGGGACACGTAGAAGCGACGCTGAGGCGCCTCGTCCCCAGAATCCGGTCGTGCTGAGCGGAGCCGGCGCAACGCTGCGCCCTTCGACAGCACTGAGCACGCTGCGCGCGCTCAGTGCGCTCAGGGCGACCGGGTAGCAAGGGTCCTGGAATCCGGTCGTCCTGAGCGGGGGCGACCGGGTAGCAAGGGTCCTGGAATCCGGTCGTCCTGAGCGGAGCCGGCGCAACGCGCGGGCGGAGTCGAAGGACGCATCCCACGCGCCTC
>Ga0114931_10006758_pt1 | contig 14082 bp, 8 predicted proteins | sample 2SBtaG_FD_89579 | JGI IMG/M metagenome (GOLD analysis project Ga0114931, IMG submission 89579) | Deep subsurface microbial communities from Kolumbo volcano to uncover new lineages of life (NeLLi) - 2SBTROV14_V59a metaG | ecosystem: Environmental > Aquatic > Marine > Volcanic | place: Kolumbo...
GGATGAAAAAACTACTGTTTTCGCTGTTTATCTGTGTAAATCCGCCCGATCAGCGTCATCCGCGTTCTATTTTTCAGGGCAGTTCTCCATGCACCGTTGAGCGCCACGGGGGATGAAAAATCCGCAGTTCCTGATCCGTTTCTATCCGCTCAATCAGCGTCATCCGCGTTCCATTTTTTCAGGGCAGCGATTCACGCTTGCCCAAGACCTGGCTTCATACTCCCATGTCAATACGCAGGGAACTGGAAATTTATATTCGCGCCCGCTACCCTCTGCTCTGGATTGTGACGCCGGAAGAAGAGCGGGCGTTGGGCGAAATCGAACAACTGGCCATCGATCTGCAGCGCCGTCTTCTGCACTGGAGCATCACCCGCGGCGAGACAAACCCGGCGCTGCCAGGACGGGAGGACCGCAGCCGGCGCGAGCCACAGGCCATGCTCAACGCCATCCTGGAAGAGGAGGGGGCAGCCATCTGGGTCCTGCGCGACTTCCACCCCTTTCTCAAAGACGTGGCCGTGGTGCGCCGTCTACGCGAGGTGGCCTTTGCCCTGCAGCGCAGCCAGAAAACCATCCTGATCCTGGGTCCCGTCCTGAACATCCCCCGCGAACTGGAGAAAGAGATCACAGTTGTCGATTTTGCCCTGCCTTCGGCGCAGGAGATGGACGGGCTGTTGCTCGAAATCGAAAAAACAGCCCGCCAGGGTGGCCGCATCACCATCGACCTGAATCGTCGCCAACGGAGCCAATTGGTGCAGGCCTGCCTGGGGCTAACCAACATGGAAGCCGCCAACGCCATCGCCAAAGCCATCATCGAGGCCGGCGGGCAACTGGACGACCGGGCCATCGAAGCCGTCAACGCCGAAAAACGTCAGATCATTCGCAAGAGTGGCCTGCTAGAATACTATGCAGGTGTGGACAGGCTGGAGGATGTGGGCGGTCTGGCCGCGCTCAAAGAATGGCTGCGCAAACGGGTGCGGGCCTTCAGCGATTCAGCCCGGGCCTTTGGCCTGCCCGAGCCGAAAGGCATCCTGCTCGTGGGTGTGCAGGGCTGCGGCAAATCGTTGGTGGCCAAGTCGGTCGCCAATGCCTGGCGGCTGCCCCTGTTGCGGCTCGATGTCGGACGCCTCTTTGCCTCACTGGTCGGCTCCAGCGAGGAGAATCTACGCAGCGCCATCCGCGTGGCCGAATCGGTGGCGCCCGTGGTGCTCTGGGTGGACGAGATCGAAAAGGGCTTTTCCGGCGTCGAGAGCAGCCGCATCAGCGACGCCGGCACCGCGGCGCGGGTCTTCGGCAGCTTCATCACCTGGCTGCAGGAGAAACAGGCCCCGGTCTTCGTGATCGCTACGGCCAACGCCGTCCATCACCTGCCTCCGGAACTGGTGCGCAAGGGACGTTTCGACGAAATTTTCTTTGTGGACCTGCCCAACGCGGCCGAGCGCACCGATATTTGGCGCATCCATCTGCTCAAACGCAACCGTAACCCGGACGACTTCGACCTCTTCTCCCTGGCTATGGCCTCGGACGGTCTATCGGGCGCCGAGATCGAGCAGGCGCTCATCGCCGCACTGTACGATGCCTTTGACGAGAATCGTCCGCTGAGCATGGACGACCTGTTGACTGTGCTCAACGAGACGATCCCGCTGAGTACGATGATGGAGGAAGAGATCGCGGGGCTGCGCGCCTGGGCCAGACAGCGGGCGCGGGGCGCGAGTAGGTGATTGGGTGATTGGGTGATTGGGTGATTGGGTGATTGGGTGATTGGGTGATTGGGTGATTGGGTGATTAGGTGATTGGGTGATTGGGTGATTGAACGTGATCGTCGTGAGTGATCAGCAGTCAATGTGCAATGGGATGGTCGAGATTGTCCACTGATCACCGTTCACTGATCACTTCTGTTTACTGGCCTGGAAATCGGCCAGCACCTCCGCCGCCCAGGCCGCGGTGGCCTCGTCCAGGGGGCCGGCGGGCGGGCGGCGATAGTCCACCATCAGATCGTAGCCGGCCGCGTCGTAGATTTCGTGCAGGAGCTGGTTGAGAGGCAGGCGGGGTTCCGCCTCGCCGCGGCGCAGGGGAATCGGCGTATCGGGGATGGGTTGTTGTATATTGAAGAGGAAAGCCTGGGCGCGGGGACGCGTCCAGGCCCGGCTGACGAGGATGCGGTAGTGGGTCGCCGGCGCGTCCCCCGTCATCGGCATGGGTTTCCCGCCGCGCAGAAGGTCGATCTCGACCAGATTGGTCTCGCCGCCCAAGATGTCCAGCCGCTTGGCCAAATAGCGGCGGCGATAGTTCGTCTTGTTGGTGGGGGAAAGCAGCTCGATGACGGTGACGGCCTCGCCAGTGACCTGATCCCGCACTTCCAGGTAGCGCTGGCGCACTTCTTCGGGCAAGGGCACTTCCACAGTGTAGGCTTCGCGCACTTCGGCCAGGACGGGGACAGGAGATGGAGAGACGGAAAGCGACGATTGGGGCATCACGACCAATACGTCCGGCTTTCCCACCGGCATGGGCTGATCGGCCACGGCAACGAATGTGCGTTGTTCGATGGTGACGATATACTTGGGACGCAGACGGCGCGCCAGAAATCGCTGTATGGCGACAATCAGGCTGGTATGAACCTGATTCCAGATCCCTGTCTGCTCCAGATAAGGATCCATTCCGGGAAAAGGGGTGGGCATGGTCGTCTCCAACTCAACAGGCGTCCAGTGATCGAACGTTTGCCTGCCCGTAGTATAGCATCGTCCACGGATCGCTTCAAGAGTATGACGGGAAGTGTAGAGTGTCCCAGGAACGCTTTGAATGGCTTGAAATCCCCGGTGGGATAGAGAGCAATCCCATCACAAAAAAAGACAGGACGCCGCAAGCCGTGCTGGGCAAGCGCTGTCCCCAGTGCAACTGGCTGGATGAAGAGACCGCCACGGTCTGCTTTCGCTGTGGACACCGCTTCAATGTGGACCAGCAGATGGCGGCGCGCATCGAGCCATTGGGCGTCACCCTGCCCCCGCGCCTGATCGAGACGCCGCAAAACCTGACCAACTTTTTCCGCATCTACGGCAGACAACACCCGCCGGGTCCGCTGGATCATTACCAGTTGCGTATGCAGGCCGAGCAGTTGCGCCTCAGCCAGGGCTTCGACCATCTGATCTGCCTGGAAGACATCGCCGTCGAACACTATGAGCACCAGTTGGATACGGCTCTGCGCGCGCTGCAAGAGATGCGGGGACGGGCGCTGTTGGCCGACGAAGTGGGGCTGGGCAAGACCATCGAGGCCGGGATCGTGATGAAAGAACTAATCAAGCGCGGCCTGGTGCATGCCGTCCTCATCCTGACCCCGGCCTCGCTCACACAGCAGTGGCGGGAAGAATTGTCAGTCAAATTTGGGGAGGAATTCGCCGTCATCGAGAGCCGGCGGCAGTGGGACGCGGCCAGCCAGGACGAGAGCGGCCGCTGGCTCATCAGCCTGGACCGGGCCAAGATGAAGGGCTACCGGGAAAAAATTCTGAGCCGGGAATACGATCTGCTTATTGTCGATGAGGCGCACAAGTTGAAAAACCGCAGCACCCAGGCCTGGAAATTCGTCAACCAGATCCGCAAGCGCTATGTGTTGATGCTGACGGCGACCCCGGTCCAGAACGATCTGATGGAGCTGTACAGCCTGATCACGATCCTTTCGCCCGGTCAACTGGGCACAGTGCGAGGCTTTCGCCGGCACTTTCTGGAGCAGGCCGACGCCCGCCGGCCCAAGAACGCCAAAGCCCTGCGTCGCCTGCTCAACGACGTGATGATCCGCAACCGGCGCAGTTCGGTGGATGTCACCTTTCCCCGGCGGCGGGCGGCCATCTATCACCTCAGCCTGAGTGAAGCCGAGTGGCGGCTGTACGCCGATGTCACCGACTATATCCGTCGCCGTTTCCGCGACCCGGACAGCGACAAACACCTGCGCCTGACGCTGATCACGCTGCAAAAGGAGCTGTGCAGCAGCCCCCAGGCCGTGGCCCACACGCTGGCGAAGATGGCCGAAGACCGGGCCTACGACGACGAGATGCGGGCAGAACTGCACAGTTTTGTCGATCTGGCCCGGTCGATCGGTGTTGCGCGCAAACTCCAGGCCGTGCAGGAGATTCTTGCCCGCTTTCCCGGCAAGTTTCTGATCTTCACCGAATACCGGCAGACCCTGGAAACGATCATGGCGCAATTGGCCCAATGGGGGGTGAGCGCCGCCGCCTTCCACGGTGGGTTGAATCTCCGCCACAAAGAGAGGGCAGTCGACCGCTTTCGCCGCGCAGAAGGCCAGGGCGGCGTCCGGGTCCTGGTCAGCACCGAAAGCGGCGCCGAAGGACGCAACCTGCAATTTTGCCACCAACTGATCAACTACGATCTGCCCTGGAATCCCATGCGCGTCGAACAACGGATTGGGCGTCTCCACCGTCTGGGCCAGAAACAGGATGTGACGATCTTCAATCTGAGCTGCCACGAGACCATCGAGGCCTACATCGTCGACCTGCTGGCGCGCAAGATCCGCATGTTCGAGCTGGTCATCGGCGAGTTGGACCTGATTCTGGGCAACATGGAGGGCGCCCGCTCCTTCGAGGAGATGCTGCGCCAGGCCTGGGAGGCAGCGGAGAGCGAGGAAGACCTGCACAAACGACTGGAATCTGTCGGCGACCTGCTGGTGCGCGCCCGCCGCAAATATGAGCAGATCCGGGACAACAACGTCATTCTCGATGGTCTCCTGGAGAAGTCATAGCTCCCGCCGACGGGTCTGAGGCCATTGCAAAACAACAAGCGTAGAGGCGAGGCATTCCGCCCCGCTTGAGGCCGAACGAGCCAGTTTCAGCAGTTCACGATTGTTGCTCAATTGAGAAACGAGCATCCTCAGATGCGAGGGGGGTTCCTCTGGACCGGCATCAGAGGATGCCTGCTCTTCGCTGAATTCGTGAACTGCTGAGTTTGGGCCGTGTGACTGATGACTGTCCACTGAACACTGGTTGCTCGCTTCAATTGACAGGTATGGTAGCCCCAAGGGATTCAACCATCACACCTAACGTAAATCAGATGAGGAGTGTATGCAAACAATCACCGAAACGATCAGACGCGAAGCCGAAGAGATGTTTCCGCAACTGGTGGCCTGGCGACGAGACTTTCACGCCCACCCGGAATTGGGCTTTCAGGAGACGCGCACGGCAGGTCTTGTGGCCCAACATCTGCACAATCTGGGGCTGGAAGTCAGCACCGGTGTGGGCAGGACCGGTGTGGTGGCGCTGGTGGAGGGCGATCACATGGACGAAGACGCGCCGGTGGTTCTGCTCCGTTTCGATATGGACGCCCTCCCCATCGTGGAAGAGACCGGGCTGCCCTTTGCCTCCCAGAATCCAGGCGTCATGCATGCCTGCGGCCACGACGGGCACACCGCCATGGGCATGGGCGTGGCCCAACTGTTGGCAAAGCACCGCGCCGCGCTGAAGGGGCAGGTGAAGCTCGTCTTCCAGCCCGCCGAGGAAGGCATGGGCGGCGCCGCGGCCATGATCGACGATGGCGTGTTGGAGAACCCAAGACCTGCAGCGGCCTTCGCCCTCCATCTGTGGAGCCGGCTGCCGCTCAACCAGGTGGTGGTCCAATCCGGCCCGCTGTGGGCGGCGGCGGACAAGTTCGAGCTGGTCGTGCAGGGCAAGGGCGGCCACGGCGCCACCCCCCACGATGCTGTCGACGCCACACTCGTGGCGTCCCAGATCGTCGTCGCCTTGCAGAGCATTGTGGCCCGCAACGTCAACCCGACGGCGACAGCCGTCGTGACGGTGGGCAGTTTGCACAGCGGCTCGGCAGGCAATATCATTTCCGAACAGGCCGTGCTGGAGGGCACCGTGCGCAGTTTCGATCCTGATGTGCGCTCGCTCCTGCACCGGCGGATCGACGAGATCGCGGCCGGCGTCTGCCAGGCCCTGGGCGCACGCCACCAATTCAGTGTGCCCGGCGGCTGCCCGGCCACCATTAACTCGCAGGAGGGCGCAGCGCTCATGCAGCGCGTCGCCAATGCGGTGGTCGGCCCCGAACAGATTGCCCAGATCACACCGATGATGGTGGGCGAGGACATGTCCGAATTTCTGCAGCGGGCGCCGGGGTGTTTTATCCTTGTCGGGGCAGCCAGCCCGGAAAAGGGTCTGCTCAGCCCCCACCACAGCCCCACGTTCGACTTTGACGAACGGATGCTGCCCACCGGTGCGGCGCTCCTGGCCAATGCGGCCATCACCTGGCTGGACGATCAAGTGGCATAGGAAACAGAAAAATGCAGCAGAACACGCCCAAAGGCCAGATCCTGGTCGTCGAAGATGAAAACATTGTCGCCCTGGACATACGCCACAGCCTGAAGCGGCTGGGGTATGGCGTCCCGGCCATCGTTGCCAGCGGCGAAGAGGCCATCGTTGCCGCCCGCGGGTTGCAGCCAGACCTGGTCCTGATGGACATTCGGCTGCGGGGCGAGATGGATGGCATCGAGGCCGCGACGCAGATCCGGCGCCAACAGCGCCTGCCCATCATCTACCTGACCGCGTTTGCCGACACCAAGACCCTGGAACGCGCCAAGACGACAGAGCCGTTCGGCTACATCTTGAAGCCCTTCGAGGATCGGGAGCTGAATTCGACCATCGAAATGGCTCTTTACCGGCACGAAATGGAGAAACGCCTGCGCGAAAATGAGCGCTGGCTGGACACGACGCTGCGCAGCATCGGCGATGCGGTGATTGCCACCGATTCTGTGGGCCGGATCAGCTTCATGAACCCGGTCGCCGAAGCCCTAACCGACTGCCGCTCGGACACAGTGCGCGGGCAGATCTTCGATCACGTGATGCAAATCTACGCCAAGAGTGCGGGCAGGATGCAGCCGGTGCATGTCGTCCAACCCCAGACCGACATCAAGAGCGTGCGTACATGTGAAGATGCGGCCCTGCTGCTGCCCAACGGGTCAACGGCGCCCATCGATTGTACGATTGCGCCCCTGCTCGAGGCGGAGCAGTTGCTCGGCTCCGTGGTCATCTTTCGCGATATCAGCCGGCGCAAGGCGGCCAAGGATGCGCTGCGCACTTCGGAACAGCGCTACCGCACCCTCTTCGAGCAGGCGCAGACGGCCTTGCTCACCTCCGAACTCCACAACCAGATCAACCGCTCGCTGATGTCGTCCGTGAACATGCACGAGGTGTTGCAGGCGATTGTCGACGGCGTGGGCCAGGCCATCTCCGCCGACCATGTCTTCCTGCATCTCGTCGATCCCAGGTTCGGCGACGTGCGTCCTGCCGTGTACAACCACACCCGGGAGGAGCCGCCCGCGCGCGAACAGATCGACCCCGACATCTTCTGGCCCACGCTGGTCGAGAACGTAATCAAGGAGAGACGGCCCATTTTTCTGCGCCGCACGGACGCCCAGGGCGACGACGACTCGCACAACCCGCTCGCCGACGGCCATTCTCGCGCCGCGACGTGGAATCCCTTTACAGAACACCCCCAGGGCGAGCGATTCGGCGCGGTGGCCGCAGTGCCCCTTGTCTATCGCGGCCATGTGCTGGGGGCGCTGACGGCTGTCAACCTGGTCAGCGATCCCCCCTTCACAGAACGAGAAGCCGAACTGATGCTTGTGATCGCCAACCAGGCCACCGTGGCGATCGAGAACGCCCACATGTTCGAGGAGGCCGAGCAACGGGCAGTCGAGCTGAGTCGATCCAACGCAGAGCTGGAGCAGTTTGCCTACGTGGCCTCGCACGATATACAGGAACCCCTGCGCGCGATTCGGGGCTATGCGCAACTATTGGCCTACCACCATGCCGGCCAGGACCCCGAGACCGATGAATTTCTCCACTATATCCTCGATGGCGTGGAACAGATCGATAGCCTGATTCGCGATCTGTTGATCTATGCACGCGTGGGCTTCCGCAGCGACGCCCAGGCCACAGTGCAGACCGAGCAGATATTGGACCGCATCCTGGCCGATCTGTTGCCGACCATCCTGGCCAACGAGGCTGAGATCACCCACGATCCCATGCCCGAACTGGCCATCGACGCCACCCAGTTTGGACAGCTTCTGCACAACCTGCTCAACAACGCCCTGAAATTCCGCGGTCTTGACCCGCCGCGTATCCATATCGGCGTCGCCAGAGAGGAGGGCGGCTATCGATTCAGCATCGCTGACAACGGAATCGGAATCAATCCCGATCTTCAGGCGCAGGTCTTTGCGCCTTTCCGGCGTTTGCACCCCCATTCCAAGTACCCAGGCACAGGAATCGGCCTTGCCATCTGCAAGAAAATCGTCGAGGCCTATGGGGGAACCATCTGGTACAAATCCAGAGCCGGAAAAGGCGCCACCTTCTATTTTACCTTGTACACCCAGGATAGAGCAGGAACGTGATCGAACCAGAAATCCAACGTCAACGCGGCCTTGCGCCTGAATCGAACCCGGCGACGCCACAGCAGAGCGCTGCGGCTCGTCCCATCCATCTCCTTCTGGCCTCAGACAGGCCAGACGACGCCCACCTCTTTCGTGAGTATCTGGGCGCCAGCGCCAGCAGCACGTTCGAGATCACAGTCGTGGAGCGGCTGGAACAGATTCGCAATCACCGGGCCAGCGACGACATCGATATCATCGTCTTCGATCTCTCCCTGCCGGACGGCCAGGGGGTGCAGATGCTCGACGAACTCGTCCACGGCAAGAATCCTGTGCCCGTGATCGTTCTCTCGGAGTTCGACGATGAAGAGTTGGCCCTCCAGGCGGTGCGTCACGGCGCCCAGGACTATCTGGTCAAGGACCAGATCAGCCAATCCACGCTGCCCCAATCCATTCGCTATGCCATCGAACGCTTCCGCGTCCTGGAAACCCTGCGCGAGAGAGAAGAACGCTACGCACTGGCCGCGCAGGCGACCAACGATGGTCTCTGGGATTGGGATTTGCGCTCTGATTCAGTCTACTACTCGCCCCGCTGGTGTACGATGATCGGCATCGGCGATGCAGAGATCACATCGTCGCCGGCGGAGTGGTTCAATCGCATCCATCCAGACGACTTGTCCAGCGTGCAGGCAGCTATCCAGAACTATCTCCACGGGCGCAGTCGCCATTTCGAGATCGAGTACCGGATGCGCCATCGCAATGGCAACTACCGCTGGATGCTCAGCCGGGGAGCAGCGCTCTTCGATCAGAACAATGTCCCCTATCGGCTGGCCGGTTCCCAGACCGACGTCACGACGCGCAAACATACGGAACAGCGGCTGATCCATGAAACCCTGCACGATCCACTGACCACGCTGCCCAACCGGTTGTTCCTGCAGCGACGGCTGCAACACACCTTGCAGCAGTTGAATTCCGGACTCTTGCCCCGGTTCGCGGTGCTCCTGATCGATCTGGATCGCTTCAAGACCATCAACGATAGCCTGGGCCACGTGGCTGGCGACCAATTGCTCTGCTCCATTGCCCGCCGCCTGGAAAACTGCCTCTCACCGGGGACAACCATCACCCGTTTGGGCGGCGATGAATTCGCCATTCTCCTCGATTCCATCTCGATCCCGGCCGACGCCCTGCGCATTGTCAAGCGCATTCTCGAGGCCATGAGCCATCCCTTTCATATCCAACAGCACAGAGTCTTTACATCCGGCTGCATCGGGATTGTCCTCAGCAGCGACCAATATACAAACCCGGACGAGATTCTGCGCGATGCCGATACGGCCATGTTCCGCGCCAAGAGCGAGGGGCCGGGCCGGTGCCAGATCTTCGACGCGGCCATGCATACCCGGGCCGTCGCCCTGTGGCGATTGGAAACCGATCTGCGCCGCGCCGTCGAACGACAGGAATTCAGCACCCACTACCAGCCCATCGTCTCCCTGGCCAGCGGACGACTGGCGGGCTTCGAGGCCCTGGTGCGGTGGAACCACCCGGAGCGGGGTCTTCTCTATCCGGAGGCGTTCCTGTCGCTGGCGGACGAAACGGGCCTGCTGGCCACCATCGACCGCTGGATGATCTTCAACGGCGCCCAACAGCTAAAAAAGTGGCAACAGCAATACCCCAACAACGCCTCCCTCTTCCTCAACCTGAACCTGTCGGATGGGCTGATCAACCAGAATGACCTGCCGGGGTTCATGCAAGAAGTCCTGCGCGAGACCGGCATCGATCCACGCACCCTCAAACTGGAAATCACCGAGACCGTCATCAGCAGCGATCTGAACAGCATGCGCAACACCCTGGCCCGCCTGCGCGACATGAATCTTCAACTCTGCCTGGACGATTTCGGCACGGGATATTCGTCCCTGGATTCTCTACACACATATTCTGTGGATGTGCTCAAGATCGCCTCCTCCTTTGTCGCAGCCATGACCAGCAAGGGAGGGGGGCCAGAAATCGTGCGCACCATCATCACACTGGCCCATGACCTCGATCTGCAGGTCATCGCCGAAGGCATAGAGACATCCGAGCAATACGCCCAGCTTCAGGCCATGGGCTGTGAATACGGCCAGGGCCGACTCTTTTCCCAGGCCGAAGGTCTGGACGAAGAGCCGATCTATTTTGACCTGGAGAGAAATACAGCCACAGGCGGGATCTTTATCACTCAGAGTTGACTTTTCGCACATCGATCCATATACTGAGCGGACGATACGATTGATTGGATCAATCATACCAAAGTTCTCCGCACATGCGCAGCATGGAGAGCACCGGTTTCCGGGTTTCAGCAATGGCGCAACCCTATGTCGCAGATCAAGATCGAATCTGATTTTCTCCGCTATCTCCTCGCTCACGGCTGTAAACCTGGCAGTCGTCCACCCTCTCTCAACGACATCAGCAACGAAATTGGCATCGGCAAGCTGCGTGAGCAGTTGGAAGTGGCGCGTATGCTGGGGCTGATCGAAGCCAGCCCGCGCCGGGGCATCCATTGCACGGCATACGATTTCCTGCCCGCGGTGCGCCAGAGCCTGATGATCGGCCTGAGCATCGACCGGCGCCTGTTCGACGCCTTCAGCGCCCTGCGCGGCCACCTGGAGATTGCCTTCTGGGACGAGGCCGTGGGCCAGTTGACCGCCGAGGACCACACCCGGCTGCGACAACTGGTGGCCCGGGCCTGGGCCAAATTGCAGCAAGAACGGATCGAAATTCCTCACAGCGAACACCGGGCCTTTCACCTGACGATCTTTCAGCGCATGGACAACATCTTTGTCACCGGCCTGCTGGAAGCCTATTGGGACGCCTATGAAGCAGTGGAGTTGAACACCTACGCCGACTATCGCTATTTGACCGCGGTCTGGCGCTATCACGCCCAGATCGCCGACCTGCTTGCCGGCGGCAAGACGGCCGAAACCCGCCAACGACACATTGCCCCCATGGACCTATTGGTCAGCAGGGGTGCGTCTTTGGATACTGAACCACTGTCGCGGCCGGCGCATACGCTGGTCCCAGACGGATTCAACCGATAAACACCCAATTTGCTCTCTCTTATTCGCTTCGGCAAGGAGACCCCCATGACGATGGCAGTACAGGAAGCGCCGGCCCGTCCGGCAGAAGTGGTTGAAAATGTCAACGATTTTGCGATCAATGTGGCCACGGCCAACGGCTCCGGCAGCCAGACCAGCAACGGCGTCCTGGTGCGCGCCCTCTTCAAGATGGGCATTCCGGTCACGGCCAAGAACCTTTTTCCCAGCAACATCCAGGGCCTGCCCACCTGGTACATCATCCGTCTGAGCAAGGACGGATATGTGGGCCGGCGCGAAACAAACGAAGTCCAGGTCTGCATGAATGGGCGCACGGTGGCCGAGGACATGGCCCAGGTTGCGCCGGGCGGGATCGTGCTCTACGACGACTCCCTGCCCATCGCGGCCCGGCGCCAGGATGTCACCTATTATCCCATGCCGGTCAAAGAACTGGTCAAGGCAGCCAATCTGCCCTTCAGCCTGCGCGACTATGTGGCAAACATGGTCTACGTCGGCGTGCTGGCCCATCTGCTCGATATCGACCTGGACGAAATCGAGGCCGCCCTGCTCTGGAACTTCGAGGGCAAGAAGAAGCCTGCTCAGCTCAACATGGAGATGGTCAATCGCGCCGCGACCTGGGCGCGGGAAAACCTCACCAAGCAGGACGGCTTCCGGGTGCAGCCGATGAGTGGCTTCAACGAAGGCAAAATTCTCATTGACGGCAATACCGCGGCCGCGCTGGGCGCTATTTTCGGCGGCGTCACCTTTGTCGCCTGGTACCCCATCACCCCCGCCACCAGCCTGTCCGAGAACATCGCCGCCTATGCGCCCAAGCTGCGCACCGACCCGGACACGGGCCAGGCGACCTATGGCATCGTCCAGGCCGAGGATGAACTGGCGGCCATCGGCATGGTGGTGGGCGCCGGCTGGGCTGGCGCACGCGCCATGACCAGCACCAGCGGCCCCGGCATGAGTCTAATGGCCGAATTTGCCGGCCTGGCCTATTTTGCGGAAATCCCCGCCGTGATCTGGAATGTGCAGCGCATGGGGCCAAGCACCGGTCTGCCCACACGCACAGCCCAGCCCGATATTCTCGCAGCCTACTATCTGAGTCACGGCGACACCCGCCACGTGATCCTCTTCCCCGCCACACCCGCCGAATGTTTTGAGTTTGCCGGCGCGGCCTTCGATCTGGCCGAACATCTCCAGACGCTCGTGTTTGTACTCAGCGATCTGGACCTGGGCATGAATGTCCACATCAGCGAGCCTTTTGCCTACCCCGATAAGCCGCTGGACCGGGGGAAAGTGCTGGACGCAGAGCAGATCAAGGCGCTCAGCGGTAGTTGGGGGCGCTACAAGGATGTGGACGGCGATGGCATCGGCTATCGCACCCTGCCCGGCGCGCCCAATCCCAACGCGGCCTACTTCACCCGGGGCACGGGCCACAACCAATACGCGGTCTACAGCGAGCGCCCCGAAGATTGGGAGGCCAACCTGGAACGGCTGCACCGCAAGTTCGAGACCGCGCGCACGCTCGTCCCCAGCCCGGTGGTGGACACGGACAACGAGGCCGAAGTCGGCATCATCAGCCTGGGCAGCAACGACGGCGCGGTGCAGGAAGCGCGCGACCGTCTGGCCGCGCAGGGCGTTGCCACCAGCTATCTGCGTCTGCGCGCCCTGCCCATCAGCGCAAGCGTGCGTGATTTCATCCACACCTACGCAAAAGTGTTTGTGGTGGAGGCCAATTTCGATGGCCAGCTACACACCATCCTGACCAGCGAAGAACCGGCCCAGGCCACCAAGTTGATCTCCCTGGCCAAATGCGACGGAATGCCTTTGAGCGCCCGTTTCATCGCCGAGGGTGTAGCGGATCGTATCTAACCATGTCCAGGGCGGAACGGGATTCCGCCCTGGACAACCGGCGGAAGACCATTCCGTCCTAGACTGAGGACGCATCACATGAGCACAACACAACAAGCTGTCGCCCGGCGGGTCGCACCGGCCCGCACCGTCAAAGTCAACCGTTTGGGATTGAAGAAGAACGAATACAGAGGCCGTCCATCCACCCTGTGCAAGGGCTGTGGCCACGACAGCATCAGCCAGCGCATTATGAATGTGTCGTGGGAAATGGGGCTGGACCAGACCCAGGTGATCAAAATGAGCGGCATCGGCTGTTCCAGCAAGACGCCGGCCTACTACCTGGGCTGGAGCCACGGTTTCAACAGCGTACACGGCCGTATGCCATCGGTTGCCACCGGGGCCATGGTCGCCAACCACAAGTTGACCTGCATCGGCGTGAGCGGCGACGGCGATACAGCATCCATCGGCATCGGTCAGTTCAAACACGCCATGCGTCGCAATGTTCCCATGGTCTACATCGTGGAAAACAACGGCGTCTACGGGCTGACCAAAGGCCAATTCAGCGCCACCGCGGACGAAGGCCAGCAGTTGAAGTATCACGGCGTCAACAACCTCCCCCCTCTGGACATCTGCCTGGAAGCGTTGACCGCCAACGCCACATTTGTCGCCCGCAGCTTTGCCGGCGATCCCAAACAGGTGGAAGCGCTGCTCAAGGCAGCCATCAGCCACCGGGATATCGCTGTCATCGACATCGTCAGCCCCTGCGTTTCCTTCAACAACTTCGATACCTCGACC
>Ga0114931_10006759_pt1 | contig 14082 bp, 14 predicted proteins | sample 2SBtaG_FD_89579 | JGI IMG/M metagenome (GOLD analysis project Ga0114931, IMG submission 89579) | Deep subsurface microbial communities from Kolumbo volcano to uncover new lineages of life (NeLLi) - 2SBTROV14_V59a metaG | ecosystem: Environmental > Aquatic > Marine > Volcanic | place: Kolumbo...
CGTGCTGGAAATCAGCAAGCAGGGAAAAAAGGGACGCATGGTCGCGGAAAAAGACATTCAAATCGACGAGTGGTATTTTCAGTGCCATTTCAACGGCGATCCGGTGCAGCCCGGCTGCCTGGGCGTGGACGCCATCTGGCAGCTATTGGGATTTTACTGCGTGTGTTGCGGCAGCAAGGGCAACGGTCGCGCCCTGGGCTGCAAGGAAGTTAGCTTTGACGGCCAGATCCGCCCGCATAATTCCCGGGTTCGCTACGAAATCGAGGTCCGGAGATACAGCGTGCTTCAGGGCGGCGACGCCTCGCTGGTGATCGGCAACGGCAATGTTTTCGTCGATGACGAGCACATTTACAGCATTCGCGATGCAAAAGTGGGCATTTTTACCGGCATCGCTTACAAAGATTATCCTTTTAAATCTAAAAACGCTGTCGGCGGAATTATGAAACGTGATGCGTGAAGCCGTAAAACGTGAAACGTAATTCGTGAAAAAACTGTATATCACGCATCACGCATCACGTTTTACGTGCAGGGCTTTAACATCTTGGAAAACGGAAATCGCATCTATTATCAATGCGAACCATCAACGCGGAAATGAATCAAAAATGGAACATTTGACCAAAGAAGACATCTTGCAAATGGTGCCGCAGCAGCCGCCATTCCGGTTCATCGATGAGATTATTGAATTAAGCGAAGACGGCATCGTCTCATCGTACACCTTCAAAGCGGATGAGACTTTTTACGCCGGTCATTTTCCGGGGAACCCGATCACGCCGGGCGTCATTTTATTGGAAACAATGGCGCAAACCGGCGTTGTCGCGTATGGTATTTATTTAGCGGCAAAGCAAATGCCGCGCGAGGAAATCGAAAAAATTCTCACGGTCTTTACCGAAGCCGAGGTCGAATTCAGCGGCATGGTGCGACCGGGCGACAGGGTTATTATTCGCGCGAAAAAGAAATATTTTCGCCGTTTAAAATTAAAAGTTGACGCTGAAATTACACTGGAAAATGGGGACGTCGTTTGCAGCGGATCCATTGCAGGAATGGGAGTTAAACAGTTATGAAAAAAAGAGTTGTGGTGACGGGGATGGGCATCGTTGCCCCGAATGGACACGGCATTGAAGCGTATGAAAGCGCCTTGCGAAAAGGGAAATCCGGCATCCGGTTTATCCCGGTGCTGAAAGAATTGAAATTCGGCTGCCAGGTTGCCGGCGTGCCTGAAAATATCGATGAAATTTGCGAAAAATATTTTACCGAAGAACAACTGCTGGCCATGAATTCAAACATCAAGTTTGCATCCATTGCGGCAATCGACGCCTGGCGGGATGCGGGCTTTGAGGTGCCGGCAGAAGATTCAGAGCAGGTGGATTGGGACACCGGCGCGATCATCGGTACCGGCATCGGCGGGATGGATACCACCGGCGAAAAACTGGTTCCCCTGACCAATGCCGGAAAAGTCCGGCGGCTGGGCAGCGCCATCGTCGAACAGGTCATGGCCAGCGGCGTGTCCGCAAAAGTGAGCGGGCTGTTGGCGCTGGGAAACCAAGTGACCACGAACAGCAGCGCCTGCAGCACCGGTACGGAAGCGGTTATCGATGCGATGTATCGAATCCGGAACGGCCTGGCCAAACGCATGTTAGCCGGCGGTTCCGAGGGCGCTTCGCAGTATAGCTGGGCCGGGTTTGACGCGATGCGGGTTTTAAACCGGAAGCACAATGATGAACCCGAAAAAGCCTCGCGTCCGATGAGCGCAAGCGCCGCGGGATTTATCCCCGGTTCCGGCGCCGGCATTTTGATGCTCGAAGACTTGGACAGCGCGCTGGAACGCGGGGCAAAAATTTATGCGGAGATCATCGGCGGGGCTATCAATTGCGGCGGCCACCGGATGGGCGGCAGCATGACAGCCCCTAATCCGACCGGCGTGCAGCGCTGTATTCAAGCAGCCCTGGCCGACGCTGAAATCGACGGCAGCGCGGTTGACGCCATCAACGGGCATTTAACCGCAACATTTGCCGATCCGTATGAAATCGGGAATTGGCAAAAGCATTGGGGAGAAACGAACGGGATTTCCCGCTGATCAACGCCACCAAATCGCTGGTCGGGCATGCCCTGGGCGCAGCCGGTGGACTGGAATCCGTCGCATGTGTGTTGCAGGTTTACAAAGGCTTTGTGCACGGCTCGGTAAATTGCGAAGATTTGCATGAAAAATTATTGCCATATTCAGACAGCATTGTTCAAAAAACCCGGGAAACACCGGCACTGAAAATTCAGGCAAAGGCCAGTTTTGGCTTTGGCGATGTGAATACCTGCGTATTTTTTAAAAAATGGGAAATTTGAAAATTCCCGCTCGACTTATTGAAGATAATTTTTTATATTTAACATTAAAATTAATTACAGCAATACTTATTTTAAGGAGGTCGTACCGTGACAGAAGCGGAAGTTTATGAAAAAGTTGTTGGTATTTTAGGCAAATACAGCAAAAACAAAGATGCATTGGAAAACATTTCGATGGAGACATCAATTATAGAGGATTTAAAAATCAATTCCGCCAGACTGGTGGACATTGTACTTGATTTTGAAGATGAATTTGACATTGAAGTTGACGATGATGATGCAGACCGCGTTGCCACGGTTGGTGACGGGGTAAAATTAATTTTAACCAAAATATAAATAGAGTTCCTATTATGGAATTGAAATTTAGAGAAAAATTTTCTTTGAAAATTCAGCGGCTGATTGGCTGGGCCACCTTCCCTTTTTGGGGCACTTTTTTGATCGCGCTCATGCGGGTTGTCGGTGGGTACAAGGTTCAGCAAATGCGCGAAATTCGCAAGCATTTCAAAGAGCTAAAGCGAAACGCTGACGGTCCGATTCTCGTTTGTTCGAATCATCTGACAAAAATCGATTCGATTATTTTGAATTGGAGCCTGGCTTCAATATGGGCTTATATGCGCTCGTTTAAAATTTTCTCATGGAATTTACCGAAACGCTCCAATTTTTATCAAAATTATGTTTTGCGGCTGATGTGTTATTTAGGTAGCTGTGTCCCCATTGACAGAGGGGGCAGCCGGGAAGCTGTCAAAAAATCGCTCGACAAAGTAACTTATCTCCTTTCAAAAGGCCACACCGTCACAGTTTTTCCAGAAGGCGGCAGAAGCCGAACCGGGCGAATTGATTTGGACAAGTCCACGTACGGCGTTGGCCGGTTGGTCAATAAAGTGAAAGGATGTCATGTCCTGTGCGTTTATCTGCGCAGTCATAAACAGGAAAATTACAGCGAAATCCCCCGTCGCGGCTCGCGTTTCTATTTAGATATGGAGCTAATTCAACCGAAAAGTCCTCACTCCGGTTTGCGCGCAACCCGCGATATTGCCAATCAAATTCTTGAGCAGTTGGTACTGATGGAACAGGCATATTTTGCGACTGCTCGGTAACGATATTGTCGATTTGAATGAACCGGGCATTGCCGGAAAATCCGGGGATGCCCGGTTTTTAAAAAGGGTTTTCAGCGACGACGAACAATCCGCCATTTTATCTTCCCCGAATCCCGACCTGACGCTTTGGATGAGCTGGGCGGCAAAAGAAACTGCCTACAAAATCATATCCAAAATGATCGGCCCGCCGGTTTTTGCCCACAAAAAATTTAAAACCATTTTTCTGAAATCATTGCCGGCGGCAACACCGCAAATGGATGTTGCTTACCGCCAATGGATGTTTCAAATAGAAATAAATTTCACCGAAAATTATATTCATGCAGTTGGCACACCTGCCGCGACAGGCGGACGACCGGGCGATTTCCGCAGTGAAAACGTTCACCGGGTAACGAAATCCGAGTTAAAAACCTGGGGGAATGCAAGCAAATGGGCAGAGAATTTTACAAAAGAAGAACGGCTTTCAATCCACCATGCGGCGTCAGCGCTGGTGCGCCTTCATTGCAAACAATCGATTGCAGAAAAGCTAAAAATCACACCTTCACGACTGCAAATCATCCGGCCGGTAAAAGAACGAAAATCGCAGCCACCATTTTTATTAGTGGATAATAAACCGGCTGAAATAGATATCAGCCTGTCACACCACGGAGCGTGGTTGGGCTGGTGTTTTTGCATGAAACATTGACGTTTCCAACTAAGGACAGCACAATCTATCTCGGTACCTCGTTTGATTTACAGCTAAAAAGCAACTGGGAACATGTGGGAAAAAATTTTAACAAGAACGATGGTATTAATGGCGTCAAAAGGGTGAGATTTGGCTTGATTACAAAAAAGAAACCCCCTGCCGGGAATGCCGACAGGGGATTTCTTCACTCACTTAAGAGGTGTGCGGGGTTGCATGTCTGGTTGTCATTAGTCCTTCCCAAAGCCCGCTAATCGCCAAAATCAAACCGACGATCAGGAAATTCGCAGGGGTTAGCACTTTGAACCAAACGCCACACAAAAATGCCCAAACGCCCATGACGCCGGCAACATCACCCTGCCAGTTTTTGAATGTTGAAAAGCCGAAAACCGCTGCTAAAATTCCCACAATTACCAGGTTTGCAGGAGTTTGCAACGGCGCAACAAATGCGGATAAAATCAACCACACACCTAAGATAAGATTAATCCATCCTTGCCACATGGCACTGCCTCCTCATTTTTTGGATTTACGGATCAGCATCCGGCTTCAGATTAACTCCGGTAAAAATATGTCCTCAAACGGTTTGGCTGCCATATTCGCCAACAGTTAATACCCGTTTGAGCGCATTTTTTAACTCGGTCAAATCAGATGATTTTACGACATAGGCTTCCGCCGCCCAACTCATTAGATTATTTTTGTAATGAGAATAAGCTGTATGAATAATCACCGGGATGTTGGGGTTAATACTGAGTATTTTTCGCAAAGCATCAAGACCGTGCATGTTGGGCATCATCAAATCCAGCACGACAATATCGGGACGATCTTCCCGGACTTTCTCGATGGCTTCAAAGCCATCTGTTGCTAAAATCACATCATACCCTTCTTCCTCCAACTCCACATCGTACAGCATCCGTTGCGCTGCATCATCCTCCACAATTAATACTTTTTTCATGACATACCTCGCGGTTTGGAAATTATTGGTTGCGGAAGATTTCAGACCGCCGGGGTTACATCGTATAACACTTACGGCACCTCAAATCCCCGATTATTTCAAATACCAATATTCTCCCTGTAGCCCATGAAAATTATACGCTATAATCAGGTTATCGGTTCTTGAATAACCAAAATAATCGCCCCATTTTCCGAGCTTGTTCCATCATGCGCATTTCCCGCCGGTATAAACCGATAAGCGCCCGGGCCATAGACAACTTCTTCGTCGCTGTAAGATCCTTCCAACACAAAATGCTGTTCGCTCATTGAGAAAACGTGGGGTTTTCCGATAAATCCTTCCGGCAATTTGATCAGGTAGGTTTTGTTCTTTCCATCTTCCCTGAGGAGCTTTACCTTTGTTCCTTCCGGAAAACCCGGCATTTCCCGCCATTTTGCTTCGCGAAAATTAAGAGATATTTCCTGCATGTTTTAGCTCCTTTTTTGTCGTTTTATTGAATTCCTACGCCTGCTCTGTTACCACATTATTTTGTATCTTATCCAGCAAACTATGTCGCTCTTGTTGCGCATCCATGACAGCGATGGCCGTCATGGAAACCACGTCGATTTCATCAAATCCACCGATTTGCAGCAAATGAACCGGCTTTCTCGTGCCCATTAAAATCGGACCGATCACCTCCGCTTTACCGAGGTGTTTGACCAGTTTATACGCGGCATTTCCGGCTTCTAAATTCGGAAAAATCAGCACATTGGCACCACCTTTTCCCGCCAAATCGCTAAAGGGATAAACCGCGTCCAAAATTTCCGGCGCAACAGCCGTATCGGCCTGCATTTCTCCATCAACCAAAATATCCAGACCGCGCTGTTTGACCATTTCGGCAGCTTGTCGCACTTTGTCCGTGAGCGGGTGACGCGAACTTCCAAAATTGGAGAATGAAATCATTGCCAGGCGTGGCTCCACCCCAAACCGGCGAACTTCATTGGCGCTCAAAATGGCAATTTCCGCTAAATCTTCGGCGCTTGGTTCGATGTTTACGGTGGCGTCGGCAAAGAAATAAACTTTATCTTTTAAAATCATGATATAAAGTCCGGCCAATTTGCGAACACCCGGGCGAACACCAATAATTTGTAACGCCGGACGGATAACATCCGAATAATTACTGGTCAATCCGGCGACCAAACCATCCGCATCGCCCTGGTTAACCATCATCGTTCCAAAATACCCGGGGCGGCGAATGAGCCGCATTGCCTCCTGGCGAACCATCCCTTTCCGCCTGCGAATCTCATAAAGGCTGTCGCCATATTTTTCTAAATTTGGCGACTTATGCGGATTTACAATTTCAATTTTATTAAAAATGTTCAGATGCAAATGTTCCAATTTTGCCGCAATTGTTGCCGGGTCGCCTAACAAAACGGGGAATGCCATGTGTTCATCAACAATAATTTCGCTGGCTTTTAAAATGGCCTCATTTTCCCCTTCCGGAAAGACAATGCGTTTGGGCGCTTTTTTGGCTTTGTTGATAAAAACCCGCATGACCTGCCGGGAAAGTCCTAATCGCTCTTCCAATTTTTCTTTGTATTTGTCAATGTCAATCTGCAATCGTGCCACGCCGGTTTCCATTGCTGCCTTGGCGACTGCCGAGGCTTCCCAAATCAACACCCGGGGATCAAAGGGATTTGGAATGATGTAATCAGGGCCGAATTCCATGTGCGAAAGTCCGTACGCTTTGATCACGGAATAGGGCACCGGTTCTTTGGTCAACGCTGCCAGCGCCTTTGCGGCGGCCACTTTCATCGGCTCATTAATTTGCCGGGCACGTACATCCAGCGCCCCCCGGAAAATGAACGGAAATCCCAGCACATTGTTAATCTGATTGGGAAAATCGCTGCGCCCGGTGGCAATGATGACGTCTTCTCTGGCCGCTTTGGCTTCATCGTAGGTGATCTCCGGGTCCGGATTTGCCAATGCAAAAATCACCGGGTTATCCGCCATTTTACGCACCATTTCCCGGGTCAGCAAATTCCCGACTGAAAGCCCTAAAAACAGATCGGCGCCCACGAGCGCTTCCTCAAGGGTGATGTCACCGCTTTCCGCCGCAAATTGCGCTTTGTAGGGATTCATTCCCTTTTTTCGCCCTTTGTAAATAATGCCTTTGCTGTCAAACATGAAGACATTTTCCCGGCGCGCGCCCAATGAAACATAAAAATTTGCACAGGCAATCGCCGCAGCCCCTGCCCCGCTTACGACAATTTTGAGGTCAGCGATATTTTTGCCGGTGATTTCCATCGCATTTAACAAACCCGCGCCGGAAATTATCGCTGTGCCGTGCTGGTCATCGTGAAACACCGGAATATCCATCTGTTTTTTGAGTTCTTCTTCGATGTAAAAACATTCCGGCGCTTTGATATCTTCCAAATTTATCCCGCCAAATGTGGGTTCCAATAATTTCACCGTGCGAATAATTTCATCTGGATCATGGGTGTTCAGTTCCAGATCAAACACGTCAATATCCGCAAAGCGTTTGAACAAAACGCCCTTTCCTTCCATCACCGGTTTGCCTGCGCCCGGGCCGATGTCACCCAATCCCAGCACCGCCGTGCCGTTGCTGACGACGCCGACCAGGTTGCCTTTGGCGGTATAGCTATAAATGTCATCCGGATTTTTCTCAATTTCCCGGCAGGGTTCGGCAACGCCCGGCGTGTACGCCAGCGACAAATCCCGCTGCGTCATGCACGGTTTTGTGGTCGTCACCTCAATTTTCCCGGGACGACCTTTTGTGTGATAGGCTAATGCTTCTTCTTTATAATTCATCGCTGACTCCTTGTTTAAAATATGTCCGGTTTTCATTCGGCTTGCGGCCGCATGAACGGTTTTATATCTAAAATCGGGGTGTTATTCAGCAGATAGACATCCTGAATGTAAAGCATGCGACCCTCTACGCGAAGCAGCTTCACCACGGAAATGCCAATCGGGTTTGGACGACGCGGCGAGCGGGTTGCAAAAACACCGCGCGGGGAATTTGACCCGTCACGCGGCGTTACCATCAATTCAAAATTTCGGGAAAAATTCAGGTAGCTAACCAAGACGATGTGTGAAAACCGCTCAATCTCCGCCAAGCCTTGCAAAAACCGCGGAAAAATCTCGACAGAAGATTCGATGTCGCCAATTTTGGAAGGTTGACGCGGCGTTTCACGGGGGTTTTGGTAGGGAGAATGCACAAAACCAATGGGGGAAAACCGAATGCTTTCCGAAGTTTCGCCTTTACTTAAAAAGAGGTAAGCAAGGTCAATTTTTTTACTGATTTCAATAAGCATCTTTTCCATCGATACAACGCTTTCAGTAAACGAGTTTTGTCGCCGCCCCATGATGTTTCCGGGCGATGTGATCAAACCCACATTCAATTTTATCGATGAAAAATGAAGAATTAGTGAAGATTCAGCCGAATAGAAAATTTATTTTCGGTTGCGGAAAAAAGAAGGCTATCAAACAGAATAAATGGAAATGAGTGGTTCAAAACTGCACGGCAAACCCGGCTTTGGCGCCATTCAGGTATGGATGAAAAGAGAATTTGTCGGGTTTATTATTTTGATGATTAACCAATGAATTGCCCACCCAATAGCCCAGGGTTGCACCAATAATTACATCAGCGCCCCAATGGCTGCGGCTGTCCATCCGTTGCAGCGCCACGGAAGTTGCCAATGTGTACGCCGGCAATTTTACCCACCATTGCGGGTATTGTTTCGCAATAACGCTCATCATTGAAAATATTGCCGAGGTATGCCCGGAAGGCATGGAGCGAAAATCATCCGAACTGCTGAATTTGAAGAAATTAAAATCTGAAGCGCCGCGATTGGTGAACGGGCGAGCTCTGCCAACAATCCCCTTTATAGATATTGTAAATATTTGGGTGATTACAAACGACTCAACCATTAAACGGGTGGTTTCTAATAATTTTTGATCTTTAAAAGCAAAGCCGCCGGTGAACATGACGCCGGTTAGCCCGGCAAAAAAAAGCGGCGTGCTCACCCGGTCGTAAACGTCGCCAATTTCAGCTAAACCGTCCGCCGGTTGCAGCGCGAGATGATCGCCTTCCCGTCCAAACTCTTCGTCGATCCGGCCATCCAATTCCGCGATGAAAAGTGTTGTGATCGCCGATAGCGCCGCCAATTGTATCCCGCCTTTTTTTGACATTTTGAATGGCGATGAAAACACGTGCAAAAAATCACCGCTTACCGTTTTAAGCAGGGACGGAGAACCGCTGTTTTCTATATTTTTGACGGACTGGGCAAATCCATTTGAATGAATTACCAATAGGAGCAGCCAAATTACGCAGACGGAATTTTTCAATTTATAATTTTTCATGCATCCCTCAAATTGCAGGTACGAAACACCAAAAAAGTGGTAACAGATCATCTTTCAACGCTACAAATGCCGTAATTTCTCCAAATCTTTTTCTTTTCCCATGGCGACCAGGCGATCACCCATTTGTATTGTTTCCCCCGGGTTGGGGACAACATGAACTTCAGCCTCACCATTCACGTTGCGTTTAATCATCAGGATGTTCACCCCAAACCGCTGTCGCAGATTGAGCTGTTGCAGGGATTTCCCCGCCATATTCATGGACACCTGAATCTCGGTCATTGCATAACCACCGAGGAAAGAAACTTTTTGCGATTTTTCCAGCAGATTAATCGAAGCGCTGGTTTCCCGAACAAAATCCTGTTTGATTAACTGTTGATTATAAGCGGAGATGACATCTTTATAAAAAACAACCCCAATAATTTTATCGGGATTAGCGGAATCCACGACCGGCAACTCTTCCACCGTGTAACGCCCGAAAATTTTCATGACATCGTCGAGCGTATCCTTTTCGTGAATATTGGCGACATTCGGCTGCATTAAATCGTGTGCAATCACCAGCTCGCTTAAATATTCGCCCTGTTGCAGCAGTTGGCGGATATCGTCCATTTTTACCCGCCCGATCAGCCGCTCATCTTTATCCACCACAAAAAATTGCGCATGGGTGCTGTGATAAAACAATTCAATTAAATCCGGGAATGATGTATTTACGGAAACAATAACCGGGTCATCACGCATGATCGATTTCACCGGCAACTTACGCAATACATTGACATCCCGCCCGGAAAACAGATTGATACCACGGCGAATGAGTTTCAGGGTATAAATCGATTCATTTTGTAATTTGCTGGCTAAAATGGTTGAGATCACACAGGAAATCATCAGCGGAAGAATAATTTTGTAATCATTGGTCATTTCAAAAATGATCAGTATCGCCGTCAGCGGCGCATGGGTTGACCCGGCCACCAAGGCGCCCATTCCTACCAATGCGTACGCGCCGGGGTTCGCCGTAAAGGGGAAAACCTGGTTCAGCATTATACCGAAAAAGCCGCCGGTCATTGTGCCGATAAACAGCGATGGCGCAAAAACACCGCCCGAACCGCCTGAGCCCAGGCTGAGTGAGGTCGCCAAAATTTTTACAAATATTAACAGCAGCATCATTTGCCAGACCATGTCCCCGGTTAATGCATTGCCGATGCTATAATAGCCAACCCCATAAATTTCCGGGATAAAAACCCCCATGCCACCGACCAAAAAGCCACCGATGGAAGATTTGATGGCGTCGTGCCAGCTCAGATTATCAAAAAAATCTTCGAGCGAATAGAGCGTTTTAATGTATAGCACGGAAATAAGACCGGCCAGCACTCCCAGCACCGCATAAAAAATGAGTTCATACGGCGACAGGAGTTCATATTTCGGTACGATAAAGGCTGGATAATCTCCCAAAAAGCTCCGCGAAACCGCTGTGGCAACCACCGAAGAGATGACAATCGGAGAAAATTGAGCGACGGCAAAATTTCCCAGGATAATTTCCATGCTAAAAAGCGCTCCGGCAATCGGCGCATTAAACGCGGCGGCAATCCCGGCAGCAGCGCCGCAGGCCACGAACGTTTTCATCCGATCCGGGTTGACCCGAAAAATTTGCCCGACGGTTGAACCAATCGAGGAGCCAATTTGGATGATCGGACCTTCGCGCCCCACTGAGCCGCCGGCGCCAATGTAAAATGATGACGCCAACAGCTTTGCAATCGCCACGCGCGCGCGGATCACCCCGTTATTTTGGGCGATTGCCTGCATCACCTCCGGCACCCCGTGCCCTTTTGCCTCTTGCGAAACGTAGTGAACCACCAGTCCAACCACAAACCCGCCCAATGCCGGCACCAACAATTTTATATAAAGCGGCACGGAGCGGAGAAATTCCGGTTGGAGATCCGGGATTCCCCAAAGCAGGTGTTCAGATTGTTTGATTAAATACTGAATCCCAATCGCGCCAAACCCGCCGACAACGCCGATAATGACGGCGATGATGATCATAAAAGCATGTTCGGTCGAGCGAAATTGCAGAAAATAGCGCAACACCGTAACTTTGAATTCGCGCGTCAGTTTTACCCAAAAAGAAATTAGTTTTTTGATCATTTTAACTCATTAAATAAACATTATGTGTGATTATAAAAAAGTCCCCATTCGGAGTGCCCAATGGGGTATTTTGCCTGGTGATTTAAAAAAAGCTGTAGAATATAAGTAATAATTTTACCGGATTCTGCTTTTTTTTAAATGCTGCTCTGCAATTACATTTAACTCGCCCCTGAGAATTCCACCTCATCCAGAATTAAAGCACCTTTGAGTAACATTAAATTGACCCGGTGTCCCAATGCTTCAAATTTATCTGACACTTCCGCCGATCGATGATCCATGGCAACCATCAGTTCATCGATCATTTCTAACACTTCATCCACCGGTTTATCGATTTCCGTGCTGCCGGCGCCGGCAATTTGCATAAGCAATTTTCGGGCGGTTTGCAGATTTGCCCGCGCTTTTTTCGTTTGACCAAGGTCGTAAAAACGGTCCGCATCATAAATCAATTGGCGGATTTCCGTCATCGGGACATAGTAGCTTTTTAGCGCCAGCAGGGATTGGCGGGTTTGCTGCAATTCCTCAATCGCTTTGGCAGTGTTCCTTCCGGCAAGGCTGATGTTCGCGGCTTCGAGCTTGTTTAACGCCTCGTCGAGCGCCTCGTCGAGATATTCAAAATTCGTTCCTTCCAACACCGGTATCCACGCTTTGGGCGGCGCTTGCCTGGCATCGTACGCGATCTTACCCAGCAGAATTAGAACCAACAGCGTTAGAATTATTACGATCTTTTTCATAAAAATCTTCCTCGGATTATTCGGTCAAATTTTTTAGAAGCGCCGTGTTTACACCTAAAATAATGGCCGCCGTGGCAGCAGCTATTTCCCAACGAAAAATCTCCTGCCCAATATTCAAAAAATCGTCAATCGACAGGTTGACAATCGGATGACCGGCACGAATGGATAATTGCTCAATCTCCGCGCAGGGATTGTCATCCCCGGCAAAGGTGTAATGCACGAAAACGATTTCCTCGCCATCAGCATCAAATTCGTTTATTTTACAATCCAACAGCAGCCTGACCACAACACCCATTTCGTCGAACCCCTCGCTCAAAAGATGCGCCAGCCAATTCCCAAACCCGGAGAGACGCCCCGGCATTAATAGCATTATTTTGCTGCGCCCCTGCCGGATGATCTCGCCCAATGCGCCCCCCAATGCCACGCCGGGGTTTTCGGGAATCGCCTGCGATCTTTTACACAATTTTACCATTGATTTGGACCGCTGTAGCATCTCCCGGACGTCCAAGCCCGCCATTGCCGCAGGGAGCAAGCCGGTGAATGAAAGCGGTAAATAATGGCTGTTCAGATCGAGCGGATCGATAAAAATTTGTCCAATGCCGTGCCGTTCGACCAATTTGTTCATCGGGTTTTTCGGACTGCCGATCACGGCAACCTGTTTTGCGAACTGCTCCGGGCTTAAAGCCGCGGAAATTTCATAAAGATGAAATAGCCGTTTTATCCATTGGAAATTCCGCGCTGCGTCACCGGCGAAAACAAACGACGTTTTTTCCAGTGGAAATGACGTTTTCAGATTGCTTAGCGTATCTGCATCCATAAAATGCAAAACCGACAACGCAATTTCCGGGGACGGATTCTTCGCGTTTTGTAAAAATGTCGAGACCGCAAGAATACGTTCCGGCGTCGCAAAAATCACAACCTTTTGAATATCGGCGGATTGAATATCGCGCAGATATTTTTCAATCAACGGCACCTTTTTCGTCATCATTTCCGGCAGATGAAGCCAACCCAGCGCATCGCCGTAATCCGTTTCATCAGCCGCATTTTGACGCCAAAGGGTTGCATCTTTTTCCCAAAATCGCTCAACAAAGCGCTTGCGCTGCATTTGGGCGTAACGCATTTCAACCGCGCTTTCGTATTGCCCGAAGCGTATCTTTTGCGGCGATATGGCGGTTGTTTGTTTGCCCGGCGCGTTTTTCAGCAAAGGATGTTTTTCCATTAGGAACCCTCCTGATTCAAACACCGCCGGATATTAATCCCCGAACATGAAGAAATGATGAAAATGGAAAAAAATTGAAATAAGTAAGTGGGAAAAAATAATTGTCATCAATTATTTTGTTTAATTTTTAATCATTCTTCGGCGACAGGCGCAACGGGTATTTTTACCCGGAAAATGCTGCCGCGGCCTTCCGTGCTCTCCACATTTATTGACCCGTTGTGCATGTTGGCGATCAAACGGCAAATGGACAAGCCGAGCCCGCTGCCGCCGGTTTTTCGGGATCGATCTTTTTTGATCCGGTAAAATCGCTCAAAAATATGCATGACATCTTTTTCCGGGATGCCAACGCCGTTATCGCGAATTTCTACCATCCAGCCGTTTTCTCCCCGTTGCAGCGACATCCATATTTCGCCGTTTTCCGGGGTGTATTTCACAGCATTATCGAGCAGGTTGAAAAACAATTGATACAAGCGGGATTTATCGCCCCGGATCATTGCTTCGGGCATGCCGGACGCATGTATTTTTTGCGATTTTGTTTCCGCTAAAACCAGCATATCCCCGCTGACTTCCCGCAGCAGCAC
>Ga0114931_10006760_pt1 | contig 14081 bp, 12 predicted proteins | sample 2SBtaG_FD_89579 | JGI IMG/M metagenome (GOLD analysis project Ga0114931, IMG submission 89579) | Deep subsurface microbial communities from Kolumbo volcano to uncover new lineages of life (NeLLi) - 2SBTROV14_V59a metaG | ecosystem: Environmental > Aquatic > Marine > Volcanic | place: Kolumbo...
ACAATCCACCAAACAATCCACCAAACAATCCACCAAACAATCGGCATTACAACAACCAATCAAACAAAATCATCCAATCCGTAAACCAAAATCAATTTCATCATTTTTTGCAGGTTTCAAATCATCCGTAAATTCAAAAATTGACGATTATATTGATAATCACAAATTGGATATTCCAAAATTCAATAGAAACAATCATTTTTTTCAATCAAATTATCACGACCATATTATTAAAAATAATGAAGAATATAACCGTATTAAACAATATATTGTAGATAACCCTCAAAATTGGGTTAATGATAAATTAAATAACGGAAATACCCAATGAAAGAAAACCAACTCATAATATATAAAACCGAAGACGGCAAAGTCAAAATAGAGACCCATTTTGAGGATGAAACCGTATGGTTAAATATTGACCAAATAGCAGAACTATTTCAAAAATCCCGCTCTACTATTAACGAGCATATTCTTAATATTTACAAAGAACAGGAACTTGAAAAAGAAAGCTCTATGAGAAAAATCGGAATTTCCGATTTTTCTACCAAGCCTACTAATTTTTATAATCTCGATGTGATTATTTCGGTTGGTTACCGGGTAAAATCGCACAGAGGTGTGCATTTCAGAAAATGGGCAACAGCACTTATTAAAAAGCAATAGAAAAAGCTCATAGCGAATATGAAATTTATAAAGAGAAGATAAAGAATAGAATCACACAAGTTGAGAAAGATTTTATAAAACAATTGGAGGATACAAGTAAGAAATTGAAAAAATGAAAACATTGATAGCACTCATAAAAGACAATGCCTGGTTAAGTATTGAACTTACACTTTTAGACCTATATCCGGATGAAAAGGAGAATATAGAAGGCTATCAAAAAATGTTTAACCAACTTCAACTCATAAATCCGGAACCTACAAATATTAGCATAGTTGTAAAATGGGAAACAGATGATTTTGATAACACAAAATATGTAGATGTTTCAGGCAAATACAAGAACCCGAAAACAGAAGAAGAACAATTTTCACAAGCATTAGAGTTTACACCTTGGGGCGAATGGTTAGCAATGGAAATAGCTACCGAAAGTCTGCAAAATTTTAATGAATTAGAAATTATAGCACATTGTTTATACGAAATGACCTTTATTGGATTTGAAGAAGAGGAAATACAAGAAAAGATACAAAATATAGAAGCAGAAGCCGAAAAGTATAAAAATATGACGGAAGAAGAACGTAAAGAAAACACCATTTCTTTAGACGAATTATTTAAGGATTTGGATGATGAATGAAAAGGAATTACAAGAGTTAGGGAATAAAATTGCTGCTTTACAAAATGAAGCGGTATTGCAAACATTATTGATTTGGAAACCGAAAGCCGAAAACATAATCATTACTAAAAGCAAAGACATCAATGATATCGAACATACTTTAGATGCTCTTTGTGAAGCTGCTTTTGATGAGGAGGTATTGATTGTTTTTAAAAAATTATGTCGCTATTATTACGATATAGACCCACAAGCCACTGCGGAACAAATTCAATTCTACAGAGAAATGTGGGATAATGATAAGGAAAAAGAAGACGATGAGTAAATGGCAGAACATTTAACCAATTTGATTTGGGAAGTACAAAAGGAATTTTCAGCAGGTGAAGAAATGGGAATCGATTTTGAAGAAAAAGCATTTTACGACATTCTAAAGGAATTATGCATAAAATATGACTTCTAATATCCAGAGGACAAACTCATTGAATTGGCAAAAGTTGTAAAAGGCTTAGTCGATACACAAGCTAAGTTTCCTGATTGGAGCAAACGGGAAGATATAAAATCGGCTTTAAAAGTCGGACTTATTTTATTATTGGACGAACACGGTTATCCGCCAGTTGAAAGAGATGAGGTTTATGTTGAAATATTTGAACAAGCAGAGAATTTTAAAAAGAATAGACAATAACGGAATGAAAGCCAACCTGTCTGCGTGCATCGCACAGGCAGGCGCTAAAAGCCATACATCTCGAATGCTTTCGGGATCAAGTCGCTCAAAAAAGCCCACCGCCCGACCAAATTTTTGTGGTAAGTGAGAACAGAGCCAAACTTGTTTGAGCTTTGTCGAACGGAGCAAAAATCAGCAAAGCTAAACTTGTCAATAAGTATGTCTCTACCAACGCTCAGAAAAAAGAAAAGATACAGCAAATTTGAAAGAGAAATATATGGAAACGATCGAATGCCAGTGCCTAACATTATAGAATTTAAGACCCGGTTGAGCCCAAAAAACCAGGTAGCGGATTAAAGGAATATCCATTACCTGTTTTTTTTATGTTTTTTCTTTACATTTTTTCTTGCGACGGGCATTGGCAAATATCCCGTAATAGCGTACCTTGAAAAATCCTTTTGGCAACACGTGTAACAAAAACCGCCGGATAAATTCATTTGTCTCCGGAGATGTTTTGTGAAACATTTCCTTTTGCCTGTAATTCTTTACCGTGAAATCACGGGTACGCTCGCTTAAATTGCGTAAAACTGCTTCCTGAAGGAAGTTTTTTTTGGTCAGATTTTAAATCTTATAGGGGGTTTTTAGACGGACTGCCGTTGGGCAGTATTTGAGTTACCGTATCATAATCGAATATTTTCGTATCATATCGTATCATAATTTAATTAAGTTCATTAAATTTGCAGTATGATTGATAAAGTTTACATATTCAAATTAAATTTAGACTGGAATTTACTGAGAATTGTTAGTAAAATAGATAGGTTTGATGCATCTTGGTCAAGTATTGAAAAACGAGAAGGACAAAGTTTAAAACAACTTAAAAATATTGCAACAGTCAGAAGTGTTGGAGCATCAACAAGAATAGAAGGCTCAAAAATGAGTAACGAGGAAGTAAAAACCTTATTAGACAATCTTGAAATTACAAAAATAGAAGATAGGGACGCACAAGAAGTTGTTGGTTATTTTGAAGTTTTAGAGTTAATTGCAGAAAATTATACAGAAATCGAAATAACGGAAAGTAATATCAAAAATCTGCATAATATATTATTGAAACATAGTGATAAAGACAAATGGCATAAAGGAGATTATAAAAAACACTCAAATGCTGTTGAAGCCACTCTACCCGATGGAACAAAGCAAATTATTTTTCAAACAACCAATGCGGGATTTGAAACAGAAGATGCGATGCGAAATTTGATTAAATGGTATAATTCTGATATAGAAATACATCCATTGGTTAAATCTGCTCTATTTTCTTATGAATTTGTAAGTATCCACCCTTTTCAAGACGGAAACGGAAGATTAAGCCGATTGTTAGTTACATTGTTGTTATTAAAAAATGGATACAGTTGGATACAATATGTAAGTTTTGAACACGAAATCGAAAGTAGAAAAAGTGAATATTATATAAAATTAAGACATTGTCAATCACAAAGACCAAACGAAGATGTTACAGAATGGATTCATTTCTTTTTCTCGGTACTTTTGAATATTCAAGAACAATTAATGAAAAAATTAGAAGTAAAAGGGATAAAAGCAAAATTATCTCCAAGAGAGAAATCAATACTTACTTATATTGAAATTAATCCTGGAAGTAAATCTGGTGAAATAGCAAAGAAATTACACATTCCAAATCCAACAGTAAAACGAATATTAACGAAATTATTTAATGAAAACCTAATTGAAAAATATGGAATTGGAGCAGGAACAAATTATACGATAAAATAAAAAACACTGCCCAACATTATAGAATTTAAAACCCGGTTAATCCCAAAAAACCAGGTAGCGGATTAAAGAAATATCCACTATCTGGTTTTTTTCTGTACATCCCACGCCCAATTGGGTTTTAAATTATGTCTGTCCCATAGCCTAAGCTATTGGGCTAAACCGTTGATTACAAGAACCTCCGCAAACGGAGGTACCGGAAAACAGAGCCATTGATTAACAAATTGAACTCGTTGCTAATAGGCTGGTTGAATTACTTTTCAATAAGTAAAGTAACTCACATTTGGGAAACCTGCCTGACAATGGCAGGCGGGTGATAAAGGTTATTATTAAGCATTTGGATTACAAACTGTTTAAGTGGTTGAAAAGTACAGGAAGGAAAGCGCACAAAGTGCTACGCCAGCATCCGTACAGTACTTTTGTGAAAAGCAAGGGGCTGTTGGACTTAGAAAAGTATGCACGCTTGAAAACCCTTGCGAAAGCTCAATGAAGAACGCTATCGGTAAGCCGTATGAACGAGAAGTTCATGCACGGTTTGATGAAGGGGGTACTGATAACCTGAATATTGTTATATCTTTACAGATATAATTTTGGTAGGGTTATCAGGCTCTACTCTACAAAGCCATGTTGGAGAAACATCACAAATAGGAAAACTTAATTAAATTTACTGAGGATATCGCAATTTGCGACTACCTTAAAAATATGGAAAACAAAAGTTTAATACCGATAGAAAAAATAGACAGGGTCAAATAGATTTTTTAAAGAAGTTGATTGAAGAAAAATTGTAGTATATTTAGGTGAAAATCAGATAAAAATGAAAACACAAATTTTAACATTTATTCTGCTTACTGTTGTAATTACCGTTTCAGCCCAAGATACAATAGTTGATAAAATCGGCAGAAAATTTCCGGTTTATATTACAAATTTAACAGATGAAGCGGTAACTTTTATAGCCGTAGATGACAGTAGCCAAACCAAAAAGACGGTCCTGAGAAAATATCTAAATAAGGTAATAAAAAATGAAGCTCCGGTTGGAAGCAATGTTATCACTTGTGTTTGTGCAAATGAAAAAGGGCTTCCGCTACTGATTTCTTTTGGTAAACTACTTCAAAAACATGGTTTTTCATTTGATAAAGTAGATAAAGACTTTTTAATTATTGAAACAAAAATGACAAAAATAAAGAAATCGTACAATGTCATGATTTCAATTTCAGTAGATGAAAATAAATTAGTAATACGGGCTTATGGAGTTGGCGACACTAAAGGATTAGGCCTGTGGGGATATGGAAGTATAAATGAAAGGGAAGAATATAATTTACGCGGAGTTAAGAAAAAAGGGTACTCTTCTTATGCATCTTTTGCTTTTGATTATGCAGAAAATCTTGCTAATGAATTTAGACGAGAAAATGGTTGTAATATAGTTTATTCAAAAGAATAGGCAGATATCTAATTTGTTTATTTTTGAAAAATCAATTTCGCCCAGCTTAGAATCAGTTTTAATGTTCAGTTTTGCCGCCGTAAATAAGTCGTCGCCTTTATTTTTCAGGAATTTTTCAAGGGCTTGCGGCGTAAAATTAGCCCCATCCCGGAGCATGTCCAGTTCGTAGGCTTCAATTTCAGCAACCTGCAAGCGGATATGTTCGTTCAGACGTAAAAAATTAGGGTGCTTACGGATTTGTGGATATTTCGGTTAGAGCAGTGCCACCCATTCCGGGATATCAGTGCCAGGGATTTCGGAGTTAACAGTGCCACCATATCGGTCCTAATGATGCCACTATTTCGGTTCTAACAGTGCCACTTTAAAAGATCAGGTAACTTGCCTAAGTTATCTGGACTCGCTGATGAAATGTATGGGCCATGCAATCAATAAAGAGAAGACCACTATTCTACACATCAACAAAAAGAGTTTACATTTTCCTGGGTTTGAATTCAGGATGATTCGTTCCAAATTTTCATGGAACATGAAGAATTACACGAATATACGACCCAGTATGAAGTCAAGTAAACTATATGCCAAAATCCGTGAGCTTTTTCGCAAACGGAGGCACCGGAAAACAGAGCCATTGATTTACAAATTGAACTCGTTGCTGATAGGCTGGTTGAATTACTTTTCAATAAGTAAAGTAACTCACATTTGGGAAACCTGCCCGACAATGGCAGGCGGGCGATAAAGGTTATTATTAAGCATTTGGATTACAAACTGTTTAAGTGGTTGAAAAGTAAAGGAAGGAAAGCGCACAAGGTGCTACGCCAGCATCCGTACAGTACTTTTGTGAAAAGCAAGGGGCTGTTGGACTTAGAAAAGTATGCACGCTTGAAAACCCTTGCGAAATGCAAAGCATTCATGAACACCTTTGAAACTATTAAATTGTGAATAAAGCTCAATGAAGAACGCTATCGGTAAGCCGTATGAACGAGAAGTTCACGTACGGTTTGATGAAGGGGGTACTGATAGCTTACTTATTATTAATATCTTTACGGCTATTGATTTTTGAGTATTCTATCAGGCTCTACTCTACGCTGCAAGCACAATACAGAAACATGAATCGATAATAAAATGAAAGAAAGAATATACATAAAAGAATGGTTAGAATTAAAACCATACGAAAAACAAACGATAACTGATGGTTATTATCTCAGATTATGCAATGAAATAAAGAAAAAATTAATAAGTAATCATTATGACATCTTATCTGAATATTTTGATACGGAATACATTAATATTCTATCTTGTTTTATAACTTCATATTTTGAAGATATAATATCAGAAACGAATATTTGGAAATCGTTTGTTAAAATTCATCAAGAGTTATATGGTAAAAAACTCCCTTTCTACGAAACAGAAGATTATTATGAAAATGAAATAAATGAACAGGACATCCTGTTCCTATCTTGGTACTTCTTTAACACGGCACAGACTGATAAATTTATTAATCCAGTGAATTATTTCTTTTTTGAAATGGCAGATGATATAATGGAAATATTGGATGAAGCTTATGAGTATGCACCTGAAAATAAAGTCTTAAAAAAATATTATGAAATAGATAAAACGGAAAGTGATTTCTACGTAGCTCGAAATTTGATTGATACTATACTTTTTAAAACCTATCTATTTTATCCCGATACACTTTTAGATTTACGCGATAATGAAGCTGAACTAATTGAAAATAATAGGGATGAAGAAAATATAATTCAGTATTTATACGAAAACAGAGATGCCGAATTACTTAAAAGTCACACCAGATTATTAAGTATGACAGGTAAAGAATGGGCTTCTAAAATAATAGGGGAAGAACACCCTTTAAGCAGTGAATTTTTAAATATTTCTAAAAAAATTAGAGGTTTTTTTCTATATAAAGGTCAAGATAGCAATAATATATTTATTGAACATATAGCTTCAAGTAAAAGATTTAACCTGACTAAAAAATCATTCGACCATTATGAGAATTTAAAAGAGATTGACACTATTATGTTTATGGGAATTGTTAAATGGAAAGGTGAATGGTGGTTTTCAGGTATTTATTTCCAAAATGAATTTAATGCGGACTTAGTATTAAACGAAAAGAACTCTTTGGAGAGTAGGATGGCTGTAAATTTTTTAGACCACCAAACAGAAAATGTTGATGAAACAATACGATTGCAATTTGATGCTTTTAAAGATTTTAATAATGGTTCTCAAATAGCTTTTATGCCATCAAATAAAATTGACGAATTTATAAGAAAATATGCAGAGCATTTTAACCGTTCATTAAAGTTAACTAAAAAGCAAAGGGAAGAAGCAAAGAAAAGAGCACGAAAAGATGGATTTTTTGGAACTGATGATAATAATAAAATAAAAGACTTTTCGGAAGTATCTGAAACAGGGTTAGTATTTTTTAACCCAAAAAGTGGAGCTGAAATTGCATTTGCTGTAAATAGTGCATTTCCTTTGTCCCAAAATAAGTATTTTAATGAAAAAGAGAGCGCAGAGCATATTTTGCGATTATTTTTTACAGAAGAATTATCGACAGAATTAGCTATGTATTGTGTTGATAATTGCAAGACAAAGTTACCATTCTTAAAAGCAGGAGAAGGAAAAGAATTATTAAAAGATATTGACTTTTTATTGAGATTTTGGAAAAAGAATAATTATCATACTGTTCCATCAATAACATATACAGGAAAAGATGAAAAATAGACAGCAGGTAATAATGTATATAAAAAATTGTCGAAATAGTAGTAATATCAAGCAATTAGACCGCTTCGCCCGATAGATATCGGGATCGCGTGAATTGAAAGAGTTGAGTTCCGCAATCGGCACCTTTTCATATACCAACCGTTGGCGTGCATTAACAAATAAATTTAAACATATAAAGGAGTAAAAAATGAAAAGTCTAAAAGAACAAATTTTAAATGAAACGGCTACTTTGCACAAATTAGCCGAAAGAGGTGGATTTAATACTGTCCTCATGCAAGGTAAAGCTACACGTGAGATGTATGGAAAATATTTATTACATAAATATCACATATACTCTGCATTGGAGGACAGTCTGAATAAAAACAAAAATATTGAAGTTATACAAAATTTTATTTTCCCGGAGCTTGAACGTACACCCACAATTAAAAATGACATGGATTTTTTTATTAAAGGTTGGCAAAATCAGGCAATGCTTTCATCTGTTAAATCATATGTATATCATATGATTCGGTTAGCCGATAATGAACCAATATTGCTGATTGCTCATGCCTACAATATATATCTCGCAGAATTATCAGGAGGACAAATAATTAAAACTATTTTGAAAAAACAATATCAATTCAAAGATGAAGAATTGCACACATACGAATTTGATAATATAAATAATACATCAGAATTTAAAGAAGAATATCATAAACGATTGGAAAAATACTTTGGGGAACATGAGTTAAAAAAGGATTTTATTGAAGAAATCAAGTTATCATATATTTACTCAATTGCATCACTTTTGGAACTCATTGAAAATTAATAATGAACAAAAAAATATTTTCATTTTAAAACGAACTGCAAATGAAAGAATATTATGAAAGAATTAAAAGATTTAGTTACAAGAAATAGACATAAAAAAATTAAGAGGAGATAACGACACGCTAACATTATAGAATTTAAGACACAGTTGAGCCCAAAAAACCAGGCAAGGGATTAAAGAAATATCCACTACCTGGTTTTTTTCTATAAAGCCCGTCCGCATTCGCGTCCGTGGTCTTTTTTGTTTCCTCCCGAATTCAAACTTGCTTGAATCTGTTTTGAAACAAAAAAACCCGACCAAAAATGGTCAGGCTTCTATTCATCTGTGATCCCGCTGGGATTGTTTCACGATCCCATACAGCTCCATTTTGAGAATAAAGCCCGTCCGCATTCGCGTCCGTGGTCTTTTTTGTTTCCTCCCGGATTCAAACAAGCTTGAATCTGTTTTGAAACAAAAAAGCCCAACCAAAAATGGTCGGGCTTCTATTCATCTGTGATCCCGCTGGGATTCGAACCCAGGACCCACGGCTTAAAAGGCCGTTGCTCTACCAGCTGAGCTACGGAATCGCTTATTTTGGGGTGCAAAAGTATATATTTTTTGAGTTGTTCGTGTTTTTTGGAAAAATATTTTTATGCTTTGCCAGAATTGATATTCCCGGAACGCTAAAATTAAAACCGGAAAATATGCATGTGGCTAAAAACTAAAGCGATAGGAGAACTTGATCAGGTAAACATTGGTTGGTTTGGTATCGAACAGGTTCTGCATCTGGTTGCCCATATCAAATGACCCGTCACTGTTATCGCCTGACCGTCCTTGTGACCATACAAAATAAATGGTTGAACCGGGAACATATTCCCATCTGACCACAAAATTGGAAAGGAACTCGTAATAACTAAAATCAGGATTGTCTATTGAATAATTGGGGTCGGTTTTCGGATCACAGCCGGCAGCGTTCAACCCCGGGTCACAAATCTGATAGGTGTTGTCCGGAGCATTGTACCATATCTCATCTTCAGTAAAGGTGTGAAACTGATCATTATAATTTCTGTTTCCCGGATCAGTCACTACTTTAAAACCGGAATAATCACCTGAGAACAAAAAAGGCTGGCCCCAGTACTGGATGGAGAGGTCGGGAGTGATTGACAGGTTTAAACGAATATTCAGGACGAATGTGCTGCGTTCAAGTGAGGCCATAATGTAACGGCTTCCCTCATCCGTATCAATGGTTTCAACATAACGAGAGTCTTCGTAACTGTTTGAAATGCTCGGTTCAACAGAAAACTGGAAGGCATCGAACGGCCTGTAATTCAGTCCGCCTCCCACATTCCAGGAGTGTTTGTAATCGTGATCACCCCATTCATAATTACCTTCCAGGTTAAACCAGAGTTTTTTAGTACTGTTGCTTTCCCCGTTAAATCCTAATGACCAGGAACCGGGATATACAATGGCAGGCCCCCCGCGCAGTTCCGCCCTGTTCAGTTCATTAAACGATCTTCTTAACGATAAACCGGTCCCATAGTAGTTTGTAAACTGGGCCTGACCTCTAATGTGGAGCCCTGTCCACAGGTTTGTACCTGAAAAATCCCATCCCGACCACTGAAACAGGGAAAAGCTCAGGTTTCGGAAAATGCTGAAGGGTGTGTAAATCTCATACCTTCCCCATACAGTTGTCTGGATACGGTCTGCCGACCTGAGATAACCCATATCATTCAATTCAAGCCCGGGTGAGCGCCAGCTTATTTTTCCACCGTATTTCCAGTTGCCGCCCCCTATCTTTCCCCCTTCGAGTGAACCACCGTAACCGCTCAGCGAAGTGAGCGAAGAATCAATGTTTAAATGGGGTGCATCCGGTCTTTGATAGTACCTGCGTGACGATTCCTGTTGTTCAAGGATGGCTTCACGTGTTCCCGATATGTAACTCCCAACAAGATTAAAAACCAGGTTAAAGGTTTTTTGTTTCCAGTAGTTTGTAAAATCAAATCCGCCGGAATATGCCGATGATGGAAGAAACGCGAGCGTGGAATCATGAATAAAACGGTTGGTGGCCGTGACCATCCCGCCCACAATGGTTTTCCCTTTTTTAAAATCTTTCTGCAAACGGGTATTGAAATAGTTCGTCAGTGGTTCCACTAATTCTTTATGCCGGTTCCCATTTTGGTCAATCAGCGCTTTTTCGGCATTTGTAACACTTTCGAGAACACCTATTGACAAGCCGTTTTGCGTTTTTCCTGATAATTTGACCGCGCCAAGAATCCGTGTATTATCCGGCATCTTTACATATTCATCATCGGAAACATCCGGCTCATAGGACGGCTGTTTGCCAATCCTTCTGGAGTAGAACAAATTATCCCTTCCGGAGGGTCCCCCTCCGCCCGAAACAGGGAAATTGTAAATGTTGCTGCCTTCCACAAAAAATGGCCGTTTTTCCTGGAAGAAGGTTTCATACGTGGTCAGGTTCACTTCCGAAGGGTCGGCTTCCACCTGCCCAAAATCGGGATTAACCGTGAAATTCAGGGTAAGGTTATTGCTGACGGCAATTTTACCGTCCAACCCTGCATTGTATCCCCAATTGGTTCCGGTGGCAAACGGGTTGCCCTCTTCCTTTTCTGAAGTTTTTACCTCGCCCATCACATAAGGTGTTAATGCAATCTCTTTTTTTGGATGGATGTTGTTAATGCCGCTCAGTTCTCCCCAACGGCTGACCCAGCCTGCATTGCCGCGCGGCACCTTTTGCCATAGGGATGTTTCCTGCTTGCGGAACAGTATTCTCATGATCTCCAACCCCCAGATCTGTTTCGGCTTGTCTGAAAACCGCAATTGGTTATAGGGAATTTTCATCTCGGCAAGCCAGCCTTTGTCATCAATTTTTGCCTTTACATACCACACCGGGTTCCAGGTATCGTCAAAATCCGAGTCATTGGATATACGAGTATCAATTTTAACACCGGCGGCATTCACGCCAAATGCAAATCCCGTTAATTTATCATTGTAACTGTCAATGCCGATAAAAACAGCATCACCCTGCATGTTGTCACGCCGGGTCAGTCGCCGTTCAATTTTATCAGGTTCGGTATCAAACGCACGGATAGCCACATACAGGTTTTCGTTGTCATAAAGTATTTTAAAGGCTGTTTGTTGTGAAGGTGGCTGGTTTTCATCAGGTTCAAATTGTACAAAATCCCCGCTCCATTCAGCTTCATCCCATACCTTTTCCGAGAGAGCCCCGTCAATATGGGGGGGTTCCCCTTTAAGACGGACAGCATGGTAATCCCGTACTTGTTGTGCTGAAACGAACTCAACAAGTAAAAAAACAATGAGCGTACCAACGATTTTTAAATTAACCATTCCTTTTAAAACAAGGGGCAAAATTAGAAAAAAGCACCTTCTACCTAACTGATAAAGAGTCTGTCCGGTTTCTGAAAACGGTCATTTCTGTTAACAAAATATTAACAAACAGGCCTCCTTGTTCATAAAAGGTCTAAACGCAAAAAGAAGTAAAAATTCAGTGCATCGGCTGGAGTAACAAATGCAGGTATTCATGCCAGTCCCAATCCCCTATGCCGTACCAGCATAAAGAATAAGAATAGATCATTTTTATATTATAGATTGTAAAAAACAGCGCAACAGCTAGGAGCAGGTTTTTCCATTTTTTATTTTTTATTTCGGAAAGAATCCAGGCCAGGGGAATGGCAAACAAAGGCATATAGTCAACCATATTTCGGCTGGCAAAACCACAACCGAAATAATACATCCACCATGAACTGATTAGATAAGAAACCAAAATAAAAACAACAGCAGTGATGTATCCGTCTGTTTTTTTATGGAGTATCATCAGGATTATCCCGGCGACAATCAATAAAAGCAGTGGGTTGTAAATAAACATCCCGTTGTGCGGGGCAAAAAAGTAAGCCAGCAGGCGCGGATGTTCCCAATTGGAGAATGTTTCACCTGCATAAGTATTATTGATCCACGATCCGGACAGGTATTTCCAGTAGATCATCTGCGGCAGCAGGGCAACAAAACCGGAAATCAAAAAAGGGCTTAAAAAACGGGGCTGAAGCATGAACTGCCATTTGTCCTTCCATTGACCACCAATGAAAAAAGCGGCAATGACAAGAATTACATTTAAAGGACGGATAACAACAATCAAACCCGCCATAAATCCCATGGCAATGCCAAATAATATTTGCTTTTCGGAATAATACTGATAAACGGCCGCCAGGTAATAAAACAATGCAACAAGTGAAAACGAATAAATATGGGACATGCCCGATTCAACGGTGGCGTAATAAAAAACATTTGTGCCCGCAACAACGAAAAACAAGGTCAATAGTGCGGTCCGTCGTGGAAATCTGCGGGACAGAATCCTAAAAAGAAAAAACGAACCGAGAACAAGATAAAAAACAGCGGATACGTCAACAGCCCAATTATAGATTAATGAAAAGCCGTTGTTTTTAAAGCCCAATGGTTTTGCCAAAAAATGGGCTGTCAGGAAAAAAGGTGTCTGCATCAGTGCTGCCCCGTAATTATATTTGGTCCTGATCTTATTGTTTTTCCTGTCAACCAAAAAGCCGTTCCCTGTTTTTATCCCTACAGAATCTGGAAAAGCAGGTGCATCAAAATGATAAATAAATGTTGCAGGCAGGTAAACATAATATCCCGCTTTGTCGCCGTATATCTGACTTCTGTATGTAAACACACCGGTTTTGCTGTGGCGGTTCAATGCAGCAAAAAGCATGACACCGAAAAGGGTAATCCAGATGAGCACCGTAAGTTTTGAATTGCCTGTTGTCTTTAGCATAAAATTTTACTGAGAATAGAAAACAAACATATAAAATGTTTTGGGTTTTCACATGTCATTTATTTTATTGGGAAAATGCTTGCCCTTTTCAAATTTATTCAGCCGGAAAATATTACTTTTACCGGTTTAAAATAATCGGAAAGCTATGGAAATTGTCAAAACAAAAATACCTGATCTATATATTGTTAAGCCAAAAGTCTTTATGGACAAAAGGGGCTATTTTTTTGAATCCTACAATAAGGAGGTATTTTTAAAGTCAGGCATTGATCAAAATTTTGTACAGGATAACGAATCCATGTCGGGCAAAGGTGTTTTGCGCGGGCTTCATTTTCAAAAACCACCCTTTGCCCAGGGTAAGCTTGTAAGGGTCATGTCAGGCTCAGTACTGGATGTGGCAGTTGACCTTCGCAAAGCTTCGCCCACGTACGGCCAATGGGCATCGGTAACTCTTACCCAACAGAACAAATGGATGTACTGGATTCCGCCCGGTTTTGCCCATGGTTTTGTTTCGCTGGAAGACAATACGGTCTTTTTTTATAAATGTACCGGTTTATACAACAAAGAATCGGAAGGGGTTATACGCTGGAA
>Ga0114931_10006761_pt1 | contig 14081 bp, 11 predicted proteins | sample 2SBtaG_FD_89579 | JGI IMG/M metagenome (GOLD analysis project Ga0114931, IMG submission 89579) | Deep subsurface microbial communities from Kolumbo volcano to uncover new lineages of life (NeLLi) - 2SBTROV14_V59a metaG | ecosystem: Environmental > Aquatic > Marine > Volcanic | place: Kolumbo...
GGGCAGATACCGACGGCGAAACTGGCGAAAGGTCGAACCCATCAAGGCAACGCTATGGCATCACCCGCGCAAAAACGAGCCACGACCGGAAGGGAGTGGTTTCGACCCTCTCTGGAGAGGACCGCTCCCTTCCAGCCATGGCTCGTTGCTGGATCGGTCTTATCCTGCGGGCACCTCGGCCCGGACGCCCAGCGCTTCCATCGCGTCGAGCAGTTTCGGAACATAGACATACCCCGGTCCGCCCTGCATCATCACGACCACGCCCGCGACATCAATCAACTGCTCGCGGGTGGCGCCGAGTTTGACGCACTTTTCGGCATGGGCGTAGATACATGCTTCGCATCGCGTGGCCATACCGATCGCCAGGGCGATGAGTTCCTTGTCGAGCGAGGACAGGGCACCGTCGCACATGAGCCTTTGAAACATGCTTCCAAATCCGCGGGCGATGTCCGGGGCGCTGTTCTTGAGTTCGGCCATTTTTTCGGGCCATTGTTCGTAATGAGTTTTGGCGTCAGTGGTCATGGTGAACCTCCTTCTTGAAGTTGGGCTGCGGGCGTCGCGGGGGTGCCGAAGGCCGACGGTGCTTCACGCGCGATGACAAACAGCGCCATCACGACGAGAAAGACCGCAAACCCGCGTTGGAGTGCAGCCTGATTGATTCTTGTATTGAGACTCTTGCCGATCAAACTTCCGATGATCCCAACGACCGCAAAAATGCCGATGGTGGTCCAGTCCACCCGGCCGCCCAGGTCCGACAGAACCTGAAGATACTTGACAAATCCGATCGCGGCGTTCATCGAGATGATGACGAGACTGGTCCCGACCGCCCGTCGCATGGTCAGCCCGCCAAGGATGACGAGTGCGGGCACGATGAGAAACCCGCCACCGACGCCGACAAACCCGGTGACGACCCCGACGACCGCTCCGTCGCGCATGGACTTGAGAAAATGCCGAGCCGGTGCTTGCTCGGAATCTTCGCCCGCGTCCGCGAGCCCCCCCTTGCTTCGTTTCCACATCATGTAGGAAGCAAGGAGCATGATAGTGCCGAAAACGAGCAGCTGAACCGATCCGGTCACGAGCGAGGCCAGGAAAGCGCCGAGGTAGGTCCCCCCCATGCCCGGAAGCCCGAACAGTAAGGCCATGCGCCAATCGACAAGGTGGCTGCGGGCGAAGCGTCCCGAGCCGACAAGGGCGATCGAACCAACGATGGCCAGCGATTCGGCGATGGCGATCTTGGAATCATGCCCGAGCAGGTAGACAAGCACGGGAATCGTCAGGATGGACCCGCCGGACCCGAAGATGCCGAGACTCAGCCCGACAACCAATGCTCCAGCGATGGCGAACGGCATGATGATGCTCCACGAACCCTGTGCCCCAGTGTGCCCGACGGGTCAGACTCAAACGAGCCGCGACCGGAAGAGAGCGGTTTCTGTTCCCCGGAGTTGAAGACCACTTCCTTCCGGTCGTGGCTCGTTCAATCACGAAAACAGATTCAGGCGGCAGCATGTTTCGGTGTGCAGGTCGGTGCGGCGGCTTTGTTCCACGGCAACTTCGCCAGCATCATGGCCATTCCGCACCATCCGGTCAGTCCGGCAAACATCAGTCCCGCGCCAACAAATCCGCTGAGAATCAGGAACCAGGGCGAAACAAACACACCCAGCAGGACCCCCAGCAGGACCAGCGAACCGGCTGTCACCTGCACCTGCCGCATGACATCAAGCTTGGGTGCACTGGCACTGCGAATCGTCGACTTGCCTGCGTTTTTCCACGCTTCGATCCCCCCCGCGAGGTGGAAGACCTGCTCGCCGGGCTCACCAAACTTATGGGCGGCGTCAACCGATCGTTTCCCGCTTCGGCAGTGAAAAACCACGGGTGTGTCGCCACAAAGAAGCCGGACTTCTTCGCGCGTGATGCGCCCAAGTGGGAGGTGGTGCGCCCCGTCGATGCGCTCGGCTGCGTGCTCGAAATCCTCCCGGACATCGACCACCGCAACCTCGCCATCACGGATACGCTTTTCAAGCATCTCCGGCTCAAGATCAATGACACAAACAGATTCCGAAGTAGCAGGCATAGTTTGAATCCTTTCTTACCCCTGAGAGACTCGGCACAAATTATTTCGACGAAGCGTGATGCTTATGGGCATGGGTCTCGGCCCAGGCGTTGAACCCGCCCTTGAGGTTGATGACCTCGTGCCCCAGGCGTTTGAGATACGAACTGGCACGGGCCGAGCGGGAACCGCTTCGACAGTTGACCAGAAGCCGCTTGCCCTTGGGAACTTCATCAAGCCTCGCAGCCAGACGCGTGTGGGCGACATTCGTTGCCCCCGGGATATGTCCCTCGGCAAACTCGGTCGCCCGGCGGACATCGAGCACATGGTGATTGGCATCGTTGATGAGCTCTTCTGCATCCTCGGGTGTCAGTTCTGCGACCACATCCAGACACGAACTGTCGCCGGTACACAGCTCGAACTCGACGGGGTCGAACCATCCCATGATATTGTCGAGACCGATGCGAATGAGCGCACGAACCGCGCCTTCGAGTTGGTCCGGCTCGACGATGAGGCAGATCTCCTCGTCCTCATGAACCAGCGATCCGACATCGGTGCTGAAAGATTTGATTAGTGGGAACGACATTGAGCCGGGGATGTGCCCGTCGCGGAACGCTTCCCACGGGCGGGTATCCACAATGGCGACCTTCTGAGCGTCGATCTGACGCATCTGCCCGAGGGTGATCCGCGGCGGAAGCGGAACCCCGCCGAGGACCTTGGGCCCGAGTTTATTGTCCCGCTTCATATTGGCGAAGTAGATCGGAGGCTCGGGTTGCCCGGAGAGGATGAAGTCGACGAACGAGTCTTCGTCGGTGGCTGCCGCGATGGCGGGGTTGAAGCGTTTTTCGTATCCGATGGTGCTTGTGGGGATCGCGCCCAAGGCTTTGCCACAGGCGCTCCCGGCTCCATGCGCAGGCCAGACCTGAACGAACTCGGGAACGGTGTCGAGTGTGTGCAGCGACTTGTAGAGTGTTCTCGCAGACGGCTCCATGACACCGATGTGCCCGGCTGCGGTCTCGAGCAGGTCGGGTCGACCAAGATCACCGACGAACAAAAAGTCGCCGGTGATCATGCCGATGGGCTCGGTGGCACCGGCACCATGGTCGACCACGAGAAAAGAAATGTGCTCTGGCGTATGCCCCGGCGTATGGACCACAGTGAACTCGATATTGCCGATCTGGAAAGTGTCGCCGTGGTGGAGGAGTTGATGGTCGTAGGACCCGCCCGAAGATTTCTTGTCGAGCCACTGATACTTCCAGTCGGCGTCGCCTTCATCCGAGACATAGACCTTGGCGCCGATGAGTTCCGCGAGTTCGCGCGAGCCGGAGAGAAAGTCCGCGTGGATATGCGTCTCAGCCGTCGCGACGATTTGAAGCCCGTTGTCTTCCGCGAGATTGATATACCGATCAACATCGCGCTCGGGGTCGATGATGATCGCCTGGCCGGTCTTCTGGCACCCGATGAGGTAGGCCCCCTGGGCAAGTTGCTCGTCGTAGATCATTCGCATGAACATGGCATTTCTCCGTCAGAATGGCTCACCCGCATTGGGGAGTGTGTCATCATGTATTGAGAGACGATTCGCTGAGGGATTACTCCCGGTTGAATCAAAAAATATGAAACTTGTCAAGTCAGGTGAACCTCAACGCGGTTCGGACCGATTGACGAAAAACGATACGCTTGTCAAGGGGATTGATGTGTCTGAAGAACGCTGGTTATTGATTGATGTGAACAGGCAGGCATTCGGCATTTCGTGCGCCAATGTCATTGAACTCCTGGAACAGACTGCCCGGATGGTCTCGAAACTCCCCGGGTGTCAACCCCCCTGGACCGGTGTCTTCAAGCACCGCGACAGTGTCCTTCCGGTCCTGGATGCTCGGGTTATGCTCGGATTTCCAAGTTTTGAAGAGGAAATCGGTGAACTGCGGGACATGCTCGCGACGCGTGAAGAGGACCATGTGAACTGGCTGACAGAACTCAAGAGCTGCTGCACCACCGGGCGTGAGTTTACCAAGGCGACCGACCCCCACAAGTGTGCGTTCGGGAAATGGTATGACCAGTTGACCGGGTCTCCGTCGAGAATGAACCGGCTCACCGGTGACGACCCAAGTCTGACGATGATGATCGAAGGTTTCGATGCCCCGCACAAGGCGATCCACGGGATTGCTCAGCAAGCGCTGGAACTGGCCGGGTCTGGGAATATCGCTCAAGCCGAAGCATTGATCGCGGAGACCTGGGAAGGCGAACTCGGGCACATGCGAGAACTCTTCAAGAACCTCATCGAAGGGATTGTGGCCCGGCGTAAATCCCGGTTCGTGGTCATGGAAATCGCTGGCGATCGTGTGGCCATGGTCGTCGATACTGTTAAATCGCTGGTTTCGATCGACGAATCCGAGATCAAGCCGATCGAGGCTGGTGAAAAGGGTGAAGCCTGTCTCAAAGGCGTCTACCTCTTTGAAGATCATGGCCCGGTCATGATCCTCGATGTCGACGCCATCGGGAGACTAGTCGCTCGCGATGAGCCTCTGGCGCAGGTGACGCAAAACCAGGCAGCCTGACTGACTTCGCCCTGGCAAGACCCTGAGATATTTGAGGCTCAATCCCCAACAACCGGTCGGTGGCGGGCGTATACCCGGTGCCCGCCGGGTCATTTGGCGCGCTCATGCCCGATGGCCTTCTAGAATGTTGGAAAGGAGTCACGCCATGAATGCTGATGAGGTCAAATCGAGAGCGAAGAAGATTGCGACAGATGCTCAGGATGTGCGCGCGCAGACGCGCGATCTGGTTCTGGATGTGATTCGTTCGAGCAGCGACGCGCTCGGTCGGTTTCCTGAAGCCGTCGAACGGGTCGTCGATGGTGCCCGCGAGGGTCTCAATGAAGTCACCGACGAACGCAAAGCCGATGTATTGCGCGAGGTGATGGACGGGCTCAGTGATGGACTGGGCAAGGGGGCCGAGGCTGTGAAGTTCACGGTTGAGGAAGCCTCGAGCCGCGGACAGAAGTTTTCCGACGATGAACTCAAGGGGACCGTCGATGATTTGCGCACACTCGAGTCGCTTCTGGTGGAGCGTATTTCACAGTTGATCAAGTCGGGGGCGACGCTCACGAGCGATCAGGCCAAGGATCTTGTGTCGCACGCCAAACGGGCGGCCGAGGGGATGAGGCCGGCGGTTTCGTCGGCCATCGAGGCTGCGGAAAAGGACCCGGTGAAGTTGGCGACGGACACGGCTTCTGTGGCTGCGGGCGCTTCGCGCAAGGTTGTGGGCGGGCTGTTCTCCGCGGTCGCCGGCGTGCTCGATGGCGTGGGTGACGCGATCAGCGGGAAGACGGAGGAGAAGAAGTAGCTCGCTCGTCGTGGTTGTTCAGAGCAGCAGCAGTACTCGGCGGTGTGATCCTCACCAGTGCCACTGACCAGTCCGTTGGTCAGTGACACTGGGGTGTCCGGGGGAGCACTGACCAGAAGACTGGTCAGTGGCACTGGTCATGGGCACCCGGCTTGCGCTTCGGGCTCGTTGGGGGGGGTTATCGTTTTTTGCCGAAGGTGATGGACCAGAAGGCGACCACCCCTGCTGCTGTAAAGCCCATCCCCGCGCCGACGACCAGCGGCATGCTCATGGTCGAATCCGCAGCATGGGCCAGCACCAGCACCGATGACGCGACGAGCAGGGCCGTGATAATGAGCGCCCGGGCGATGTTTCGGCTCGCGTGTTCGACCGTTCGTGTGATGTCGTGCAAGCCCCGGTGTTCGAGGTTGAAGGTGAGTTTCTGGCGGCGGAGCGCGGTCAGGAGCATCTCGAGTTCACGCGGGAGCGACTCGGCCATCTCGGCGTAGGCGATCATGCTGTTCTGGACGCGGCTCTTGAGGGCGCGGTACCCGTAACGCTTGCGGACCAGGCGTTCGATGCTCGGGCGGGCCTCGGCGACGATATCGAAGTCGGGGCAGAGGTCTTCGCCGACGCCTTCGATGGTGGTGATGGCCTTGATGAGAAACACGATGTCCGCCGGGCAGCGGAGTTTGTTGCGTTGGAGTTTGTCGAAAAACTCGGAGAGCAACTGCCCCATATGGAGGCTCTGGAAGTCGGCGTTCTGGAAGTGGCTGATGAACTCCCAGACCTCGGCCCGGAAGACGCGGCTGGAGGCAATCATCGGGTCCGTGTCGGTCAACGCGACGACGACATCGATGACGCGGTCGAGTTCGCCTGCGATGGTGCCCTGGACGATGTCGGCCAGGGCCTCGGCCGTGCGCGGGTCGATGTGCCCGGTCATGCCACAGTCGATGAAGCAGATGGGTCCGGCTTTACCTTCGGCGTCGCGCTGCACGAAGATGTTGCCCGGGTGCGGATCGGCGTGGAAGAACCCGATTTCGAGGCACTGGCGGAAGACGGCGTGGGTGCCGTTGCGGACGATCGATTCGAGTTCTTCGTGGGTGAACTCGTCGGGCTTGCGCTTGGAGAGCAGCGTGCCTTTGACGAGCTCGATGCACAGCACGCTGGCGGTCGAGGCTTCTGGAAAGATGCGTGGGAAGTCAATATTGGGGTCGTCTGCAAAGTCGGCGCGCATGCGCTGGGTCGCGCGGGCCTCGATGGTGTAGTCGGTCTCGCGGCGGATCTCGCGCTGGAACTGGTCAACGGTTTCGACGGGGCTGAACCCGATGTCGCGGAAGTGCCGCTCGACGAAGGCAGCCAGAAGTTCGAGCAGTTCCATGTCGGCTTCGAGGACCTTCTGGATACCCGGGCGGAGGACCTTGAGGACGACCTCGGTGCCGTCCTTGAAGCGGGCGCTGTGAACCTGGGCGATCGACGCGGCAGCCATGGCTTCGGGCTCGATGTGCTCGAAGAGTTCGTCGACTTTGGGGCCGAGTTGTTCGTGGATGGCGGCGATAATCTGCTCGCCGGGGACCTGGGCGACATCGTCCTGGAGTTTGGCGAACTCGTCGGCCCACTCGCGGGGGATCAGGTCCGGGCGGGTGGCGAGGATTTGCCCGAGTTTGACAAAGGTGGGGCCAAGTTCTTCGAGGGCTTTACGCATGCGCACCGCCCGGGGTTCGCGGTCGAGGGTTTTGTCGCGGCGGACGAGCCGAAGCGTTCGCCGACCCCGCAGAACGATCTGGTCGAGCCCGGTTTCCTGGACGACATCCTCGAACCCGTAACGGATGAGGACATTGACGACATCGTGGGCCCGGCGAATGTTTCGTATGGTTTGAGGGATGTTGCGGATCATGGGTGGATTTGAGTATAGAGGAACGGGGCGAGCATGTTTTTGCGGTGGGTCCGGTTTTCAACCGGGCCTGTGTTTCAGGGCGGCTGGAAGACGCCCCCCCTTGTTGTTTTTGTTTTCCTTGTTGTTTTTGTTTTATTTTGCTTCTGGATTCGTTGTTTCTGGTTTTGGTCCGGTTGGAAACCGGACCCACTGCTTTTTTGGGCATTGCTGCGGTGTTACTCCGTTTCTGCCATTCGGGCGAGTTCGGCCCCCCGGTCGCGGGCGGCGAAGATCGCTTGTTGCATCAGGTCGGTGAAGTTGGCTTGTTCGAGAACCGCCAGAGCGGCAGCTGTCGTCCCGCCTTTGCTCGTGACCCGGTGTTTCAAGGTTTCGGGCAGGTCGTTTGATTCGGCGAGCAGGAGCCCGGCACCGGCGATGGTTTCGCGGGCGGTGAGAAGGGCGTCAGCGGGGTCGAGCCCGGCGTGTTCACCGGCGGAGGCCATGGCTTGGGCGAGGAGGAAGACATACGCGGGACCGGACCCGCCGACCGCCGTGAACGCATCCATCTGCGATTCGTCGATCTTGATGACCCTGCCCACGGCTTCAAAGAGCGAGCGGGCGAAGGTGAGATCGTCATCGGTCGAGTTGGCGGCGGGACTGATCGCGGTCATGCCTCGACCCACGAGAGCGGGGGTGTTGGGCATGACGCGAATGACCCGGACCCGATCGGTGAAGGCGGCTTCAATGGTTCGGCGGGTGGCACCGGCGAGGATGCTGATGACAGGGCGGGTCTGGCCCCAGTTTTTGGTGGCGACCAGTGGGGCGAGTTCGCGGGCGACCTCGGGCAACACCTGAGGCTTGATGGCCAACATGATGCGCCCGGTGCCGGGATCGGGCTCCTGGTCAAAGAGCCACTCGATGGCTTGGGCGGCGGTGGCGACCGTGTTCGGGAAGGCCTTTCGACGCTCGGGGTTTGGGTCGGCGACGATGAACCCGTCATCGAGGAGCCCCCGGTCCCTGGCGCGGGTGAGAATCGCCCTGGCCATGTTTCCGCCGCCGATGATGGCCAGTGGTGTGCCCATGTGTGCTCCTTTCCTCGAAACTATCGGTCCTTTACAATTGTCGGCATGGTCACGATACACTTGAGGGCGTGATCGGAAGAAGATTGCGGGAGTCAAACATGCCCAGTTTTTATCAACTCGATTTTGAACGCCCGCTGCGCGACCTCGAAGCCCGTATGAAAAGCTCCTCGCCGGACGGGACCCAGGCACCCGCACTCGGCGGCGTGGCGGACCCTCAAACACCGACGATCGAGACCGGGGCGTCCTTTGAAGCCGAGCGGGAGAAACTGCTCGAACAGTTGTATTCCAGACTCAGCCCGTGGAACACGGTGCGGGTCGCACGGCATCCGGATCGCCCGCAGACGCCCGATTACATCGACCGCATCTGCCGCGACTTCTGCGAGTTGCACGGCGACCGGCGTTACGGCGACGACCCGGCCATCATCACCGGGTTCGGACGCATCGGACAACGCAAGTGCATGGTCATCGGACACCGCAAGGGCAAGACAACGCAGGAGAAAATCGCGTGCCACTTCGGGTGTGCTCACCCCGAGGGGTACCGCAAGGCGATGGCCAAGATGAAACTGGCTGAAAAGTTCGGCGTCCCGATCGTGACGCTGGTGGATACTCCGGGTGCGTATCCGGGTATTGGCGCGGAAGAGCGCGGGCAGGCTGAGGCGATCGCGGTGAACCTGCGGGAGATGTCGCGGCTGCGCACCCCGATTGTCAGCATCGTCATCGGAGAAGGCGGCTCGGGCGGAGCCTTGGGTATCGCGGTTGCGGATCGGGTGGCGATGATGCGGTACTCGTGGTACTCGGTGATCAGCCCGGAAGGGTGTGCTGCCATTCTCTGGAAGCAGGCCAACGAGAAGACGAATACCGAAGCGGCGACGGCGCTGCATCTGACCGCCGAGAACAACCTCGAACTCGGGATCATCGACGACATTGTTGAAGAGCCGATCGGGGCGGCCCATCGCAATCCTGACGCGGCGGCTGGCCAGGTGCAGGCGTGGATCGAGAAACAACTCGATGAACTTGTGGATATCCCGGTTGATGAACTTGTTGAGCAGCGGTATCAGCGGTTCCGCCATATGGGCGAGTATGAGCAACGGGTGCAGGCTGAGGTTGATGCGCAGGTTGAGGATTGATTCGAATTCGGCGTTGAGTGGCACCGGTTGTCAACCGGTGCGGTCCGGTTGGAAACCGGGCCCACTGTCAGAGTAAGCGTCTGCCAGGGCGGCTGGAAGCCGCCCCCCCTTGGTTGCTTGTTTTTGGTTGGTTGCTTTTGGTTGGTTGTTTCGATTGTGAAAGCCGACCGGGTTGCTATCCGTCGATCTGGAGGCTGGCCAGGGCGGTGAGGGTATCGGGCTCGAAGCGGAAGAGGCGATCGAGCCCGGTGACGATCAGGACGCTCCAGACATCATCGGTGACGCCACAGAGGCGCAGTTCGCGCCCGGCGGCTTCGAGGAGTTTGCGCAGGCGAAGTAGCTGCGACACATTGGAACTGTTGATATGGGTCACGCGCGAGAAGTCGAGCACGACATGGGGCTTGGGGTCTTCCGATCCCATCGCCGCGATGCGGTCGGCGATGTTGTTGAGTTCCTCGGACAAGGCGGGCTCGTCCGAGAGATTCGCGAGAATAATATTTTCAGACCAGTCTGTCGTCATCGTCAGTCCAGTGTACCAGAATCGAGCCGATTCGGCTCATCGGTGGGCATGGAGGCAAAGGCGGGTCAGGATTCGTCGTTGGTGCCTTCGGGCGTTGGGGTTGTCTCGTCGCCGGGTGCGGTTTCGGCGTCGTCATCGTCGCGTTCGATGACCCGGGCAGCCGCCACGACTGAGTCTTCGTCGTTGAGCCGCACCACACGCACGCCCTGCGTCGCCCGTCCGGTCTCACGGATCGAGTCGGCACTGGTGCGGACGAGTTGCCCATTGCGGGTGATGACGACGACATCGTCACCGGTCTCGACACTCAGGGCCGCGACGGAACGCCCGTTGCGTTCGGTGACACGGATATCGGTTCGCCCCTTGCCGCCGCGGCTCTGGCTGCGGGGCTTGCCCACTTCAGGCTGAACGCGGTATTCGTCGACCGGGGTTCGTTTGCCGTACCCGTGCTCGGTGATGGTGAGCAGGCACCGGTTTCGTTCTGCGGATTCGGCGGTGGTCATCAGGTCGCCGTCTTCGTCTTCATACATGGGCACGCGAACCGCCCCGATGACTTCGTTGTCGCCCGCAAGGTCGATGCCTTTGACCCCGGCAGCCGAGCGACCCATGTTGCGGACATCGCGCTCGTTGAAGCGGATGGCCGAACCGGCTGCGGTGACGAGGATCAGGTCATCCTGCCCGGTGGTGAGCATGACATCGAGCAGAGCATCGCCCTCGTTGAGCCCGACAGCGATGAGCCCGGAGCGGTTGACATTCGCGTAAGCCTTGAGAGGCGTCCGTTTGACAATCCCGCCTCGGGAAACGAAAGTCAGATCGTTGCTGCCCGCCTCGAAGTTTTTGATCGCCAGATACGCGCAGGTCCGTTCACCCTCGCGCAGGTCGATGTAGTTGACCACGGGGCGGCCTCGGCTCGTTCGGCTCATCTCGGGGAGTTCATACACCTTGAGTTTGAACACCCGCCCGGTATCGGTAAAACACAGCAGGTCGTCGTGCGTGCTCGCGACGAACAGATGCTCGATGAAGTCCCCGTCGCGGCTGTCCGAGGCCCGGATGCCCTTGCCCCCGCGCCCCTGGGCCTGATAGGTCGAAGATGGAACCCGCTTGGCATACCCGAGGTGACTGATCGTCACCGCCATGTCTTCGACCTGGATCAGTGATTCGATCGAGATATCACCCGCAGCGTCTTCGATCATGGTCAGGCGTTCGGAGCCATAACGCTCACGCATCTCAGCGCAGTCTTCCTTGATGATGTTGAGGACGAGTTGATGGTCGCCGAGAATGCGTTCGTACCCTTCGATTTCTTCGTCAAGGGCGTTGTATTCCTTGACGAGCCGTTCGATCTCGAGCCCGACCAACTGGATGAGGCGCATCGAGCCGATCGTCTCGGCCTGGACGCGGGTGAGCTTGATCCCCCCCTCGGCTTCGGCCGCGCGAACGCGGTCGAGCAGACGCTTGGGCAGCATCGAGGCCGCCGGGTGGTCGAGCGGGATGCTGTAGCGCCGGGCCATGAGTTTGCCGATGGCCTCTTCCCGGGTCTGGCTCGACTTGATCAGGGCGATGATCTCGTCATTATCGACGACCGCGTAGATCATCCCTTCGAGCACATGAGCCTTTTTCTTGGCTTCACGCAAGAGATACGCGGTCCGGCGACAGATCACCTCGACGCGATGTTCGATGTAGCACTCGATGATGGCCTTGAGCCCGAGCGTGCGAGGCTGACGGTTGACCAGGGCGACATTGATGATGCTGAAAGTCTGCTGCAACTGCGTGTGCTGGTACAACTGGTTTTCGACGACCGCCGTATCGGCACCACGCTTGAGTTCAACGACGATGCGTGTCTGCGCGTTGCGCCCTGACTCGTTGCGGACATCGGAAATGTCCTTGATGCGTTCGTCGCGAACGGTATTGACGATCTCCTCGACAAGGTTGTTCTGGACCATGCCATAGGGGATGCGGTCGACGACGATCTGCTCGCGGTGCTTGCCGAGTTCTTCAACATGGCAGACGCCTCGGACGGTGACTTTGCCGCGGCCCGACTCGTACGCATCGACAATGCCCCGGCGTCCGAGGATGACGCCTCCGGTCGGGAAGTCGGGCCCCTTGACCCCAAGTCGGACGATCTCGCCGTCTTCGTTTTTCTCGTCAGTCATCAACTCGATGAGCGAGATTTCGGGGTTGTCCACGACGCGGGTGATGGCGTCGAGGATCTCGGTCGGGTTGTGGGGGGGCAGGCTCGTCGCCATGCCCACAGCGATGCCCATCCCGCCGTTGATCAGCAGGTTGGGGTACTTGCCCGGAAGCACCGTCGGCTCGGTCAGGCGGTCGTCATAGTTGGGCTGGAAGTCGACGGTCCCGAGTTTGAGGTCCGTGAGCATATCGACCGCGGCGTAGTGCATGCGCGCTTCGGTATAGCGCATCGCAGCCGGTGGGTCGCCATCGATCGAGCCGAAGTTACCCTGCGGGTCGATCAGCGGGACGCGCATCTTCCACCGCTGGGCCATGCCGACGAGGGTTGGGTAGATGACGGATTCGCCGTGTGGGTGGTAGTTACCCGAGGTATCGCCCGCGATTTTGGCACACTTGAGGTGTTTCTTGTTGGGGCGCAGGTTCAGGTCGTTCATGGCGACGAGGATGCGCCGCTGACTCGGCTTGAGCCCGTCGCGGACATCGGGCAGGGCCCGGTCCATGATCGTGCTCATGGCGTAGGTGAGATACGAATCCTTGAGCTCGCGCTCGATATCGAGGTCGATGATGCGTCCGTCGTCATCCCCGCCGTCGGCTGCAGCGGACCCATCGGTCGTATCGCCAGGCGGCGTTCCGGCTGCCTGCTCTTCAGTGATTTCCTGATCGCTCATGTACCCAGACTCCGAACCACAGTTGGGGGCATTCCGAGCCCGCCCCTTGGCCGCATTCCAGCGGCAGAATGAAGCGGGAAATCATAGGCGCAACACCACCCCCGAGGGGTGTTTTAAGGTGCTATTAACCCCTTGTTTTTGCCTGTAGAATGGGCTGCACGCCGATTGACCGCTGTGAGCGTTCTACAGACGGATTCGAGTCCCAGAGCCGTGGCTTCGATCCCTATCCGTTGGTCCCACAACGCCATGCGCACGCCCCACAAAACCCGCGCCGGACGCGGATACGCATGCCCTTCCACCGGACCGACGCAGAGTTGGTTGAGAAACCGGAGCCCGGCGAGCATGTGGGCGAGTTCGCGCGAAGCCTCGCCAGCAGTCAAGGTGCCCGAGGTGAGCCTCTCGTCCGCGAGCATGTCCGCCAGGAATGGGAGCGGGCGGACCGTATTCCAGTTGGGTAGTGGCGTCGTCCCGGTCGTGAACACGATGGCGCCCGCCAGGTCACGGTCGTCGGGCCCGAGGGTGGTGGTATCGAGTTGGTGCTTGAAGATGAGTTGGCGCACCTCGATCAGGACCGGGGCGCTGGGGATCGGCGCGTCGGGGGCGGTGGATTCGATTTCCGCCCAGCCCAGCCACGGCAACTGCCCGACGAGTCGTTCGGGGGGGGTATTGCGAAAGGCCGAACGAACAGCATTGTTGGCGAACTCGGTGGAAACCGTACCCGACTCGGCAAGGCGAACCAGTGCCAGAGTCATGATGCCCCACGCCGTCTCTGGGACATCGTTGGTGAAGACCCGCGCCTGTGGATCGAACGAAGCCGAGACACGGGCCGCGCACCGTTCGGAAAGGGTTGCCAGATCGGCTCCCCCGGTAAGGTCACCGGCATCGGTCAGGGCGACGATGGTGGCTGCAGCATCACCCGGTGATGCCCACGGCTCAATCTCGCCCTCGGCGACCACCGCGAGTTGCTCGAGTATGTCCAGAGCCGTCGCCCGGGCGGTGTCTCGGGTTGCCTTGTCAATCCCAGCGGTTTTCGCGCACCGAAGCAAGGCCGAGGCTGCGATCGCCTGACCCGCGGGCGATTCAAATCGCGACTCGACCCGCCCGGTGACCGGGTCGAGCGTGCCCATGAGCCCGTAGGGTTCGACCCCGGGCCACAAGCGACCGGTGAGGTATTCGGTCATGCCGCCAGCCATGCGCACAAGCCTTGCGGATGTGATTTCGGATTGCTCGACCACGCGCCCGCCTCGATGGGCGAA
>Ga0114931_10006762_pt1 | contig 14080 bp, 16 predicted proteins | sample 2SBtaG_FD_89579 | JGI IMG/M metagenome (GOLD analysis project Ga0114931, IMG submission 89579) | Deep subsurface microbial communities from Kolumbo volcano to uncover new lineages of life (NeLLi) - 2SBTROV14_V59a metaG | ecosystem: Environmental > Aquatic > Marine > Volcanic | place: Kolumbo...
CGGATCAGGAACGAGGTCCAGAACGGCAGGATCACCAGCATCATCAGCGTCGGACGCCAGTGGTCGGGCGCGTTGGCCATGCCATAGGCGATCGGATAGCCCACCAGCAGCGTCATCAAGGTGGCGAGGGTGGCGATCCGCAGAGAGGAAAGATATGCTTTCCAGTAGAGGTCATCGGTGGTCAGGAAGGTGAAATTCTCGAAATCGAGTCCCGAGAGAAACCGCCTGATCCCTTCCCATCCCCCGGTCAGATCAAGCGTCGGCGTGTAGGGGGGAATCGCCAGCGCGATGTCCGACAGCGAGATCTTCAGCACGATCAGGAACGGCACCAGGAAAAGTGCCAGAAGCCACAGATAGGGGATCAGGATCAGGAGCGCGCGGCGCATCGCTCAGCGCTCCAGCAGGACGGCGGCAGTATCGGACCACGACAGCCACACCTCGTCCTCCCAGGTAAAGGGACGATTGGCCAGCCGGCGGGTATTGGCGGTCTCGGCCTTGACGATCTGCCCGCCAGGCAGTTTGACACGATAGGTCGAGATATTGCCGAGATAGGCAATGTCGTCGATCGTCCCCTTCAGCAGATTCCGCCGGTTTTCAGGCTTTTGTGCCGAGATCGAGATCTTTTCGGGCCGGATCGCCAGATGGCCGGTCTGACCGGTGGCGAAATCCTGATCGCTCTCGGCGTAAAGAACCGGCTCCGTTTCGGCAAATCGCAGCTCATAACCCCCTTCGACGCGCGAAACGGGGCCGGTGAAGATCGTCACCTCTCCGATGAAATCCGCGACATAGACGGAATTGGGCCTCTCGTAGATATTGGCCGGCGTGTCGGCCTGCACGATGCGGCCGTGGTCCATCACCGCAACCCGGCTGGCGACGGTCATCGCCTCTTCCTGATCATGGGTGACGATGACAAAGGTGGTGCCGGTCCGTTCCTGGATGTCCATCAGTTCAAACTGGGTGTCCTGGCGCAGCTTGGCATCGAGTGCGCCCATCGGCTCGTCGAGCAGCAGCAGTTTCGGCGCCTTGGCAAGACAGCGGGCAAGCGCCACGCGCTGCCGTTGGCCTCCCGAAATCTGGTGCGGCTTTCTTCGGGCGAATTTCTCCAGCCGGGTGAGCTTGAGCATTTCCGCAACCCGATCCTCGATCCGCCGCTTTTCCATGTGCTCGCGCCTGAGACCGAAGGCGATATTGTCCCACACCGAGAGATGCGGAAACAACGCATAGGACTGGAACATCATGTTCACCGCCCGCCTGTTGGGCGGCACCGGCGCGATGTCCTGCCCCCCCAGAAGGATCGTCCCCTCACTCGGTTTCTCGAAGCCGGCAAGCATCCGCATCATCGTCGTCTTGCCACAGCCCGAGGGGCCGAGAAGGGCAAAGAACTCATTCTCATAGATCCCGAAGGACTGGTTTTCGATGGCGGTAAAATCGCCGAACCGCTTGCTGACGTTCCGAAACTCGATGATCGGCTGAGCGTTCGGATCGTTCCACGGCTCGAATGCGGTTTGCTCCATACCGGCCTCCAAATGGCACGAAAGGCCCGCGCGACGATGTGCGCGGGCCGTTGATCGCCTCGGTCAGGTGCCCGACTTGACCCTGGTCCAGAGCCGGGTGACGACCCGCTGGACCTTGGCCGGATAGGGCGTGGTCGTGTAGAGGTTCTTCAGCGTCTCTTCATCCGGGTAGATCGCCGGATCGTTGAGGATCTCGGGCAGGACGTATTTCTGCGACGCCTTGTTGCCGTTGGCGTAGTAGACGTAATTGGTCGCCGCGGCGATGTTTTCGGGGTCCATGATGAAGTTGAGGAACTTGTGCGCGCCGTCGGGGTTGGGCGCATCGGCGGGGATCGCCATCATGTCGAACCACATCAGCGCACCTTCCTTCGGCGCGTGATAGGCGATCTCGACCCCGTTATCGGCCTCGTCGGCGCGATCGCGCGCCTGAAGCACGTCACCCGACCAGCCATAGGCCACGCAGATATCGCCATTGGCCAGCGCATTGATGTATTCCGAGGAGTGGAATTTCTGCACATAGGGGCGCACGGCCGTCAGCACCGGCCCGGCCTTGGCGATGACATCCGGGTCGTGGCTGTCGGGGTCCTCGCCCAGGTATTTGAGCGCGGCGGGGATCATCTCGGTCGGGGCATCAAGGAAATATACGCCACATTGGGAAAGTTTCTTCATGTTTTCGGGGTTGAAGATCAGGTCGAGCGAATCGATCGGCGCGTCCTCGCCCAGGACCTCCTTCACCTTGCCGACATTCACGCCGATGCCGGTGGTGCCCCACATGTAGTTGATGGCGTATTGGTTGCCGGGGTCGTATTTCGCCACCCTCTTCTCGATCACGTCCCACATGTTCTTGAGGTTGGGCAGCTTGGACTTGTCGAGCTTCTGGAACGCACCGGCCGCGATCTGGCGCTGCAGGAAGGTGGCCGAGGGCACGACGACATCATAGCCCGATCCGCCGGCGAGCATCTTGGTCTCCAGCACCTCGTTGCTGTCGAAAACGTCATAGACAAGGTTGATTCCGGTTTCTTCCTGGAATTTCGTCAGCAGTGATTCGTCGATATAATCGGACCAGTTGTAGACCCGGACCTCCTCGGCAATCGTGGCGGAAGCGCCGAATGTCAGCGCGGCGGCCGTTGCGAGCATCAGATGTTTCATGTTTCTCTCCCCTTGGGTCAGCTTGCATTCTCATTGTCACGGATTTGATCAAAAAAATCCGCGTCTGGCAATATGGTAATCGTTTCATGTCGCCGCTAATCTCGCAACAATGGATGCGCGCAGGGAGCACCGGGATGATGTCACGATGATCGAGGCGGCACGGGAGTCCGGCGCCGGGAGAGACAATCACGGGTCGTTGCCGGCGCATGAGGTGATCTACAGGCGGTTGCGCGATCTTGTTCTTTTTGGCGATCTCGCCCCGGGCCAGCCGGTCACCATTCAGGGGCTGAGCGACCGGCTGGCCGCCGGGATGACGCCGGTGCGCGAGGCGATACGGCGACTGATTTCCGAAGGAGCGCTGGAATTTCAGGGCAATCGGCGGGTCTCCGTGCCGCTCCTGAGCGCGGCGAATATCAGCGAGTTGATCCTTGCGCGTCAATGGCTTGACCCGCATCTTGCACTGCGCGCGACCGAGCGTGCGACGCTTGAGGATCTGGCGCGGCTTGCCAAGCTCGACGAGGAACTCGACATTGCCATCACAGGCGGCGATCTGCGCGCCTATCTGGAAAGGAACTATCGCTTCCACAAGGCCATTTACCAGATCGCCGAGGCGCCGATCCTGACCGATATCGCAGATGGGCTGTGGTTGCGTTTCGGGCCATCGCTGCGCGTGGTCTGCGGGCGGATCGGGACACGAAACCTCCCCGATCAGCACAAGGCGGCGCTCGCCGCCATGCATGCCCACGATGCCGAAGCCGCGGCAAGAGCAATCCGCGAAGATGTGATTCAGGGCATGGAACAGGTGCGTCAGTCGCTCGAGGCGGATCAGCCGGCGCACTGATTCGATTGACGGCCCATAATTTGATCATATTATGGGGTTCGACATGCCCCTCCCGGGCATGGCCCGGTTTTCGACAGCAAAGGTTTCGCGATGACCCTGATCACCAATCACATGCCCACCGCCGAGCTTCAGGCGCTGGACGCCGCCCATCATCTGCATCCCTTTACCCAGGGCGATGCGCTCAACGCCCAGGGCGCCCGGGTCATCACCCGCGCCAGCGGCGTCACCCTGACCGACAGCGATGGCAACCAGATGCTCGACGCGATGGCCGGGCTGTGGTGCGTCAATATCGGCTATGGCCGCGATGAGCTGGCCGAGGCGGCGGCCCGGCAGATGAAGGAACTGCCCTATTACAACACCTTCTTTCAGACCACCCATGTACCGGCGATCGCGCTGGCGAATCGTATTGCGCAGGTGACGCCGGGTGATCTCGACCATGTCTTCTATGCCTGCTCGGGCTCGGAGGCGAATGACACCAATATCCGCCTGGTGCGCACCTACTGGGCCGAAAAGGGCCAACCCGAGCGCAAGGTCATCATCTCGCGCGTCAATGCCTATCACGGCTCGTCGATGGGCAGCGCCAGCCTTGGCGGCATGGCAGCGATGCACGCGCAGGGCGGACTGCCGATCCCCGACATCCACCATATCGGCCAGCCTGACTGGTGGTCGGAAGGCGGCGAGATGAGCCCCGCGGAATTCGGACTGATGCGCGCGCGCGAGCTTGAGCAGGCAATCGAGGAGATCGGCGCGGATCGCGTCGCAGCCTTCATCGGCGAGCCCGTTCAGGGGGCCGGCGGCGTGATCGTGCCGCCCGACAGCTATTGGCCGGAAATTCAGCGCATCTGCGACCAATACGGTATCCTGCTGATCGCCGACGAGGTGATCTGCGGTTTTGGCCGCACCGGCAACTGGTTCGGCTCGCAGACCTTCGGCATCCGCCCGCATGTGATGACCGTGGCCAAGGGGCTGAGCTCGGGCTATGCGCCGATTGGCGGCTCGATCGTCTGCAAGGAGGTGGCCGAGGTGCTCAATTCCTGCGAGTTCGCGCATGGCTATACCTATTCGGGCCACCCGGTCAGCTGCGCCGTCGCGCTCGAAAACCTGCGCATCCTGAGCGAAGAGGGGATCGTGGAGCGCGCCGGTGCCGAGACCGCTCCCTATCTGAAGGAAAAATGGCAGGCGCTCACCGATCATCCGCTGGTCGGCGAGGCGAAGATCGTCGGGTTGATGGGCTCACTCGCGCTGACCCCCGACAAGCAGGCGCGCGCCGCCTTTGCCGCCGACAAGGGCACGGCGGGGTTGATCTGTCGCGAGCATTGCTTTGCCAATGGTCTGGTGATGCGCCATGTCGGCGACCGTATGGTGATCTCTCCGCCGCTGGTGATCACCAGGGCCGAGATCGACACCCTGATCGAGCGGGCATGGACGGCGCTCGACCTGACGCACAGGCAACTTGCCGACGAGGGGTTGATGAAGGCGCGTGCCTGATACCGAGGACGCGACCGCATGGCACTGATTTCCGGGATGAAAACCGGTTCGCGCCCGTCGTCAAACCTCCAGTTTGCCTCCGCAAGATGGGCGGCGGTCGTGTGCGCGATGTTGCAAACCTCAGAGCCAGCCGCCCAAACAGATTGATTTTCCATATGGATGCTCTTTGGCCTCAAGTGCGATCACCGCCACTTTGCTGTGGCTTGCTCCTCGCCGCAGCGGTATCAACGGCCGGGGCGCCGGCAGAATATCATCGTTTTCATTTCTCATGCGTTGTGGAAATGGCGCGCGCGGGGATAACGATGTGTTGGGGCGCACGCAGCAGGTTTCGGGTATCACTTGTCTTGCACCCACCCCTTTGATTTAAGCGGTGGGATAGCCTGTGCCGGAGGCCTGCATGGTTGATATCGCGACCCGTGTCTGGAACCATAAATGGAAGATCGACCCGATCGTGCGGTCGCTCATCGACAACGATTTCTACAAGCTGCTGATGTGCCAATCGGTATTTCGCAACAGGTCGGGTACGCAGGTTACCTTCCAGCTCATCAACCGCCATCCGCAGATCCGGTTGGCCGATCTTGTTGATGAGGGAGAGTTACGCGAACAGCTTGACCATATCCGGACGCTTTCGCTGACCCGTGGAGAGAGCACATGGATGCGTGGCAACACATTTTACGGCAAACGGCAGATGTTCACGCCCGAGTTCATGGATTGGTTCGAAGCGCTGCGCTTGCCCCCCTATCATCTGGAGGTCCGCGACGGGCAGTTTGACTTGACCTTCGAAGGCGCCTGGCCCGAGGTGATGCTGTGGGAAATTCCCGCGCTGTCTGTCTTGATGGAACTGCGCGGCCGCTCCGCCCTCCATGAGATGCGTCGGTTCGAATTGCAGGTACTCTATGCCCGTGCGATGACCAAGCTTTGGGAAAAGGTCGAGCGCCTGCGGGACGTGGAAGGGCTGCGTATCGCGGATTTCGGAACCCGTCGGCGTCATTCCTTCCTCTGGCAGGACTGGTGCGTGCGCGCCATGTGCGAAGGCCTGGGCAAGAGCTTTGTCGGCACCTCCAACTGCCTCATCGCCAAGAATCGCGACCTTGAGGCGATCGGGACCAACGCCCATGAGTTGCCCATGATCTATGCCGCGCTTGCCGACACGGACGAAGCACTACGTGAAGCTCCTTACAAGGTTTTGGCCGATTGGCACGAGGAACACGACGGCAATCTGCGGATCATCCTGCCCGACACGTTCGGCACCAGGAACTTCCTGGATAATGCCCCCGACTGGCTGGCGGGCTGGACGGGGATCCGCATCGACAGCGGTGATCCCGTCAAAGGCGCGGAAACCGCGATCGCATGGTGGAAATCGCGCGGCGAGGACCCGGCCCGAAAAATGATCATCTTTTCCGACGGGCTTGATGTAGATACGATCCTCGATCTTCACGCGCGGTTTCATGATCGCTGCCTGCCCTCCTTTGGCTGGGGCACGCTTCTGACCAACGATTTTCGCGGGCTTGCGCCGGATGATAAACTCGCCCCCTTCTCCCTTGTCTGCAAGGCAATCTCTGCCAACGGGCACCCGACGGTCAAACTTTCGGACAACCCGATGAAGAAAATGGGTCCGGCGAAAGAAGTTGAACGCTACAAACGGGTGTTCGGGGTGAGTGAGCAGGAGGCGCGGGAGGTTATCGTATGACCCCTGCCATCGCCCTGACCTTCGACGATTTCCATGTCGGCAACTTGGTCGCCGCGCGTCCTGTCCTTGACGATTTCGGTGCTCGAGTCACGTTTTGCGTTTGACACATCCATCCTGCCCGCCCCCGGCAGATCATCAAGTTGCGGCGATTGCAGCAAGACGGTCACGAAATTGCCTTTCATTCCCGCAATCACCCCCGGCCGGAACCTTACCTGGCCCGACACCGCCTGGCGCACCGATTGGAGCACGAGATAGACGCCCGCGCCGCCGAACATCACGCACTGGGTTTTCCCGCGGAAAGTTTCGCCTTTCTCGCCCATGACACCACACCCGGGGCAATTGCCGAGACCGCCCGGCGTTTTACAATTACTCGAACTGCCGGGGCATTGCGTCATATGTGTCAAGAAACCGGCAATCAGTCACCAGGTCGCATCGGAAGCGACTGATGGTGGCGACTCCTTGGGTGGAATCATTGTCCGTCAACGCAGGGCCGGATGCCTCAGAAATATCCACGCACCAGACCATCCGCGATCAGCGTCCAGCCATCAGCGATGACAAAAAACGCCAGTTTGAAGGGCAACGACACGAGCGCGGGAGGCACCATCATCATCCCCATCGACATCAGGATGGCCGCGACGACGAGATCGATAATCAGGAACGGCAGAAGGATCAGGAAGCCAATTTGGAACGCGCGTGCAAGCTCGGACAAGATGAAACTCGGCACCAGTATCGAAAGCGGCGCCTCGGGTGCGGGAAGCGCGGCGACAGTGTCGGGGCGCAGCGCTGCCAGCGTTGAAAACGTATCCGAGTCAATTCGCGACGCCATGAAATTTCGAAACGGCTCCAGTGCGCGGATCGCCGCGGTTTCGACCGTGATCTTTTGATCAATCAGTGGCGCTATGCCGTTTGTCCAGGCTTCGGAAAAGACCGGGTCCATGACGAAATAGGTCAGAAACAGCGCCAGGCTGATGATCAGCATGTTCGGGGGGGATTGCTGCAAGCCGATCCCCTGTCGGACAATCGCCAGCACCGTCACCATGAAGGGAAAGCAGGTGATCATGATCGCCAAACCCGGCGCGACACTGAGAACCGTGATCAAGAGGATCAGTTGAATCGTCCGGACCGAAAGCGAACCGTCCTGACCCAGGGAAAGGGAGATTTCCTGTGCAACGGCCGGCCCGGCGGATAGCAGGATCACGCATGTGACGAGGCCGCAAACCCGAGTCGCGGTCATCTGAGGTCCTCTTGCAGGTCGGCGACTTCGGTCAGCCTGACGGCAAGCTGGCCTTTCTGTTCTCCCTCCATCTCCTCGAGTTGGCCACGGGCGATGAGCCGTTCGCCGACATAGAGTTCCACCGCATCATCGACCCCCCGATCCAGCGGCAGGACGGAATCCTTTTCCAGCGCCAGCAGATCGCGTATCAGCGGACGCGCCTTGCCGACAGAAATCGTGATTTCGATCGGAACCGAGGAAAAAGGATTGCGCGAATCGGCAGGTGTTTCCGGTCTCCGATCCATCGAGGTGGCCATCATGCTGTCTCCTTGAGTGTCGTTGCTTGCTGGAAGAAGGCTTCACTCGCCGTCCTGATCCCCTCGAGCACATGCGAAAGGTCGATCTCTTGCTCGCTCGATTGACCGAAGCGGATCCGAACCTGTCCTTCGCCAAGGGTGTCGGTCTCCTTCACCTCCAGATCAAGCGCGCTGTCCTGGGGAAGTATCGCGCGTAGTGCGACGGCGTTTCCCGGGGCGGTCTCGATCTGGACAGGTTGGCGGCCATGCCTTGAGAGTTCGCTCTGCAACAACTCGGAAATGCGCACACCGAGCGTGTCATGCGCGATGCCGGGCAGAACGGTATCGACCATCTGCCGGACGACCGGTTCCATTGCGCCGAGGATGGCAGCCTGAGCATCTTCATAGGTGAAGGCAAGGTCCCGGATATTGCTCGCGAAATCCTCCGCCACCCGGGTTTCACTGCTTTTCTGCGCTTCCGCGCAATCTTCCCATCCGGCCTTGTAACCTTTTTCGAACGCGTCAAGCTTTTGTTCCTCGAACATGACATCGCTCAGGACAACCGGCGTACTGGTTGGGTGCACCGAGAAGTCTTCCAGAATATCTGACAGGCTCATCCTACAGTCTCCTCTTCGCCTTCGAGCCAGGAGCGCAGGATCTCGACGGTTTCCACGCGCCGGTCATCTATCAGCGCCCGCAGGCGATGAACCGGATCACTTTGGGCGGCACTGGGGTCGGACAATTGGACATCCTGCCCAATGCCGGACGGCAGGGTTGCATCGTCTACGGGATCATCATCTGTCCGGACGAGCGACAGGCTTTCGAGATCGACGTCCCCCGTATCTATTTCACCAGTCAAGGCGTCGGGTTGTTCTGCCGGTTCAATGACCGCGTTCGACGCCGGAGCCGGCAAACGCTCGTCATGTGGCTGCCTGAGAACCGGCCGGATGACGAAAAGCCCAGGATCAGGGCAACAGCCCCGAGAACCAGAGTCTGAATGATCGACATCAGATCGAGGTTCAGCGCTGACAGGAAGGACTGTTTCGCTGCGGTTCCCGCTGGTTCAAGCTGTTCGAACGGCATCGCTCTGATGGTGATGACGTCACCGCGCGCCTCATCATATCCGACCGCCGAAGCGACCAGTTCTCGCAGGGCATCCAGCTCTTTCTGGTTGCGTGACACGGGAGCCTGTTTCCCCCCGGGTTCAGCCCCTGTCGTGCCGTTTATCAGAACGGCAACAGTCAATCGCCGAATTGCGCCGGGGGGGACGGTGACCTTGTGCTCGGTTTCGGAGACTTCGTAATTTACCCGCTCTCGCGTCTCGCTCTTGCGGCTTGAGGTTGTCTGTCCGTCACCGGCCTTCCCATTGGGAACGTTCGACGCGACGGTCACACCACTTGCCTGATCGGAGGCGCTGTTGGTCCGCTCCTGTTTATCAGAACTGATCGCCACGCGGCTTTCAGGATCGATCTTGCGCTCGCGCAGCGTTTCCGAGCGGGTGACGGTATCCACGCTCACCTCGACCACCGCATTGCCCGGTCCGACCCTTGCCTCGAGCAGATGCTGGACCCGTTTTCGCAAGGTTTCGGTACGATCATCGACGACCTTGGCCGCCCCATCCTCGGGACCGGCGACGAGATTGCCCTGGCTGTCGATCACCGAAACGTCTTCCGGCGACAACCCGGTTACCGCCGACGCGACAAGATACTTCAGGGCGCGGGCCTGCTTGCCGGTGATCGCGTTGCCGCCCGAGGCCGTCACGGTGACCGAGGCAGAGGGCTTGATATCGCGCCGGAATGGATTCGTCCCGCCGGTCGCGATATGCACCCGAGCCGAAGAAATGGATCGCTGCGAGACGATCGTGCGTGCCAGTTCTCCTTCCTTGGCGCGCCAGTAGGCGGCATCGAACATCTGCGCGGTGGTGCCAAACCCGGAAAGATTGTCCAGCAATTCGTAACCGTGGGTGGTGTTGCTCGGCAGGCCTTCGCTGGCCAGCGTCATGCGCAGTTCATCGCGTTTGGAGCTATCGACAAAGATCGAGTTTCCGCGAACTTCATAGGCCACGCCGCGCTGTTCCAGCGCGCTCACCACTTCGCCGGCCTGACCGCTTTCAAGATTGGCGTAGAGAAGCGCCATGTTCGGGGTTGCTGCGATGCGTGCGAGGCCGAGAATGGCGGCAACAACCGCCACCGTGGCAAGCCCGACGATGATCCGGCGCCGAATGTCCAAAGCGTTCCAGACGGTCACGATCTGCTGTAAGACATGCCTCCTTTCCCTGCGGCGTTCTGCCGTCAGGTGGGGTCATCTTTGGCCGATCAGGTTTAACAATCGGTTAGCCAATGTCGGTTTATCCTGCGCCTGACGATGATCGTGAGGTAGCCGAATGGCGAAGACAGAGGAAAACCCGGACGCACGGCCGAAGCAGCGCTCCAAAATGCCTGTTCTGATCGGCCTTGTGCTGTTCATGGCCGGTGGCGGAGGCGGTTTTTACGCCGTTTATTCCCGGCTTCTGCCGCTTCCCGAATCACCCCCGGCGAAGAGCGCCGAAACGGAGAAAACAGGAGCGGCGGACCAAGGCCAGGAAGCGGTGAATGTGGCTTTCGTTCCGATTCCGGCTCTGGTGATCTCGCTCAATGACGGAAGCGGCGCGCAACTGCGATTCAGGGCGCAGCTCGAGATTGAGAAGGTCCACAAGGCGGATGTCGAGCGGTTGATGCCCCGGGTCGTCGATGTTCTGAACAGCTATTTGCGTGCCGTGAAAGTGGCGGATCTGCGCAAGAATGCCGTGCTGGTGCGGCTGCGCGCGCAAATGCTGCGGCGGGTGCAGGTGGTGGTGGGGCCGGGCAGTGTCAGGGATCTCCTGATCATGGAATTCGTGATGAACTGAGGACAAAGAGATGCAAATGATCGCCGACATCCTTCTGGTTGCGGGCGCCTTCGGCGCGGGCATTTATTGTTTTGTCCTGTCGCGACGGCTGAACCGGTTCAATGATCTCGAAAAGGGGGTCGGCGGCGCGGTTGCGGTCCTGTCGGCGCAGGTCGATGACCTCACCAGGACGCTCGAAACCGCCCGGAACACGGCCAGCGCCTCCACCGGCTCGCTTGAGCAATTGACCGGTCGCGCCGAGGACGTTGCCAAACGGCTGGAGTTGCTTGTGGCCTCCATGCATGACCTTCCCGACGGTGACGACGCCGCGGCAGGCACACGAAACGGCAAGACCACCCCCCCTCCTGATCCGATATTTCGTCGCCATGACGTCGGGGGACAGGAGGCTGACAGATGACGAAGGCTCCGCGCCGCAAGCGCCGTAACGGGCGCAGCGTGCTTGGCATTGTAACGATGATGCTGATCGGCTCCGCCGTCATCCGGCTTGGCGGCGATGTCGGGCAGGCGTTGGCGCGAGTCCCCCGGGCCAAGGACTTTTCCGCATCGCAAGAGGGGGCGCCGGCTTGCAAGCAACCACAGGAACTGCGCGGATTGATGACCGCCCTTGACAAGCGGGAAAAACGGCTGCGCGCGAAGCAGGTCGCGCTCGACGAGCGGATGCAGGCACTCTCGGTTGCCGAGACGGCTGTGAACAAGAAGCTCGCCGAGTTGAAACAGGCGGAAGCCAAGTTGCGAGGAACGATCGCAACGGCTGAAACCGCATCCGAAGACGATCTTTCGCGGCTGACAAAGGTTTATGAAAAAATGAAACCACAACAGGCTGCGGCATTGTTCGAGAAGATGGATCCAGATTTCGCCGCCGGTTTTCTGGGCCGCATGAGCCCGGAAGCAGCGGCGGGGATCATGGCGGGTCTGGCGCCCGAAACCGCGACCGCTTTCAGCGTCGTCCTTGCCGGGCGAAACGCCAGGGTTCCAAAGGAATGACACGCATCTGATCAGGGTTTCTTAACTTCGGCTTGTCAGGGTAAGGCGCGAACAGAGGATGGACGCAAGAAATGATTGGACTGCTCGGCATCGTGGTGATCTTCGGGATGGTCTTTGGTGGCTATCTCGCGGCCGGTGGCAAGCTGTCGATCATCCTTCATGCCCTGCCGTTCGAATTGATGAGCATCGGCGGCGCAGCGGTCGGCGCCTTTCTGATCAGCAACGACATGCCGGTGATCAAGCACACGATTCGTGACATCGCCAAGGTTTTCCGTGGCCACGGATGGAGGCCGGAGGATTATCGCGACCTGCTGTGCCTGCTCTTCCAGTTGATCCGTCTGGCGCGGCAGAATCCGGTGGCAATCGAAGAACATATCGAAGCGCCGCAAGACTCGTCGATCTTCGGCCGATATCCCCGAATCCTCGCAGACAAGGAAGCGATTGCACTGATCAGTGACACCCTGCGCGCGGCCTCGATGAATTATGACGATCCGCATCAGGTCGAGGAAGTTCTCGACAAGCGGATGGAGGCGACCATGCAGCATGCCCTGCATCCCAGCCATGCACTTCAGACGATGGCCGATGGCTTGCCGGCGCTTGGCATCGTTGCAGCCGTACTGGGGGTGATCAAGACGATGGCCGCGATCGACCAGCCGCCGGAAATCCTCGGCGAAATGATCGGGAGTGCCCTTGTCGGTACATTTCTTGGCGTCTTTCTGGCCTATGGCCTGGTCGGGCCCTTTGCCGCCAAGCTGAAGGCCGTGGTCGAGGAGGATGCACATTTCTACCAGTTGATCCGCGAGGTTCTGGTCGCCAACCTGCACAATCATTCAACAAATATCTGCATCGAGGTGGGACGACAGAACGCGCCGGCACAAAACCGCCCCGGCTTCAATGAACTCGAAGAAGCACTCAAGACCGTGAAACAGGACGCAGCCTGATGCGTGGGGCGCTGCTTGCCGTCTTGTTGACGCTCTGCGCCGGTCAGGTGTCGGCCCAGGCGATAACGGTGCGTGCCGGTGAACATGAAGGTTTCACGCGGCTCGTTTTCTACCTGCCAGAGCGAATCCCGTTCGATTTGGCCCGGCAGGAAAACACGGCGATTCTGTCCTTTGAACGACCAGGCATCGTCTTTGACACTTCCACGGTTTTCCAGCGCGTTCCGCGAACCCGGCTGACTGCGCTCGCCACACCGCCCGCAGAGGGGGCAGTGCGGCTCACCCTGGCATGTAATTGTAACGTGAAAACATTCTGGGATGGGCGCGCGGCCCTGGTCCTCGATATCCGCGATGAAACTGGTCCGCCACCAGAGCCGAATACAGCCGGAAATCCGGCGGCGGGGAGCGATACCAATGTTCTCAACCCGCTGCCGCTGCCTGCGGGCCGACCATCGCTCTCGGCGCGTCTGGCCGCCGAGGGACTGGCCGGAGAGAAAGACAATTCCCAACCGGAGGCACCAGCAACGTCCGATCACGGGGCAATGGATGCGAGCCGCCGGGATTTGCTGACACAATTGAGCCGGGCGGCATCGCAGGGGTTACTCTCACCGCGCGTTCCGCATTTGTCAGAACCGCGACGCAACACAGGTGCCGAACGGCCCGACCGGGAAGCGTTCAAGGCCGTCCCCGAAGCCGGACCGCCAGATCCAGGCTCGAATATCAACCTGCGGGCCGAGAGCAGCGTCGACCATGACATGCGTACGAAATTGTCCGCCCAGGGCCTTGGCAATGGCACAGGCTTGTTCCGATCCGGCCTTGCTTGATGTTAGAAAATGGGCCGATGACCGGCCGTTTTGGATGCAGATCGGACCGCTGAGGAAACGCCTCTTGCGAGAATTCGACGCGCCGGATCGGGACGCGATCATCGCGTTGGCGCGTCTCTATGTTCATTTCGGTTTCGGTGTTGAGGCGCGCCAGCTCTTGTTGCAACTGGGAAGCCGATCGAAGCCGGAACAGATATTGCTGGCCATGAGCTCCATATTGGAAGATGGCGATATATCAGAGAGTTCGATATTGGCC
>Ga0114931_10006763_pt1 | contig 14080 bp, 10 predicted proteins | sample 2SBtaG_FD_89579 | JGI IMG/M metagenome (GOLD analysis project Ga0114931, IMG submission 89579) | Deep subsurface microbial communities from Kolumbo volcano to uncover new lineages of life (NeLLi) - 2SBTROV14_V59a metaG | ecosystem: Environmental > Aquatic > Marine > Volcanic | place: Kolumbo...
CATGTTCGCGGTGGTGAGCGCGGCGCCGATCTGCCCGAAGCTGGTGAGGAACGGGAAGAGCACGTTCAGCTCGAGGTTGCGGGACATGGAGATGCCCACGTCGACGTCGAAGGCGTTCCAGAGGGGCGGCTCCTCCTGGGGTGGAGTGACCGAGACGGCCCTGTCACCGTGGTGTACCACCAGGCGCGGATCGAGCTGCAAGGAGCCCTGGGAGAGGAACGCGGCCGAGTCCAGGAGCACGAAGCCACTGAGCACCGAAGTGTGCCCGGTGATCCTGAGCTCGGGCCAGGTCCCCGACACCGCGAGCTGGCCGCCGATCCGGACGAGCCGGTCGCCCAGGGCGGAGACCCAGAAGCCATTCAGGGTCGCGCTCGCCTCGACGTCAGCCGGCGCCCAGTCCTCGAGCGCCACCTCGCCGTGCACGTCCAGGTGGTTGCCCTTCTTCTCGCCGATGGCGCTCGTGCCCCGCGCGATGGCCGACGTCTGGCGGATCGGCTCGGTGAACATCGTGAGCGAGCGGATCCGCGCGACGTCCGAGGTCAACATGGCGGAGAGGTCGATGTTCTCGTACCGGACCCCCAGCGGGAGGTAGGCCAGCTCGCCATCGTGCAGCGCGAGGGCCACCGCGGGTCGCGGGTCGATCACCGTGCCTGCGACGACCCCCTGCATGTCGATCGCGCCCTTGGCGTCCTGGACCTCGGGGAGGAAGGCCTCCACGATCGCCAGGGGTAGCTCCCGCGCCCGCACGGTCAGATCGAGATCGCCAGTCACCCAGGTCCGCGGATCCTTGCGCAGGTCCAGGTAGACGGGCACGCCACCGGTGATCTCCAGCCCGCCGGGACCCGTGTCCAGGGACAGGGTGACGTCGTAGCCCTCGTCGGTCGGCTCGAGCTTCAGCCGACCCTGATCGACGGCGATGCGGGCGAGGTGCCCATCATCCCAGCTGAGGTCGCCGGAGACGACGGGCGTGTCGGGCGAGCCCCGCACCGTCACCCCGCCGGCCAGCCGTCCGTCGACGTCGACCTGCTGGCCGAGGAGTCGCATGAAGCTCTGGATGGGAAACCCGGTGAGTTGGGCGTCCGCAGAGATCGACGAGGCGTAGGCGGTGTTGGAGGACAGGTCCGGCTCGGGGCCGCCGCCGAAGGCCCAGGCGACGAGATCGGCGATCTTGTCCTGGGCCTGGCCGTCCAGCAGCGCGCGCCGGTCGAAGCCCTCGTAGGCGTCCGCGCGGAAGGCGGTGACCGCCCCGGCCCCCCGGTGACCGCCGACCTCGATGCGCATCGGGGCGCTCCACCCGCCCACGCGCATCTCGAGCACCCCCGACAGGTCGAGGTGTGGGTCCGACAGCCGGCCCCGCGTCACGAGCCGAGCCGAGGCACGACCCTCCCCGAGCACCGTGCCGGTGAGCTGGCGCATGCGATCGAGGAGACCGGGCCGGAGATCGGTGGCCAGATCGACGAGCCCCTCGGTGATCAACCCGGGCGCGCCGAGGTCCAGCCGGAAGGGCAGCGCCCCGTGTACGTCAGCGAGAGGCGCGTCGCCGACCGTGCTCTGCAGGTCCACCTGGAGCTGGTCGTCGGCTCCGTCGAAGGTGCCGGTGACCGCCAGCGGCGCGGTCTGGGTCGACAGGAAGGTGCCCTGCGCATCGAGGCGACCGTCGAGGATCATCGCGTCCGCTCGACCCCCGAGGGTGGCGTGCACCGAGGTCGTGCCCGCCAGGTAGTCCAGGGTCTTCGGGCGCAGGGCCGCGACCACGCCCAGGTCGAAGTCCTGCAGGTCGATCCGAGCGTCCAGCGGGCCCGACGTGCCCAGGGTGCCCCGCACCAGCAGGCGCTCGCCCTCCTTGCCCGACAGCGCGATGTCCGCGTCGGTGATCCCCCCGTAGGGCGACAGGCGCAGGGTGACGGGTCGGTCGGCCACGTAGCGGTAGCCCTTGGCCGGCGACAGCCCCAGGTGCGCGAGGCGCACGTCTTGGGTGTCGATCTGCATGCTCCCCGCGGTGTCGACGACCCGGCGCTTGCCGTCGACCAGGTCCGCGCCGAACCGCAGATCGTTGCCCACGAGCTTCATGGTGCCGACGCCACTCGTGCCGGGGACGAGGTCGAGCAGCGACCACGCGCCCACGTCCAGATCGGCCTGGACGACGTGATCGCCGGTGGGCGGCTGCTCGAAGTGCCAGGGGCCGTGGGCGGTCGTGAACCGGAACACGCCCGGCAGCGCGATCTTGTCGGCCTGCAGCTCCCCCGACACGGTGATCGACCCCTCGGGGGGGACATCGACGGTCACCGACGGGTCCTGCAGGTGGTCGATGGTGATCCCGTAGACGTCGCCGCCCGACCCCGTGAGGTCCGCGTGGACCTGGACCCCCTGCTGGCGGATGTCCACCCGAACCGAGGCGTCGGCCTCGGCGGCACGGAGGTTCCCCTCGAGGTAGGTCAGGTCCGCGGCATGGACCGCTCCCGTGGCGACGTACCGCGGGTCGGGCGCCTTCGGATCCCCGCGGAAGCGTACGTCGATCCGACCCCGCCCGGTGAACCCCTCCGCCTTGAACCGGTAGAGCTGCGCCGCGTCGAAGCGGCCCCACAGGCTCAGATCCAGCGGCCCCTCGGCGAGATCGAGGGTGCCCTTGCCGTCGAGCGCGCCCATCGGGCCCTTCGTGCTGAGGGTGGTGATCCCGAGCACGCCGTCCTTCAGGGTCGCCTGGGCGCCCATCCGATCGAAGTCCATGCCGTAGATGTGCTGGGCACCGCCGTCGTAGCTGGCCTTGGCCTGCACGCCCTCGGGCCAGGAGGTGCCCCGACCCGAGGCGACGATCTTGCCGTCGAGCACCACCTGGTCGCCGAGGGCCGTCACCATCCCGGCGAGGGGCGTGTAGGCGTCCTCGGCGTGCAGGGTGTGGGCCTGCAGCACCGCCTGCCACGAGAGCTCCTTTGCCGCGAGATCCGCGGTCAGGTCCACCTCGAGCCCCCCGCGCGCCCCGTCCACCCCCTGCAGGGATCCGGTCAGGTGCAGCGCCGAGAGCGGACCCTGGGCGGCGAGCCCTCCCTTCCACCGCCCGCCCAGGCCGATCCCGCCGAGCAGCCCGTCCACGCCCGAGAGATCCGCCGGCTCGAGCTGCGCGGTGGCGTCGACCGACAGGTCCGCGCCGAGCCCGGTGGCGCCTCCGTCGAGCACCACGCGGCTCCCCGCGACGGTCACGTCGAGGCCGGTCGCCGAGGCGGCCTCGCCGTCCCAGGTAGCGCTCCCGGCGATCGCCAGGGGTCCGGACTCCGGCGAGGTCAGCTGGCCCTCGACGGCGAGAGCGTCGACCGACACGACCTTGCCGACCACCGAGGCGGACCCGGTGGCCGACAGCCCGTCGACCGCCCAGGTCTTCGACGGCGTGGCCCAGCCGATCGTCGCGTCGCGCAGGTCGAGGGCACCCAGGTACACGTCGATCGGCAGGCCCTTCCACTCCGAGGGCGGCGCGTTCGGGTCGGAGGCCCCGAGCAGGGTGGTGCAGCTGCTGGTGCCGTCCGCGCCCACCTCGACGTCGAGGACCAGCCCGTCGATCCGCGCGCCCTGGAGGTCGAGGTTCCTCCGCAGCAGCCCGAGCAGGGCGTAGCGCACCTCGATCCCGTCGGCGCCGACGACCTCGTGGCCGGCCCCGGTCTCGAGCTTCACGTCCGAGAGCGTCAGGTAGGTGAACAGGTTCGTCTTCAGGTCGCCGATCTGCAGGTGACCGTCGGCGAGGGTCGTGTCGACGAGCCCCACCACCCCATCGCGGATCCACCGGTTCCCGGCCGCGCTCTGTAGCCACAGCCACGCCACCGCGGTGGTGATCAGCAGCGCCGCCGCGAGAACGCCAGCGACGAAGACGAACCGCCGGAGCCACGCCCGCCACCGCCGCCGCTTCGGCGCCTCCTCCGACATCAGAAGGCCTCGCCGATGGCGAGGTAGACGTTGAACGCGAAGGGGAGCACCCGCCCGGTCGGGTCGCGCTGCTTGGGAAAGAACGCCCCCAGCGCGTCGTAGGAGCGCAGCTGCACGTTGTCACCGGGCAGGCACCCCGGGGTGTCGGTGGGGCCCTGGTCCTCGGGGTAGAGCGGCCTTGCGGCCAGGTCGACGCGGATCGGCCCGACGGCGGTGTCGTAGCGCGCGCCGATCCCGCTGCCGAAGCGCAGGGAGTTCGCGTCGAAGGTCGCCGAGCGCTCGAGGAGCAGCCCGACGTCGGTGAACGCGACGATCCGCAGGTAGTCGGTGAGCCCGTAGCGGAGCTCCCCCATCACGCTGGCCCCCAGCACGCCGCCGCGTGGCAGGTGGCGGATCACCGCGGCGAGTCCCTGGCCTGGGATGCCGGAGAACCCGTCCCCGGAGGCGCTCGGATCGTGGGTGCAGATGCTGTCGTAGGGCCCGACCTGGTCGACGAGGAAGCCCCGAAGGGTGTTCGCGCCGCCCAGGAACGCCTTCTCCGGGTAGGGCAGGTACTGGTTGCTCGCCCACGGGATCAGCCCCTTGCCCTGGATGCGCAGGGCCCCGGTCAGCGGCACCTCGTTGGCATGCCGCCGGAGCTTGATCCGCGTGTACAGGCGCACGTCGCCGTTCAGCTGCGTGTACAGGAACCCGCCGTCGTGGTTCTTCCCCACCCACCGGTCGATGGGCAGCGCCTGCTCCACGCCGGCCGCGAAGTAGGTGCCCCGGGTGGCGGAGACCGGATCGTCCCGCCAGTCGATGGTGACCTGCCCGGCGAGCTTCGTGAGGGTGTAGGGGTTCTGGAAGCTCGCGCCGAAGAGCTGCCGGGCGACGAGCAGGCCCTCCCGGTCCAGCCCCTTGAACTGGTACAGCTCGAACTGCGGGCCGAAGTTGGCGATGACCTCCGGGGTGGGCCGCCAGGTGACGCCGATCCGTCCCTTCGGGTTGAAGTAGGTGTACTGACCGCTCTGCACGTCCTGGGTGATGCTGCCGCTCACGTACAGGCCATAGCTGGAGCTGCCGAGATGCGGCGTCGACAGGTCCACCTCGCCCGAGTACACCGGCGTGCCGGTCTGCAGCCCCGCCTGCGCGTTGCGCGGCTGGAACCCGTAGCCGAAGCTCCCCTTGGCCTGGAGCTGCAGCAGTCGGTGGAAGAGGAGCGTGTCCCGGTAGGTCAGGGACGCCCGCGGGGTCAGCGTCGCGCCCCGGTAGGACAGGCCACCGCCGAGGCGGAGCGTCTGGAACTGCGCCTCGGTGACCGAGACGTCCACGGGAACCTTGTCCACGGTCGGATGGGACAGGTCGGGGGTCACGTTGACCACCGAGAAGGTGCCCAGCTGGTACACCCGCTTCTGGCTCCCGGTCAGCTCCCGCACGTCGTACAGCGCCCCCGACTGGAAGGTGAGGCTGTCCCGGATCACGCCGCCACGCACCGCGTCGTTCCCGTGCACCCGGATCTCGCCGAAGTGCGACAGGATCCCCGGGTCGGCCTTCAGGGTGACGTCGACGGCGTGGTCTCCCGGATAGGCGTCGAGCTTCGCCTGGGCCCTGGCGTAGGGGAAGCCATGGTCACCGAGCAGGGTGAGCAGGCTCGCCTTGGTCTCGTCGACCGCGTCGAGGTCGAACCGGGTGCCCTCGTGCACGTCCCCCGTCCGCAGGATCGTGTTCCGGAACTGGCGGTACAGGGGCTTGTCGAGCCCGTCGATCGAATAGGCGCGCACCAGGGAGGGCGGGCCTGGGTCCACGTGGGCGACGATGCGCACGACGCCGGCCATGTCGCTCCGGCGAGGCCGCATCCGGATCACCTCCCAGCCGAGGAACCGCGCGTCCAACCAGCCATGGTGGGCGTACCAGACCTCGAGGCGCCACCCGTCGTGGTCCAGGGCGACCGGGTCGTAGGCCACCGGGTGGACCCAGTACATCATCGGGAACACGGTGACGCCGAAGCTGCTGTCCTTCTGCTCCATCGCGCCCATCAGCGCGTAGTCGCCCTGGGAGAAGTCGAAAAAGCCGCCGTTCCCCCGGAATCCGATCGCCTTGACCACGTCGGTCTGGACCTTGCGGCGCGCGGGGACACACGCGGCCAACAAGACGGCCAGGACCGCCACCCAACGGGTCCAGCACATGGATCGAGACTGGGACAAGGTCGTATTCACCGATCCCCACCGGGAGGGTAGCGGTTAGGAGGGTGCGATGCACACGCCCTCGCCCCGACGCGGTCTTCTCCTGTACGCAACGATCGCGACCCCGATCGCGGTCCTCGTGTTCCTGTTCTCCGCCAGGTTCTTCGTGGCGTGGGACGGCCAGATCGTCGCGATGCAGCCGATCGGCTCGTCCCACCCCGATGCGTACGAGACGCTCCTGATGGCGCCGGGCGAGCCGACCCGCCAGGTGAAGCTCGCCGCGGACGTCGTCGAGGGCCGGGGGATCCCGATCACCAACGTCCTCGCGCCCCCCCCGACGATCCCCTCCGCCGCGATCCACACGCGGAAGTCGCGGTTCGCGCTCTACTACCTGATCGACACGCGGGCCGGCGGCCACGACATCATCCCCACCACCTCACCGCTGTCGCTGGCGCTCGCGGTGGCGGTGTGGGTGTTCGGGTTGATGGTGCGCAGCGTGATCGTCGCGGGCTCGCCCTTCGCGATGGTGCCCGGTCCCAAGCGCACGCCCAGGCCCCTGCCCACCCTCGACGAGATCGACGAGCGCAAGGCGCGACGCAGCAAGAAGGGGCCTCCTCCGCCTCGACCGCGCAAGGGACGGGGCCGATGAGCGCGGCAGCCGGACGCTGCGGCGCGAGGTAGGCTGCCGCCCATGGGTGGAATGGCCGGCGTGATCCACTTTCGTGGCGAGGCCCCCGATCGGGGGACCCTCCGCGCGATGCAGGGGCACCTCGCACACCGAGGGTCCGACGGCGAAGGCGCGTTCTTCGACGGGCCGGCGGCGCTGGGTCACCGCCGCCGCGCCGTGACCCCCGACCTCGCCCAGCAGCCCGTGGTCGGTGACGACTTCGTGATCCTCATGGACGGCTGGGTCTACGACCACGAGGATCTGGCCCGGCGCGCGGGGCGTGCCCAGCGAGCCGCGTTCGACGCCGAGGCGGTGCTGCACGCCTGGCGCCGCTGGGGGATCGGCCTCACCGAGCGCCTCGACGGCGAGTACGCGCTGGCGGTGTGGGACCGCCGACATCAGAGCCTGCACCTGCTCCGCGACCGGCTCGGCATCCGCCCGCTGTTCTGGGCCCGCGAGGGGAGCCGCTTCGCCTTCGCCTCGGAGCTGCCCGCCCTGCTCGAGGTGCCCTGGGTGCGCCGGGAGCTCGCCCGCGAGCACGTCGCCGAGTACCTCTCCTTCCGCGTCGTGCACGCGCCGCGAACCCTGCTGCGCGACGTACACCAGGTCGAGCCCGCGCACTGGCTGAAGGTCGACGCCGAGCACCTCGTCACCAAGCGATACTGGCGGATCAGCTACGCGCCCCCCGGCACCCGCCGCCCGCGCGAGTCCGACGTGATCCCCGCGCTGCAGGAGGCGGTCGAGCGGGCGGTGCGCCGGCGCCTGCGCGGAGGGGCGGCGACCTCCCTGTACCTCTCCGGCGGCCTCGGCTCGACGGCGATCGCCGCGGCGGCGCGCGCCATGCACCGGCACCTGCCGACCTACACGATCGCCTTCGCCGACGACCCGTTCCCCGAGTCCCCCTTCGCCGGACGGGTCGCCCGGCTGCTCGGCCTCGAACACCACGAGGTCGTCGTCGGCACCGCGGAGCTGGCCAGCCACTTCGAAGAGAGCGTGGCCGCCCTCGGCCACCCGGTCGGCAATCCCGCGGTGGTGCTGCAGCTCCTGCTCGCGCGCACCGCCCGCTCCCGCTCCCGGGTCGCGCTGTCCGGCGACGGCGGCGAGGAGCTGTTCGGCGGGCGGATGCTCGACGGCCCGGCGCGCGCGCTGCGCCTGGCGGGTGCCTTCTCGCACCTCCCGAGCCCCATCCGCCGCCCCCTCGCCTCGATGCTGACCTACTCGCGCCGCGGGCGAAAGATCGCCACGCCGCCCTCGGAGTACGGGCTGGCCCTCGGGCTCGGCGGCAACGACCTGTTCTCCGACGCCGAGCGGATCTCGCTGCTCCGCGACCCGGTCGACGCCCTCACCGGCGTGCGCCACCGCGTCCTCGCGCCCTTCTACGCGGGCCTGGACACCGACCCGCTCAACGCGATCCTCAACGCCTACCTCTGCTCCTGGCTCTCCGAGGAGAGTCTGGTGCGCTCCGACCGCACCGCCGCCGCGGCGGGCCTCGACGTTCGCTTTCCCCTGCTCGACCGCGAGGTCGTCTCCATGGCCGCCGCCCTGCCCGGGAGCTTCAAGGTGCGGCGCACCGGCGGGTCCCTGCACACGCGCTGGCCGCTGCGCGCAATGCTCAAAGGCGTGCTCCCGCCCCCGCTCGTCAACCGTCCCAAGCGAGGCATGCCCGCGCCGCTGGACGCGTGGCTCGCCGGCCCGGGCCGCCTGTTCCTCGAGGAGCGCTTCGCCCGGCTGCGGCGCGATCCCCACCGGCTGTGGCGTGCGGACGCCCTGGAGGCGCTCCGCCGCTCCGTCGGCCGGCACCCGGGGGCCGGGATGCGCCTGTGGTCCCTCATCGTCCTCGACACGTGGCTTCAGGGCGTCGGAGCCAAGCCCCCGCCCCCCGCGTGAGGCCTGCGGGTTAGGTTCGGTCGTCTCGCTCCGGAGGGCGCGTGTCCTACCTCGCCATCGCCCGAAAGTACCGACCCGCCACCTTCGACGGGATCATCGGGCAGGACCACGTCACGCGCACGCTGAAGAACGCCCTGCAGCGCGGGCGGATCCACCACGCCTTCCTGTTCACGGGCGCCCGCGGCGTCGGCAAGACCACCGCCGCCCGGGCCCTCGCACGCAGCCTCAACTGCGAGCAGGGCCCCACCGCCGAGCCCTGCGGGGAGTGCCTGTCGTGCCGAGAGATCACCGGCGGCATGAGCCCCGACCTCATCGAGATCGACGGCGCCTCGAACAACTCCGTCGACGACATCCGCGAGCTCCGCGAGACGGTGCGGTACGCGCCCACCCACGGAAAGTGGAAGATCTACCTCATCGACGAGGTCCACATGCTGTCGAAGGGCGCCTTCAACGCCCTGCTCAAGACGCTGGAGGAACCGCCGCCCCACGTGGTGTTCATCTTCGCGACCACCGAGCCCAACCGGATCCCCGACACGATCCTGTCGCGGGTGCAGCGCTTCGACTTCAAGCGGATCCCGGTGGCGGCGGTGGCTGGGCGCCTGCGGGCGCTGGCCACGAGCGAGGGGGTCTCGCTGTCGGACAACGCGCTCCGGATGATCGCGCGGGCCGGTGAGGGGTCGATGCGGGACGCCGAGTCGCTGCTCGACCGGATCATCTCCTTCGGCGGCGAGGAGGTCACCGACGACGAGGTCGCCCAGACCCTCGGACTCATCGACCGCTCCCTGCTCTACGACACCCTGCAGGGGTTGATCGAGGGGCGCCCCGAGCAGGCGCTGGACGCGATCGACCAGGTCTACCGCTACGGCTACGAGCTGTCGCAGTTCACCGCGGAGCTGCTCGAGGTGGTGCGCAACGCGACCTTCCTGCGCCTGAGCGAGCAGGCCCGCGCCCACGTCGACCTCGCCCCGGGCGACCTCGCGCGCCTCGACGCCCTGAGCGACGAGGTCGATCCGGAGGTGCTCACCCGCGTCTTCGCCGCCCTGCTCGACGTCCACGACCAGGTCTCCCGCGCTTCGCGCCCCCGGATCGTGCTGGAGATGGCGATCGCGCGCCTGGCGACGATCCGGCCGCTGGAGCCCATCGGCGCGCTGCTCGGGCGCCTCGAGCAGGTGGAGCGCCGCCTGCGCCAGGGTGGGTCGGGCGCCCCCACCTCCGGCTACCGCACCGCGGGGGGACGACCGCGCGCCTCGGCCCCTGCACCTCGCCGGGCGCCCCGCGCCGCCGAGCCAAAGGTCCGCACGCCGCCGCCATCCGCCGCCCGGAAGAAGCCCGAGCCTCCACCGGTCCCCAAGGCGGAGCCGCCCGCCGAAGCCGCACCCGCCCCCGATCCCAGGCCGGAGCCGCCTCCGCTCGATCCCGAGCCCCCTGCCGCCCAAGCCGAGGAGTCGGCGCCCGAGCCGGCGCCCTCCGATCCCTGGCAGGCGGTGCTCGCAGCGGCGGCCGGCCTCTCTGGCGAGCGCGACATCCAGCAGGCCGAGATCGAGGACGAGGACGAGGACGGCGTCCTGCGGATCGTCGTGCCGACCGTCAAGGCCAAGGCGGCGGTGCGTCGCCTCCTCGGACGGTCGAAGGTGGCCTCGGCCCTGAAACGCGGCTACCCGGAGACGAGCCCCGAGGTGGTCGTCCGTACCCAGGCCGACGCCGAGGATCCCCAGGCGACCCTGCGAAAGAAGGCTCTCGACGACCCGGCGATCCGCCGGATCGTGGACAAGCTCGGTGCCGAGCTCACCGACGTAACCCCGCTCGACGACGGAGAGACCCCATGAGCCAGTTCGACCTCGGAGGGATGGGCGGCATGCTCGCCGGCCTGCAGCAGCGCATGGAAGAGATGAAGCGCCGGTCCTCGGAGACCGAGGTGACCGGGGAGGCCGCTGGCGGCCTCGTGAAGGTCACGGTCACCTGTGACTACGAGGTGCGCGGCGTGTCGATCGAGCCCGACGCGCTCGAAGACCGCGAGCTGCTCGAAGACCTCGTGCGGGCCGCACTCTCCGAGGCGCTCCGCCAGGCCAAGGAGCAGACCCAGAAGAACATCTCGGAGCTCGCGGGCGGCCTCCCGCTGCCCCCGGGGCTGTTCTGACCGCTACCGTGAGCGACGGAAACCCGATCCACCGCGCGGTACAGCAGCTCTCACGCTTCCCGGGCGTCGGCGAGAAGACCGCGACGCGGCTGGTGTACTGGCTGCTGCGCGCCCCGCCCGGCACGGGTCGGGAGCTGGCGGACGCTCTCGTAGCTCTCGAAGAGGGGGTGCGCGAGTGCGGGACGTGCAGCAACCTCACCTCCGAGGACCCGTGTCGGATCTGCGCGGACACCTCCCGCGAGGACCACACGATCTGCGTGGTGGAGCAGCCCCAGGACGTACTCGCCTTCGAGCGCGCCAGAGAGTTCCGCGGCCGATACCACGTGCTGCACGGGGCGATCTCGCCGCTGGACGGCGTGGGGCCGGACGACCTGCGGATCCGCGGGCTCCTCGAGCGCCTTCGCGACGGGACGGTCCGCGAGGTGATCCTCGCCACCGATCCGAACGTCGAGGGCGACGCCACGGCGCTGTACCTCTCCCGGCTGCTGAAGCCGATCGAGGTCAAGGTCACCCGGCTCGCACACGGGATCTCCGTGGGCACCGAGATCGAGTACGCCGACGCCGTGAGCCTCGTCCGCGCCCTCGAGAACCGGCGGGAGATGCGATGACGGTCGTGGTCAACGGGGAGACCCGCGAGGTCCGGGACGGGTGCACGGTGCGGGCGCTGATCGAAGCCCTCGACCTGCCCGCGGACGGCGTCGCGGTCGCGGTCGACGGGCAGGTGGTGCCCCGGAGCACGCACGACACCACGGTCCTCGGTCCCGGCGCGCGGGTCGAGGTGATCCGCGCGGTCGGCGGTGGCTGAGGCCCCCTGGCGAACGTTGATCCGGGACCGGTGGCTGCTGATCGTCGACAAGCCCTCCGGCTGGCCCGTCCAGCCGACACGAGCGGGCGAGGCGAACGTCTACGAGGCGCTGTCGGCCGCCGAGCCCTACGTCGGGCTGCTGCACCGGCTGGATCGACCCGCCTCGGGCTGCCTGCTGCTCACCCTCGATCCGACGGTGAATGCGAGGCTCGCCGCCGGGTTCCGTGAGCACACGATCGAGCGCACCTACCACGCGATCCTGTGGGGCCGGGTGGAGGACACGACCTGGGACCGCCCCGTGGGCGAGCGCCCCGCGCGCACCCACGTGCGTGCGTTGGGCCACGGCAGCGGGTTCACCGCCGCGGAGATCACCCTGGAGAACGGGCGGACGCACCAGATCCGCCGTCACGCCGCGCAGGCCGGGCACCCGATCGCTGGCGATCGCCGCTACGGGGGCGACGCCGGACGCGCCTGGGAGCGGCTGGCGCTGCACGCCTCCGCCCTGGCGCTGCGGCACTCGGTGACCGGCGCACCCCTCGAGGTACACGCACCGGTCCCCGCCGACCTGGCTGCCCTGTGGCAGCTGGCGGGGGGCACTTCGCACGACGCGTGAGGGGGAGAGAGGGCCGGGCTTCCCACGGCCCCGAAGACACCGACTACCGTTGCTTCCTCTCGGACCTGGCGGGGTTCACGGGCTCCGGTCCATGGACCCGACCCTCACTTCCCCTCGCGCGTCGCCCTTCCCTTAACGGCTCGACGCCGAGGGATCAGGGCAGTGGCCCGGCGCCGAGGCGCCGGGCCACGCCAGATGGCGGAGAGAGGGGGATTCGAACCCCCGGTGCCTCGCGACACACGCGATTTCCAGTCGCGCACCTTCGACCACTCGGTCACCTCTCCACAGCGAGCAGCCCTCCCGCGCACTCGCGCGCGCGACAGGGCCAAAAGGGTGGCGGAGAGAGAGGGATTCGAACCCTCGTCAGGCAAAGCCTGAAGTAGATTTCGAGTCTACCGCCTTCGTCCACTCGGCCATCTCTCCCTAGATCTCGCCTCGCCGGAGCTTCCGGAAGAAGGCCTCGAGGATGTCGCGGCACTCCTGTTCGAGGACCCCCGACACCACCTCGAATCGGTGGTTGAGGCGGGCGTCCGCCGACAGGTCGTGGAGCGTCCCCAGGTAGCCACCTTTCGGATCCCGGCAGCCGTATACACATCGCTCCACCCGCGCGAGCACCATCGCCCCCGCGCACATGGCGCAGGGCTCGAGGGTCGCGTAGACGGTGCAGCCCTCGAGTCGCCAGGAGCCCAGCACCTCCGCCGCGCGGCGAATCGCCACGAGCTCGGCGTGCGCCGTCGGGTCCTGCCAGGACTCGCGGAGGTTGTACCCGGTGGCGATCACCTCGCCGTCACGGACGACGACCGCGCCGATCGGGACCTCGCCGCGCGTGGCAGCCACGGCGGCAGCCTCGAGGGCTTGCTGCATGAAGCGATGGTGGACGGCTTCGCTCATTCCACCCGTTCAAAGAACAAGGGGGCAGAGCGCCCCTGCGGCCCCACGTCCTTATGGCTCGTACACCACTGTGTCAACCGCTTCCAGCGCCGCCGATCGGCGGCTACGCTGGCATCGGTGCTCCGACCGGGATCTGTCCAATGCATGCCTCGCTCCGCCTCCTCGCTCTCGCGATCTTGTTGCCCTCCGCCCTCGCTCGGGCCGGCACGATCCACCTCACCACCTCGGACGGGGTCACCCTCGCTGCCGACACCTGGGGGACGGGCTCCAAGGGTGTCGTACTCGTCCACGGCAAGGGCCGCACGGCGGAGGACTGGTCCTGGTACGGAGCCAAGCTCGCGGGGGACGGCTACCGGGTGCTGGCGCTCGACCTGCGCGGGAGCGGCCGCTCCGTGCCACCCGATCCGCCGGACGACTGGAGCGTGGCCAAGGGCGACGTGACCGCGGCAGTCGGGTGGATGAAGAGCCACGGCGCCCACGAGATCACCCTCGTCGGCGCGGACCTCGGCGGGACCCTGGCGACGATGGCCGGCGACGACCCGGCGGTCACCGACCTCGTGCTCCTCTCCCCGGGTCTGAACCTCTCGAGCCTGCCCCTGAAGCCGGCGGTGGTCGCCTACGGCGACCGCCCGCTGCTGCTCGTGGCGAGCGAGGCCGATCCCTACGCGGTGAAGTCCGCCCAGTTCCTCGACTCGGTGGCCCAGGGCCCGCACGAGGTGAAGATCACCGACACGGACTCGGGCGCGCAGCTGATCAACCGCCACCGCGACCTCGAGACCTTCGTGACCGCCTGGATCGGCGGAGGGTGGAAGACGTCGGCGGAGAAGACCGACGCCAGCCGCGACGTCCGCGACGTGGGGGAAGCCGGCGAGATCCAGACCACCGGCAAGCGGTTCGGCGATCACTGACGGCCTTCATGGCAGGATGCGAGGGTGAGCCTCCACCTGCCCGACCTGCCGCCGCTCGTCGTCGATCTCGCCGAGCGGTGCCACGCCGCCGGCGGCCG
>Ga0114931_10006764_pt1 | contig 14079 bp, 13 predicted proteins | sample 2SBtaG_FD_89579 | JGI IMG/M metagenome (GOLD analysis project Ga0114931, IMG submission 89579) | Deep subsurface microbial communities from Kolumbo volcano to uncover new lineages of life (NeLLi) - 2SBTROV14_V59a metaG | ecosystem: Environmental > Aquatic > Marine > Volcanic | place: Kolumbo...
CAGGGTGGCTCCTCCGCGCTCACCCAGTTGGAGGAGACTGCCCGGGGAATCCGGGAGATGGCTGGGGAGCCCCACCCGGCGCTCGACCTGGCGGAGCGCTGGCTGCGCCAGCGCATTCCGCCGGATTCTCGGCGTACCCTGGTGCACGGGGACTACCGCGTGGGCAACGTGCTCTTCGATGAGCACGGGGTATGTGCCATCCTCGACTGGGAGCTGTGCAAAATCGGCGATCCGGTGGAGGATCTCGGCTGGCTGTGCACCCGGGCCTGGCGCTTTGGCAGCGCGTTGCCCGTAGGTGGCGTCGGCAGCCGCGAAGAGCTGCTTGCCGCCTACGCGGCTGCTTCGGGGACCGCCGTGGATCCCCAGCACCTGCGCTTCTGGGAGGCCCTTGGGAGCTACAAGGTGGCGCTGGTCTTCATCATGCAGTCCTGGTGGGCGCGCAGCGGCAAGCTCGACTCCCTGGAGCTGGCCGCTCTCGGTCGCCGCACCGCGGAGGCGGAGCAGGAGCTGCTGCGGTTGATGGAAGAGGAGGAGCCCCCGTGAATGACGACCCCGCCGCGCCCGATCTGCTGCGCAGCGTCGAGCGTTTCCTGGAGCGAGAGGTGGTGCCGGCCCTCGACGGCGTGGCGAAATTCCACGCCCGCGTCGCGGCGAACGTGGTGGCCATGGTGGCTCGGGAGATCGAGACCGAGGCGGAGCAGCTGCAGGGGGAGTGGACGCGTCTGGCAGCCCTGCTGGGCCCGGAGGGTGAGCTTCCCCAGGGCCGCGAGGAGCGCCGCGCGGCGCTCTGCCGCCGCAACGAGGCCCTGGTAGAGTGCATCCGCGCCGGTGACGCCGATGCGGGTGCGTTCCGGGAACGAGTCCTTGCCCACCTCCGCCAGACCGTGGCGGACAAGATGGCCGTCTCGAAGCCTCCTCGAGAGCGCGTAGGCGGAGCCTCCTGACAGGCTCCAGGTGCCCAAGCTTCGATTCGTGTTTCTCCGCGACGAGTCTCCAGCTCAGATCTGCAATCTTGGTGTTTCGGCATCCGTCCAGGCTTGCCCACCCGTCTGAATAAGCTCGAGCGATTCTTCGACCCATGGAGGCAAAACGCGAATCGCCTCGAGGGCTCGGACCCCTCTCCACCGGCGGGCTACAACGCCCTGCGTGAGATCATTCCAGGGTCAGGGCTGGGAACCCGTGGCGTGGAAGAGCTGCTGGCCGTCGACATGGAAGGCGTTGATGGCCTTCCGGCCCTCGGCCGACGTGATCCAGTCCACGAACTTGCGCGAGGCGTCGACCTTGACCGAGGGGTGGAGCTTTGGGTTCACGATCATGATGCCGTAGGGGTTGTGCAGCGGCGGGTCTCCCTCGACCTCGATCACGAGGTCACGACGGTTGCGGAAGGAGAGCCAGGTGCCTCGGTCGACCAGGGTGTAGGCGTCGAGCTCGGCCGCGGTGTTCAGGGTGGCGCCCATGCCGTTGCCCGTCTCCCGGTACCAGGTGCCCGAGGCGGGGGTGGGGTCGATGCCCGCCGCCTTCCAGATGCGCCGCTCGGCCTTGTGGGTGCCGGAGTCGTCCCCGCGCGAGAGGAAGGTGGCCTTCCGCGTTGCGAGCTGCCGGAAGGCATGCGTAGCTCTCTTCACGCCGTGGATGCCCGCCGGGTCTGCTTTGGGGCCCACAATCACGAAGTCGTTGTACATGACGTCGCGTCGCAGCAGGCCGTAGCCCGCGGCCATGAAGCGGTCCTCCGCCGCGCGTGCGTGCACCAGCACCACGTCGGCGTCGCCGTGCTCGCCGAGCTTCAGGGCGCGGCCCGTACCCACGGCGACGACGCGCACCTCGATGCCGGTCTTCGCCTCGAAGAGCGGCAGCAGGTAGGCGAGTAGCCCCGAGTCGCGGGTGGAGGTGGTGGAGGCCACCGTGATGAAGGTGTCCGTCGCACGGGCAGTGGCAGGGGCCGTGGCAAGCAGCAGGGTCGAGAGCAGCAGGATCAGGCTTTTCAAAGCACTTCCCCTCGCAGGAAGCCCTTGGCCTCGGCCGTCCGAGGTTCCTGCCAGAACTGCTCCGCCGGGGTCTGCTCCAGCAGCCTCCCCCGGTGCAGGAACAGCACCTCGTCGGACATGCGCTTGGCCTGGCCGAGGTCGTGGGTGGTCATGACGATCTTGGTGCCTTCCTTGCGGATGACGTGGATCGCCGCTTCGAGGGAGCGTGAGGCCGCCGGGTCGAGGGAGGCGGCGGGCTCGTCGAGGAAGAGCACCTGGGGCCGCAGGGCCCAGACGCGGGCCAGGGCCAGGCGGTGCTGTTGGCCCACGGAGAGCTTGCGCGCGGGCCGCTGGGCGATGGGCGCGAGGCCCGTCGCTTCGAGGACCTCTTCGCAGCGCCGCTCGCGCTCGCGCCGGGCCACGCCGCGCAGGCGCAGCGGGTAGTCTACGTTCGCCGCGGCGGAGCGACGTAGCAGTACCGGCCGCTGGAAGACCAGCGCGCGGGCTGCCGCGGGGTCGCCGCCCCCCGAGCCGGCCCAGCGGATGCGGCCCCGGCTGGGGAGGATCAGGCCGTTGCAAAGACGCAGGGTGAGGGTCTTGCCGGCGCCGTTGGGCCCGAGGATGACGCTGCAGGGCCCTGTATCGAGGCGAAAGCAGAGGTCGTGGAGCAACCACTCGCCCCCGGCCTCGAGGCCCACGCCGTCGAAGACCAGGGGCAGGACCTCAGCCGGCGGCACGGCGCGCAGCCTCCCCGATCAGCTGGGCGGAGCCGTTTACGGCGATGGCGAGCAGGACCAGCAGGATGCCCAGGCCGAGGGCCAGGGGAAGATCGCCACGGTTGGTCTCCAGCACGATCGCCGTCGTCATGACGCGGGTCACGTGGGCGATGTTGCCCCCCACGATGATGACCGCACCCACCTCTGCCGCCGCCCGGCCGTATCCCGCCAGCAGCGCCGTCAGCAAAGAGAAACGCCCTTCGTAGAGCACCGTCGTGGCCGCTTCGAGGGTGCCGGCGCCGAGGGAGCGCATCTGCTCCTGGTACTCCTCCCAGAGGTCTTCCACGGTCTGGCGCGTGAGGGCCGCGATGATGGGCGTGATCAACACGGTCTGCGCCAGGATCATGGCTGTCGGCGTAAAGAGCAGCCCCAGCCCTCCCAGCGGCCCCGAACGCGAGAGCAACAGGTAGACGAGCAGGCCCACCACCACCGGCGGGAGGCCCATCAGGGCATTCAGCAGCACGATCAGGCCGTGCCGACCGGGAAAGCGGCTGACGCCGAGCAGCGCGCCCAGGGGCATGCCGAGGAACGCCGCCAGCCCGAGCGCGCTGAAGCTCACACGCAGGGAGAGCAGGACGATCTCGACGAGCTTCGGGTCCAGCTCCACGATCAGTTGGAAGGCGGTCCGAAAGGCCTCGCTAAGCTCGCTCATGGGGTCGGCCTGTTCACAGCAGGTGCGAGTTGACGATGACGCCACCGTCGCAGGCGACGCTGGCTCCGGTGATGAAGGAGGCGCGCTCCGAGGCCAGCCAGACCACCGGCTCGGCCACCTCGTCCGGCCGGCCCAGCCGGCGCAGGGCGTTGGTGCCGAGGGTGCGCTCCTTGAACTCCGGGAAGCGATGGAAGTAGCGCTGGATGGCGCGGGTCTCGAAGCCCCCGGGCGCGACGCTGTTGACGCGAATGCCGCGGCTCGCGTACTCGGCTGCGCCGCAGCGGGTGAGTGCGTCCACACCGCCCTTGGCCGCCACATAGGCCCCCAGCATGGCCTCGCCCTTGGTCACCCCGGCCGTGGTGATGTTGACGATGGAGCCGCCGCCCGAAGCGAGCATGGCGGGGATCTCGTACTTCATGGCGTAGAAGACGCCGCTCAGGGTGACAGCCAGGGTGCGCTCCCAGGTCTCGTCATCGATCTCGTGGAGGGGTCCGAAGCCTCCGGCGCCCCCCACGGCATTGTTCGAGGCCCAGTCCAGGCGACCGAAGACGTCGATACTGCGGGAAACGAGAGCCGCGACCTCGTCGGCCTGCGAGACGTCGGTGCGTACGAAGAGCGCCTCGCCGCCGGACTCGCAGATGCGTGCTGCCGCCGCTTCACCCGCCTCCTCCTGAATGTCGGCGAGGATCACCTTCGAGCCCTCTCGCGCGGCCAGCTGCGCGGTGGCAAGGCCGAGCCCCTGGGCCGCTCCCGTCACGAGCCCCACCTTTTCCGCGAGCAATCCCATGGGCGGGGAGCCTAGCGTCTAGGACTGCGCGGGCATGGAGGTCAGGGCCTTGGGGTCGCAGACCGGCAGGCTGCAGGTCACACCTCGGCATACCCAGGCCGTGGGGCGACCCGCCGCGGCCTGGCGTCCAGCGAGCCAGGTCGGGTCGAGGCCCTCGGGCACTGCCTCGCCTGTCGCGGCCACGATCACCAGCTCCTCCGGAGCCAACACGCGGCGTGCCCGCAGCGCGAGGGCCTGGGTGGCGGGGTCCTCGGGTGTGCCGAGGATCAGCGCCGCAGAGAGCGACTGCTCCGCCCAGGCGCCGGCCCGCAGCAACGTGGGGTAGGCCGTGGGGGCGCGCTCCAGGTGCAGGGCGTAGCGGTGCAGCACCTGCAGGGCAACCCGGCGAAGGGATTCGCGGCCCGAGAGGGCCGCGGCGCGCAGCAGGCCCAGGACGGCCAGGCCCGCCGCGTGGGGGGTGGCGCCGTCGTGGTCCGAGCGGGGCCGTAGCGCCAGGGGTTCCCCGTCGGCTGGCGTGAGGAAGAGATCGCCCTCGTCGGCGTCGTAGAAGCGCAGACAGATCTCCTCCGCAAGCTGCAGGGCGGCGGGCAGGTAACGCTCGCCGGCACCGGCGCGGTAGAGATCCAGGCAGGCGGCCAGCAGGGCGGCCAGGTCATCGAGAAACGCTGGGACCTTCCCGTGACCCTCGGCGAAGACACGCAGCCGGTGTCCCTCGGGGTCGCGCAGGCGCGCCTGCACGAAGTCCACGGCGGCCGCGGCTTCTGCGACCAGCGCCTTGTCGTCCATCACGCTTCCGGCGTAGGCGAGTCCCGAGGCGGTGAGCGCGTTCCAGGCCGCCAGGCGCTTGGTGTCGGTAGCGGGCGGCACCCTCCGGGTGCGCGCGGCCAGCAGATCCTGGCGCTCAGTGGCCGCCGCGGAGCGCGGCTCGCGCGGGAGATCCCACAGCACCGAGTGGCCATCGAAGTTTCCCGCGGCGCTCACGGCGTAGCGCCGATTGAAGGCTTCGCCTCGCTCTCGGCCCAGTACCGCGATCACTTCTTCCGGACGCCAGACGTAGAACTTCCCCTCCTCGCCTTCACTGTCCGCGTCCTGGCTCGCATACCAGCCGCCGTCGGGTGCCCGCATCTCACGCCGCAGCCACGTGGCGGTCTCACGGATGGGCCAGAGCAGCTCGTCGTCGCAAGCCCCCCGTCGCCGCCACAGGTCGGCATAGACCTTCAGCAGTGGCCCCTGGTCGTAGAGCATCTTTTCGAAGTGCGGCACGCCCCAGCGGGCGTCTACGCAGTAGCGGTGGAAGCCGCCGCCGAGCTGATCGTAGAGGCCGCGCCGCGCCATCTCGGTGCAGCTCAGAAGGAGGAAATCCCGCACGTGACCGGCTTCCTCTGCCGGCAGCCAGGGCTCCGCCGTCAGCAAGAGATCCAGGTTGCTGGGTGTCGGGAACTTCGCTGCGTTGCCGAAGCCGCCGTGCTGCAGGTCCGCGCCCTGCCAGAGCTGGCGCGCGCCCTGGAGCAGCAGGGCGCGCCCCGAGGAGCCCTCGGTCGTGCCACGGGGGCGCTCTGCGAGCGCTTCCAGGATCTTGCGGCTCGTCTCCTCCACCTGGTCGCGCTGCTCCGTCCAGGCGCGCTGGACCGCGGCCAGCACCTGGCGGAAGGCGGGGAGACCATGGCGCGGCTCCGGCGGAAAGTAGGTGCCCGCGTAGAAGGGGCGGCCCTCCGGGTCGCAGAACACCGTGAGTGGCCAGCCGCCGTGGCCCTGCAGCCGCATGAGGGCGTCCATATAGAGCTGGTCCACGTCCGACCTTTCCTCGCGGTCTACCTTGATCGGCACGAAATTGGCATTCATCGAGGCGGCGGTCTGCGGATCCTCGAAGGACTCACGTTCCATCACGTGGCACCAGTGACAGGCGCTGTATCCGATGGAGACGAGCAGAGGCTTGTCTTGCGCCCGAGCACGCGCGCGCGCCTCCTCGCCCCAAGGGTGCCACTCCACTGGGTTGTGCATGTGCTGCCGCAGGTAGAGGCTGGTCTCCCCCGCCAAGCGGTTTGTTGGGCGGGGGTCGGCATTGCTCATGGCATTCGAGTCTAGGGCCGCTGCCGAGGGAGTTGCTAGCCTTTTGCGATGGCTCGGGTCATCTTGCGTCCAGGTCGCGAACGGGCCGTACTCCGGCGCCACCCCTGGGTGCTCTCCGGCGCGGTAGACCGCCTGGATGGCGATGCGCAGCCGGGGGATTGCGTGGCGGTCGTCTCCGCAGAAGGCGAGGTACTGGGCCACGGTCACTACTCGCCGGCCTCGCAGATCCGCGTGCGACTGTTGCACTTCGGGAAGGAGGATCCCGGGGAGGATGCCCTGGGGGCACGGGTTCGTGCGGCCATCGCGCGGCGCGCCAAGCTCCCCGGCCTCGCCGCCACGGACGCGTTGCGGCTCGTGAACGCCGAGGGGGATGGCTTGCCGGGCCTCGTGGTGGATCGCTACGGCGACGTCGTCGTGCTGCGCCTCTCCTCGGCGGGGATGGTGGCGCGCCGGGCGGAGATCGCTGCCGCCGTCCGCAGAGTGAGCCATGCCGCTGCCGGCTACGAGCGTGCGGATGCGGCCGCCCTGCGCCGCGAGGGTCTGCCCGTTTGCGAGGGCGTGCTATGGGGCGCGGCGCCTGGCGGCCCCGTCGTCATCCATGAGGCGGATCGGCGCTACCAGGTGGACCTCGCCAGTGGCCAGAAGACGGGCTTCTACCTAGATCAACGGGATGCTCGGGCCCTGGTGGCGGAGCATGCGCGTGGCCGCCGGGCCCTGGACCTCTTTGCCTACAGCGGCAGCTTCTCCGTGGCGGCGGTGCGGGGAGGCGCAGCCTCCGTGACCCTCGTGGAGAGCTCGCAGAATGCCCTGGCCCTGGCCCAGGCGAACCTCGAGATGAATGCATCGCAGGGCGAAGCCCAGCTGGTCTGCGAGGATGCCTTCCGCTTTCTCCGCGAAACGGATGCGCAGTGGGACCTGCTGGTCCTCGACCCGCCGCCCTTTGCGCGCCGCCAGGGCGACCTGCCTCGGGCCACGCGCGCCTACAAGGACCTGATCCTCCAGGCGCTGCGCCACGCCGCGCCGGGCGCCTGGCTGCTGGCGTTTGTCTGTTCCCATCACGTCAGCCCCGAGCTGTTCCGCAAGGTCGCCTTCGGGGCCTCCCTGGACGCCGGCCGCAGCGCCCGGGTGCTGCGCACCTTGGAGGCGCCGCCGGACCATGCCGTTTCCCTGGACCACCCGGAGGGTCGCTACCTCACAGGCCTCTGGCTCGAGGTCGATTGATGGATCTGGAGAAGACCCTGGCCCGGGCGGGGGACTTCATTGCGCTTCATGGGGAGGTGCTGGACCGCATCTTCTTCGAAACCCTCGCGCGCGAGCGCGATGCCACTGAGCTGCTCGAAGAGCTCGTACGCCGCCAGGAGCCGGCGGGCGCCATTGCGCCGTGGCGGCGCCGGGGCGAGGCGGGAGAGACCAGCACCGCCGTCGCATTGCGGCGTCTCGATGCGCTGGGCCTGCTGGACCATCCCCTGCCCGAGGCGGCAGTGGGGTATCTCCAGGCCCGGCAGGCCGCCGATGGCGGGTGGGGCACGGGGGACGACGCCCTGCGCCTCCAGCAGACGGGCGAGATTGGCGGGCTGCTCGCCAAGACCCCCTTTGGGCGTCCGTCTGTCCTGCTCTCGGCGGAGCGATTCCTGGCGAAGCACTGGTCCGTGGTGCAGGTGCGCGCTGGAGGTGCAGCGGCCATCGAGGCTTTTGTACACATGCTGGCCCACGCGCCCTCGGAGCTGGCCGACGAGGCCATGCAGTGGTGTGGCCGTGAGCTGGAGCGGGGCTATCGCGCCAAGGCCTTCTCCGCCCTTGCGACCGCCCGGGTCTTCCTGTGCGCCCGCGCGCGCGCGCTCCCGGGCTGCCAGGTCGATGCGGCAGAGCTCGTGGCCGCCCTCGCCAACGAGCAGGAAGACGACGGAGGCTGGTCGGGCGCAGGCCGGGATGCCCGCCTCGACGCGACCCTGGACGCGGTGGAGGTCTTGCTGCGGCTGGGGTAGGGCGGAAGGGGGCGAGACTTGCCAGGCAGCCGCTGCTTTCGAACGCTGAAGCGGCTCTCGTCACGGCTTTTCCATCACGGCGCGACGTCCCGCGCGGAGCCCCTCGACCTCGCCAACCACCAGCGCTTCCCCGCCGTCCAGGCCGCTCGCGATCTGGATGTCGTGGTCGGCCTCTGCCGCGATCGTGATCGGTTGTCGCTGCACGCGGCCCCGTACGATCTTCCAGACGAAGGGGCCCGCGTCGTCGCGGCGCAGGGCGGCGCGCGGTGCGATCACCACGGGATTTCCCGCGGCAGCATCGGCTGGGCGTTCGTCCAGAAACGCGACCCGCGCGCTCATGTCCGGACGCAAGGAGGCACTCGGCTTCTCGATCCGCACCTCGACCCGCAGGGTGCCCTTCTGGCGATTGATCTGCGGGTAGAGCTTGACGACGGTTGCCGCGAAATGCTGGTCGGGAAAAGCGTCAGGCGTGACCTTCGCCGGCTGGTCCAGGTGGACCTTCGACAGATCTGCCTCGTTTACGTCGATTTCGACGCGCAGCTCGTCCAGATTGGCGAGGCGGATCAGCTCCCCCGATCCCGCAAAACCTCCGGGGACCGCGATTTCGCCCACCTCCTTGAGCTTCCGAAGCACCACGCCGTCTACGGGCGCCCGCAGCACCGTATCGTCCAGGTCCACGGCCAGTTGCGCGATGCGCGCTCGCATGCTGCTGGCCTGGGCTCGGGCCAGGGCTATCTCGGTCTCGTCCACGTCGAGCTGGGATTGCGAAGCGACGCCCGAAGCAAAGAGCTCGCGGGTTCGTGCGAGCTTGCGTTCGTCGAGGCGTGCGCGTGCCTCGATCTCGACGAGCTTCGCGCGTGCTTCCCGAAGAGCCGCGCGGGTGCGCCGGGAGTCGAGGCGGACGAGGGGCTGGCCAGCCTTTACGTGATCGCCCTCATCCGCCAGGTAGGCCTCGATGCGGCCGGAAACGCGGGCGCCAAGGGAGATGTAGCGCTCGGCGGTCACCACGTAGCCCGTGCCCGTGAGGCGCACGCCCTGCGCTGCGGTGCCTGCCGTCACCCGTTTGACCAGGGCGATCTGCACGGGAAGCGGTGCATCTCCGAGTGTCCTCCACGCCACCAGGCCGCCAGCCCCGAGCAGCAGCGCGCTGACACCCAGCCACAGAGCGAGGCGGCCGCGGCGCGGCGGCGGCGCGGCCTCGCGATCGATACGCAGGGTGGCGAGATCGTCGCCACGCGCGGGAGTCGGGTCGCTCATGCCCGCCGCAACGCTTCCACGGGACGCAGGCGCGCAGCCCGTGCCGCCGGAAAGAGGCCACCGCCGATGCCCACCGCCAGGGCCAGGAGCGCACCCACGCCCAGGTCGAAGGTTCCCACGCGCAAGGTGATGACATTGGTGCTGAACGTCGAGGCGCCAAAGGCGATGCCGCCGAGGGCCGCGCTGATCACCCGGCCGGCCAGGACGGCGAGGGTGCCACCCAGGACAAAGCCGATCAGGCCGATGGCGAGGGATTCGAGGAGCACGGCAGCCAAGATCGCGCGGCGCGAAAAGCCCAGGGCGCGCAATGTGCCGATTTCGGGGATGCGGGCCTGGACCGAGGCGTACATGGTGTTGGCTGCGCCAAACGACGCGCCAATTCCGGCAAGTAGCGCCAGGCCGACGGCGATTACGTAGAAGGTGTTCGCAGACTTCGCCTGCTTTGCGTAGTAGTCGCTTTCGGGCTGCGCTTCGAGGGCATAGCGGGGGTCTGCTCCAATGCGGCGCGCCAAGGCCTCCTGATCGGCGCCGGGGGCGCTGCGCACCCGCAGGCCGGAGAAGGGGGGCGTGCGCCGCGCATCGGCGGCGAGCTCACGCACATCGACCCATACCTCGCTCTCGAAAGAGCTTCCGCCGCTCTCGAAGAGGCCCACGACCTTCCAGATGCCGCGTCCAAAATGCAGATCCGACCCGAGTGTCGCACCCGCGTAGCGGCCGGCCACGTTCTTTCCGACAATCGCTTCGCTTTGCGAGGGTTCGAACATGCGACCTGCAACGATCTTCACGTGGTCATGGACCTGGAGGGCGACGGGCTCGACCCCGCGAACCAGCACATTCTCGCGCCCACCAGCAAGCGTGTGAAAGAACGGCTGCACCACCAGCTCCGGCGAGACCAGAGGCCGATCGGAGGCGTCACGCGCGATGCCAGGGAGGTGGCGGATGGTCTGATAGGCCTCCAGACTGACGACGCTCGAGCCGTCATTGGTGGCGCCCTTGCGCAGCACGATCAAGTTGTCCGGGCTGCTGCTGCTCGTCACCGTCCGGCGCAGGCTGCTCACGAGGCCCGTGAAGAGCGAAGTGGCCAGCACGACGCCCGCGACTACGCCCACGGTGAATCCCGTGCGAGTCCGGCGTTGCCAGAGGTTTCCGATGCTGTAGCGAAGCGGTAGCGGCATCAGAAGACCTCCCGCATGGTGGCCGCGACGCTGCGACGAGCCGCGCCGAAAGACGGGATCACGCCTGCCACTATGCCGATCGCGAGGGCCAGGAAGATGCCTTCCACCAGGATCGCGTTGGTGACCACGAAGCCTGCCAGTGGCCCCAGGGCCGGGTCCGTGGCCCCCCCGGCTCCCCGCCGCATCAGGTCCGTCAAGGCCAGGGAAGCCCCAGCGCCTGCCACGCCGCCCAACGTCGCCAGCGTCGTCGCTTCGACCAGCAGCATGCCGAAGACGACGCGCCGCCGGAAACCGATTGCCTTTAGGATGGCAATTTCGCGGAACCGCTCACGCACGGACATACTCGCGGTATTGGCGGCGATGAAGACGATGGTGAGTGCTACCAGCGCCGTCACGATCAGGATCACAGTGACGAAGCCCTGGAGCATGCCGAAGAAGTTCCTGAAGTAGCTCTTCTCGGTTTCGGAGGCGGTCTCCGCGGGGCTGTTGCGAAACATCTGGTCGATCTGCGCCATCACGCCGGCCACTTTGCTCGGGTCGTCGACGCGCGCCCAGATCATGCCAGTCCAGTCGAGCCCGCTACCCTGGGCCTGTAGGGTCTGATCCAGGTACTCGCGCTGGAAGAAGAAGGTGGGTAGGCGCTCTACCGGAATCTCGCCGACGATGCGGAAACGCAGCTCGCCGGGGAAGAGGGTGCCTTTGAGCGTGACCAGGTCCCCCACCTTCCAGCCATACTTCCGTAGCGTCTGACGCCCCACCAGAGCGCCGTCACGGTAGCGGCGGAAGGCCGCCAGGGCTTTGGGAGACACCTTCCAGTCCTCCCAGACCCTGCCGAGGGCATCCGGCTCCACGGCGAAGTTCGGGAAAGTGACGCCCTTCTCCTCTTCGAAGGCGCCTCCGTACCAGGTCCAGCTCGCAGCCGCGACGACGCCGGGCACTGCCTTCACGCGGCGTAGATAGGAATAGGGCAAGGGGTAGACCAGCCCTGCCTCGTTGTGTACGGAGATGCGGGTATTGGAGCCGGCGTGTTCGAGCAACGCGTTCAAGCCCGCCGGCATGGTGCGCAGTATGCAGACCAATGAGATGGCAAACGCGATGGCCACGAGGGTCAGAAGCGAGCGCAGCTTGTTGCGCAGGAGGTTGCGCAGGATCAGCGGGAGGTACTTCACGAGTGCGCCTCCCGGGGTGACTCGGTGCTGGCGGCCTCGTCGATCAGCACACCCTTGTCGAGGTGGAAGGTCGCGTCCACGAAGCCCTCGCTGCGTGGATCATGGGTGACCATGACCACCGTCTTTCCGAAGCGCTCTGCCAGCTCGCGGAGCAGGCTCAGTACCTCCGCCGCACTCTTTGCATCCAGATCGCCGGTGGGCTCGTCCGCTACGACGATCTCGGGGTCGGAGACGATCGCACGGGCAATTGCGACGCGCTGCTGCTCTCCGCCGGAGAGCGTGGCGGGAGAGTGGTCGGCCCGCTCCTCGACGCCCACTACCCGCAGCGCCGTGCGGGCACGTTCCTCGCGCTCCTTGCGGCCCAGGTGGGTGAGAAGCAGCGGCAGCTCCACGTTGCGCCGCGCGTCCAGTACCGGAATCAGGTTGAAGAACTGGAAGACGAAGCCCAGGTGCCGCGCGCGGAAGGCGGCCAAGGCGTCGTCCGAGAGGTCATTGAGGCGCGTGCCCGCCACTTTCACGGAGCCCGAGCTCGGGCGGTCCAGGCCAGCAATCAGGTTTAGCAGGGTGGACTTGCCCGAGCCGGAAGGCCCCATCAGGGCAGAGAAGCGACCCCGCTCGAGGTGCAGGGTGATGTGCTCCAAGGCATGCACTTCGTCCGCCGCTCGACGAAAGACCCGCGAGACGTCGCGGAGCTCGATCATGCTGGTCTCCTGCTCGGCGCGGGGCGCTACGCGCGAGGAACGGCCACGCAAACCGCGCGGGCTGGGGGAGTGTACCAGCCCTTCGAGCGACGCGGTGCCCTCGCCCGAGGACACCCCAAGCGAGCGACGTATTCACCCACGTACTCGCAAATGGCCGGCCCCTGGCGCTTCGCGGCCTGGAGGGCGGTTTTCCCCGGTCGGCGCACTAGCATGCCTCCGCCTGGATCACTCCGTGGGCACTCAGGGTGGCGGAGATGGCTTCGTCCAGAGGAGTCGGGCCCACTCCGAAAGTTCGGCAGAAGAGCCGTGGGTAGGGGAGCGGCTGGCCGCTGGCGACAGGGCGTAGGAGGCCAGCCACTTCCCTACCGGCGACTCGTGGCGGAGGGAAGGCATGGGCACAAGCAATTCAAGCTGCCTGTTCGGCACCGCCGATCCATGCGTTTCTGACAACTAGAGAGCCTCGCATCGCTGCGTGACGATCGTCTCCGTTGGAAGCGCGACAGGGAACGGGCCGGCTTCGTCTTCGAGGGCCGGACGCCGGCGTCCGGGCCGGGTTCCCGGGCAGGCGTGGAGACTCCGGGCCTTTGCATCGAGACCCCTCGGGACCGGAGACACGCGCGTGCTCCTGGGCGCCGCCGATGTGCGCTCCGATGCCTCTGGGAGGAGGCCGCCGTGGCCTCCTCCTCTCGTGGGCAGCTCCCCGGCTTGCGCCGCGCGCACGCCGGCTCGGGCGGCCGGGCTCCCGAGTGGATCGTGGCCTGGCGGGGATTCCGGCCCGGCGCTTCAACCCCTCGCCCCGGCCCCATGCCTCGAAGCCCCACCTCACCCCGTTCCCCGGCCCTTCGCTACCCCGTTCCCCGGCCCTTCGCCGCAGACGCAACCGAAGCGGATCGATCCTGCCGGGCTTCCTTCACAAGAGCTCGCTTTCCTTGCCGTGCCTGTCACGGGATTCCGCATCGCCGACCCCGATCTCGTCTTCAGCGATACGCGGCGGGTTGCGCCGAGCCGTCGGAAGCGAGCCGACCGCGCCGGGACCGCTCTCACGAGACAGCTCCCGGAGAGCGAGATCGACCCGTTGATCGGCCGGAAGGTCTGCGGGGCGTCGTAGGTGATCTCCATCGAGCGGAAGTTGTACAACCCGCTGTGGAACGCCTCGACGGCACCCCAGCCCGGGTCGGTGGGATCGGTCGGCTCGACGAAGATACCCTGAATGAAGCCGTAGCTTGTGCAGCTGCCGCCGATGCATCCGAGATGGGAGAGGAACGCGTGCTCGCCGTGCCAGAAGCTCAGCGAGCCGTCCTCCCGCTCCTCGATGCCGACCCTCTTCCCGGCTCGGAGATCTGGCTGGTCGGATACCGCGCCCTGCGGCGGGTCCCGCGCATCGACGCCATCGGGCGCTTCTTCGAAGAGCGGATTCGAACCGCCCGGGCGGCATGAGGGATGGCCTCAGCGTTTGCGCTCCCCGTAGTCTCCAAAGGGCGCGTCGCGCTCGGCAATCACCCGCCGGAAGCCCTTCTCGCCGAAGGACTCCACCCAGCGGTAG
>Ga0114931_10006765_pt1 | contig 14079 bp, 9 predicted proteins | sample 2SBtaG_FD_89579 | JGI IMG/M metagenome (GOLD analysis project Ga0114931, IMG submission 89579) | Deep subsurface microbial communities from Kolumbo volcano to uncover new lineages of life (NeLLi) - 2SBTROV14_V59a metaG | ecosystem: Environmental > Aquatic > Marine > Volcanic | place: Kolumbo...
CCGCGAGGAGGTATTCGCCCTGCATGCCAAGTGCTTTACCAGTTACTATTTTCGCTGGCCCTACCTGCTGGACAACATGCACCTGCTGTGGCCCAGGTTGGCCAAACTGGGAGTAGGCCGCCGGTTTTCCGCAGCCGCCGTTAAGCCGAGTATTGCAACGGCTGATAAAAATACCAGGCGAGACCACGCGCTGCCGACCGTAGCACTCGAACCGGCCAAGACGGCGGCAAAGGGAACAGGGCCGCATGCCGAGCAGAAAACACCGGCAGATCGAGCCTGCGCCTGAAGGAGTTGAGAGTGGAGAGTGGAGAGTGGAGGGTGGAGTTGTCAGTTGTCAGTTGTCAGTTGTCAGTTGTCGGGTGCCGGGGGGCGGTGATAGCCACGTAGTGGCGGCATCATCTAGCCGTGGGCGTAAGCCGAATGCCACTTACTTTGTCGATTCAAACAACTGAGCCGTAGGCGCTAGCCTCGGGTTTTATAGGGTTTGCGTTGTCCCGAAGGCACCCGAGGCTAGCGCTCAGGTTTAGCCGCATCTTTTATTGCCGACCGTGCCGATCGCAAATCAACCCGGCTGGTTTATCATAAATCAACTCAGTCGGTTCAGGGCAAACTCAGAACTGTGTAGAGCAAACACAGGGGAGTTTGGGGCAAACACAGGGGTACGTGAAGTAAACACGGGGGTACGTGGAGCAAACACAGGGGGGGTTTGGAGAAACACCGGAGGGTTTGGGGAATCACAGGGGGGTTTGGGGGGACACCCCCCAATGCATCACCACGGAATCAACCATCATCAACCAGCCCCACGTGACAACCCTCCTCCTGTCGAGACTGCCACGGTGCAAGCTACCCATTCCAAGTTGATTAACACGCCATCCTCATTGGTTCGAACGTCATCTTCTGGTTATACGGGTCCATTAGGGCCTGGGAACATCGCAACGACGACTGTAGTTCATTGGGGGGTCTCCCCCCAAACCCCCCGGATTTTCATAAATCAACTTTGGTTAGTTTTGCAGCCTCGTACCCGACAACCATTGCTTGAAGTTCTTTCCACCCTTCCCAGATAACTTGCCAGCCGGGTGGATGGTCGTGTTTGCGGTTTTGATGGCCGCCGAGTCGTGCTAACGCATAGTAAAAATCATGGATCGTCCAATCACGCTTGATCTTCTTGTGGCGCCACAAGCTGAGTACTTCCACGTATTCGGCGTTGATGATCGTACGGGCCTTGCGGGTTTTTGCATCGGCACGGCGGCTGGCGTCTCGCATTTCAAGCAACGTCAAGGTAACAATCGAAATCAGCGCAATCGCTGGCTGCAAGCGAACTTCGCTGGTGAACTGTGGACTTTCAATCTGGCATCCAGTTTTCATCCCTTTGTGATATTCTTCGATAATCCATCGACATTCGTACCAGCCTACAACACGGTACGCAGCCGCGAAACTCTTGACCGGCTCATTCGTGATCAATATCCACTCGAGAGCATCCTGACCTTCTGGAGGATCGATCTCCCAAACACGTACAATCCAGACTTTCAACGGGGTGTTGCCATAGTTCCCGGTCTTCTTCGTCGATGGTTTGATTTGAACGGCCGCGAACGACACAGCCATGCTCGCTTCCCGTGCTTGACGCACAACCACTTTCTTTTTGCCCTTGCGCCGCGGTCTGCGAATTTCCACATTATGTGCCACTTTCAGCGTCCAACGACCGACCTCAGGAAGCCTCCGTGCATCGCTGCGCAATTTACCAACTTGGCTGCTTTCGGGATCGTCGTGGCCGACCAGAACGTTACGAACATAGTTGGCTCGAATCACGAAACGGCGACCACTGTGAACTTCGTGCTCAAGAAACTCAAATGTGTCGGCGCCTCGATCACACACGTCAACCAGTTGCCGGCTGCTAGGAAGCGGCGCGGTTCCCTTCAGCCAAAGCAAACTCTCCCGAGACTCTCGGCAACGTTTTTGAGCATTGGTTTCGCTTTTGGGAACATGTACGCGATGGTGAAGTACCTGGTTACACAGTCCCAGCACCTGACGCGTGTCTGGATCGACAGCCAAACTGTTCTGAGCAATATAGCCTCGGCGTGTTCCACAGCCGATCTGCCCAAGGTCATCGAGCGATATGTGCGTCGTGAAATCCATCTCAGTCGCATCATGGAGCACCAGCACCGGCGAGTCACGCTCCGCTATTTTCTCCATCGTCGCTTGGCGATGCGAAGCCAGTATCGATTCGTGAGTCACATCGTCACATTGCATCAATCGATAAAATGCTTGCAGTCAGCTGGATTGCGAAACTTCTGAGGCAATGTCCCTCCGGGCCGCAAGCACATCTGGTCAGTGAGCTTCACCAACCGCTTGGTTCTTCGTTTGTCGCCCAGTTGTGCGTTTTCGAAATTCATCTCACCAAAACTTTTTGTCTGAGTCATACCCGACCCTCCGTGAACATTCGAGCTGGTTACCAATCCATCACTCGTAATCATCCACGGCCAATCAAGTCTAAGCCGCTGCCATCGCTAGCAATGCCTTCAAAAATAGCTCGTTATCATTTACCTCACCTAGCTCAAACTATCGCTCTCGCAGCGTAATGTTGACCAATACTGCCCAATGTCACTTATGAAAAATCCAAACGAGACACTCGCAAAAACGAAAAATATGTGACTAAATGTAAGGGCTAGCGCCTACGGCTCAAAGTAAATGGCATTGGGCGCTTGCTCTTAGGTTATCTCCCCCTCCCCCATTCCACCTACGTCGTGCATCTGTACGGCCTGGCACAGGTCGGGTAGACTGGCGGGAACCTCAATATGCTTGCTGCGAATGGGAAGTCTGTGTGACTGATCCTTGCATCAGGCCTTCCTTCCTCGCCAGGAGTATCTCCATGATTGTCCGACACCTGCTGCTGTCCTTGCTGGCCCTTGTTTCTTGTTCGGCGGCGCCGGCCGCGTATGCTGCCAACCGGCCCGCGGGAATTCCCGCCGCGGCGACCTCCCTGTTCAACGGCCGGGATCTGTCCGGTTGGCATGGCATGGGCCACACCGACCCTTACAAACTGCAAGCCATGCGCACCACGGAGCGGGCGGCTCTGCAGAAACTGGGTATCGAGGACATGCGGAAACATTGGCGAGTGGAACATCATGGCGCGGAACAGGGCGGGGAATTGGTCAACGATGGGCATGGCGTTTACCTGACAACAGACCGGGACTTCGGCGATATCGAATTCTGGATCGACTACAAAACGGTCCCCAAAGCCGACAGTGGAATTTACCTCCGTGGCACTCCCCAGGTCCAAATCTGGGATACCACCAAGGCGGGTGGCAAGTGGAAGCTTGGCGCCGATAAGGGGTCGGGTGGACTTTGGAACAATTCTCCCGGTGCCGCGGGCAAGGATCCGTTGGTCTTGGCCGACCGGCCGTTTGGGGCGTGGAATCGAATTCATGTTTTGCAAGTCGGCGCCCGGACCACGGTGTGGCTCAACGACAAGTTGGTCGTCGACCATGCCATCATGGAAAATTATTGGGACCGCAAGCGGCCTCTACCCCGAACAGGGCCGATCCAACTGCAGACCCACGGGGGCGAAATCCGCTGGCGGAATGTCTATGTCCGGGAGATTCCCGCTGCGGAGGCAAACCGCCTGCTGGCTTCGTATCACTCGGCAGGCTTTCAGCCGATCTTCAACGGTCACGATTTACAGGGCTGGCGCGGCGCGGTCGACGATTACCAGGTTCTCGATGGTGCCATTCTCTGTAGCCGGGTCGAGGAGGTGTGCTGTATACCGACCAGGAATATGGCGACTTCGCCGTCCGGCTGGAATTCAAACTTCCTGAGGCGGGGAACAACGGCCTGGCCATACGCTATCCGGGCCATGGCAATGCGGCTTACGATGGAATGACCGAATTGCAGGTACTCGATTCGGAACATCCCAAGTATGCCAAACTTGACCCGCGTCAATATCAAGGCTCGGCCTATGGCATGGTGGCCGCCAGCCGCGGCTACCTGCGGCCGACGGGTCTGTGGAATTTCCAGGAGGTGACCGTGCGAGGCTCCACGATCCGAGTGGAACTGAACGGATCGGTGATCCTGAATGCCGACTTGAGCAACGTAAGCCAGTTCATGGCGGGCAGCCAGCACCCGGGCAAGGACCTCACCACTGGCCACTTCGGCTTTGCCGGCCATCACGACCCGGTGGCGTTTCGCAAGATCGAGATCAAGCGGCTGGATTGATTGCTCCCTACGAGTACCGCGAAGCTGGGTACGGGCACATAGAATACAACGAGCCTGGAGCAAAAACCGCCCAACGCGGGGAGCATTACAGCATTGCTTGCCATGACTCCGCACGTTGGGCGGTTTGATAACCGGTTTCACTTCCTGGGAAATGGCTCCCGGGAAAGGGCAGACCGGGACGGATGATGCCTTAGACCATGTCCTTCAGTTTTTTCAATGGCCGAACTTTGACGACATTGCGGGCCGGTTTGGCCTGGAAAGTCGTCATCTCGCCGGTGAACGGATTGAGCCCCTCACGCTCGGGCGTGGCCGGTTTGCGTTGGACCACAATCTTGCAAAGTCCATGGATCGTGAAGGTTCCGGGCCCTTTATTACCCAAGGCCTTGGCGATTTCATCGCCGAGTGCCTCAAACACGGCGCCCACGTCCTTCTTCGTAAGACCGGTGGCCTCGGCGATGTTTGTAAATACTTCTGTTTTTGTAGGCGGTTTTTGTGCTTCGGCTTTCGCCATTGTAGGTAACCCTCCTTAGAAATGGGGAAACATGAAATGGATGGTCATTGGCTCGCATTCCTCTTGTGGCTTCGTGCTGATTAAAAGCTGCCTCATGAAAAATGCAAGCGGTAAGGCCCAAAAAACGGGGAAAACAGCCGCTTTTCCTTTGCTGACAGATCGTTGGCCTGCAGCACCTTAGCACAGAAGAGTAGCTCGAAAAGCGCCAATGGGCCAGTCCACCCTAAAAAACTGGGAAAAATCTATCGAAAGCCCCCCCCATGGAGTGGTTTTTTGCCAGGCATTCCAGACAATTGCCCTTGTTTACCATTCGATGTAAACTTCTATTAGCAAATACCTTACGAGATACGAAGCTTATTGTCCTGCAGTTCCGTCAATTGATTCGGCCACTTGATTGGGCTAGTCATGAATTCGGCCCGGAGGAGATCGGACTGTAAGGGCTATGTTGAATGCAGGTCTTAGAGGCTGATTGCAAATTTCAGGAGCGGATTGCAGGGAGAGGGAAAAGTCGTATGGCATTGACAGTTCAACCGGAGTTCCGTGCGCCGGCCAATTCTCTTCCCAGGAGGGCAATCCTTGCTGCCCTGTTTGCCGTAACGCTGGGTGGGTTTCTGCTCTATCGTGGTTCGAGCCGGGAGCTCCGTGCCCAGCAGGCTCCCAACCTACCCGGACAGCCAGCCAACGCCGGTCCGGAGACCGATGCGGCAGAGGATGGAGACGTCTTCTTGCCATCGGACCGCACGCTCTTGCGGGGCATCGCTACCGCGCGCGAACGGATTTCCCAGGGCGAGTACACGCAGGCAATCCGTTTTCTCAACGATGTCCTGGGACAGGAAGAAGATTCGTTCGAGGCCAGCGGCGCGCAAACCGATCCAAAGCCGGCAACACGACCGAATCGGCCTCAATATACCGGGCTGAAAGAAACCGCCCGGCACATGATCCGCAATCTGCCTCCCGCAGGACGAGCAGCCTATGAGTTGGCCTATCGGGCGCATGCCCAACGGCTTCTCCAAGGAGCCATCCAATCTGGCAGCATCGACCAGTTGGCACGGATTGCACGGCAGTACTTTTACACACCAGCCGGATATGAGGCGACCTACCTGTATGCTCAAAACGAAACCGACCATGGACGACACCTGGCTGCCGCGCTTGCCTACAGGCAGTTGCTCGATACGCCCGAGGCGGCTCGGCGCTTCCAGCCACAATTGTCCATTCTCAGCGCGTTGAGCTGGTTGGCGGCAGGCAACCGGTCACGCGCCGAAGAAAGCCTCATCCAGTTGAAACGGCTGGAGGCACGGAAACCTCAGCGTGCTCAAACCATTCGCATCGCGGGTCAGCGGTATCCACTGTTCGGCCCCGAGGGCCTGTTTGACGACGCGACGATTGCCAGTAAGTCCGCGGCTGACGAATTTTCAGGCAGTGGGACTCCAGGAAATGGGGCGGTGGATCCTCTCGTCCGGCTATGCAAGATCGTCGGCGCGCCGACCGTCACCAGGCGACCGCTGGAACGGCAATGGCTGACCCTGCATGGAAATGAAGCACGCAATGGCCAAACCGAAGGTGGGCTGCCTCACTTGTGCGTGCGATGGAAAGTTCGCCTGCTAGGGCATCCTAAACTGGAAGCCCTGTGTGACACTTTGACAGCGGAAATCGCCAAAAATGGCAAGCCTTCGGCCGTTGCCGCTTCGCCCCTGGCTGTAGGCAACACCATCATCACGCGTTCCGCGAATCAGTTGATTGCGGTCGATTTTAAGACTGGTAAGCTTGTCTGGGCCGCAGGTGAGCCGCACCTGCAATCCTGGGAGCAGCAACTGCGCAGCGCGGCCATGGACCCCGAAGGGCAAGAAGAAATCGCCGATCCCACCCGCTCCTTTGCCCAGCGAATCTGGGAGGATCGGCTCTTAGGCGTCATCAGCAGCGATGGGAAGCGCGTCTTTGCCATCGACCATCTCACTTCTCCCCAACCCGACCGTATCCAACGATGGCAGGTTCGAGGATTGCCGGGCGGAGGAGGATCTCAATCGAATCTCACTCTCCCCGGGACGACCAACCGCCTTTCCGCCTATGACTTGAAAACGGAAGGCCGTCTGGTATGGGAAGTGGATGGCCAAACAGCGAAGGGAGAACTGCAAGGCGCTTTTTTCCTCGGCGCGCCACTTTCCGTCGGCCAATCCATTTACAGCCTGGCCGAAATTAAAAGTGCCATCTATCTGGTAGCCATGGCCGGATCGTCGGGCCAGCTCCAATGGCGGCAAAAGTTGGTAAGCCTGGAAGCAAGCATTTTTATGGATCTCACCCGCCGGCTGCACGCATCGATGCCATCCTACGATGCGGGCATACTCGTCTGTCCCACCGGGGCAGGCGTCGTGGTGGGAGTGGATTTGGCTAAACGATCGCTTGCCTGGGCCTATCGCTACGACCACCTGCAACAGCCACAAAGGGCCTTTCACCGGTTGCTTGGCGAAACAGACACGGGAAGTCCCGGCAATCATGAACACTGGGTCGACAGTTCGCCCATTCTCGCCGCGGGCCGGGTGTTGCTTACGCCACCGGAATCCAAGTACTTGCACTGTCTCGACCTGGCAACTGGAAAGTTTCTGTGGAAAAAAAAACGCCGGCCCTACCACACACTGGCCTGCGTTGCAGCGGTGCAAAGCCATCACCCCGCGGAGCCGGATGGCCGGGAGATGGTCCTCCTGCTGCTGGGCAACCGCCAGGCAACCGCACTGCAACTACGGGATGGCAATCCGGCCTGGGACCGAACGGTGCTCAGCTTCCCGCGCGGCGTACAACCTGCCGGGACCGGTTTTCAGAGCCATGGCCGTTATTACTTGCCACTCACTTCGACGGAGGTGATTGCTATCGACCTGGCTCAGGGGACGATTGCCAGTCGCACCAGTTCTCGCGATGGCCAGGTGTTGGGTAATTTAATCTGCCATCAAGGGACCGTGTTATCTCAATCGGGCCGATCCCTGGACCGTTTTGACCAGGTTGAGGTACTTCGGAAACGAGCCGCCGAACGACTGGCCGTCGATCCGAATCATGTCGAATCGCTTCGTGTATTGGGCGAAATAGCTTACAACGGGCGGCAGTTGGACAAAGCAATTCGATTGCTCCTTCGAGCCCACCGGTTGGCACCTGACGATGTGCTCACCGGAGAGGTACTCAGTGGTTGCCTGATGACCGCACTGGACGAAGACTTTGCCGGCTATCGTGAATATCTCGGCCTGCTTTCCAAGTTGATTGCCGGCAGCAGTTCAAATCGTCTTCAACTCTTGAGGATTCAGGCCGATGGGCTCCTCTCGCTGGGAGAACTGCTCAAATCGTTCGAAGTCTGCTTGCAGATTTTTCAGGAAGCCAACGATCCCGAGGAAATGCTGAGCATCGGTGGCCGGCGCCAGGTGCAAGTGGCCCGTTGGGTACAGGCCCAGACTGATGTCATTTGGGCTGCTGCCAGCAAAGCCGAGCGGGCAACCCTGCGTCAGCGCATGGCAGCGGTCCTGCCGGCGCCAGGAGCGGCCACGACGAGGTCTGGGGCCACGGTGGGAGCAGGCACCTCCGGCCTGCCCGCTCCGGGAATGATTCACAAAGACGTGCTGCAGCGCTGCCTGCAATTTTTTGGCGGCTTGCCGCAGAACCGGCCCTGGTGGCTGCAACGTGCGCGCATGTTGTTGGCGGACGGTCACCTGCTCGCCGCGCAGCAGATTCTTCTGCGTTTGTCCCCGTTGCCGCACGAGTCTGGGCCGGTGCGCGATTCTGGTGCCAGCGAGAGCCCGCCAGGTGATAGCCCGTACGAGGCTGCCGAAAACTCCGCTCAGATTCCGCGCATTGAAAATGAAGCGACCGCTTTATTGGCTCAATTGCTACACCAGGCCGGCCGGCATCATCTGGCCAGGCCGTGGGACCAGCGTCTGGAAGGTCCACTGGCCGACGTCATTTGTCTTCGCAACGAACATGACACATGGACCGGCGCCCAATGTGTGTCTCGATGGCGGACTCCCCAACAACCGCCTGGTCCCATGCTGGACAAGCTGCCTGCTGCTCGTTGGCCCTATGGCAAAGTGGATGTGACCACGGCGCAGGTCAGCGCGCGCCGCAGCGTCTACGCGCCACAGTGGGGGATAAGACTCGAGCATACCGACTCCGTGCTAGGTTCCTGTACCCTATTGATGTCATCGCGGAAAAAAGAATTGACCGCTCGCAACAGCTTGGGCCAGGATTTTTTTAGCGCCAAACTACCACTCGATGGGCAACAGGCCATCCAATACCGTACCCCGGGGTACACCTATGGAGTCAGTCGTGGCAACCTGCTGGTCGTTTCCCTGGGAACCCAACTCATTGCTTTCAATACGCTGGCATCTTCGGACAACTCCAAGTCAGCCCATTTATGGCACAGCCCGCCCAGGCGAGATTTTGATTCCGCCTACGCGCATGCGGGCTACCGAGCGGAACGATCCACCAGTGAATCGGCCCGGCTCGGTTCTTACCGGGCTCCTCGCTGGAGCATCGGCAGCAAGTGGATGGGAGTCATCGGACCGGTCACCGCAGACGCTTGTGTCTACCAGGATCAGCGGGGCTTGATTTGCTGCAATCCGCTCACCGGCAAAGTGGTGTGGTCGCGCACCGACGTACCAACCGGCAGCGACTTATTCGGCGATCATCAATATCTGTTTGTCGCGCCCCGGACTGGCGGCATCGCCTACGTGTTCCGGATGACCGATGGAAAACGGCTGGATCAGGTGACGATCCCGCGTTGGAAGCAGCGACTCGCGACGCTGGGGCGCCAGATCCTACGCTGGCGCGAAACGACGACAACGCCCGGGACATCGCGGCAAGAAAACTCGCGACCGGAAGGTGGGCTGGAGCTATCCTGCGTCGACGCTTTGTCCGGGGACGAAGCCTGGCACTACGAATTTCAGAAGCAGGCACGGATTAACATTGCCAGGGGTCGCTATGTGGCCGTGGTCGAACCCTCCGGGCAGTGCACGATTCTCGACGCATACTCGGGGGATACGCTGGTCCGCGATTCGTTGCGGCCCGATCCGATGCTAAGCGAAATCCACTTACGGGTGGCCTCGGACCATTTCACCCTGCTCACCAATCATCTTACCCCGAAACAAAACACCAATCGTGTGCGCGGCTTGATTCCTCGAGATTGCCCATTGATCACCGGCCAGGTAGCCTCGTTTGATCGTGCCACGGGAGCACCGCGCTGGAATCAACCCGCGGAAATCAAACAACAGGCCCTGATGCTCACCCAACCAGGCGATTTACCGATCCTTCTGTTCGTCAATTTCACCCAACGACGTAATAATCGTGGCAGTCGGCCAGGCCTTTCAATGCTAGTTCTGGAGATGGCCAGCGGGCGAACACTGTATCGCGCGGACAACCTGCCCAACACGGGCGGCAGCCACTTGGTGGTGCGCATGACGAAAGTTCCGTCACCAGGGGTTCCCGCCGCCGACAAACGGACCCATGGAAAATTGTCAGATCCAGACTCGGGGCAGCCGCCCCGCGCACCAGGCGCCGCGGCCCTTGCGCGGCACCCTCTCCACGAAGTGGCCATCGAGATGACCGCGTGCGTGGTACGGCTGAACTTCACCGGCGCGCCGCGGCCTCCGCAACCCCCGGCCATGGCGGAAGTCGAGGTCTTATGCCCAGCCAGCTCCAAGGGCTTGCTGGGGATTTTCAAAAAACTGGGAGGGGGAAGTTAGAAGGAGGATCCATACGATGCTAATTTCTGTTCACGCCAGGGTGGGCTTGGTTCTGATGGTCCTCTGGGCCAGCGGGATGGCCAGACCGGCAACCGCGGAAATCAAACAGCCGATTGTTCGCCAAACCGTCTCCAGAGGCCTTCAATGGCTGGCTTACCAACAGCGTGAGCCGGGGCATTGGACTGCCGCCCAGCGCTATCCCACCGCGATGACCTCATTGGCCGGGCTGGCTCTGCTGTGCGAAGGGTCAACTGCCACGGAGGGAAAATATGCCGAGAACATACGCCGCGCGGTCGATTTTCTCACCCGTCGCAGCCGCCCGAACGGACTGATTGGCGACGACGACGATGATCGCTACACCTATGGCCATGGGTTTGCCATGCTATTCCTCTCACAAGTGCTGGGGGAGGAAGAAGACATCGACCGGCGCCGGGACCTGATCCGGGTGCTGACCCGGGCGGTGCAGTTCACCGGCAAAGCCCAAACCAAAGCGGGAGGCTGGGGCTATGTCAGCGCAAAGGATGGCAACGGATTTGACGAAGGTTCGACAACCATCACCCAGGTCCAGGGCCTGCGCGGGTGCCGCAATGCGGGCATTCCCGTACCAAAAGAAATTGTCGACAAAGCGGTCGCCTACATCCGAAAATGCACCATGAAGGATGGAGCGGTCCAGTACAGCTCCAAAGGAGGCGGCGGGCGTCCCGCCATCACAGCCGCGGCCATTGCCAGCCTCTACAACGCAGGCGAGTACGACGATGAGCATGTTCCCAAAATGCTTGAATACTGTAAAAAACATCTCCATGCCGGTCAGCAGGATAAGTTTGGACATTGGCACTACGCCCACTTTTATTATTCTCAAGTCCAATACCGTGAAGGAGGCAAGGTCTGGGAAGATTACCGTCGCGTGCTGCAAAAACGGCTGCTGAGCGAAGCGACGGAAATCGCCATCGGAGACGACCAGGCGGTTCTCTGGAAACAAGGATATATTGGTCCGGTCTACACAACCGCGCTGAATTTGATCATGCTACAGCTTGAGAATGCCTGCCTGCCCATTTACCAACGCTAAACTTAACCGCGAACCTCACTCATAGTTTTCAGTCTGAGCAACCCAACCAACCGAGTACCAAACCATGAGCGACAGGGAGCCGAGTGATATGGAACCAAGTCCCACCGACGTGCAATTGATCGAGCAATTGGCCTCGGCGGTCGATCGCATCAAAGAGCAACTCGGGCAGGTCATCGTGGGTCAGGAAGAGGTGATCGACCAGCTCCTGATCAGCTTGTTCAGCCGTGGCCACTGCATTCTTGAAGGCGTGCCGGGATTGGCGAAAACCTTGCTGATCAGCACATTGGCCCGTTCGCTTAACCTCTCGTTCAGCCGGATTCAGTTTACCCCCGACCTGATGCCAGCCGACATCACCGGCACCGATATCATCGAAGAAAATCGCTCGACGGGCCAACGTGAAATGCGATTCCTGGAAGGCCCACTCTTCTCGCACACCATCCTGGCCGACGAAATCAATCGCACGCCGCCCAAAACCCAAGCGGCGCTGCTGGAGGCCATGCAGGAACGCCAGGTGACCGTGGGGCGCGTGCGGCACCCGCTCACCGATCCGTTTTTTGTGCTGGCCACTCAGAATCCGATCGAGCAAGAAGGAACGTACCAGTTGCCCGAGGCGCAACAGGATCGATTCATGCTCAAGGTCCTGGTTGCCTACCCCAACTTCGAGGACGAATTTGAAATCGCTCGGCGGACCACCAGCACCCCGACGGACGACGTCACTCCGGTCGTGGCGCCCGAGGAAATCCTGGCCTTGCAGCGCATTGTACGCGAGGTGCCCGTCAGCGACCACGTCATCCGCTACACCTTGTCGCTCGTTCGACAAACTCGAGTGGGGGAACCAGGGGTGCCCGAGTCGATTGCCAACCAATTGGCCTGGGGGGCCGGTCCCCGGGCGGTGCAATATCTCATCATCGGCGCCAAAGCGCGCGCCTTAATGCAGCGCCGCACCCACGTAACCATCGAAGATATCCAAGCCCTGGCGCTGCCGGTACTGCGACATCGCATCGTGGTGAATTTCGCCGCCGAAAGCGAAGGAATCTCCTCGGACACCATCATTGGCCAATTGCTGACCAACACTCCCACGCAAGAGGACGAATTGGCCCATGACGCCCGATTCAAAGCAATTTTTGCATCCTGAGGCCATCCGGCGAATTGGCCGGCTGGAAATTCGCGCTCGGCATATCGTCGAAGGGCTGCTCAGCGGCATGCATCGTAGTCCCTATTTTGGCCAATCGGTGGAGTTTCTGCAACACCGCCAATATGCGCCCGGCGACGATTTGCGGCATGTCGACTGGAAAGTCTGGGCCAAGCAGGATCGGCTTTACGTCAAACAGTTCGAGGAAGATACGAACATGCGCTGCACCTTGCTGATGGACGCCTCCACCAGCATGCGTTACGGATCCGGGCCACTCAACAAATACGAATATGCGGCCACCGCCGCGGTCAGCCTGGCCTACCTGCTGCTCCGCCAACACGATGCGGTCGCCTGCGTCGCGTACGACCAGGTGGTGCGGGCCCGAACCCCGCTGCGCAGTACGGAAAAGCATCTCGGTTCCATTGCTCAAACACTCAGCGACCAGCGTCCGCACCAGGTCCGAGGCGAAGGAAAAACCGACACCGCCACCATCCTGCGGGACATCGCCAACAACAGTCCTCGGCGCGGTATGATGGTACTTTTTTCAGACCTGCTGGGAGATGTCCCGGCGACGATGCACAGCCTGCGCCTGCTGAGACAGCGCGGGCACGACGTGATGGTCCTGCAGGTGCTGGACGACGATGAACTCGACTTTCCCTTCGACGGGCCCACTCGATTCGAAGGCCTTGAATTGCCCCGCCATCTCCGCTGCAATCCGCGCGCGTTGCGGGAGGGCTACCTGCAGGCGCTGGAGACCTTCCTGACGACGATCCGCCGGGGCTGTGCCCACGACGGCATCGACTACACGCTCATTCGCACCAGCGAACCACTTGACGCGGCCCTGGCGGCCCTGGTGACTCGCCGGATGGCGAAGGGAGTCGGCAGCCGGCAGTCGGCCACTGCCAATCACTTTGAGCCGTAGGCGCTAGCCTCGTCCTGCTTGAAGACAACGAACCCAGAAGAACTGAAAAAGGACTTTGCTTCTCCTGACAAAGAACCCTACCTGCTTACATATTGGATAGAATGTCCTTACAAAGAAGTTTCTGTATTGCCGGTGGCCTCATTCGCCCCGTCCGCTGGCGATGATGGTAGTTTTTGGGTAGCCGTTCACGGCCGGAGGCCGTGTTAGGCTTTTCTTACTCTTAATCTTACTCTTAATCTTAATCCAATACAGCTTCAACCAATCGCATATTCTACACATCGCGACTAGGAGAATTGGATCGGATTCCCCCCTACCAACATCGAGACGATCTCGATGAGCATTTCGGGCACACGGCGAAGCCGGGTCGCCTTCCATTGCAACAGCCTGATCGATCAGAGATTTTGGTAACATCTCACTCGAATCCACAAATGTGACTCAATTCAGGCAGCCTGTTGGCTTTATGATTCTGCCATCCATCATTCTGCCAAGATTTATTGTTTGGAGCTGGATGATGCTTTACACAAG
>Ga0114931_10006766_pt1 | contig 14079 bp, 14 predicted proteins | sample 2SBtaG_FD_89579 | JGI IMG/M metagenome (GOLD analysis project Ga0114931, IMG submission 89579) | Deep subsurface microbial communities from Kolumbo volcano to uncover new lineages of life (NeLLi) - 2SBTROV14_V59a metaG | ecosystem: Environmental > Aquatic > Marine > Volcanic | place: Kolumbo...
CGACCCGCAGGATGCCCGAGACGATCCAGCCGTCCTTCTCGGACTCCGCGAGGATGCCCTTCACGCCGGCGGCCAGGTTGAACCAACCCTGGCGCTCGTCGAGGACCGCGAGCCCCGGGTCGACCCGGGCCCGGCCGTCCTTGGTCGCGATCAGCGCGATGCGATCGGTCAAGGCGATGCGCAGTTGGACCGCGCCCACGTTCGCGTGTCCACCGCCGAGCACCGACCGGTTCGGGAACTCGTGATAGACATGATAGGCGTAGACCCCGGTGGTCACGAAGGGGTCCTCGAACAGGTAGGGCGAGACGATGGGCTTGCGGAAACCCTCCGGGCGTCCGGACCGGTCGCACGTGAGGTCGGGCAAGAGCGTTTCGCAGTCGTCGGCGGACGCGTACGCGGGCACGGCGCCGAGCGACAGCGACAGGAACAGGATTGCGGCGACGGGCCGGATTCTCATGGAACACCTCCGCAGCAGTGGAAGAGCAAGGCCCGTGCCGACGGCTCGGGAGCGCCTGTGCATCGCGAGGGGAACTCCTGCGGCCATCGGCCCCGGCGTCCTGGCGCATGCCCCGGGCCGCCTCAGTACTCGACGCGGCCCTCGAGCTGGCCGTTGGCGCCACGTACGACGCGCATCCGGGTCATGCAGGCCATGCAATAGATGCGGTCGCCCTCGCGGATCTCGCGGGTGGAACGCACGACGATCTTGCAGACCGGACAGAAGACCTCGTTGGGCGCGAGTTCGTCGCCATCTCCCAACCACTTCCGGTAGTACTTGCGGTACTTGCGCGGAACCTCGTCGAACCCACGGTCGTCGAGCTCGAAACGCGCGCGCGGGGGCTCGGACGATTCCAACATCACGCGAACCCCAGCCGGGCGACGGCGTCGAGGTAGGAGCGCTTCACCGTCGGTCGCTCGCGCGCCGGGATGCGGAGCTCCGAGAGCGTGTGCTCGAAGCTGCCGAGGACCAGGTAGTCGAGCTCCATGCGCAGGCGCGCCAGCTCGTTGCGCAGGCGCTCGTCCCGCGCGAGCGCGCGGCCCAATTCGTTCTCGCCGAAGCCGATGTGGCGGCGCTCGTCCTTCACGATGTCTTCCAGGATCGCGCGCGTCCTGGGGTCGGCGTTCTCCATGTGGTTGCAGAAGGCCGCGAACTCCATCGCCTCGAGGATCACGTTCTGGGCGAAGAGCGCGTGTTCCCAGCGCCCGGCCTCGACGAGTTCGAGCAGCCGGTCGCGGAACTCCAGCAGGAACGGGTTCACGCGCGTCCGGATCGCGTGGTCGATGTCGGGCGCGCCCAGTTCGTTCATCCGCTGGGTGAGGATCTCGAGGTGGCGTCCCTCGTCCGCGGTCTGCGTGGCCAGGAAGATCTTGGCCTCGCGGTTCGGTGCGGTCCGCACGAGCGCGCCCGCCCCCTCGAGTGCCATCGTCTCCCCCACGATGTAGCTGCTGAGGACCGTCACGAGCGCGTCCCGGTCCTCCTTCGCGACGTCGTCGGGCGGGAGCGTTTCGCCGTACGCGGACGGGACGTACTCGCGCACCGAGTCCAGCCAGAACGTGAAGGATCGCACTTCGCGGCGGAAGTCCTCGGGGCGGGCGGCGTGCACGTCGCTCGCGATGCCGGCCGGGCCCGTCATGCCGAGGGCCGTCCGGGGGGCCGGCGCCCGAGGCCTGTGCGCTCGAGCCGATGGGGAATGTCGGTACCGGCGAGGGAGTCGGTCACGGTGTCTCCTTGTGTGCGCTGCGGTCGCCGTTTCCTGCCGTGGAGTGCAAGCCGGGTGCCACCCACGGGCGGCCGTCGGCCCCGTGCACGGCCGGCCCCGGGGCCAACCGCGACAGCGCGGGTTCGCCGGCCGGGGCAGGGCGCCACACGGAGTCGCGTGGTGCGGCGTCCGAGGCCCGTTCGGAGCCGCCCGACCGGCACGGCATGTGCATCCCGAGAGCGTGACCGCGAACGCGGCCGCAACGGAGGATCCGCATGGACGGAACGAGACTGGTGGACCCCGCCGCCTACGCGCGCGACGGGTACCCGCATGCCGAATGGGCGGCCCTGCGCCGCAATGCGCCGCTGACCCGCTTCGTGCCGGACGGTTGGCCCCCGTTCTGGGCCGTCACGCGCCACGCAGACATCGTCGAGATCTCGAAGCGGCCGGACCTCTACCTGAACGGCCCGGGCATGACCTACGTGCGGGAGGCCGCGGGCCCGGACGGCGACGGGAATCCGCCGCAGATGAAGACGATCATCAACATGGACCCGCCCGAGCACCGCGCGTTCCGCAAGATCGCGAGCCCGTACTTCACCCCGCGCGCGCTCGCGCGGCTCGATCGGCTGGTGGCCTGGACCGCGCGGGAACTCGTCGACGGTCTCGGGCGCGAGGGAGAGTGCGACTTCGTCACCGCCATCGCGGCCCAGCATCCGTTGAAGGTGCTGGCAACGATCCTGGGGATCCCGGAAGAACAGGAGGGCGTGATCCTGCGCCTGACCAACGAACTCTTCGGATCCGACGATCCGGAACTCGGCCGCGGCGGCGACCGCACGGAGGCGATCCAGAGCCTCTTCATGGACTTCCACGCGTACTTCAGCCAGGTGATCGAGGAGCGCCGCGCCCGGCCCACCGACGACCTCGCCAGCGTGATCGCCAACGCCCGGATCGATGGCGAGCCGATGGGCATGATCGAGACCATGGGCTATTGCCTGATCACCTTCACCGCCGGACACGAGACCACGCGCGGCGGCATCGGGGGCGGCCTGCTGGCCCTGATCGAGCACCCGGAGGAGCGCCGTCGCTGGGCCGACGATCTCGCGCTCACGCCGACCGCGGTCGACGAGATCGTGCGCTACGTGACGCCCGTGAACCACATGGTGCGGACCGCGAGCCGGGACTGCACGCTGTCGGGGAAGAAGATCCGCGAGGGCGACCGGCTCGTGCTCTTCTACGCCTCGGCGAACCGGGACGAAGCCGTCTTCGCGGACGCCGACCGGCTGCGCGTCGACCGTCACCCCAACCCGCATCTGGGCTTCGGCATCGGCGAGCACTTCTGTCTGGGTGCGCACCTGGCGCGGAAGACGACGGGCTCGATCTTCCGCGAGTTCCTCTCGCGCCTGGAGCACGTGGCACTCGCCGGCGAGCCCCAGCGGACCGCCTCGGTCCTGGTGCCCGGCCTGAAGCACCTGCCCATCTCCTATCGGCTCGGTCCCCCGCGCCTCGCGATCGACGAGATCGCGGCCGTGGCGCAGCGGAGCGCGGCGTGAACGAGAGCGCTGCCGTGGCCGGGTCCGGCCGGGAGTTCGACCACGAGGAGGTCCGCCGCGTGTTCGGCGCCGCCGCGCGTGCGGTCCGTGTGGCGCGCGAAACGGCGAGCCCCACGGTCGATGCGGCACGCGCCGCCGTGGCCGCGATCGAAGGCCTCGAGCAGGTGCTGCTCGCGCACTTTGCCTACGAGGAAGCGGAGTCGGGCTTCTTTGCCGAGGCGCTCGGGATGGCGCCAGCCCGCGCGCACGAACTCGAGGCGTTGCGCCGCAGCCATCCGGATCTCGTGGCCCGGATTGCGGCCATCGCCGATCGCGCGCGCTGGGCCGGCCTCTCCGGGGATTCCTGGAAGCGGGTCGCGGCCTCGTTCGGCGAGTTCGCCCGCCGCCTCGAACGCCACGAACACAGCGAAGAGTTGTTGATGGCCGACATGCTGGCCTCGCGTTTCGGGTCCGGCACGGACCGGACCCCGTGACCCCGCGCGCACCCTTGCGCCCATGGACCCGGAGAACCCGATGACGATCGACTACGACCCCTTTTCAGCCGAGGTGCGCAAGGACCCGCTGCCGATCTACAAGCGCCTGCGGGACGAGGCGCCCGCCTATCATCTCCAGAAGTACGACGCCTGGGCGATCTCGCGCTTCCAGGACATCTGGGACCTCTCGTCCAGCAGCGGCCTGTCCGCGGCACGGGGCACGACGCCGGCGCAGCTGCTGACGCGCGACCAGCCGGTCGCGCCGATGATCAACCTGATGGACCCCCCCGAACACACGCGGCTGCGTTCGGTCATCCGCAAGTGCTTCCTGCCGCGCAACGTCCGCGCCATCGAGCCGATGGCGCGTGCCCTGGCGGAGGATCTGCTAGACGCCGTGGCGGACCGGGACGCGTTCGACGCGATCGGCGACTTTGCCGCGCGCCTGTCGGTCACGGTCGCGTGCATGGCGATCGGGCTCCCGGTCGAGGATGGGCCGCAGCTCACCAGGCTCGTCCAGCGCTTCTTCTCCCACGACCCGGATGCCGAGGGGATGACCTCGTCCGGTCTCGACGCGCTCGCGGAATTGACCGCCTACTGCGAGGACAGCGTTCGGGTCCACCGCCGGCACCCGGGCGAGACCGCGGCCGCGATCGACGCGGTCACGGAGTTCGCGGTCGACGGCAGGCGGTTCTCGGATGCGGACGCGGCCTCGCACGTGGCCATGCTGGTGATCGGCGGCTCCGAGACGTTCCCGAAGGTGTTCGCGAACGGGCTGCTCCGCCTGTGGGAGCATCCGGAGCAGCGGGCGCGCCTCGTCTCGGACCCATCCGGGATCGACGACGCGTTCGACGAGATCCTCCGCTACGACATGCCGACGCAGTTCCTGGGCCGCACCGTGGTCGACGATTTCGAGCTCCACGGACGGACGCTGCGGGCCGGCCAGCCCGTGATCTTCCTCTATGCCTCGGCGAACCGGGACGAGCGCGAGTTCGTGGACCCCGACGTCTTCGACATCGGCCGGAAGCCCGCGCGCATCCTCAGCTTCGGCGCCGGGAACCATGCGTGTCTCGGCACGCACGTGGCCCGCATGGAGGGCAGGGTGTGCTTCGAGGCGATCCTCGAGCGCTTTCCCGGCTACGAGCCCGACCTCGACCGGGCGGTGCGGCTCCGCACCGAGTTCGTCCAGGGCTTCGCGTCCCTCCCGCTTCGCGTGCGCTGAGCGAGCGTCCGGCGACGACGCGCGCCGAGCCACCGGCACGGCGCGCGTCCCGGGACCGTCAGCCGATCACGTGCCAGATGCGCAGCTGCAACTGGATGGCCACCGCGATCACCGAAGCGAATGCCAGGCCGAACAGCGGGAGCCAGAAGTAGGCGGGATGTTTCATGGCAGTTGCCCTTCCTCGAGGCGCCTGGGCGCCCTCGACGTCAGTGCAACCGCCATACCAACCCGGGACGCACGCGCGTCGGCCGACGCGAAAGGGCCGGGGCGCATGGCCCCGGCCCTTCGTCATCGCGTGCCAACGCGCCTCACTCGGTCGGGCGGACCGTCCACACGTTGCACGGGGCGTGCCGGACCGTGCGCTCCGCCACGCTACCGAGCACCAGGTGCTTGAGGCCGGTCCGTCCGCGGGAGCCGACCACCACGAGCTGGGCCGCCTGCTTCCGGGCCACCTCGGCGAGCGCGACCTGGGGCGCCAAGGTCGAGACCTCGGTGGTGATGCCGGCGCCCACCGTGCATGCGGCGGCGACGCCGTCGAGCTTCTCGCGGGCGCCGCCGATCACGGCCTCGGACAGGTCCATCGCGGCCGCGATCTCGTAGGGGCCGACCATGGGCGGCGTGGTGCGAGCGGCGTGGACGAGGTGGAGCGGTGCGTCGAGCTGGTTTGCGAGTTCGCACGCGGTCTCGACCGCGGCCTGGCTGGGTTCGGAGAAGTCGGTGCCCACGACGATCGGGGCCCCGGGCGTGAGCGCTTCCTGCCGGACCGCCAGCACCGAACACGGCGCGGTCCGCACCGTCCCTTCGGCCACCGAACCGAGCAGCAGATGCTGGATGCCCGTGTGTCCCTCGGTCCCGACCACCACCAGGTCGGCAGACACCTCGAGCGCGTGCTCGCGGATCGCATAGGGCGCGGGGACCTCGCCCAGCAGGGTGTCGCCTTCGACTCCGCCCTCTCGGGCTCGTGCCAGCACCGCGTCGAGCTTGCGGCGAGCGGTCTCGCGCGCCTCGGCGAGGAAGCGGTCCGGTACCGCGACCGCGTACTGTTCGAAGATCGGCAGCGGGACCTCGAGGGCATGGAATACGTGGAGGCGGGCGCCGAAGTCCGATGCCAGCCGGATCCCGGCACGCTCGGCGACCTCGGCGCTCGGCGAGAAGTCCGTGGCCACGAGCAGGTTCTCGATCTTCATCGCGGTTCTCCGTTCTTGAGGGCACGTCTCTCGGCGCGACGATAGAGGGTCTTGCGATCGATCCCCAGGATCCCGGCGGCCCGGACCTTGTTGCCCTCGGTCAGCGCCAGGACCTCCTGGGTGTAGAGGTCGCTGAGCTCCTGGAGCGACATGTGCTGTTGCGCCGCACGCCGCAGGAACGCCTGCGGCGAGGAATCGTCCTTCGCGGACAGATCGTCCGGAAGCGGAATGTCGGCCGGGCCGAGCGTGTCGGCGTCGGAGAGTGCGAGGCTCCGCTCGATCACGTTCTCGAGCTCGCGCGCGTTCCCACGCCAGGTGTGCGCCATCAGGCGCCGCACCGCATCGTTCGAGAGGAATCGCGATCGGCCGTCCGAGTGCTTGCGCAGGAAGAGCTCGGCGAGCGCGGGAACGTCCTCGGGCCGCTCCCGCAGCGGCGGGATGTGGATGGGGATCACGTTCAGGCGGTAGAAGAGGTCTTCGCGGAAGCGGCCCTCTGCGATGGCGGCGTCGAGATCCTGGTTGGTCGCCGCGATGATGCGGACGTCGACGCGGACGCTCTGCGTGCCGCCGACCGGGCGGATCTCCCGGTCCTGGAGCGCGCGCAACAGCTTGCCCTGCAGCGCGGGGCCCATGTCGCCGATCTCGTCGAGGAACAGCGTCCCGCCGTGCGCGCGTTCGAACAGGCCCTGCTTGTTGGCGTGGGCCCCCGTGAAGGATCCCTTCACGTGGCCGAAGAGTTCGCTCTCGAGGAGACCCTCCGGCAGCGCGGTGCAGTTGATCGGCACGAAGGGCTTCTCCGCGCGCTCGCCGTGGAAGTGCAGCGTGCGCGCGACGACGTCCTTGCCGGTGCCGCTCTCGCCGGTGATGAGCACCGAGCTGCGGCTGTGCGCGATGCGCCGGATCAGCGAGAAGATCTCGCGCATCGCCGGGCTCTCGCCGATCAGGTCTCCGAGGGCGGCCGTCTTGTCGACCGCGGTCCGCAGACGCGCGTTCTCGCGGTGCAGCGCGCGCCGCTCCATCGCGCGTTCCACCGCGAACGCGACCGCCTCCGGCTCGAAGGGCTTCGTCACGTAGTCGTATGCGCCCGCGCGCATCGCCTCGACGGCCGAGTCGATCGAGCCGAACGCGGTCATCAGCAGCACCGGGGTCTCGGGCCGCAACTGGCGCAGCCGGCCCGTCATCTCGATGCCGCTCATGCCCGGCATCCGGATGTCGGAAAGCACGGCGTCGAAGTCCTCGACCGTGGCGGTCTCGAGCGCGGCGTCGGCGGTTTCGGCCTGGGAGATGTCGAAGCCGCGCTCGGCGAACAGGGAGGCCAGCATCTCGCGCATGGCGCGGTCGTCGTCGACGATGAGGATCCGGGATCGGTGGGTCACGTCCCCATCCTAAGCAGGAGTCGTGCCAGCGGCCTCGTGCACGGAGCGCCCTCGAGACGCGCTGGAGCGCGGTCTGACACGGTCACGATGCCACAGGATGGGGCATTATGACACACAGGACGCGCTGGCCAGAGGCAGTTCGCGGCAGCCGAAGGCGCTCAGAGGGGCAGGCGGATCCGGAACGTCGTTCCCGAGGCGTCCGACCGCTCGACGTCGAGTTCTCCCCCGTGTTCGGTCACGATGCCGTGGGCCACCGACAGGCCGAGGCCGTTGCCCTCGCCCGCGGCCTTGGTCGTGTAGAAGGGCTCGAAGATCCGCCCGATCGCGTCCGCCGGAATGCCGGAGCCGGTGTCGCCGATCCGCAGCACCAGCCGCTGGTCCTCGGGCGCGAGCGAGACCGTGAGCATGCCGCCGTCCGGCATCGCGTCGGCCGCGTTCAGGAGGAGGTTCAGCAGGACCTGTTGCAGGCGTTCGGGCTCGCCCGGGACCGATGGGCAGTGTCCGAGGTCGATCGCGGTTTCGATCCCGCGGCGCGCGAGCTTGTCGCGCACGAACGCGAGCGTGCTCTCCGCGAGGGCGCCGAGATCGACCGGCATGCGCCGGTGTCGTCCCGGACGCGCCATGTTGAGCAGGCTCTGCATGATGCGCTGGATGCGGCCGACCTGCTCGCGGATCGTATGCAGCCGCCAACGCGAACTCTCGTCGTGCATCGCGGCTTCGAGAAGCTGCGCGTGCCCCTGGATCACGCCCATCGGCGTGCCGATCTCGTGGGCGAGACCGGCGACCAGAACGCCGACATCGGCCAGCCGCTCCGCGGCCCGGGCGCGCTCGGAGGTCTCCCGCAGCGCGTCCCCGGTCTCCTCGAGATCCCGGGCCAGACGGCGGCGCGAGTCGCTCAGCTCCGTGTTGACGCGTTCGAGTTCGCCCTGGTGCTTCGAGATGTAGGCCCGCATCGCGAGCTGTGCGTCGAAGAACAGCAGCCGTTGCAACGCGATGGCGACGCGCACCGCCTTGCCGGGTTCGTCCTTCCAGTGCTCGTGGGCCAGCGGCACCAACAGCGATTGATACAGCGCATAGGCTCCGAGGTACCACACCGGCTCGATACCGATCCGCTCGTGGGTCTCTCCGATCTTCTCGCGGGAGGCCCGGTAGGCCGCATCGATCTCGGGCCCCGCCAGCGACAGCAGGTATTCCCGCTGCGTCGCGAGGAGGCGCTTCACGACGTCCGGATCGTCCAGGAACCTGCGCGTCTCCGGGAACGCGAGCAGATGGGCGTAGAACGCATCGACGATCTCGCCCGCATGCGCTTCGAGGACCGGACGGAACTCGGCCAACAGCTCCCGGTGCGATTCGTCCCAACCAAAATAGGCGGCTTCGCTCTCCGGCATGCGCGGGAGTCTGGGCGCTGCGGGCCCGGTGTCAACGCGGGCCGCGCGCCCGGTCCCTCGGCACCGGCCGGCTCAGATCTGCTTCCGGAGGTGCTCGTACCCCTCGCGGATCTCGTGGAGCAGCAGTGATACCGCGTCGCCCACTTCGTGGGCGTCCTCGGCTGCGGTGTCGGCCAGGACCCCGAGCTTGCCCTCGAGGCGGTGCCAACGCCGCTCGAGCTCCTCGAACCGGTCCCGGGCCTCCGCACCGGCGAGGTGGAGCTGGACGCGGAGTTCGTCCCGCGCGGCTCTCAGCGTGTCGAGTTCGGGCCGGAAGCGATCGTTCGCCATCGGAGTTCCTTCGCGTTCGGGGGACGGTGCCCTCGCCAGAAGACCGGATCCGGCGACACGCATCGTCCACGATTGCCCCGACAGGAATGCAACCGCCGTGCCGCGACGCGATCCTTCCCGGCCGTCGTCGTCGCCCGAGAGGACTGGCGCCGGTGGCACGGCACGTGCGCCCGGGTCGGGATGCCCCACACGGGCGCGCGCAGCGTCGGCGCCGCCGCGGCGGCCCGTTCGTTACCTTCCCGCGATGCACTTCGAGCACGTCCTCGTCCTGGTCGATTTCTCCGAGGGGTCGGACGGCGCGCTTCGCCGCGCGATCCAGATCTGTGACGCGAAGCACGCGCGCCTCACGGTTCTGCACGCGATCGGTCCCCCCGGAACCGTGCCCGAGGACGTGCGGGAACGGATCGCGGCCGCGGCGGACGACGAGCTCGACGCCCGTTGCGCGCGGGCCAGCGACGCCGGCGTGGACGCCACCGCGTGGCTCCACCCGGGTTCTCCGGTCGAGGCGCTCGAAGAGGGGGACGTCACGCTGGCGCCGGACCTGGTCGTGGTCGGAGCACGGGGTCACTCGGCCCTGCACCGGATCTGGCTCGGAAGCGTGGCCGAAGCGGTCGTGCGCCAGGCGCGCGGCCCGGTGCTGGTGGTGCGCGGCGGCGGCGCGGACGCGCCCTACAACCGGGTGCTGTGGGCGAGTGACGGTTCGCCCGACTCCGCGGAAGCCCTGCGCGTCGCCGATGCGATCGCGGACGCGGCCGCCCAGCGGGACGTGGTCCATGTGGCGGACGAACTCGTCGAGCCCGAGGTCCTGCGCGGACGGCTGGCGATCGATCCACTGCGCAAGGAAGCGCGGGAGCGCCTCGAGGCGGTGGCGGCCGCCGAGCACGCGACCCCGCACTTCGCCGAAGGGCCGGCCGCGGTGGAGATCTGCCGGCTCGCGGAGCGGTTGGAGAGCGACCTGATCGCGATCGGCGCGGTCGGGACGCGGGCCGACGCCTGGCTGCAGCCCGGCAGCGTGACGACGCGCGTGCTGCGGCGCAGCGCGTGCAGCGTCCTCGTCGGGCGCGATCGGACCGCGCACCCCGAACTCCTCGCCGCGGCCCGGGACGCACATGGGGTACTCGGCGACGTCGCGGAACTCGGCAAGGAGGAGGCGCACGAACTGCGCGAGTCCATCCGCGAGGTCACCCGGATGGCGCGCGACGCGCGCGCGCTCGAAGACGAGATGCTGCAGCTGCTGGCGCAGGAACTGCGCGAGCGCGTCGAGCTGCTCGAGGCCGACCATCCCCTGGTCGCCGAGGCGCTCTCGGGCGTGGTCCGGCAGCTGGCGCGGCTCGGGATCTAGGGGGCCTCCGGCTCCTCGCGCTGGAGACTCTCCAGGTAGGCAAGCAGGTTGCTGATCCGGCCGCGCACGAGTGCCTCCGCGAAGTCGCCGGGCGCGTAGTCCTCGGCCAGCCTCGCTCCCCAGATCGGCATCTCCCGGTCCCCGTGCGCGGCGGAGGAGAGACGCCCGTCGATCCACGCCGCGATCTCGGCGCGTGGGAAGGTGCCGCCCCGGCGCAGCGCGATGCGCGTCAGATCGGCAGGCGCGGTGCGGAGCGCCCCCGCAGCGGGGCCGTGGCCGCGCGCATCCTGTCCATGGCAGGAGGCGCATAGCATCTGGAAGTCCCGGCGCCCGGCCTCGACGAGCCAGCGCGTTCCGGCTCCGTCCGCGATCACCGAACACCCGAGACCCGCGTCCAGTGGCCGCGACGCATCGCAGTCGAGCGCGATCGGCACGTCGATCTGGAGTCGCGAGTAATCCGACCGCCAGATCGGTCGCATGCCCGACGCCGTCTCGTGGTGCAGGTACAGGCGGTAGGCCTTGCCGTACTCCTGCCCGGTGACGACGACCTCGATCGCGGCGAAGTGGAAGCCGCCGTCGGCGTCGAGCGCCGTGGCGACCGTGCGCGACAGCCGCGGGTTGTCCGGGTAGCGAAGACTCAGGATCACCTGACCCTCGTGGACCGGACCGGCGGCCGAGTGGAGTCTTCCCTGGATCTCGGGAGTGACGGCGACCGGACGTCCGGCGAGGGCACAGCCACCCGCGCCCAGCGCGCCTACGCCGACGAGAAGAGCGGCAGCGGATCCGAGGCGTCGCAGGAGCAGCGGGCGATGGGCGCGAGGTATGAACCGTGGGCACTGCATCGCGCGTGCCAGCCGCTGGAACGCTTTGGGGCGTCGCGCGCCTCGCGAACGGGACAAAGCGCCCCAGAGTGGACCTCATCGGGTCACATGAACCCACGTTGCGTCGTCGCGCGCGCGCGGCGGGACCCTGCCGTGGCACCGGAGTTGCACCCAGGACACGGCGGGAGGAACCATGAATCGCAGTCCGAAGCGTCGCGCTTGTGCGTTGTTCACGGCTGTCGTGCTCGTCGCGGTGCCGGCCCTCGGCGAAGAGCCCCGTTCGACGATGCAGCAGATCTTTTCCGCGATCGCCGAACTGCTGCCGGCGAGCGTCCGGGACGACGGGTTCTCGGACCCGGCGCGGGCGCCCGCACAACGCGCCGCCCTGATGCGGCTCTCGGACAGCGCCGCCGCGCTTCGCACCCACGCGGAACGACGCAACATCGATTTCCAGGCTCGCAGCGACGAACTCGCTGATGACGCGGAACGCGCGCTGTTGGCGTTCGATCTCGGGCGCGGCGCCGAGGTCTCGATGGCGCTCCACCGGGTCACCCAGGACTGTGTCGGCTGCCACTCGCGCCTGCCGGACCTGCAGGATGCCCAGGTGGCCGAGCGATGGCTGGATCGGGCGGGCCTCGCCGGTCTCCGTGCCGAGGAGCGGGCCCGCCTCTACGTCGCGACCCGCCGCTTCGACGATGCGTTGCAGACGTGGGAAGGCCTGTTCCGGGACGCGGACATCACGCCATTCGAACTCGCGACCTCCGACGAGGTGGTCGCCTATCTCACTGTGTCGGTCCGGGTGAAGCGGAACCTCTCGCGCGCGCGGAGGACGCTCGAGGCGCTGGCCCTGCGATCCGACGCCCCTCGCTTCGTGTCTGCGCGGATGTCGCGCTGGGCCCGCGACCTCGAGGCTCTCGAAGCCGAGCGCGCCACTGCAACCGACCCGCTCGATCTCGCACGCGAACTCGCTGCGCGTGCGCGCGCGCGCGACGGCATCCCCTTCATGCGCGACGGTCTCGTCTACGATCTCGTCGCCGGATCGCTGTGGATGGCCTGGCTCGATCACCCGCCGCCCGCGGCCACCGCTCGCCAGCGAGCGGAGGCGTGGTACCGGCTCGCGATCTCGGACGAACGGGTCGCGGCAGCCACGGCGTTGCCGCGCTCCGAGGTCTACCTCGAAGCGGCCCTGCGCGCCGATCGCCACGGCGAGTTCGCCGAGCGCGCGTACGAGGCGCTCGAGGAGTTCGTCCTCTGGGACCACGGCGCGCCCTTCGTCGAGGCCCTTCCGGCTCCGGCGCGCGAGCGGATGGTCGAACTCGAGGCCCTGGTGTTCCAGGACGCCGAGGATGCCACGCAATGAACCGCAAGGAGGGTTTCGCATGACCGCCAGACGCCCCGGAGACCCCGGCGTGCGCTTGCGACTCAAGGGAGAGGCGCGCCGCATGCGCAACCAGCATCGGCAGCTCGGCGTCCTGCGCGAGCGCATCAACGCGGAGCTGGCGCGGTCTTCGATCGCGGGCGCGCGGCGCGAGTTCGAGCTGCTGGCCGAGAGCCTCCACGCGCACTTCCGCGTCGAGGAACGCTTCGTCTTTTCGGCGATCCGCGGGCTCGGGCCGAGCGCGGCCCAGCTCATCGACGAACTGATGGACGAGCACCGCGCGCTCACGGGCCAGCTCTCTGCACTGCACGACGAGCTGGCCGGTGGCAACGGGTTCGCGTTCGCGGTCCGGCTCGAAGCGCTGATGAAGGCGCTCGCGAGCCACGAGGAACGCGAAGAGGGTGTGGTCGGCCAGGCCGGAGGGCACGGGGACGGCGAGCCAGACGGCGATGGCCGCTCCGGCACGCGTTCGGAGCCGTCGCAGGGCACCCTCCGCCAACCCGCGGGCGCGGCACGGAGTTCCTGGCTCTCGCGTTAGGTGGGTCCCGCGGGCGCTGTCCGGTCGGGGCGCGGCGCGGGCGGACCTCCGGAGGCCCGAGTGCCCCGCCCGGGCCGCGGCAGACCGGGCGAACCGCGTTCATCCCCCGGGTGGGAAAACGGGGCGCCCAACCCTCCCGCTCGGATGTGCGATGATCAGGCATTCCCGGAGGTGTCATGTTCCCGCCCGGCCGCCGTCGGGCTCCGTTCGTCGCACCGCTGCTCGTGCTGCTCGTCGCCGCCTCTGCGCTTGCGGTGCCGCCGTTCTCGCCGAACGAGTTCGACCTGGCGGAGACGCTGCTGGACGCCGGCGGCCAGCCCCTCGTCGGTCCCGTCGATCTCGAGTACCGGGTCTGGGACGCGCCCACCGCTGGCAACCTGCTCTACAAGCAATCCGTCCTCGGTGTACCGCTCGACGCGGACGGGCGCCTGAAGGTTCGCGTCGGGCCATTTGGTGCGCCCCCGTCCGACCCGGACGCGCCGCTGACCCCGGTGCTGGTCTTCCCGGTCGGGGCGGATACCGGGCTCCCGCAGATCACGGGCGATCGCTACTACGAGCTCACGGTCGTCGGGGAGGCGGGGCCCCGTCCCCGCGTCCGCTTCGTGTCGACGCCGTTCGCGCTGCGCGCGCTCGAAGCCGACTTCACGCGATTCGCCGCGCGATCGGGCGACATCACCACGCCCGGCGGCGTGAACGCCGCGATCCTGGACTCGATCTGGCGCGATTGGAATCCGGACGGGGGTCCACCCAACGACGACCCGCTCGAGGGCATCCAGGACA
>Ga0114931_10006767_pt1 | contig 14077 bp, 17 predicted proteins | sample 2SBtaG_FD_89579 | JGI IMG/M metagenome (GOLD analysis project Ga0114931, IMG submission 89579) | Deep subsurface microbial communities from Kolumbo volcano to uncover new lineages of life (NeLLi) - 2SBTROV14_V59a metaG | ecosystem: Environmental > Aquatic > Marine > Volcanic | place: Kolumbo...
GGTTGGCAACACCCCGGCAAAGCCATATTTTGACCCCCGCCGCCACACACCATGAATCAAGGCGGCATCGACGCGACACCGAGAGGATGGGTGCCCGAGTGGTTGAAGGGACCGGTCTTGAAAGTCTGTTCGCTCCATGTTGATCAGTCGCGTTAGCCACTATTCTGCTTTAGTTGGAGCGGCCTACAAGCCTCTATATGTTAAGTAACACTGGCCCGTCATGGCTGGTGTTGCCTTCTTTGGTTACAATTTTGGTTACATTGCCTTGTCATCGCGTTTCCACCTGACAGACATGCCTCAAAAAAAGCCCCACCGTTCTGGCGGGGCTTCGTGTTTCCAAACCGCGCGCCGCTCAATCCATGCCAAGCAGCCGCTTCGCATCCAGGCCGGTACTCACGATGATGCCCCCGTCGGTATCGTGTTGTTTGTTTTGCTCGGCCGTCTTAGCGTCACCGCCTGGATCGACCCAGTGATACAGAGCCAACATTTTCACCGCGAGGCCTTGCAGAGTCGTCGCCTGTATGGCGATGATGCGATCAACGAGCGCACTTTGCTCCGAGACTATGCGATCCGTCACGTTGTCCGAGCCGTCGGATTGACCTTCGAGGTTCCGCATTTGCTCATAGAGATCAAACAGCGCGGCGTCGGCGCCGCGCGCCTCGGTATCGGTGAGCTGGACCAGGCGCGGAAAATCGATCATCGCCAGATCACGCTTTGCGGCCATGACCGCCCGCCTAGCCGGACTGTCGGACTCCCAATTTTCGCTGTTTGCACCGTGCTCGGTCAGCGACAGTTTCAGCAGTACGTCAGCGGCCGTGGTCGCCGGCGCCGCGATGATCCGCGCAAAGCACTCGTCGTGCCGAAGTCCTAACTCGTTGTCGCGCTTTTCGAGATCGTCGAGCCCAACCCGCCGCAGCAACATCGCACGGGCCTGTACGGCCTCTGGATCGGCCGCCGCCTCGCCGTTCAGTTTCTTCGGAATAAGGCGGTCGACGGCGCATTGAACGTCATTCAGCTCGTCTAGTACGGCATTGTGCTTATGTTCGACTCTTACCAGATCCTCGAATGCGGCTTGGATCGTACCGATCGAAGCATCCGACCGGCCGTTGTCGCCGATCATTTTCGGGTTTTCGATCTTCATCGCTCGCTCCATCTAGGTTGGCCCTTGGGGAGTCGCGACGTCGAATGATAGAAGGGGATAGCCATTTGCCGCGCTCCCACGAGCCGGTGAGTGGTCAGGGCGGCGGAAGTGTTAGAGCACTCCGTCGCCCGCTGTGCTTATGCACATCCCCACATTGCGCCTGGCCGCCGCGCCGGTCAAGTTAACCTTTCCTGTTGCTCGGCCTGAATTCCGACCAGCTCTTTCTTGGCAGTATCGATACGGGCCCGCACGTCGGCCTCCTCGGCCATCAGCCGGCTCAATATCCGATCTTGCTCGATCACGTCATTCTCGAACTTAGCGTTGGCGGATTCAATCCGCTTGTCGATGTCCTCCAATTCCGTAGTTTTCCGGTCGAGCTTCAGGACGGCTGCCTTGTACAACACGATCTGCGCGCGCAGGTCTCGCTTGACCTGAGATAGGCTTTCCTCGGCGGCTATAGCCGCGTCGAAGACTTCTCCCAGTTTATCGAGCCCGCGCCACGCGTCTTGGATCGACCGCAGATGTTTCTGCGCCGTCGCCAGCTTAATGTTCGAGTAGCCCATTTCAATTCACACCGCCCACCGCTTTACCCAGGTCCGGCGCGCGCCGGGGCGGAAAGCCCTTACCCGGTGGAGCAAAGAAGCTTTGCCCGGTCTGACGCCGCATTCTCTGCTCGATCCGGCGAAAGCGCGCCGCCTTCACCAGGGCCTTGGTGCCCCGCGCCCCGCCGCGCAACAGACCCGAGAAAAGAAAGCCGCCGGCGCCAACGGTCAGCACGTTGATCGCGGCTTCCGATAGACTGGTCTGTTCGCCCAGGCGCCGCCGGGAGGCCTGGACAATCGCCTGGATGGGAACCTCCACGCCGGCGGCAATGCCCGCATCGATCGCCGCCGCGCGCAGGATTCCGGTGGCCGCCGGCGCGCCGAAGGCCATCGAGGCCAGAACCGGCGGGTCGAGCAGTGACGCCACGGCGGTTGTGGCAAAGGCGGCGATCGCACCGGCGGTACCCTCGCGCGCTGCCACATCGGCGCGGCGTTCACGTGCTTGCGCTCGTGTCTGCACGACCGACTTGCGGATATCTTCGGGCGATCTAATTTGCAGGCCGGGAACCTCGTCGCGCAACGACTGCAATTCGGCGAATAGCTCTTTCTCCCGCTGCCGGCCGCTCTTTGGCCGCTGGGGCGGCATGAACCCAAGCACACGCGGTGTGTTTGGATCGACCGTGGCGATGAAATCGTCGGGCTGCGCCGCATCGGCATAGGGATTGTCAAATTGCCGTCCCGTCGCCGCGCTGACACCATCTAAATATTTGTCATATTCGTCAAACAATTCGTCGAATTCCCCCATCGACGCAATGTTGGCCTTGAAGCTCTCGGCGGCGCTCAGCGCGCTTTCGCCGATCGTCGCCGGCGGCCCCGGTGCGGCATTTCGCCGGGCCAGATCGCCACTGTCGCGCGCGTCGAACAGACCAGTCATGGGCCGGTTGCCCCAGGCGCGGTTTCCGGGGGCAAATCCACCGAAACGCCACCGCCCGCCGGCCGGCGATCAAGAAACTCGCGCAGGTCGATCTCGTAAGGGTTGCCCGCCTCCGTGATCACATAGCCCAGTCCCGGCAGGAAAACACGGTATCGCCCCGGCGCGGTCGTTAGCAGCTGCGCATCCACCTCGAACAACCCGGCATCGAATAAATCCGCGGTGAACGCCGTGCCGTCGGCAAAGACTGGCGCGCCGGTGCCGAACTGTATCAAATCGTCGGGTGTCAGGCGGGCAACCGCATCGCCTAAGCCCGCCTCATCCATGCCCGCTCTTGGCGGCAGAACCCGGACACCATTAAAATCGATCGGCCCACCGATCACCTCGCCGTCACCGTCCAACCGGCCACCGGCAACCAGTATCAAGGATTCCTCGAACAGATCGCCGTCGAAGGCCAGATCCCCGGTGGGCACCTTGCGCGCCGCATAGATCGCCTTGGCCGCCGCGACATGTGGCGCCAGAGCGCGTGGTACTTCACGGAATAGCCCACCATAGACATCGGCAATCAAGGGCTCGATTTCCGTGCTGCTCGGATTGACATCCTTGGTCTCGCGCGCCAGGCGCTCGCCCCGCACGATCGCGGAGGCAACCAATGGCGAGTCCGTCGCGCTGGACAGCGCCACCGCCAGGGCCGGCCGGCCCGGCGCCAGCTGCCCGGCTATGGCCTCGGCGCCTTGCTCGCCGAACCCGCCGACCAGGGATTGCATCAATCCGGTCACCTGATCGCCGGGTGCCGCGTCGATGGCCCGGCTCAGCCCGGTGGTTTCGGCGGGCGTCAGCGGGGAAATCGCCCCGATGCCCAGGAACTCCGCAGCGCTGTCTGTCTGTTCCTGGCGCTGGCGCAACGATTCGGTGTCGCCAAAGTCCACCGGCCCCAAGGGCGCGATCGCTTCGACTTGCGCGGCGTACCCGATCGCGTCCTGTTTGATCGCGCGCAAGGACTCGCTTTGCACCGTCCGCATCGCCGCCAGCCGCGTCACCTCGCGCCGGTCAAGGGTCTTGCGACGGTCTAGGTCTCGAATAGCTTCGGCCTGTCCCTGCGGCGGCTGACGCACGAATTTGGACATGATTTCGGCATCGGCGACCGCCCCGGTCAAGGCCTCGGCCAGATCGGGAAATCCCTCGACCGCCCGGTTCAAACCCTGCAAGCCGTCCGGTGTCTTGCCGCGCTGCAAGACGAAGACGGCATCGCTCACATCGCGCCGCAAGCCCGCCTCGATCTGGCGCCGCGCCGCCGCATCGAGGGCCTCGGCGCGCCGTTCGGCAACACCGACCGCGGCAGCCAGCGACTGGCGATTCCGGGCATCCAGATCGGTATCGAAATTTTCATCCGCCAGGACACCCCGCGCCCCGGCGAAGTCTTCCTTGTCGATCAGCCCGCGAATGCGTGCCGAAATAATCGTCGAGCGGGCGCCCACGCGCGCCTTATCCAAAGCCGCCGCCGGCAATGTGCCGGCATAGCCCGCAAGCACGTCATCGAGGCCCGCCAGCGCCAGATCGCCGGACCCGGGCGCCCGCGTGACATCGGCCGCCAGGTCATTTATCTCGCGCTCGATCGAGCCGGCGGCTTTGACCTCCATGGCGTTCCGCTGCGTGACGAGGCTCGTCTTGAACAGGCTCTCGCGCACACCGGCCAAATTTGTGCGCAGACGAGTCTGCGCGTCGGCGCTGATCGCCGGCCTGCCGTTCGGAAGGGTGGGAATTGAGGAAAGAACTTCGTCGATGCGATCGCCCAGGAACCTATCGAAGTCTTCGGTAAATCCCGGATCGCTCGGATCGCCCTCTTTCCGGCGGCGCTCGAACTCCCCGATGGCCTCGCGCCGGAACGTTGAATTCTTCTCCAGCAGGAAATTGGCGTCTTCCAGCTTTTGCAGGCGCGCGGACTCATCTTCGCGCACTTTCTCAAGGGTCGCAGCGGCGGCCGATCCTGACTCCCCGAATTTGGCAATAGCACTCCCGACCTTGCCGAAGTCGGCTGGATCGGCGCGCACGGCCGAAGCCTTGGCGGAAACCTTTTGCGTCCTGACAAATGTGGGAATCTCAACCATCGGCGATCACGTGCCCAGCTTCATGATCACGGCACTGTCGAATTCCGGCGACCAATCGCGCAAGTCGTCGAGGTTGTCGGGGAGATTGTAAGATTTTAATGCTTCCGTCGTGCTGACAGAAAGCGGCACGGGCGATAAATCCCCTATCGGTACATCAAGCTTGTTCAAATAGTGGGCAAAGGTTGTCTGGTTGACATGCAAACTGAACCGACGCCAAACCCTGAGACGGTCCAAATAAAGGTCTGTCGCCTGGCCGCCCAATGCTCGATTTTGAGCCACGATGCTCGCGGCCAGCTTTTCGGATTCCTCCATCGCGCTCGAAATATCATCGACGCGTTCCCCGATTAATTTGGCCAAGTCCTCGTAGCGCGCCATATCTGCGCGCAGCTTCGCCAGCCCGCGCGCGCGCTCATTCTTGGCCACGCTGGTTTGCCGCGCCGCCAGTGTCGCCCGCGCATCATCAAGCGCCATGTTCACCCGCGCCAAGGCGGCATTCAGATCCATCCGCTTGGTGTCCAAGTCCTCCATGCGCTCGGTCGCCGCGTCCTCGCCGGCCTCGGCGGCCAGGGCCAGCGCCCGCCGTTCACGGTCGTTTTCGTCAAGCGCGCTCGTGAAGCCGGCCTGACGCGCCTCCAACTCCGCCACCACTTTCTGCGCGCTGGCGGTGTCGCCCAGGCCCAGCAGTCTTTTCAGTATGTTTGGCATTTCATGCTCCTAGCCTCTACCAGCCGTTGCGAACCGCCACATCGGCCAGGGTGCCAATCACCCTGGGATCATTTCCAGCGACGGTGTTGTTCAAGAAGTTGACAAGCTTGCCGTCCCGGTTCAGGCGCACGACCGCGCGCCTCGCGGCTGCGATCTTGTCCTCGGCCGCCGCACCGAAGTGGGCAGCCATCGCGGTCCGGCCTTGTGCCTCGGCGGCATCGTCATCGAGGGTCGCATCGCCGGCATCGCCTGGATCGTTAAATGCCCGAATCACCGTGCGCGCTTCAAGCTCGGTAAAGCCGGCCTCTGCGAACCAACCCCGCGCGGTGTCCAAGCCCTCGGCAATTTCCACGATCGGCGCATCGCTCGGCAAGATAACGTCGCGCAGCGGTTCGTCGAAACTTGTCGGATCGGCAAGGTTCTCGCGCGCCGACTCGTCCGCTGTGGTTTTCTCGGCTTCCGCATTGCCGGCGTCCTCTGCCGCGGCCGCCGCGTGCAGCTCGCCCATCGCGCGCACCGCCGCCGCGTGACCGGGATGATTCGGATCGACATACGCATCGCGCGGGTTCGCGCCGATTTCGGCATATCGCCGATCAAGTTCCGCCTGCGCGGCCGCAGGTGTCATGCCGTGCGCCGCCGATGGCGCCGGCGCGGCACCTGATTCTGGCGTATCGAGCGCGCGCGTGTGCAGCGCGCTATTTCGCTCGACGGCGGCGCGGTGCCCAGGTGAATTTGCGTTGATCAGCGGATGGTCCGCAGTGATCTCCCCACGCGTTTTTTCAAGCTCGGTGGAAGCTTCGGCCGGCGACATATCATCCACCGCCGGCGGCGCGTCGGTGACGGCGGTCATACCTTGCACACCTCGAACACCTCGATCAGTTGGAGCTTGTAGGGATGTCGGTTCGGCCCGCCCGCTGTCCAGCCGAGCGAGCCAAGTTCACCGCCGAGCATGCCCATGACGAGGTTATCGACAACATCCAGCGCCCGCGTGACGAAGATGCCCGACGGCATTCCTTTTGGCGATCCGAACTGGCCGGCGAGATATTTCTCGTACGCCAAGGCCGCCCCAAATCGCAGGGCTGGCTCCAGCAGCGGATGGCTTCTCAAGCCGGGCGAGGACAACGCTGGAAGGCCCTTACCACGGCCGCGGATGACGATATCGCTAAAGTATTTTGATGATGTAATGGCCATTTTCCGTTCCTTGAATTACGCCAATTCGGAGGCCGCTCCCGCCGGCGCGAAGACTCACCGGCGAGAGCGTTAGCGCTAAAGCAAATAGGCGCCGCCTCTTTCGACACCGAGGGCGCATCCGGCGTCGACTCATAGTGCATCACCGTCGCCAACCCCGCGCGTGCTAGGATGTTTATAAACAAAAAAATTGCTTAGCCTTGGCCGCTTGGCATAACTTCCACAGCGTTGAGCGGCTGAGCCGATACCGCGAGATCAGCATCTTCCACGGGACATTCTGCGCCCGCGCTTCCAACACGACGCGGCCGATGTGCGCTTCACGCGCGGGGCTTAGTTTACGCGGCCGACCCATGCCAACCCTCCCCCGACCCCATTTGGTGCCAAGGTTTTTCGCCCGACCCTCCGTACCTCCTGTCGATAATTCCAAGTTCGGCGGCACGGGCCACGAGCAGGTTCGCAAATCGGGTGAAATTCAGAGACCATCCCCCCATAGAAGACGCGCGGGCGGGATTTGCGGCCCCCCCCTTTCCGAAAACAGGGGGGTGGGGTCTGGCCTGGCCTGGGTGTTGCCGACGACACCTTGAGCCGTCGCCGGCGGCGCGCTGGTCTGGTGCTGGAACTACACCACCAAATGATCGGCGGTATCGACCGAAAAGACGATGAACCGGACAGTTGGACCGGTGCCGTTGATCTATTTTCTTATTTACTTTCAAAGATTTCACGTTTTCGCGCTGCAATTTGTAACCGGCTAGTGCAACCCGAGCGCCTCGATTTCCATCATTTATGCCTGTTGGCCTTGGTTCTCTTGACCCAGTTCGTACCCGTCGCATCGGCCAATCTACAGGCACCAGATCAAGCAGGCCCTCCACCGCCTTGGCCGCACGGATTTTCTTGGCCGTGGTGCTCACAGCCGCCTCACCCTTTTCCACCGCCGCAACGTCTTCGGGCGCACCTTCGCGCAGTATGGTCTTGGCACTCTCCACCGTTCTCTGGCCAACGTTCAGCATTTGACCTGCTTGCTTGGCGCTCACTTTCGATCCGCAAATTTGCGGATCGTGGCGTTGGGAGTCGGGATCTCCCCGTTTCATGGTCGCTAATTTCGCTGCTATCATCGCCCTCTGGCTCTCGTTCAAATCGGCGCAAGGTCTGTCCGAGCCCCTTGCCTCAGCTTCGCGATCTTCGCCGCCACCATGGCGCGCTGGCTTTCGCAAGGCTTGGTCGACGGCGCGACGATCTGACACTGGCCCAGTCTCTGACTGCCGCGCACGTCCGCCGCCTCGACCGCCTCGGCGACCGTACCAGCCGTATCCAGCTTCTCAGCAGCCATGAATAAACCCCTGATATTTAATTGCATTGCTCCAGCGCAGTTGAGAATCATTCTTAGTTGTCACGGTTGGAACGGCTTTGGGAACAGTTGTGTTTTAACTAACATATTGATATATCTATAATAATAGAGATATAGTTGTAGGTGTTCCCACTGTTCCCACTGTTCCACCACCTCTCCCGTAGAGAAAATTTCCGGACCTCCCGAAAATCTTTCTCATGTAGGCATATTCGCGGGAACACCTGGAACACTGGAACACCTGTCTTAAGCCATTGATTATATTATATTCTGCCGTTCCATTGCCGTTCCCACTGTTCCCAGAAACTCTGCCGCTGATCCCGGCCCTACCCTCAGCCCGCGCTTCAAGGAATTGTTTGACAATCAAGGGTTGCAGGGACAGGCGCTTAAACTCGGACGCCCGGCGATGGTCGTAGGGTTGGTTGAGGATCATCCCGGCCCGCATCTCAGCCCTCGTCTATGTCGGGCAGGACCGCTTCGAGCGGGATCAGGGTGCAGCGCGACGGCACGGCGTTGAAGCGCAGTTTGCTGTCGCGCCAGCCTGGCACCTTGCGCAAGGTGCGCACCCAAGGCGAATTCGCACCCGGCGCCCCGGCCCATTGCGAGCCGCTGAAGAGCAAAGCGGTGCCTTGGTGGTTGTTTGCGACCGCCAGCCACTTTCGCCCATCGCCGTCGACGTGGACCTTTAGGCCGTAGATTCCGAGCCGATCGTTGGCGCCGGCAGTGTCGGCAAATTCATGGTCGCGCCGCGCTACACCGGAGGCCTCGCTAATTAACGTGCCGATCAAGTGCCGCTGGCCATTCTGAAAAGCATCGGCCATCTTGGTGCGCAAATATTCGATCAGGGTTTCGTGATCGGCGCCTTGATCCTGCACTTCGCGCAACTTGTCCGGCGCCAGGTTGGCTGACCAATTTGCCAACGCCTCGCTTTCCGGCGGTGAATCGAACAACAGCAAGTCGGCGACCGCTATCAGCGTCCCAAATTGATCCGCCCCACGGCCGCCGTGCCCGACCTGCATCAACTCCGCACGGTAAGCATCTAGCGTGTCGGCGAGGCGTGGCCACTGGTCGAGCAAGCGACGACGCAATGCCCGTCCCATGTCGTTCAACTGGGCAGGTGTGAACTTGGGCGGCGATGTGCCTTTAAGTGCGTCGAGCTCCAAGATCGCCATGCGCGACTGGTCTTGCGCCTGCAACGGCGGTACCCGGATCGACGAGAACAAAAAACATGACCGCGCCCGAAACTCGGAACCGTTGTGATCCGCCCCGCCGCGCAGAACCAGTCCGCCGCTGGCCGCCTGGCGCGCCAACTTGATCACGTTCTGGCCGCGCCGGTTGTCGGCCTCGGCTTCCAGCTCGTCGATGGCCACCGGCAGGCTCGCGTGGCGCAGCTTTTGCCATACGCCCGCCGCGCTGGTTTCCGAGACGCTGACCACCGCGCCCCCCAGAACATCGTTCAATAGGGCCTGTAACGTCGATTTTCCGGTAGCTCTGTCGCCGGTAATCCACACTAAGGGGCGCCAGGTTAGTGCCCCGCCCAGCATTGCCGCCCCGATCCAGCCCAACAGCAAGACAGCGTCCACCTCGCCGCGTAGCCAATTCCACGTCTCCAGCGCGCTTAATAGGGTCCTGGCGGGGCCGTGTTGCCCACCCAGCGCCAGGGTGTCCGAAGGGCGCGGGATCGCCGCCGCCGCCGGATACACGTAGTGCCCGATTTGTCCTGGCTGAAGTGTCGCCAATGGGTGCGGCTTTAGATCGCCCGCCTCGGACTCCGTTGGCGGAGCGCCGACGATCAATCCATCGCCGCAATGAAAGACCAGTTCCCCGTCCGGCCCCAACCAGCCGCCGGCGCCGCGCACCCGCCCGAAGACGTCCCACACACGAAGGCCCGCCGCCGCGCCCATCAATGCCTCGGCCGCCTTCTCCGGCCGCCAGCCGACGATATCCCCGTCCGCGTTCTTGCGCGGCCAGGTGTCGTACAGAAAGCCGATGTCGTTGCCGAATAGGGATTGCACTGCCAGACGCGAGTGCTTCTCGCCCTTAATTTCGCGCAATTGTTGAGATTCGTCGAGGTAGTAGCACCAGTCACCGTTGATGCCCAACGGAGTCACCGGACAGCCGTCTGGCAGCCCGCCGTGTCGTCGGCGCCTGGGTTGATCTTTCGCCACACTGCCGCCGCCACCACTAGAAGCAGGCCGAGGCGTGTCGCCCGGTTCCGCCGCCGGTTTAGGACTCACTTTCGGGCTGTTATTGAAAATCAAGCGCACCGGCTCTGCTGGCTTCGGCCCGTCGGTCATGGAGTCACCCCGCCTTCTCGCTCTTAATCAACAGTTCGTTCACGTCCTTGTAGCCCTCAGGCGGGCGCGCGATTTGCACCTCGCGGCCGAGTTGCAGGAAGTGATCGATGGCCCGCGTCAACCCTTTCGCCGCCCGGCTGTTCTCCGCATCGTTGTCGGCGCAGATCGTCACCGTGCCGATGCACTCGGGCAGCATCAGCGCCCCCATGTTCGATAGGCTGACCGCCGCCCAGACGCGCCGCTCCGGACAGGCGATGGCCACCGTCAGCGCGTCCTCTATGCCCTCGGTCAGGGTCAATTCCGCGCCCGGCTTTTCCTCGGCCAGGCGGCGGAACCCGGCGCCGCGCCAGATCCGGATCGCCCCGCCGCGGTAGCGGCCCAGGGTCATTTTTGGGTGCTTTACCGCCGCCTTGCCCCATCGCCCCGCCTCATCGACCGCTAGCCAAGTCCGGTGAACGGCCGAGATCGCGCCCTTGGAATCCATGATCCCGGCGACCAGGGCGGGCAACTCCCGCTTGGTGGAAGGCTCGTAAAGCTTCGGGGCATAGCGCAGGGATCGCGGCTGGCGCGGCTTGCCGTCCTTGCCGACCAATTGGGCTAGGTTCAGGCAGCGCCCACGCAGATACCGCGCCGCCGGCGTGCCGGCCAAGCGCTCTTGCGACGACAGCCATATGGCGAAGGCCCGCTGGCGGCTCTTGACCTCATCGGCATCGGGACCCGCCGGTTTCTTCGGCGCGGTCTTGCGCCGCTCCACGGCGGGCATATCGCCGCCCATCCCCAACCAGGATTTAGACCAGGCGAAGGCCTGTTTCTTGTCGCCGCCGAACAGGGCATGGGCCACCAGGTCCAGGGCATCGCCGGCCTCTCCGGTCGAAAAGTCGCTCCACACCCCGGCGCGCGGCGCTGACAGATGCACGGCCAGCGACTGGCCCTTCTCCCCGGCCAGCGACCCGATCCTCCACTCCAACCCGTCCTTGACGCCGTTCGGGAACAGCTCGCGCGCTAGCGCCCCTGCGTTCGCTGCTAGACCGGCCACGACCTCCGATATAGCAACCAGCCGAGTCATGGCGTAAAGCGCTCATCCTGCGGCGGCAGCGTCATGCCGGCACCCTACCCGCTTCATCGAGCATGCGTTCGAGCGCCACGATGGGCACCCGCAACTTGCGGCCGATTCGGATCGTCGGCAGATCGCCCCTGGCCGCAGCAGCATATGAAGCGCTCATCCCCATGTCGAAATAGCGCCGACCAGCCTCCGGCACAGATAATGTCTTTGGCGCTGTGTCCCTCGAAAGGTCTTGGCTCATCGGTTTTCCATCCACATTTGCCTCATCCTTCCTCCAGCATTTTTTTTCTGAATCTCGCCTTCGAGACGCGCATCTTGCGACCGAACCGCATAACCGGAATCTCACCGCGTTTCGCGGCAGCATATGCCGCATTCTTGCCAAGGCCCGCGTGACGGCCCGCCTCTATGACAGACATTGTTTCAAGATCGTCATCCTCAAAAACGGCGTGAGGTTTTGTCGTCATTGGAGTTTCCTATTCACTTCGAATCGAGGTGCCAGCGCAGGCGTTCCTCGTTCTTCGCTTTTAGTCTTGCTCTTTTCGAATGTCACGGTCAGAATGAGAAATTCGTTACAAATGTTAAGGAACGTTTCATGCCCTTCCTAGACCTATCGTTTGAATGGCCAGTAGACGATACCGGGTACTCGATCGTGGTCCATAAGCCGAAACCATCCAAAGTCCGGCGCGCGACACTCCTAACCGGGGAGCCGAGCGCCCCCCACATAGTTCGAAAAGGCGGTCCGTTGCGGAACACACGCCCGCTTGAGTTTCACAGCACTCTGTTTATGGATTTTGCCTACCTCGACGACACCGACGACTCATGTCTGCGCTTCGCCAACAGTTTTGGTTATCTCGGGTGGTTCCTGGACAGAAAGGCGGCTGATCGCCTTGGCCCGCAGGGCGAACCCCTATCTTTTTGGCGCAACCAGATCGCCGACATGCGCCAAGCTGTAGATGCGTGGCAGGCCAGCCCCGACGCCTTCTTTAGCAACCGGGAACTCACCATTACGCGGTTAGACGCGTCCCTCGTGCCGATCGGCGGGAAACCGACATTGCGAATTCGCCCGCGCTCGTTGATGGGCGCCATCCGTTTGCAATTTGCCCAGGCGGTGGCCAGCGGTCTCGATATCCGCACCTGCGACCACTGCGGAAAGTTATTCGAAATTGGCGGTGCGGGCCGAACACGAAAAGCACGCTTTTGCTCGGATCGCTGCCGGTCCGACTACCATGTCGCGAAGAGGAAGGTGTTGTGACCCGCCTTAAACACCACTACTCAAGCGTCGGGAACCAACAGCAAAAAAGGGAGGCAGCATCATGAAAGGTCACATCTCAAAGCGCACTCGCAAAGACGGCGGTACCAGTTGGTTGTTGAAATACGATGCTGGCTCCGACCCGAAGACCGGCCAGCGCTTGCAGCGCTACAAGACCGTGCGCGGTAGCAAGAAGGACGCGGAGCGCAAGTTGCGCAGTCTCCTGTCCCACGTCGATAAGGGAACGCATGTTGACAGAAACCGTCTTACGCTCGGCGACTGGTGCGAAACCTGGATTCGCACCTATAAACTAGAAAAGGCACGGAAAACCCGCGAACGCTACGCCGAACTCCTCCGGCTCCACGTAATTCCCAAGCTCGGCTCACTAAAGCTGCAAAATGTGACCGGCGATGATATCCAGAATGCTTACGCCGAGCTTCTCACCTCGGGCGGGCGGCGCGGTCAAGGACTCGCGGCCCGTACGGTGCTTCATGTCCACCGGCTGCTCAGTCAGGTTCTCGCCATGGCGGCGAAAAAACGCCACGTGCCGCGCAACGCCGCAGAGGATGTTGAAGCGCCTGAGCCAAAGCCCACCGAAATCCAAGTGCTCGACAAGGCCCAGCTAACTATGCTGCTCACCGGTCTCCAAGGCCGGGCGCTCTATCCCCTGGTCGCCCTTGCTGCCGGTACTGGCATGCGGCGCGGCGAGCTCCTCGCGCTGCGCTGGTCGGATGTGAACCTGCTCGGCCAAGAACTGAGCGTCAAACGCAGCGTTGAGGATACAGCGGCCGGCGGACTTCGCTTCAAGGCGCCAAAGTCAACGGCGGGCACACGAGATATTTCGCTGTCAGCGAATCTGGTAGAGGTCCTAGTGCAGCACCGGAAACACCTGACACGGGATGCAAACAAGTGCGGTGTCAAGCTGCCCGACGATTCGCTCGTATTCCCCACGTCGGTGTTCGATCCGATGACGCCGCGACACCCTCGGGCGGTGACCAAGGAATTCGGCCGCTGGGTTCGCAAGATGAACCTGCCGAAAATCGGCCTTCATTGCCTACGCCACACCCACGCGACCTTGCTCCTGGATCAAAAGCTCAATCCGAAGGTCGTTTCCAAGCGTCTGGGCCATAGTACTGTGGCGATCACGCTGGAGATTTACGCGCATGTGACGGACGAGGCAAATAGGGAAGCCGCCCAGGTCGCTGGCAAGATACTGAACGACGCCCTGCCCACGCTTGAACCGGCACCCGAGACCGACTATGAACCGGCTGCAGCCTCGGATTCGAACGGCGGGTTACATTCTCGGTTACAAATTGGCCATGCGTGACATAGACGAAATGTAACATATTGAAATCAAACAATGGATGGGTGGCCGAGCGGTTGAAGGCACCGGTCTTGAAAACCGGCAGGCGTGCAAGCGCCTCGTGGGTTCGAATCCCACCCCATCCGCCAGCGCACATTCCCAACGCACGGCGATTGGTATTGGATGCAATGTTGCGACACTTGACGAA
>Ga0114931_10006768_pt1 | contig 14075 bp, 19 predicted proteins | sample 2SBtaG_FD_89579 | JGI IMG/M metagenome (GOLD analysis project Ga0114931, IMG submission 89579) | Deep subsurface microbial communities from Kolumbo volcano to uncover new lineages of life (NeLLi) - 2SBTROV14_V59a metaG | ecosystem: Environmental > Aquatic > Marine > Volcanic | place: Kolumbo...
CCTATACCTCAATCGTCTTCTAATCTTTTACCTCCAACACCTGAGGGTCCTTCTGGTGGAGCTAAACAAATGTTGACACCTGGAGGCGCTGGCCATCCAATTAAAACACCAGATACTCAATCTGGAACAGGAAGTATATTTGAATAACACCAAATTAGCTGATAGAGTTTTGTGGTATGATGGTGATATTTCTATTCCTTCAACAGAAATATCACAAAGTATTATTAGTGGTATTCCAACTCAAAAATTGTTTACTGATGAAATCACAGATGAAATTAAACAGTTTAATAAAATGGTTGGATCTATTGAAGAACAAATTAAAATTAAAACTGAAATTAAAGATTTTGATTTTGGTTGGAATATTCCTCAAGAATATGCCGATTTGGATATTGAAAAATACATAATGTCTGCTTTTTTTAAAGAAATTAAAAAAAATAATTGGTCAAATGAAGTGATAACTACTCGATTTTTGCGAGTTTCTTGTGAATTAAAAAAATTTATTAATATGATTTTTTAAATATTTTACGCACTCTCATTTATGTAATAAATACATTACGCAAAAAAGATATTGTGTGGGGTGTTGGTCGTGGTAGTAGTGTATCATCCTATATTTTGTATTTGATTGGCGTTCATGATGTTGATAGTGTCGCCTTTGATCTCAACATATCAGATTTTTTGCGATAAAGAATATAATAGGAGAATTACAATGGCAAGAAAAGTACGAACAGCAAAAGGAGAATTGATAGATTTTGATTTGTTAAAAATTAAAGAACAAATTGCTTCAGCCCCTCCGTCAATTGATGTTCAACAACGTCAAAATTTTATCTATAAAAGACTCCGTCGCCGCCTAAAAAAAGCACAACAAAATGTTAGTAAAACCGATGTTAATGTTGAAGAACCTATAGCATCACCCCCCGAACAACCAATAGTAACTGATCAACAAGTCGTATCAGATGCAGTAGTATAACCTGTTGATCAAATTCCAACTAAACCAAAAAGAAACAATAAGAAAAAACAAAAAGCTCGGAAAAAAAATATATAATAACAGAGGTTTAAAATAATGAACTTAAAACCCATTCATGATCATATTATTTTTAAATTTGTAGAAGATACAACTCGTGTTAAGGGACAACAATCATTCGCAGAAAAAACCGATTGGGGTTTTGATATATCACCAGGATCACAATCCTACGACTCTTCAGCTAAAGAAGCTAGATGGGGCATAGTTGTTGCTGTTGGGCATGAAGTTGAAGAGGATATTTATCCTGGCCTTGCCATATTAATTGAACCACTCAAGTGGACATCTGGTTTTGTTTATGAAGGAAATCGCATGTGGCAAACAAATTCAAGTCAAGTAATTGCAACAGCAAAAAATGCTCCAAACCGATATTAACTTCATGTATTGATTGATTATATTATAAAAATCATTTTTTTCTTTAATAATATTTCATAAATAAGAGATAACAATCTTATTTTTAGTTAAGGGAGAACTATGTCTTTTATAGTTTTATTGATGTTTACGGTACTTTCCATTTCAGGAACTGCTGCTTATTTTAGTATAGTTGGTCTTGCGTCTATATTTTCTGGACTCTTTTATTCTGTTATCGTAATGGGATCTGTTCTTGAAATTGGAAAATTAGTTGCTGTATCTTTTGTTTACCGATATTGGAAAACAATTTCAAGTTTAATGAAAGCGTATTTAATATCTGCAATATTAGTATTAATGTTAATAACATCTACTGGTATTTTTGGGATGTTGGTTAAAGGATATAACAAGACATATTGCCTCTTGAACAAATGCAAACAAAAATTGCATTAATTAAAGAAAAGAAAGCAAAATTGGAAACGTTAAAACAAGAAAACATTTTTCGTCGTTCACAATTGAATAAACAAGTTGATGATTTACCATCTAATTATGCAACAAAACGAGAAATAGCCCGAGCTCAAATTAAACCTGAATTGGATCAAATTGTTATAAATTTACAAAAATATTCTGATCAGCAACAAAAATTAGCTGAACAAGAATATCAACTAAAATCAAAAATAATTCAGCAAAAGGCACACACGGGCCCAATTATCTTTGTAGCAGAGGCGTTTAATATAAATGTTACTGATGCAACAAAATGGATGATTGCATTAATCATGTTTGCCTTTGATCCATTAGCGGTTATTTTGACGCTTGGTATCAATATAGCTATTGTTCAACGAAAGAATGGAAATCGTAAAACAATTGAACATTTAATAAATGATGATAAAGAATATACTAATGATAGTGAACCTCAACCATCGATTGTTAACGTTGATGATTTAGAGTTTGCGTCTAATTCAGAATCTTCTTCGATTGATCAAATTAAAAAAGCTATTGAAGAATTAGGTTCTCGTGAGTTAACTCATTCAGAACTTGCACAAAAAAATATGCTCGAAGAGATGCTTCGTAGAAAGGAAGTTACAGAAAGAGTTAGGGGATACAACAAAAAAGATGTTGACGCATCTTAATATTTTTATTACACTGTAAAAATGAAAATTAAAACGTTAAAAGGTGGCTTCTTGTGAATTAGTTTATCTAACTCACAGGAGGTCACAAATGACACCAAAAATTTATATATATCGCCGTTCTGATTTAAACGGAAAGATTTATATTGTTTCTACATATGAATCTGTTGCAGCTTTAGTTAAATCTATTGACAATTTTAGTAATTTCAGTTCAAATTTTGAAGATCGATGTTCTTTGCCTTTATTGTCGTGTGATAGAGAGGCTCCATCTAAACTTTTTTCATTAGAAAAATCAACTCATTATTGTTATGTTTGTTATGATGAATTTGACAAACATTATTCTAAAAGCCAATTAGTTGGAATTTCCCGTAGTTTAAACACCTATAAAGAGACTAATTATAAGTCATGGGCCAAACGTGGTGGTAAATGGCGAGGACTTCGTTACATACGAACAACTCAAGAAATTAAATGGGTACATGCTTGGGATAATGAGGAATTTGCTCCTCGTATTCGTGCCAAACGAAATGAACACAATCTCCCAACATTGTGGGATGATTTTTGGCGTTACTCTAACAAAAACTGGAAAAAGCAAAGCAAACGTCAACGGCAATGGAAGCCAAAAAAAGTTGTATAATTTTGTTTATGTTGTAATGTATTACGCATGCAATGAGGAATATTTAAATGCAAAAAAATACACATTCTATTTGGGTAGAAAAATATCGGCCTAAAACGTTAGATAATTATATTTTTCAAGATTCAAAACAAGAAATAACTTTTCGTAAAATGATTGAAGAGAAGAGTATACCACATCTTCTTTTATCGGGTTCACCCGGTTCTGGTAAAACAACATTAGCACAGATTCTTATTAACGAAATAGGTATTGAATCAACTGATGTTCTTATAGTCAATGCTTCTGACGAAGCTCGAATAGATGATATCAGAGAACGCATTAAAGGATTTATATCAACATTTGCTATGGGTTCTTTTAAAGTTGTTCATCTGGAAGAGGCTGATTATTTACATCATACAGGACAAGCAATTCTTCGTCGTTTAATGGAAGAGTTCTCTGAAACAGCAAGATTTATTCTTACAGTTAATTATGATAGTAAAATCATACCTGCCATTAAATCTCGCTGCCAACATTTTAGATTTAAATCTCCTAATATCGATGCTGTAGCTGAATATACAGCCAAAATTTTAATTAACGAAAAAGTTAAATTCAATATTGATCTTTTAGACAAATACATTTCTATAGGATATCCTGATGTACGAAAGATTGTTAATTTGCTTCAACAAAACACCATAGACAATAAACTTCAATTGTTTCAATCCGAGGGAGAGGTTGGTGATTATAAATTTGAATTATTAAATTTGATAGAACGTGATAAATGGATTATGGCACGTAAACTTGCCTGCTCCAGTGTGTCATCTGAAGAATGGGAAGACGTTTATAGATTTTTATATGAAAATTTACACAAATCAGCAAAGTTTTCCAAGCAGGAACAATGGGAAGCGGGTATTGTTACTATAGCAGATCATCTTTATAGAAATGCAATGGTTGCCGATCGAGAAATAAATTTTGCAGCATGTGTTATTAGATTAAGTCAATTATAGGAGAATGAAACATTGTGAGTAAAAATAAAATTATAAACGAATGTAATAAAATAGATTCAAATAAAGATCTTGCGTTTGAAAGTTGTGCAAGCGAATCTTTAGGCACAATAGCATTGTCTGCTTCGCTCGCTCCTTCTACAATATCTATATTTAACAACAATGAGGTTGCTATTGAAATTAATTTGGAAACTGGAAATATTGAATTTGGTAAAAACTATAATCCTAATAAAGATGCAAAGTTGTTTTGGGATAATGTTTTACGTTATGTGTATACAAATTATGTACAGTTGAAAAATGAAAATAATGATTTGAAAGAGCAATTATCTGCAGTTAAAGAGCATAATAAAGGTTTTGCAAGAACAAATAATAATGTTGAAAATTATAATCGTGCTATGAAGTTAGTCAAATAAACAAAGTGGAGTTACAAAATGGCGAGACGTAAAAAACCAGAAACAGAAACTGCGGAACAAGTAGAATTACGAAGGTTGTATGAAACTATTTCTAATTCTGCTAATCGAGGTGAAAAAACATCCTGGAACCGTAAGATGGATAAGATGGTTAAATTGCTTGCACAATTAAGACCCCTAGAACAACAGATTTTGGATCTTGAAGCGCAAAAATTACCAATTTTAGATCAGGTTCAGGAAGTGCGTTCAGTGATGCTTAATGAGTGCATTCATCCTTATGAATATTTAACATTAATAAAAGATGATTGTGTATTGTGTAAATTTTGCAATCGAAAAATTGTGATAAATGAAACCAAAAAAACATAAACTTAATATCTTTAAAGTATTGGAGCAAATAAGTGTAAAAAATAGAAATTATTATTCTTGTTTGTCCGATGAAGAAAAAAAAGCAATTGCTCCTTTAGTTATTCAACGGTGGCTGTCGGGAACAAAAGATGCCCGTCAGGTATATTTTTTAAATAGTTTTGCAAATGAATTTATTTTTAATTTAAGCAATCATAAAGAATTGTTAATTGATCTTTTGATTGTTTGTTCTTCTGGAAAGAATCAACGATATTTGTGGAATAAGGCTAAGGGCAAAAAATCGTCTAAATTGCCAAATGTTGTTAATGTTATTCAACAAATTTTTGGATATAGTTCTTCCAAAGCATATGGTGTTGTATCTTTGTTAAGTGATGACGACATCTTAAATTACGCACACGATTTAGGATTACAAACTACAGAAATAAAACAAATTAAAAAAGAACTAAAAGAACGAAATGGGTTATAAAGATTTCCAATGTAAGTTTTGTCATCGAGGATTTGTAATAGAATCAAGATTTCTTGCACATCGATGTAAAAAGATGATTCGAGCTGAAGAAATAAAAACACCGATTGGACAAGCTGCTTGGTCATATTATCAAAAATGGATGAAGGCTTATCGTAGAATGGTCCCTCCAATTAAATCATTTTTAAATTCTAAAAAATATGTATCTTTTGTAAAATTTGCGAAATTTGTTCAAAAAACACAAATACCAGATACCAATGCTTTTATATGGTTAATGAAAGAGAAAGATATAGATCCAACAATATGGACAAATGATCAAGTTTATAGTCAATATATTGAATTCCTTGATAGACGAGCCTCACCTTATAATCAAGCCAAACTAACAGTCACTACTTTATATAAAGTAGCAGATGCTGCAGACGTAGAAGTCCCTGATTTATTTGATTTTTTAGAATCCAATGAAGTAATTCAATTGTTTAGACAACGACGACTCTCACCATGGTTAATGTTACATAGTTCAAAATTTCGCAAGTTTTTTGTATCAAAATTGTCAAATGAACAACAAATAATTCTTGAAACCATCATTCGACCTCGCTATTGGAGTGAAAAGTTTAAAAACAACCCCAAAGCAGTCGAAGACATGAAGAAATATATAAGAGAGCTCAACCTATAAATACTTCTAATAATAGTTTAGGAGTGTTTAAATGTCAGCAATATACTTTATTACCAATACAAATGGTGATGATATATTTACCATTCAACCAGGCGCGGTTGACATAACACACACAGATTTGCGTCTATATGGCATGGGTGCTGTGTTGTATGGTGAGGGAGTAGATGAGAATTTACTTCGTTTAACCGAAAATTTTGCAATATCTCAAAAAGATTCATTTGATGCAGATTATGCTGCATTGCTTGAACCCAAAAGTAGTTTATCCTTTCGTTCATCAGGTACAGGAATTGGACCTCTCGTAGGTACTGGTAATGGTATTAATAATCCTCGACTGGGTCAAACATGGTTTAATACTACAGATAATGTTTTATATGTATATGATGGATCTGGATGGAGTACTCCAGCAGGTCTAGCTGGATTCTTAAAAAGAGACGGTTCATTGCCAATGTCTCGAAATTTAGACATGGCAGGATTTTCAATTTTAAATCTTAATGTTTCTCCACCATCGAATCCATCAGATGTTGCAACGAAAGCTTATGTTGATAGTGAAATTGCGGCATTAGATTCTTCGGCAATTACGAACGTTTCAAGTGTTACTGGTTCAACAGTTACTCTCGCTTTAAATCAACTTGATTCAGATATCACAACATTGTCAACTAATGTTAATAATAATTTTCTGCAAAAAGCTGGTGGAACTATGACTGGATTTTTAACATTGAATTCAAATCCAACAAATAATCTCCACGCCGCCACTAAAAATTATGTTGATATTAATTTTTTACGTTCTAACACTACAGCAACAAAAACATCAGGAAGTCTTATATTTAATGAGAATATTGCGGCTACTTTTGGGGGCGCAGCTGATTTCGTTGCAACAGGCATCGATTTGTTTTCAAATTTTAACAATGGGGGAACATGGCACATACGTCATGGTCTCAATGAACGATTTACTCTAAACACTTTTAATGGAAATTTCACCGCAACTGGAGATGTTACAGGTTTTTCAGATAGTCGTGTAAAGGCAAATGTACAAGTTATACCAGATGCACTTGATCGAGTTTCACAAATATCTGGAGTTACATTTTCCCGTCTTGATTTAGATGATAATAATGCTAGACACACAGGTGTAATTGCACAAGACGTTCAAGCAGTTCTTCCTGAAGCTGTTCACGAAAACAAAGATGGAATGTTATCAGTTGCTTATGGAAACATGGTTGGGTTATTAATTGAAGCTATTAAGGATCTTAAAGAAGAAGTTGATAGTTTAAAAATGATGAAGTAATTGGAGATTTGAGTGGCAATACAACTAAAAAATTACATTTTTAATTTTACAGATCCACTTAATGGACAAATACTTGTTCAACCGTTTACTGGAAACGGAACAGTTTTTCCAACTGTTTCTACACCTCTCGATGCACGATCTGTAGCTGCAGATACATCCTTGTTATTTTTAGGAAGAGGAAGTGGTGATTACGGTGAACGATTAGAAGAAAATATTTTACATCTTCTCGAAAATTTTTCTGGGGCAAGTATCCCCCAAAATGCTATTTCTGGTCAATTGTGGTTTTCTCGTCGTGATTATTGGTCTGATGGAACTGATTTTTATTTTTGGGATACAAATTTATTATCATGGACTGTAATTACTAATATCGTTGTATCAGCAACCACACCGGTTGGATCATCGGATGGTGATTATTGGACAGATTCTTTAAGTGCACCAACTTTCCTTAAACAATTAACATTATTGAACGATCCAAGTCGACCAACTTCTCCAGCTCTATCTTTGTGGATTGATAAAGATTTTGTTCAATCAATTACAACTCCTACAGCTCCTGAAAAGATTTTAAAAGTATTTGATGGAACTAATTTTATTCCAGCGAATCTTCCAATGGTGTCATCAGAAACACCCGTTGATCCAGTTGTAGGCATGTTATGGTTTGATACAAATACAAATCAGTTAAAAATTTATAATGGAGCTATTTTTGAGTCAACATCGTTCCCATTGGAACATGGTGTGGCGTCTACAAGTTTTAATATGAACGGGAATGGGATACTTGGTCTTCCAGCAGTCCCAGCAGCAACTGGAGCAGCTTCAAAAGAATATGTTGACACATTAGTAACAGGTGGAATTGGCGCTATTGATACAGATTTAGTTGGTAATGCTTCAACTGTTCCTGGAGTTACAGCAACAGATGCATTAGATGCATTGTTGTTAAAAGATGGTTCAATTCCTATGAGTGGCGCTCTTGATATGGGAACCAATTTTATTATTAATGTTGTTAATCCAATAAATCCTCAAGATGCTGCAACAAAAGATTATGTTGATTCGGTAAGTGGTGGTGGCGCCGATGGTGTTGTCACTGCAGGTTCAGTTGCATCTACAGGAGTTTTAACGCTTACTCGATCAATTGGCGCTCCATTGTCAATTATAGATTTTAATTTAGTTGATATTACAATTACTCCTGCTGGAGGTATTGCCTCCACTACAGTACAAACTGCGATTTTTGAATTAGATACCAAAAAGGCTCCACTTGATTCTCCACAGTTTACAACACAAGCATCTTTGGACGTTGGTGCTCCTTTGCTATTAGGAAATATAACACCGATAAAAGCATCAGAAGCTACATCTAAACAATATGTCGATTCACGGAATTATCCAATTGTACAAAATTTAGATACAGCTGGTGGTTCAACATTTTCAACAGTTCCTCCTTATACAGTTGGGTTTAATCATTTATGGGTATTTCAAAACGGTCTCAAGTTATTAGCAACTGTTACTGGGTTTCAAAATCTGGATGTTGGAGGTGTGATAACTGACCTCAGTGTTCCAACAGGATTATCTCTTGCTACATCATATGATTTTAGAATTAATGTTGATGGTGGCGGAGATGTAGTTATTAATGTAAATGGAACAAATGCACAAACTTATAATGATTTGATAACAGATTTGAATGCAAATGTAACATTTAATATTATTGCCTTTGCTTCCGTTGCTAATGGCAATTTACGTTTTACGTCATTAGGTTCAGTTGGAACAGGATCATCAGTACTATTATCTCCTGGATTATCAAACGATATGTTTGTAGCTCTAACACCAATTCCAGGAACCCCTGAAGTTCCTGCAACTCCAGGAGTGACTTACGATTATGAAGAAGTTGGTCTTATTGGATCTACTTCTACAACAATAAACACAACAGCAGTAATTCCAGGTGGCACAAATCTTGAATTCTTGGTTGTATAAGGTATAAGGAATAAGGATAAAATAAAATGGCAGGTGAATATAATATTAATCTTTCAGATGGTTCTTTACTTACAACTATCTATCGAAGAGAAGTTAATGGTGGAGTTTCAACGCCGTGGAAGATTATAGCCACCGATGATGTTCTTAATACTTTTACAATCCAGGGCGATGTAACATTTGGAGGTGTCCGATTTCAACCAGGATTTGTGTTTACTGTTTCTGGTTCAAGTGGTGGAATTAATAACGGAACATATACAGTTTTATCAGTAGCGAATCCAGTTGATATTAACCTTGGAACACTTACAGTTATTACAATTGATACTACCGTTATTCTACCACAAAAAAATGATATATTACCTATTACTTCACCTTTTGGGTTAATATCTTATAGTACACCTGCTGACACAACATTAATTCTTCCAGGTTTTGAAAGTCTTAATTATGGTGAAAATATTATCGAAGGAATACTCCATATTGTGGAGAATTTTTCCAATGTTGGTGCTGGAGTAATAAATGCTCCAGCTAATCCTCTAGTTGGTCAACAATTTTATAATAGTTCAGAAGACACATTTTATCATCTCGATTCAACATTAACATGGTCTAATAATCTTGTTTTAGGAAATTTGGTAGCTACAGATGGTCAATTTTCTGGTCGTGTTGGAATTAATAATCCAATTCCTACTGGCACAGTGTATCTTGAGGTAACAGGTGACATACAAGCAAATAGTCAATTTCGAGGATCTGATCAATCTGCTGGTGCTCCGACTTATACTTTTAAAAATGACTTAACATCTGGATCATATCGTTCGGCTACCAGTGTTGGAGTTGCATTTGGTGGAACAAGCATTGCAGAATTTAAGTCAACAGGAATTGTGTTAAATGTAGGTGAGATTCTAGGTTTACCAGCTACTCCTTCAGCAACAGGAGCAGCTTCAAAAGAATATGTAACTTCACAGGTTGGGACTGTTTCAGGGAACTTAACAACACATATAAGTGATACAACAATTCATTTTACTGAAGGTAGTATTGATCACTTAAATATTACTAATATAGGGGTAAACAGTCACTCTGCAATTGATACTCATATAGGTGATGCAACAATTCACTTTACACAAGGTTCAATTTCAATTACTTCATCTCAAATAAGCGACTTCGCAACAGGTATCGATACTCATTTGGGATTATCAAGTATCGATTTATTTGGAGATGTTGATACAACAACATTAACACCAACTACCGGAGATGTATTAAGTTGGGATGGAACAAATTGGATTCCAGGAACTGTAACTCCAGGATCAATTCCCAAATACGAAGAACAAGTTGCAGGAGCATCACAAACAGTATTTAATACTACAATTTCAACTGTGAGTAATACATCTGGTGGTAATGCTAAATTACAAGTATTTGTTAACGGAATATATAATATGGAAGGTGCAACGAAGGCATATACCGTTACAGGACCAAATCAAATTACTTTTAATGCAGCAGTTCCTGCAAGTGCCGATGTTATAATGTATGCATTTTAAGGTTTAAAATGGCTCAACAAAAAATTGATGGAACACAAATTGGTGCAATAGGTGCTTGGAAAGGTGGTACTCTAGTACATCGAGCAGTCGCCCAATTAATTCCCAATAACGTCACAACAATAATATCATGGGATGTTGAAGATTATGATACTGCTGGAATTCACAGCGTTTCAACTCCTTCTCGCCTAACCGTTCCTGCAGGTGTTTCAAAAGTCCGACTATCGTTTCGTGTTGTATGGTGGAATAATAGCTCTGGAACTTTTCGTTCAGTTAGCCTTACTAAAAATGGATCTGCAGGTAATATTGGAACTAGCGTTTTTCAATCACCACCTAATGTTAGTAGTTTAAATAATGTTTCTGATGGTGAAACAACACCTGTTCTCATTGTTACACCAGGAGATTATTTTGAAATTTCAGTTGGACAAGATTCGGGTGCTAGTCTTAACGTTATTAATGCTTCCATTGGTATAGATTCGTGGTTCGGAATGGAAATTGTTGAATAAGGAGAACACAAATGACAGCTTCGATTGTAGTTCCAGCAGATTATGATTTAGCTCAAATTGCTACTGATACGGGATTCCCTAATCCATCTGATCGTTGGTATATAGAAGGACGATTATTTGTGAGAGGCCCTACTCAGCAAGCTTTGGAAACAGCTCTCTCCACTTATGCACTTAATCACTCTAATAACATCTTTCAGCTTAAAAAACAACATGCAAAATTATTAGTTGATGAAATGGCAGAATCTGTTCGCCTTCGTTACATAACTACAGGTTTAGGTCAATCTATGACTTATCAGGAAAAAGTGGATGAGGCAACTGATTATGTAGCTGCAGGATATCCACAAGATTTAACTCCGTATCCTTTTATAGATGCTGAAGTATCAGCTACAGGTTTAATAGCACAAATTGTTGCAGATAATATTTTAAAAAAACGTACAATTTGGATTAAAAAAAGTGCCAAGATTGAAAAAGAACGAATCAAAGGAAAAACAAATATCGATTCAGCTACTGATAAAGCATCGCTTAATAACTTTTATATTTTAGCAATTGAAGCGTTGACATCTTTATAAGTTGATAATATTGTACTTGCTTGTATAATTTCTTAAAAAAGGAGCTAGTACAATTGACATAGATATTGATTTTCAAACTACTTTTAATCCTGTAGATATTTTTGATCAAGTTACTCAGGCTTCTAATGTTCAAGAGGGTGTTTTAAAAAAACATCCTGCAGGTATATATTTTCAAAATATTCCCAAAGATCCAGTAACAAATTTAGCAGCAATTCCATTTCGAGAGGCAGAAAAATTAGGATATACTAAAATAGACTTTCTTCATTTATCAATATTAGATTTTTTCAAAAATAAGGATGAAATTAAAATATTGCTTAATAAAGAACCAGATTGGCTTCTTTTGCAAAGCGCAAAGCAAGTTCAAAAAATGTTTCAAATACATAAACATTTTGATGTAGTATCGCGCATAAAACCCAAATCTGTTATTGAATTGGCTGATTGTATAGCATTAATTCGACCTGCAAAACGATATTTGCTAGAATCATATCTTAAAAACAAAGAACTAATACGGCGTGAATTGTATAAAAAACCAGATGGAAAAAAATACTTCTTTAAAAAAGGTCATGCAGTTAGTTATAGTCTCACTATTGTATTGCAACTACATTTAATAAAAGCTGGAATTTTGTAAATTTTACACAAATTGTATAAATATTTTATACAAATTGGAAAAAAATCATGGGAAATAAAAACAATAAACTCAAAAAAATTCATCGAAATTTTGTTGCTAAACATTCTGTCCACAAAACAGGAGCAGGAGTTCACGAAGATAAACATGGAAAAAAAGCCAGTCGTGAACGACAAAAGAAAGAATGGAAAAATGATATTCGTAGTCATATGTACGAAGCTAGATCTCTTGAAGCTGTCCGTTTAACTGATAATCAAAAAACATTATTAGCCAAAGCTATTCAGGGACGAGTTGATTATACTAATAATCCTAAATTAGTAGAAGCTAGGAATGTGTTATTAGACTATGGCTTAATCACATTTAACCCTCAAAAATTTGAAACTTTTGTAACTGAAAAAGGCAAAGACAAGATGCGTGAAGAAAATTTACTTGACGAATTAGGTGAATTGACTAAAGAAGGTTTGGATTTTGCAAGTGCATCTGAAGAAAACAATCCAGAGGATAACAATAATCCAGAAGAAGAAATTCCTGAAGGTCTGTCAATATTTAAACAGACTCACTTTTTAGCTAATTAGCGTATTTGAATAATTTTTTTGTTAATTTTGATTCATGATGATATGTTCTTTTTTCTACGTCTTCGCACTTTGGGTTGTGATAACATATTTAATGAGGGAAGAGGACCTATTACACGTGTAACATATTCTATGTGAAATGTCCTATATATTTTTTTAGCTTCACTGGCCATTCCAAGTCTCGATAATTCAAACGATAATGGATATTGATCTTTGTGTTCTTTAAACCATATTCTTGCAGCTTGGACAATTCTTTCTTCATTTACATTTTCTGGTCCACACAAATCCAACACATAAGCCTTAATTGTTTTATTTGTAGCATTATCGATTATTGTTAAAAAGTGATTTTTATCATATTGTATTAATGTAATAAAAGGATAACCATCGTAATCTGCAGGATGTTTTTCTACTATAAGAGGAATTGGATTTTTGTTGTTACGTTTTCTGACCACTTAATATATACCTTTTTGTTATATTCTATTTATACAATAAAAAATGTGGTTCTTTCCAAAAATATAAATAAATACAACAAATAACTGGAAATCACAATGAAAAACAGTCCAAAAACGTTTAAATCATTTATGAAAAGAGTAAATGATAAAGATAACAACAAATTAAATAAAAAGACAATGAAAAACAAAGTGTTTGGTGGGAATAATGTATTATCTCCCACTGAAAAGGCAAATAATAGGGGTGATAAAGTTGTTATGAAGAGTTTACTTTCAGAAATTGTTGCTATGAAGTATGTAACATCAAAACACGAGGAAGAGGCAGAAACAAAACCCGATAAATTTGCCGCTGCTCGAAATATTTTTAATATGATGTTACACCGTCCAGATATGGATCGAACTGACATTATTAAAGCATTTCAAGATAAAATAGGTGTCACTCTTTCTACAGCTACTTCTTATTATCAACGTCTTGCAAAAGCTGCAGGAATTACTGGCCCAGGAGAAAAAAGATCCGGAGACAATTCTCTTGATGATGAACAACAAAAAATGTCACCAATAAGGGATGAACGCAGAA
>Ga0114931_10006769_pt1 | contig 14074 bp, 10 predicted proteins | sample 2SBtaG_FD_89579 | JGI IMG/M metagenome (GOLD analysis project Ga0114931, IMG submission 89579) | Deep subsurface microbial communities from Kolumbo volcano to uncover new lineages of life (NeLLi) - 2SBTROV14_V59a metaG | ecosystem: Environmental > Aquatic > Marine > Volcanic | place: Kolumbo...
AACAGCGCCGCGGATCAGGTGGACCTTACCGCCATCTTGAATCCCGGCAGTGGGCCGGGCAACTCGCAAGATACAAACTACGTGGCGGCGGTCGACGCGCTTCGGAATTCTGGGGGACGCGTCATCGGCTATGTGCATACTTCCTATGGCGCGCGTCCCTTAACCGATGTCCTGGCGGAAATCGACGACTACGCGAGCTGGTACAACCTCGACGGAATTTTCATTGATGAAATGGCCAACACGGGACCGGCGGAAAAGCTGAACTACTACCGCGACATCTACAATCATGCGAAAAACATCGACTCCCACTGGGAAGTCATGGGCAACCCGGGCACCAACACGCTGGAACAGTACTTGACCTGGCCGACCGCGGATCGCTTCGTTATTACCGAGGACGTTGGCTCCCAGTATGCCAGTTTCGCCCCCGCGCCTTGGGTGGCCAACTACCAGCGTTCACGGTTTGTACACTTGATCCACACCGAACCTTCCAGCACGGTCATGCAGAACGATCTGGCCGTCGCCATTGGCCGTAACGCGGGGGCCATCTACATCACCAACGACGTGCTGAATAATCCATGGGACACCCTACCCGATTATTGGCAAACGGAACTGGACACGATCGCCGGGCTGAACGCATCCATCCTGGCCGGCGACATGGATGAAGATTTGGATGTGGACCAGGACGATTTGACAAGGTGGTCCCATGGCTGGTCGCTTGCCAGCGGCGCGATGCATTATGACGGCGATGCGGACGCCGATGGTGACGTCGACGGCCGCGATTTCCTCGTCTGGCAAAGCCAATTCGGCAGGTCCGGCTCGCCGGCTTTTGCCAGAGCGGCCACTCCGATCCCTGAACCGTTGGCAGTCCTATTGATGGCGATTGCCATGTTCTTCGGCCTGGCCTGGAGAAATTTCCGGTGCCATCCCTGAATACGGCTGGCGAATTTGGACAAGGCTGGCCCGCGGCACACTTCAGCTGCGGGCTATTCAACGCAGCGTGTCGGAGCCAAAGTTCGTGACAAAACGATCCCAGACAGACATCTCTGCCCAATCCCCACCAGGATGTACATGGCTGAGCAATTTTCCCCAATGCTAAAAGCCGTAACTTGCATTTCCGGCATGCATCCTGGACAATAGCTGACTTCTATCCTGGCGGGCCCGGGCAGCCGCTCGCCATGGGCCGCCCGCATACGCCCGATCGGACCTCACGCCAACGATGGCGAAGCGGCTCCGGACGCCTGACGAGATTCGTGGCTGCGTACTACTTATTAAATACCGATACCCTAACTAGATACCGTAACCCGCAGGAGACCAACCCATGACGAGTCGCATCTTGACGGACGCTAACCACTTGACGGGCGCTAATCACTTGACGGGCCCTCTCGACTCTGTCCCCCATCGCTCCCGCCGGGAATTTCTCAAAACCACGGCTGCCACCACGGCCGCACTGGGAGCGATGACGATCCCCCAATCGGTCCATGCGGCTGGCGACGACATGCTTCGCGTGGGTGTGATTGGCTGTGGCGGCCGCGGCACCGGGGCGGTAGTCAACACGCTGATGGCCGATCCACGGACCAAGCTGGTCGCCATCGGCGAAGCGTTCGCGGATCGGGCCGCGGCGAGCCTCAAGGTGCTGCAGGCCAACCCCGAAGTGGGCGACCGGGTGGTCGTCGATGCCGACCACACGTTTATCGGCTTTGATGCTTTCCGCCAGGTGATCGACTGCGGGGTCGACGTGGTGATCCACACGACGCCGCCCCACTTCCGCCCCCAGCACTTGAAATACGCCATTGAGCAGGGCAAACACTGTTTTGTCGAAAAGCCGGTTGCCGTCGATGCGCCGGGCGTGAAAAGCGTGCAGGAGACCTGCGCCTTGGCCAAACAGAAAGGCCTGTCGGTCGTCTCCGGTCTCTGCTGGCGGTACGACTCGGGTGTGCGGGCCACGATGGAGCAAATCGCGGACGGGGCGATTGGCGAGATCATTTCGATCGAGTCGGAATACAATACGGGCCTGTTGTGGTATCGGGGCGACAAGCCCGACTGGAGCCGCATGGAGTACCAGCTGCGGAACTGGCTCTATTACACGTGGCTTTCGGGCGATCACATCTGCGAACAGGCCATCCACAGCCTCGACAAAACGGCCTGGTTGCTGGGCGACGCGAGCCCCGTGCGAGCGATGGGCATCGGCGGCCGCCAGCAGCGAACGGCTAAAAAATTCGGCAATATCTTCGACCACCATGTGGTTTTCTACGAATACCCCAATGGTGTGCGGGTCTATTTCACCTGCCGGCAGCAGGATAACTGTACCAACCGGGTCGACGAACTGGTGCTGGGCACCAAGGGGCAGGCCCGCATCCTGAAGCACCGGATCACCGGGGCGAAGCAATGGCGCTACCGGGGCCCCAAACCCAATATGTACCTGGTCGAGCATCAGGAAATGTATCGAGGCATCCGGGCGGGCAAACCGCTCAACAATGGCCACTACATGTGCAATAGCACGATGATTGCCGTCATGGGCCGGATGGCGACCTACACGGGCCAAACCTTGAAATGGGACCAGGCCATTGGCAGCCAGCAACACCTGGGGCCCGCCAAGTACCAGTGGGGCGACATGCCGGTGCGACCGGTGGCCATTCCGGGGGTGACGAAATTTGTATAGAGGCAAACGAATCTTTTCGGCACTCCTGAAACCGAAGCGAGCGTAATCCCAAAACTGGAGCCGACGATTCCATCCGAAAAGTTTGGCTTGCCGCCGCGACCATGCCGTTGGGGGATAGAACCCACGCGGCAGCGTCCCCAGGCAAACAAATCTTTTCGGCACTCCCGAAACCGAAGCGAGCGTAATCCCGAAACTGGAGCCGACGATTCCATCCGAAAAGTTTGGCTTGCCGCACAAGGAACATCCTAATCATGAGTCGATGGCCGATTGGTGTTTTTGCCAGTATCGATGCGGGTCTGGGCGTGCAACTGGAGGTTGCCGCCGAACTGGGCATCAAGACCATTCACCTGCATACCCCGCGACAAGCATCGCGGAGCCCTGAAAAGGCGCGGGAGTTTCTGGCCCGGTTGGAGCGTCTGGGCATCACGATCACTTGTGTGTTCGCCGGTTTCGAAGGCGAGAGCTACGCCGACATCCCCACGACCCAGCGCACGGTGGGCCTGGTGCCGGCGGCAACCCGGGCCGCGCGGCTGGCGGAACTTAAAGAGATCGCCGATTTTGCCCGTCTGCTGGGAGTTGACGTGGTGGGCCTGCATGTGGGCTTTGTCCCGCACGACGCGGCCTCAAGCGACTATGCGGACGTAATCGGTGTGGTCCGCGAGGCGTGCGATCATCTGGCCGGCAACCGGCAAGCACTCCATCTGGAAACGGGCCAGGAAACGGCCGACTCGCTGCTCCAGTTTATCCAGGACGTCGACCGGCAAAATCTATGGATCAATTTCGATCCGGCCAATATGATCCTCTACGGCTGTGGCGAACCGATCGAAGCACTCCAGCAGGTGGGCGAGCATGTCCGCAGCGTCCATTGCAAGGACGCCAAGTGGTCGGACAAACCAGGAGAATCCTGGGGCGAAGAGGTGCCACTCGGCCAGGGTGATGTCGATTTCGCCCGGTTCTTGTTGACCCTGGTGCATCTCGGCTACGATGGGCCCCTGACGATCGAACGGGAAATCCCCCAAGATCCCGGACGGCAGAAAGCGGAAATCGGCGCCGCGGCCAGCCTGCTGGAAGATCTGAAAGAACATATCCTCGCGCAAGGAGCCTAATCCTTTGGCAAGCATTAAATTTCGACTCTCGGTCATGATGTTTCTTCAGTTCTTCGTCTGGGGAGCCTGGTACGTGACGTTGGGAACTTATCTGTCAACCGCCCAGGGGGCCGACGGTGCACGAGCTTTTTCGGACGCTTTTGTTGGCTATGCCTACGGGGCAGCGGCCATCGCGGCCATCATCGCTCCATTATTCGTTGGCATGTTCGCTGACCGGTATTTCTCGTCGGAACGACTACTTTGCGTGCTGCATTTGCTGGGCGCGGTCCTGCTCTATCTGCTCTCGACGATTGCCTCGCCGGGGATGTTTTACGCCCTGCTCATTGCCTACTTCTTGACCTACATGCCAACGCTGGCTTTGGTCAATTCGCTCTCGTTCCATCACCTGGACAACCCCGGGAAACAATTCCCCGCCATACGTGTGCTGGGAACCATCGGCTGGATCGTTGCCGGGCTGCTGGTCGGCTCGTTGTTGGTGGCTCAACACAAGATCGGTTTCCTATTCGACAAACCGTTTGGTCTCCCCTTAACCTTTTCACTGGGTGAAGCTCTGGGGCCCGCCGCGAGCATCGAACCGACCACGATCCCCATCGTCATCGCCGCTGCTGCTCAAGGCCTGCTGGGCCTGTTTTGTCTGCTGCTGCCCCACACGCCCCCCAGCAATCCCGAGGGGCATCAATCGATTGTGAATTTGCTTGGTCTGGATGCTCTAGCGCTTATGAAAGAGTGGTCCTTTGCCGTGTTTATCATTGGCTCCTTTTTGATCTGCATACCTTTGCAATTCTACTACACCTTCACGAATCCGTTCCTCAACGAACTGGGAGTCGTCAATGCGGCGGGCAAGCAATCGTATGGCCAAATGTCTGAAATCGTCTTCATGCTGCTCATGCCCCTGTTCTTTGCCCGGTTGGGAGTCAAGTGGATGCTCCTGGTCGGCATGGCCGCATGGGCTATTCGCTACGCGCTGTTCTCCTTCGGCGACGCGGGCAGCGGCATGTGGATGCTGTACGTTGGCATCCTCCTGCATGGCATCTGCTACGACTTCTTCTTTGTCACCGGACAAATTTATGTCGACAACAAGGCTCCTATCAAAATGCGCGGTTCGGCCCAGGGGTTTTTGACCTTTGTCACCCTTGGCCTGGGTCTGTTCGTCGGCTCGATCATCTCCGGCAAGGTCGTCGGCCACTACGCCACCGCCACGGGCCACGATTGGCATGCCATCTGGCTGGTCCCTGCTGCCATGGCAGCAGGCGTGCTGATCCTGTTCGCCTTGATGTTTCATGAGCATGGCGATGGCAAGATGGACCCCGATTCCCCCAGCGAGGCATCCTCATGACGCGTATCGGAATTGCCGGCATCGGTTTCATGGGCATGGTTCATTACCTCACCTACCAGCGGCTGCGCGGCGCGCGGGTGGCCGCCCTATGCGAACAGGACCAAAAACGGCTTGCCGGCGACTGGCGCGGCATCCAAGGAAATTTTGGCCCGGCTGGGAAAGAAATGGACCTCACGGGCATCGCCCGGTACGATGACCTGAATGCGATGCTAGCCGACGAGTCGCTCGATGCGATCGACATCACCTTGCCTCCGGGCCTGCATGCCCAGATTGCCATCAAGGCACTCCGGGCCGGCAAACACGTGTTCTGCGAAAAACCGATGGCCCTTAGGCCACGGGACTGCGACCGGATGGCCGCCGCGGCGGCCAAAGCCGGCCGGCTCCTGATGGTCGGCCACGTGCTGCCCTTCTACCCCGAATATGCCTGGGCCTATAAGACAGTCCAGAGTGGCAAATACGGCCGCATGCTCGGGGGTGCCTTTCGCCGCGTCATCTCCGATCCCCAGTGGCTACCGCACTATTGGTCGGCCCAGCGGGTGGGCGGGCCGATGCTCGATCTACACGTACACGACGCCCATTTCATTCGTTTGCTATTCGGCATGCCGGACCAGGTTGTCTCCGTGGGCCGCATGCGCGACGATCTGGCCCAGTTCTGGCACACACAGTTTCATTTTGCGGACCAGGATTACGTGGTGGAAGCAACGAGTGGAACGATCGACCAGCAAGGCCGGCCCTTTGAGCATGGCTTTGAAATCCATCTGGAGCGGGCCACGCTGATGTTCGATTTCGCCGTACTCGGCAGCACCGGCCGCATGCTGTGTCAGCCGACCTTGCTGGATGACAAGGGACGGGTGAAACATCCCAAACTGTCCGCTGGCGATCCGATGGACGCGTTTCGGGCCGAGCTCCGCGAAATCCTCCGAGCCATCCGCACAGGAGAGCCTTCCCCCATCCTGGATGGCGCGCTGGCCCGCGATGCCATCGTCATCTGCCAAAAACAAACCGAAAGTCTGCGCAAGGGCCGGCCGGTAAAGATTGGAGCAAAAAAGCAATAACGTGCCCAGCCACCGCCAAAAAAGTGCCCCAGACTTATCCAACTCGCTTCAAGAACGGGAGCGGACCCCGTGCCATGTCGTTAAACATGCAAGGGATGCCAGCATCTATGTGGCGGGAAAAATTGCCAAACTGATTCGCAAGCGCGCCAAAGCGGGACAAAAGTGCGTCCTCGGCCTGGCCACGGGAAGCACCCCCGTCTCGACCTACAACGAACTGGCTCGTCTGCATCGCGAAGAGGGCCTCAGTTTCAGCAATGTCGTTACCTTCAATCTCGACGAATACTACCACATGCATCCCGATGCGCTGCAAAGCTACGTGCGTTTCATGTGGGAGCACTTGTTCGACCATGTGGACATCAATCCGGACAACATTCACATCCCCGATGGAACCCTCGAAGAGGACCAGATCGACGCCTATTGCCAGCAGTACGAGCAGGCCATTCGCGTGGCTGGCGGCATTGACATTCAAATCCTGGGAATTGGCCGTACTGGCCATATCGGTTTCAATGAGCCCGGCTCGGGCCGTGACAGCCGCACCCGACTGATCACGCTCGACCGGGTGACCCGCCGGGATGCCGCCAGCGATTTCTTTGACGAACAAAACGTTCCACGCCGCGCGATCACCATGGGGGTTGGCACCATCCTGGAGGCGCGGCGGATTTACCTGCTGGCTTTTGGCGAAGGCAAGGCGCCGATCATCGCCAAGGCGGTGGAACAGCCTGTCTCTCCCCACGTCACGGCCAGTTTCCTGCAGGAACACCCGCACGCCAGGATCGTGCTGGATGAAGCGGCCGCCGAACAGCTCACCCGCAATCGCTGTCCATGGGTTTTGGGATCGGTCCCTTGGGACGAACAAAAAACCCGCAAGGCGGTCATCTGGCTGGCCGGGCGATTGCGGAAACCCATCTTGAAGCTCACCGAGGAAGATTACAACGAAGATGGCCTGCAGGACCTGCTCGCCACCCGCGGGGCGGCGCACGAGATCAACCTCCAGGTCTTTCGCTACTTGCAGGCCACCGTCACCGGCTGGCCTGGCGGAAAGCCGGAGCATGCCCGTTTGCCCGGCGATCGGTCCCAGCGGCATGAAGATATATTTCCCAAACGAATCCTGGTTTTTTCGCCCCATCCCGACGACGATGTGATTTCGATGGGAGGCACGTTGATTCGGCTGGCGGACCAGGGGCACGAGGTGCATGTTGCCTATCAGACCTCGGGCAACATTGCCGTGTTCGACGACGACGCCGTACGCTACGCCGAGTTTGCCGCGGATTTTAATCGCGTTTTCGAAATCGACGACCCGCGCTCATCCAAACTGGAATCGCACATCGATTCCTTCCTGAAAAAAAAGCAGCCAGGGCAGGTCGACAGTGACATTGTCCAGGCGATCAAAGGCATGATCCGCAGGGGCGAAGCGCGATCCGCCACGCGCGCTTGTGGCATACCGGCAGAACAGCTTCATTTTCTCGATATGCCGTTCTACGAAACCGGGCGGGTTCGAAAAAAGCCGCTGGCGGAACAGGACATTCAAATCACCGTGGACTTGATGGAAAAAATCCAGCCGCACCAGATCTATGCAGCTGGCGACCTCTCCGACCCGCATGGCACGCATCGCACGTGCCTCAGCGCGGTACTTCAAGCAGCCCATCGGGTTCGTAAACAAGCCTGGTACGATTCATGCGTGGTATGGCTCTACCGGGGCGCCTGGCAGGAATGGGGACCCCATCAAATCGAAATGGCCGTACCCCTGAGCCCGCTGGAACTGAAACGGAAGCGAACCGCCATCTTCAAACACGAGTCGCAAAAAGACCGGGCCGTCTTCCCGGGTGCCGACGCACGCGAATTCTGGCAACGGGCCGAACAGCGCAACCAGGCCACTGCCCAGCTTTACGATGCCCTGGGCCTGGCCGAGTACGAAGGCATCGAAGGGTTTGTACGTTGGCAAGGAGATCTGGACGGCGTCCTGTGACGGCCATCGAAAAACTGCCGTCTTGTTAACTATCCAACTCGAACTGAATACAACTGGAACCACGAAATAGACGAAAGAAACGAAATTCCTATTTGCGCTACTGTATTTTCGTCTATTTCGTCTATTCCGTGGTTTCTCTTTCACTTACATCATCCAAATTCACAAGGGGACATAGGGCAAATCCAATGGAAGTCATCATCAGCAAGACGAGCGAAGAAATGAGCAAAGCGGCCGCGTTGGAAGTGGCCGATGTCCTGAATACGAAGCCGAACGCCGTCCTGGGTCTGGCCACCGGATCCACCCCCTTGGGCCTCTATCAAGAACTGGCCCGCATGCATCGGGAGGAGGGGCTCAACTTCTCGCAAGTGACCACCTTCAATCTGGACGAATACGTGGGGCTGCCTGGCAGCCATTCTCAGAGTTATCACTACTTCATGCATGAAAACTTCTTCAAGCATGTCAACATCCCGACGCAAAACACTTACGTTCCTTCCGGTACCACGAGCAATTACAAAGCATTTTGCGCCTGGTACGAACAGCGAATCACCGAATGCGGCGGCATCGACATCCAGATTCTCGGGATTGGTACCGACGGCCATATCGCCTTCAACGAACCCACCAGTTCCCTTCAGTCCCGGACCCGGCTAAAAACGCTTGCCGAATCGACCATCGATGACAACGCGCGTTTTTTCGAAACCCGTGAAGAAGTGCCCATCTACGCCATCACCATGGGGGTGGGCACCATTCTCGAAGCCCGGCGGATTGTGCTACTCGCCAATGGCAAAAGCAAATCGAGGGCTATCGCCGATGCCGTGGAAGGCCCCATCACCAGCATGAATACGGCCAGTGCGTTGCAAATGCACGCTTCCACCCGAGTCTTCCTGGATAGTGATGCCGCCAGCGAACTGAAGATGCGCGATTACTACGACTGGATCAAAGACAAGAAGCCAGGATCGCCCCAGTTGTAGGAAAACAACCATGGACATCGTACAGCGCTGTTTTGAATCGGCTCGGGCCCGACCGGGACGCATCGTGCTTCCCGAAGGCCACGATCCGCGCATCGTCGCCGCGGCCCGACAACTGGCCGACGAGAACCTGGCCATTCCGATTTTGCTGGGAAAATCGGACCGCATCGCAGCCACTGCGAGGGAAGCGGACATTGCATTGACCGACATCGATTCATTCGACCCGGCCCAGAGTGATCGACTCGAAACCTACGCGGCCCAGTACCGCGCGGGCCGCGCGCTCAAAGAGAGCATTGCCCGGAGGATGGTTAAAAAGCCGCTCTTCTTTGGCGGCATGATGGTCGCCTGCGGTGACGCAGATACGATGGTTGCCGGTGTCGCCAATGCCACCGCCACGGTTATCCAAGCGGGCGTGTTAACGGTCGGTTATGCCCCGGGTATCGAAACCGCCTCCAGTTTTTTCCTGATGCTGGTTCCCACACCGGACGGCAGTGCGGAGCGCTCTTTCATCTTCGCCGACTGCGCGGTCAACGTACAGCCGGCCGCCGAACAATTGGCAGATATTGCCATCGCTTCGGCCGCCAGTGCGGCCAGGCTATTGGAAGACACGCCGCGCACCGCCATGCTTTCCTTCTCCACCCGCGGCAGCGCTTCGCATGCGGATGTGGAGAAAGTTACCACGGCCCTGCAAATCGTCCAAGCCCGGAATCCGGACTTGCTGATCGATGGTGAGTTCCAGGCCGATGCGGCCATCGTGCCAGCGGTGGCCGCAAAAAAAGTCCCCGGGGACAGCCCCGTGGCAGGCCAGGCGAACGTGCTTGTTTTCCCTGATCTCGATGCGGGGAACATCGCCTACAAACTTACCCAATACCTGGCTGGAGCCAAAGCGATTGGTCCCTTCCTGCAGGGATTCGCCCAGCCGATTAGCGATCTTTCTCGCGGTGCAAGTATCGACGATATCGTTGCCACCTCGGCCATCTGCCTGGCCCAGACCGGAAGGGATGGAGTGGCGAAATGATGAAAATCCTGGTGGTCAATTGCGGTAGCTCCTCGATCAAATACCGGTTGTTGGACATGCCCGGCAAATCGGTCCTGGCGACAGGCATTGTGGAACGGATCGGTGAACAGGAATCGGCCCTGATCCAAGAGAGTGGCAACCAAGAGTCCCGAACGGTGCAGCCGATACCGGACCACACCGAAGGGATGCGACTGATCCTCCATGCCTTGACGCAAGGTCCCGGCTCCGTCCTCAAAGACTTATCTGAAGTCGGCGCCGTGGGACACCGGGTGGTGCATGGCGGAGAGGCTTTCAGTAAATCGGTTGTTCTCGATGCGCAGGTGATTGCTTCCATCGAGTCGGTGGCCGACCTGGCCCCCCTGCACAATCCGCCCAACCTGGTCGGTATCCGCGCAGCCCAGTTCGCCTTGCCCGCCACGCGGCACGTGGCCGTTTTCGACACCGCCTTTCACGCCACCATCCCGCCCACTGCGTACACCTACGCACTGCCCTACGAGCTGTACGAAAAGTATGGCGTACGCCGCTACGGTTTTCATGGCACCTCGCATTTTTACGTGGCCACGCGGGCGCTGGAACTGACCGGCCGCGAATCGCACGGTTGCATTACCATCCATTTAGGCAACGGCTGTTCGATGGCTGCGATAAAAAACGGGAAATGCATCGACACTTCCATGGGCCTCACCCCGCTGGAAGGACTGGTGATGGGGACCCGCAGCGGCGATTTCGATCCGGCCATTCTATTCTATTTGACCGAGCATGGTTACGACCTGGCGGATCTGAACAAACTGTGTAACAAGCAAAGTGGTCTGCTTGGCATATCCGGCCGGTCCAACGACATGCGCACCTTGACCCAACTGGCTGAGCAGGGCGATGCCCGGGCCCAACTGGCAATTGACATCTTCTGTTATCGTATCAAAAAATATATCGGCGCTTATACCGCCGCGCTTGGCGCGCTCGACACGGTCGTCTTCACCGGCGGCATCGGTGAAAATGCCCCAACGATTCGAGCCGGCTGCTGTGCGGAACTGCGACCCCTGGGTATCGTTCTGGACGCCGAAACCAATCGGAGGGCGATCGGACGGGAAGCGGCCATCCAGGCAACCGAGAGTCGGGTCCAGATTTGGGTGATCCCTACCGACGAAGAAGGCGTGATTGCCAGCGATACTTATGCGCTCACCAGACCTTAGGGTTGGCTGGAACCCTATACCGGAAAATCCCAGGAGTCTTACGTGTCCCAATTATCCCACCGGCCGCTCTCCGGTGAGCAAATCGATACCCTGCGGGCCGGCGGTTGCACGGCCGAAGATTGGTCCCGGGTACAAGTCGCCCAGGATTTCAATCCCGCGAATATCATACGGGCCCATTTTGCCGGCGAGGTCCGGCTGGGCAATTGCACCGGCCTGGTATCCGGAAGCCATGGTCTGAGCAAACCGGCGGGAATTTACGATGCCGAGGTGGCCATTTGCTCAATCGGAGACGGAGTTCGAATCGCCCGGATCGGCGTCCACCTGTCCGGCTACCAGATTGGCGACGGCGTCTGCATTGAGGATGTCGGCGTGCTCCAAGCCGACCCGGGAAGCCAATTTGGCAACGGCGTACAAGTAGAAGCACTCAACGAAGGCGGCGGCCGTGAGGTCACCATGTTCGATGCACTGTCCGCTCAGTTCGCCTACCTGCAATGCCTCGTTCGCTGGCGGCCGAAGCTGGTCGAAAACCTGGCCCGCCTGGCCGCCCAGGAGGTGGAATCGGCACGCCGCGATCGGGGTACCATCGGCCCCCAAGCCACCATTTGTTCCGTCGGGCGGATCGAGAACGTCCGCCTGGGAGCAGCCGCCGTAGTCCAAGGAACCACCGCGCTGGTGAATGGCACCATCCTGAGTTGCCCGGAAAGTCCCACGGTTGTCGGTCCAGGTGTGATTGCTGAGGATTTTATCATCGCAGAAGGATCTCAAATCACCGATGGCGCGATCCTCAGTAACTCCTACGTAGGCCAGGCGTGCCGGATTGGCAAACAGTTCTCAGCCGAAGGCGCGCTCTTTTTTGCCAACTGCGAGGGCTTCCATGGCGAGGCGTGCAGCCTGTTTGCCGGTCCTTACACGGTCACGCATCACAAAAGCACGCTGCTGATCGCCGCCCTGACAAGTTTCTACAACGCCGGCAGTGGCACCAATCAGTCGAACCACATGTACAAGTTGGGCCCCGTCCACGAAGGCAAGTTGGAACGGGGCTGCAAAACGGGGTCGTTCTCCTACCTGATGTGGCCCTGCCGGGTGGGACCCTTCTCCGTCGTGTTGGGCAAGCACACACGAACCTTCGACACCCGGGATTTCCCCTTCAGCCACATCGAGGCCAAGGCGAATGGAAGGTGCGAAATGGTGCCAGGCCTTTATCTGTCGACCGTGGGCACGGTGCGCGACGGCCAGAAGTGGCCGGCGCGGGATCGGCGCACCGCTCCCCATCGACGAGACCTGATCGATTTCGATATCTTCAGCCCGCTCACGGTGGGACGCATGCTGCGTGGGTCAGCACAACTGAAAGAACGGATGGATGCGACGGACCGTGGCGTGAAGTTCGTCACGATCGGTGGCGCGGAAGTGCGCCGTGTGCTGTTACGAACCGGAATTAAATATTATCGGGCCGGGATTGAAATGTACCTGCAAGAGCGGCTCGTGTCGCGGGTGGAACTAGCACGGCAGGCGGGCAACCAAAATCTGGCCAGCAGCCTGGCTGTCGATAGCCAGGCGGTCTTTAGTGAAGAATGGATCGACGTGGCGGGACAACTGATGGCCCAGGCGCGATTCGATGCACTCTGCGAGCAAGTGGAATCGGCCCAGGTTCATTCGGTAGCCGAATTGCAAACGTCGTTCAAACACATTCAGGCCGGCTACAGGGAAGACGAGTGGGCCTGGACCGTCTGGGCCTACCAGCAGCATTTTGGTCAGCAGGTCGTCCACATGACGGCCGTCGACCTCCAGGCGGTCGCCCGATCGTGGCGGGATGTGCGGACAAAATTTCTGAAGCTGATTCTCAACGACGCCGGCAGGGAATTCGAAAGTGTCACCCAAACCGGTTTTGGCATCAGCCCCTTGCAATCGCAATGCACGGCCGATTTCACCGGCGTCCGCGGCACCTACGAGCAAAACTCATTTGTTCAGCAAATCGAACAGGAGATTACCAAAGTGGCACGACGCGCGGAAGCGATTTAGAGATATCCGATAAATACCTTTGCCGTGAATGGTTATTCACCAAACTCCGAGGAGAAAAAACATGGCCGATATTGCCACCCGAATCAAAAAGGTAGTCGCGGAGACACTGGAAATTGACGCCAACCAGATTGGCGACACGGCCCGGTTTGTCGAGGATCTGGGAGCGGAATCGATTCAAAGCGTCGAGCTGGTCGCCGCATTTGAAGAGGAATTTGATCTCGACATGGACAGCGAAAAATCCCTGGGGGTGAAAACGGTCGACGGTGCCGTCGAGTTCATCACCCAGGCGATTGCCGAGCAACAACCGGGATAGAAAGTGAGTTGAGGGTTGAGAGTTGAGGGTTGTTGCGATCCAATAACCTCAACTTGTCATCCTGGCTGATACCGCCACTACGTGGCTATCACGTCTGTACAACCCACAACCCTCAAGCACAGACCTATTTACGAACATCGTTTTTTTCCACAGCTATGTGCTCAGCGCAGCGGTGCTCGTAATCGATGCGGTACGACGCTGACAATTCGGAAACGCCTTCCGAACGCATAGCCCTAGGTGCGGATATTTCATAAACTCGGGCACCGAAACTTGTTTTGGTCGGCGAGCGGCGGTAAGTGCTTGCCTGGCAAGCCCTGTTTTCTGGCGAAAGGGCAAGCAATTTGACCGGATACGTATTGTTAATACATTGAGGGTCAAATTGCGCCGTCTAACGCGGCCAGGCAAGGACTTGGCCGACGCGTAGTAGAAGGCTTATGAAATATTGGGGCT
>Ga0114931_10006770_pt1 | contig 14071 bp, 13 predicted proteins | sample 2SBtaG_FD_89579 | JGI IMG/M metagenome (GOLD analysis project Ga0114931, IMG submission 89579) | Deep subsurface microbial communities from Kolumbo volcano to uncover new lineages of life (NeLLi) - 2SBTROV14_V59a metaG | ecosystem: Environmental > Aquatic > Marine > Volcanic | place: Kolumbo...
ACCGGAGACCCGTCAGCGCCCGGTCTCGCAGGCCTTGCTCGCCTATGCGGCCATGACCACGTCCGCCGCCCGCGGCGCGGTGAGGGATGTGAGCCAGCTCGAGAAATAGCTCGCAGATAACCGGCAACAGGGATGGGGGTGTAATCTAGCGCCATCATGTGGATCCCGATCAGGAAAGCCCCGAAATCGCAGCTCGGGGCTTTTTTATACCCAGGAATGCCGAAACCTTATGTGGCACAATAGAGTCTTGCACGAATTCCGAGACAACAGTTCCCTTCCATGATCATCAAACTCGCACTGGCGCTGGCCCTGATCGCAATCCTCTGGAGCCTGTTACAAGGCTACTCGCGCCTGTCGGCCGAGCAACGCAAAGAGGTCTTAAAACGCTGGACCCTGCCCGCCCTCGTCGCGCTGTTCGTCGTGCTGGCCCTCACGGGTCACCTGAACTGGCTGTTCGCGGCCGTGGCCTCGGTGTTCGCGCTCGTTAAAGGCATGCTGCCCACACTGCTGCGCTACCTGCCCGTGCTAGCGAAAATAAGGAAAAAGCCGGAAGCCGGTCAAACGGGTAGACAACGATCGTCAGAACAAGGGAACCGTGGAACCGCGCGTCCAAATATGAAAATGGATATAGCCCAAGCCCACGACACCCTCGGCACCCAACCCGGCGCGAGCAAAGAGGAAATCATCCAGGCCCACCGCAAACTCGTGCAACGCGTTCACCCGGATCGTGGGGGTTCGGCCTATCTGACGCAGCAGATCAATTTGGCCAGGGATGTGTTGTTAGCGAGTTTCGACGAGTCGGACGTAGCCTAAGTTCGTAGATCCGTAGGTTAATGGGCTGAGGAACGACGCGATAACTTCCGGTTACCGCGCCATAAGGATCTGCTCAGGACTCAAACGGATGATTCAAAATAATCGTCTGAACGCGATCAGGTCCCGTCGAAATGATGTCGATAGGTGCGCCCGATAGCTCCGAGATGCAGGCCAGGTAATCCTGAGCGTTCTTGGGCAGATCCTCGAAGCGCGTAACGCCGACCGTGGATTCGCTCCATCCCGGCATTTCCTTGTAGATGGGTTCGCAGCAAGACATGACGTCGTTGCCGCTCGGGGCGAGGTCGAGGACCTGATCGCCGCAGCGGTAACCCGTGCAGAGTTTGACGGTGTCCATGCCGTCGAGGACGTCGAGTTTGGTCATGCAGAAGCCGGTCAGGCTGTTGACCTGGATGGCGCGGCGGATGGCCGGCAGGTCGAACCAGCCGCAGCGGCGCTGGCGGCCCGTGGTGGCGCCGAATTCGTGGCCGCGCTCGCCCAAACCCTTGCCGACGTCGTCGAAGAGTTCCGTGGGAAACGGACCGGCGCCGACGCGGGTCGTGTAGGCCTTGGTGATGCCGATGACGCGGTCGAAGGCCAAGGGACCCAGGCCGCTGCCGGAGCCGGCGCCGCCGGCCGTCGTGTTCGACGAGGTTACGAAGGGATAGGTGCCGTGATCGATGTCGAGCAGGGTACCCTGCGCGCCCTCGAAGAGCATGTGGGCGTCGGTCTGGGTCAGTTCATAAAGCCGGGCGGGCACGTCGCGGATCATCAGCGCGATCTTGTCGCGATGCCCCATCAGATTTTCCAACGTTTCCGCCAGGCTGACGGGCTCGGCGCCGAACTGCTGGGTCAGCAGGAAATTGTGGTGTTCGAGCAGGTCGTTGAGCTTTTGCTCGATGCCACCGGGTCGGCGCAGGTCGCCGACGTGCAGGCCGCGACGGGCGACCTTGTCCTCGTAGCAGGGACCGATGCCGCGCCCCGTCGTGCCGATGGCGGCGTTGCCGCGAGCCCGCTCACGGGCCTGGTCGAGCGCGATATGGCTGGGCAGGATCAGCGGACAAAGATCGGAGATCCGGAGGCGTTCGCAGACTGGCACGCCTTCATTTTCGAGCGTGGCGATCTCCTCGGCCAGGGCATCCAGCGAGACCACGACACCGTTGCCGATGAAGCATTCAACGCCGTCGCGCAGAATGCCGGACGGGATCAGGTGCAGGATGGTCTGCTTGCCGTCGATGACCAGGGTATGTCCGGCGTTATGCCCGCCCTGAAATCGAACGACCGCGCCGACGCGATCCGTCAGCAGATCGACGACCTTGCCCTTGCCTTCATCCCCCCACTGGGTCCCGACGATAATGACCTTTTTTCCCATGACGACCCTATATGTAACGTAATTATCTAAAGTTGAATTTTAGAAGCTGTTATTGATTTTGGTAACGGCCTACCGAATTTCAGATTCAGGAGAGCAGTTCCACACCCCAAACATCGCTCCGGCAAATGATCTCGCGATCGCAGTCCATTTCGACCGCACCGCCGGTCTGACCCGGTAGGCGATAGATAACGCGTTCGCCGTCGTTGCGCAGCTGCCGGATCAGTTTGCGGAGCGCCTCATCGTCCGTCCACTCCGGCGCAAGGATGCCCCTCGGACGCCGAACCTCGCGACGAGTCGCAAGCGTCAGCAAGGTCTTGAGGTCGGCGCTGAAGCCGGTCGCGGGACGCGTACGGCCGAACAGGCGGCCGATCTCATCATAGCGTCCGCCACGGGCGATTTCATGACTGTGGCCCTCGGCGAAGGCCGCAAACACGACGCCGGACTGGTAACGATAACCGCGCAGCTCGGCGAGATCAAAATGAGGGGTGATCGTCGCCATCTGACAGCGTGCCGCATTGGCGAGTTGCTGCAAAGCATCCATGGCCTGGCCGACCTCGGGACGGGCCTTGGCCAGACGGACGCGGGCTTCGTCAAGCACCTCGGAGCCGCCGTTCAGATCGATCAGCGCAGCGATCATGGCCCGAACGTCCGGATCGATCTTCAACGATCCGACGTACTCGTCGAGCTCGGCGCGCGCCTTGCGTTGCATGATTTCGAAAAGGGTCGCTTCCTGTGCGACATCGAGTCCGGCCTGGTCGGCCAGGGACCGGAATATGCCGACATGGCCAAGGTCGATATGGAAATGTTCGAGCCCGGTCACGCGCAGGGCCCGGACCATGAGACGCAGGATCTCGATATCACTCTCGATACCTGAGTGCCCGTAGATCTCGGCGCCTAGCTGCAAGGGGTTGCGGGAATGAGCGAAACCGGACTGACGGGTATGAAGAACGGCATCGAGATAACAGAGCCGGGTCGGAACGTCGCGCTTCAATCGATGGGCATCGATGCGCGCGACTTGAGGCGTCATGTCGGCGCGCACGCCCATGAGACGGCCCGTCGCCTGGTCAATGAGTTTGAATGTGTCGATCTCGAGGTCGTTGCCGACCCCGACCAGCAAAGACTCCAGATACTCGATCAAAGGCGGGATCACGAGTTCGTAACCCCAACTCTGAAACATGTCGATCAGGTCCCGGCGCAGACGCTCGAGGCGCTCGGCCTCGGGCGGCAGATACTCCTCGACCCCGGCGGGCAATAGCCAGCGATTGACTTCATCGAATACGCTCGAACTCACGAACTACGCTCCCGGATCAATATTTCGTTACGGACTCAAATGGCATAAAGAACGCCCAAGCCAAACAGCATGCTGAACAGGCCGGCAATCCGGAGCGCCCGGTTATCCATCGCGAGCATACGGCTCATGGCGTCACGCATCAGCCCAGGGCTCAGGAACGGCATCATACCCTCGATGATCATCATGAGGGCCATCGCCCTGAACAGGTCCTCCCACATTGCCTCTCCCCAACATCAACGGACTAGCGGGCCGCCTTTCCGGTAGTCGCCTTTTCGGGGTCCTTGAAATAGCGGAAGAACTCATTGTCCGGGCTCAGAACTAAAAGATCGGACTTATCGCGGAACGTGGATTTGTAGGCCGTCATACTGCGATAGAAGTCGAAGAACTCGGGATCCTTCTGGTAGGCCTTGGCATAGGATGCCGTTGCCGCAGCATCGCCCTGACCGCGAACCTCTTCGGCCTTCTTGTAAGCCTCGGCCAGGATCACAGTGCGTTGACGATCGGCATCGGCGCGGATCCTTTCCGCCGACTCCATACCCTGTGAGCGCAATTCCTTGGCTACACGGGCACGTTCGGCCTCCATACGATGGTAGACCGAGGTGCTGATTTTCTCCGGCAAATCGATGCGCTTGATACGTACGTCCACGACCTGGATACCGAACTCGTGGGCCTGAGCATCGGCATTGGTCTGCAGGATAGCCATGATCTGTTTACGCTCGCCCGAGACCACCTCCTGGATCGTACGCTTGCCGAATTCGGCGCGCAGACCATCCTTGATGATCTGGGACAGTCGGATATTGGCGCTGACGATATCACCGCCCATGGCCGTGTAGTACTTGGACACGTCGCTTATCCGCCACTTGACGAAGGAATCGACGAGCACGTTTTTCTTCTCCGCGGTCAGGTAACGCTCCGGCTTGGCGTCCAGCGTCTGGATCCGGGAGTCGAACTTGCGGATATTGTTGATAAACGGAATCTTAAAATGCAGACCGGGTTTGAAGTCGGTACGGACGATCTCGCCCAACCGAAACATAACCGCCAACTCACGCTGCCCGACGGTAAATGTGGACAGACTGCCGATGATGACAACGACCGCCGCAAGGATTAACAAGACGCCTTTGGATTGCAACATCTATCGCACCTCCCGGTTTCTGAATGTATCCCGCGACCGCGGGTCATTGACCAAGGGCTGCGCCATGGACTTGATATCGTTGGCCTGGCCGCTCGGGGGCAGGGAGGTGCCTGCGACGCCACCCGACGGCAACGGTGTCGCGGTGGCACCGGACGATGACATCATGCGATCCAGCGGCAGATACACCAGGTTGTTGCCGCCCTTGACGTCGACCACAGCCTTGCTGGACTTACTCAAAATGTCCTGAACGGTCTCGAGATAAAGCCGTTTGCGCGTAACGTCGGGAGCCTTTTCATAGGCATCCAGAATGGACAGGAAGCGCTGGCCGTCACCCTGGGCATGCAACGTCACCTGAGACTTGTAGGCTTCGGCGTCTTCCAACACACGAGCTGCGGCGCCGCGCGCCTTGGGCAGGATGTCATTGGAGTAGGCCTCGGCCTCGTTTTTGAAACGAACCTCGTCCTCACGGGCCTTGACGGCATCGTTGAAGGCGTCCTGGACCTCTTCAGGCGGCTGAGCGTCCTGCATGTTGAGACTTGTGATCAACAGACCGGACTGATAACGATCGAGGATATCCTGAGTCAGCTTGCCGGCGACCGTGACAATCTCGTTACGGCCCTCGGTCAGCACGAAGTCCATCTTGCTCTTGCCGACGACCTCGCGAATCGCGCTCTCGGTGGCCTGATGCAGGGTCTCGTCCGGATCCTTGACGTTGAACAAGTAGTCCTTGGCGTCCTTGACCTTGTACTGAACGGCCAGCTTGAGATCGACGATATTCTCGTCCTGGGTCAGCATCAGGGCCTCGTTGTTCAAGGAACGGGCGCCCTGCCCCGTCAAGCCGGATCGATAGCCGATCTCAACATTGCGGATGGCCTCGACATTGACGACCTCAATCTTTTCGATGGGCACTGGCAAGTGCCAGTGCAAACCGGGCTGGGTGGTATCGACATAGCGGCCGAAGCGCATCACGACGCCGCGATCGGCCTGATCTATCATGTAGAAACCCGAGGCGCCCCAAAGCACGAGCGCGACAAGAAATATGGCGCCGAATCCCAGGGACGCGAAATGGCCGCCACTGCTGCCGCCGTCGCCTTCTCCGCCTTCACGGGGTCCACGACTGCCACGCTTCATGCCGAACATCGCACGGAGCTTGTCCTGTATCTGACGAACAACCTCATCGAGATCAGGTGGTCCCTGATCGTCTCCGCCCCAGGGATCTTTGTCTTTTCCCGGACCCTTAGAACCTCCAGGTTCATTCCAAGCCATACATACGCTCCGCTTCATTCATACAAAATACACCGACCCAAGGGCCATACCAAAAGGCGATACCGACTACTTACGAGCCCCCAAAATAACCAATGGTTCAGCGGGCTGATTGTAGGGGGTGTGGCCCACCATCGCAAGCCCGCGGCCCACCCATGGCCGCCTGACGGCAACCGTCCTGTCGCAATAGATAGTCCAACGTCGACGGGTCGACCCGGACATCGACGAGCCAACCGCCGTCTTCATCCGCCCGCTCGTCCTCGACGATATTCCAATCGAAGAGCTGGGCGTGCAAACGGCCGGCCATAGGTTCCAGGTGCAGACGGTGACGACGCACCCCCTGGATACCGTCTCCGGTCAGCCACTTGCCGTCCAAATATTCACGCAGCACCTGGCGCAATAGATCCATCCCCTCTCCGGTCATGGCCGACACCCAGATCCTGAGTGGGCGACCGCTGCCGTCGCGATCAATCCGAGGCTGTACGTCGTCAAGCCGGTCGATCTGATTGAAGACCTCGATCTGCATGACCGAATCGGCCCCGATCTCCTCGAGTACGCTATTGACCTCTTCAATCTGGTCCTCCGGGTGCTCCTCGTGCGCGTCAACGACGTGCAGCAACAACCCGGCTTCGACCGTCTCCTCGAGCGTCGCCCGAAAGGCCGCGACCAAACTGTGCGGTAAATGGCGCACGAAGCCCACCGTATCGGCCAGGATCAGATGCCCCTGAGGCGGCAGGCTGACCTGTCGTAGGGTCGGGTCCAGCGTGGCGAACAACTGGTCCGCTTCATACACATGCGCACCCGTGAGTCGGTTGAACAACGTCGACTTACCCGCATTCGTATAACCCACGAGCGAGACCGTCCGTACGTCCGATTTGCGCCGGGACTGGCGCCGCAGCTCACGCTGCTGACTGACCTTTTCGAGGCGCCGGTTGATCACTTTGATGCGTTGCCCCAGCAATCGCCGGTCGGTCTCAAGCTGGGTTTCACCCGGTCCGCGCAAACCGATACCGCCCTTCTGGCGCTCAAGGTGGGTCCAGCCACGCACGAGTCGCGTCGACAGATGCTGCAACTGCGCCAATTCGACCTGCAGCTTACCTTCGAACGTATGCGCCCTCTGGGCGAAGATGTCGAGGATCAGCCCGATGCGATCGACGACCCTGCAGGACAAGGCCCGTTCGAGGTTTCGCTCCTGAATCGGGCTCAATTCGTGGTTGAAGAGCACGATCTCAGCGTCGTGCAGACGCACGGCCTCGGCGATCTCCTCGACCTTGCCCGAGCCCACGAACAGGCCGGGGTCAGGATGGCGCCGCCGGCCTAGAATGACTGCTACCGGGGCCGCACGGGCGGACAAAGCCAGTTGCTTGAACTCGGTCAGGGACTCATCGATCTTTCGCGAATGAAAGTCCATATGAACCAGCACTGCCCAAGTCTGTGCGAAGTTTTCAGTTGGCAAACAGACGACCTGGGAATCAAATACCCGTTGAAAGGACCCGCGCACAACGCGCGGGTCCTGGGTTCAAAAGAGGTTTCGGCCGGAAACCGACACGAACGGATAAGGTTATAGCATGGAATCGGGCGCGTGATCATCTCCGATGGGTCCAAGCTTGCCGACATTGCGCGCCGGGACGATGGTAGATATCGCGTGTTTGTAGACCATCTGGCTCACCGAATTTTTCAAAAGCACGACAAACTGATCGAAAGATTCGATCTGCCCTTGTAGCTTGATTCCGTTGACAAGATAGATGGAAACGGGGATGTGCTCTCTTCGAAGCGCATTGAGAAACGGATCCTGCAAGGATTGCCCTTTAGCCATTATTATCATCTCCAGTGCTGCGGTCGTTCGGCGCCGTCTGAGGCGAAACCAACCGTTATCTTATTGTCTTGTTGTCCGTTGGGACTTGCCGCCAAATCGACCCGCGCAAAAAAAGACCGTAGTTGACTATTAGGGATTTCGCCAACACCGCGTCTCTCATGTTCGTACTCGATGTCTACCTATATAAGGGCTTGGAAAGATATTTCAACACCCTATCTATAAGAATTTCATCGGTCACGTCAAGATGCAGGTCATATTCCTCGCCTCGCATCCAGGTCATCTGCCGTTTAGCGAGCTGCCGGGTCGCGAAAACGGCCTTATGGCGAGCCGTATCGAGATCGAAATCGCCGACGAGATACTGCCACACCTGCCGATAGCCGACCGAACGCATCGACGGCAATTCAGCGTGTAAATCGGCCCGCCGGAATAGTCCCTCGACCTCATCGACAAATCCCGCCCGAAACATGACATCCAGCCGCGTGGCGATACGGTCATGCAACACCGAGCGATCGGCAAACTCCAGCCCGATACGGATCATCCGCCAGGGCAAGGCCTCCCCGACCTGCTCGTGAAAAGCGCTCAGTGGCCGCCCGGTGATGTCGTAGACCTCAAGCGCCCGCTGAATCCGCTGCGGGTCGTTGGGATGAATACGGGCCGCCGCCGCCGGGTCGACTTCGGCAAGACGGGCGTGCTGGGCCGCGAGCCCCTTGTCGGCAAGCTCGGCATCGAGACGGGCTCGTACCGCCGAGTCGGCTTGAGGCAAGGGAGACAGCCCGTTCAACAAGGCTAGAAAATAGAGCATGGTGCCGCCGGCCAGCAGCGGAATACGTCCGGCCGCCCGGACCTCATCCATGGCTGCGAGGGCGTCCGAACGGAAATCGGCGGCGGAATAGGACTCCGAGGGGTCGCGGATATCGATCAGGCGGTGCGGGGCCTCGGCAAGGATATCCGGGCCCGGTTTTGCCGTGCCGATATCCATGCCGCGATAGACCAGGGCCGAATCGACGCTAATGATCTCGCAATCGAGCTCGCGTACCAGGCGGACAGCCAAATCCGTCTTGCCGCTGGCGGTGGGTCCGGCAAGCATAATCGCGGTAGGTTTAGTCATAACGCGACCAATTAGCCTTCATGCCTTTACTTTCAAGCCCGGCCGTCGTTATAATCTGCGCCCTTATTTGTATGACAAACATTTCCACCCACAACACCTAAAGGAAAACTGGATTCATGCCTTCAGTCCGTATCAGAGAAAACGAGCCGTTCGAGGTTGCCCTTCGCCGCTTCAAGCGCGTCTGCGAGAAATCCGGGGTCCTCTCCGAGACCCGTCGCAGGGAATTCTATGAAAAGCCCACCTCCGTGCGCAAACGCAAAGCCGCCGCAGCGGTCAAGCGTCAGCAGAAGAAGCTTTCCATGGAGCGCATGCGGATGACCCGGCCCAGCTTCTAAGCCGCGCCCATCCTGGGGCTCTGGGTTTCCGACTCAGACGGAGTTATAGACAGGCGCCCCAGATTGCACCACCTTTATCTCAAGACGATCATCGAGACATGCCCGAGTCCCTGAAAAGCCGCCTGCAGGAAGACGTCAAGTCCGCCATGAAGGCCAAAGAGCGCGAACGCCTGGGCGCGATCCGGTTGATCATGTCGGCCATCAAGCAGCGCGAGGTGGACGAGCGTATCACGCTTGACGACGATCAGATCATCGAGGTCCTGAGCCGCATGCTGAAGCAGCGGCGCGATTCGCTCAAGCAATATCTCGATGCCGGACGCCAGGACCTGGCCGACCAGGAGGCCTTCGAGATCGATCTGATTCAAGACTACCTGCCCCCGGCGCTTGACGATGCCAGCATCGCAGCCCTGATCGACGAGGCGATCGCCACTACCGGCGCCGCCTCGCCCCGAGATATGGGCAAGGTCATGGCGCAACTCAAACCCCAAATCCAGGGCCGCGCCGATCTCGGTCAGGTCAGTGCGCTGGTCAAGGCCCGTTTTCAGGGCTGATGCACCCGCGCCAAAAACATAAAACACATAACCTTTACGCCCCAACCTATTGTTTTAAGAGCTGATCGTTGAGCGGCAGGATCCCGCAGCAATTCATCGATTCGCTCATTGATCGCACCGACATCGTCGAGCTGATCAACGGCTACGTGCCCCTGCGCAAGGCCGGTCACGAATTCGCCGCCTGCTGTCCCTTCCATAACGAAAAGACCCCCTCATTCACGGTCAGTCCGCGCAAGCAGTTCTACCATTGCTTCGGATGCGGCGCCCACGGCACCGCCATCGGCTTTCTCATGGAATACGGCCATATGGACTTTATCGAGGCCGTCCACGAACTGGCCTCCAGGCTCGGTGTCGACGTCCCTCAACCCGAGCAACACCGCAAGGAGGCGACGCCCGGCCTCGACATCTACAAGGTCATGGAGCGCGCCGCCGGCGCCTACCAATCCATCCTCGCCGAACGTCCGGCCGCTCAGGCCGCCCGCGACTATCTCGCTCAACGCGAACTGACCGCGGACACGATCAAGACCTTTCGCGTGGGCTTCGCCCCAGAGGCCTGGGATACCCTGAGCAAGGTCCTTGGCGGCGACGCCATGACCCATAAGGCCCTCATGGAGGCAGGCCTCCTGTCCAGCAACGACAGCGGCCGAACCTACGACCGCTTCCGCAACCGCGTCATGTTTCCGATCCGCGACAGCAAGGGTCGGGTCATCGCCTTCGGTGGTCGCGTCATCGGCGACGGCACACCCAAATACCTGAATTCCCCGGAGACAACCGCCTTTCACAAGGGTCGCGCCCTCTACGGTCTCTATGAAATGTGCCAGGCGACGCGCAAAATCGAACGCATTCTGGTCGTCGAGGGCTATATGGACGTCATGATGCTGGCCCAGCACGATATCCGTTATGCCGTGGCGACGCTGGGCACCGCGACCACCGTCGCCCACATCCACCGCCTGCTGCGACTCGCCCCCGAGATCGTATTCTGCTTCGACGGCGACCGCGCCGGCCGGGACGCGGCCTGGAAGGCCCTCAAGACCGCACTGTCGGTCATGAGCGACGGCTACCAGATCCGCTTCATGTTCCTGCCCGAGGGCGAAGACCCTGACAGCATCGTCCGCCGCGAGGGCCGGACCGGGTTGGAACACCGCATTCAGGACGCCGTAACGCTGTCGCACCTGCTCTTCGATCAGCTCAAATCCTCCGTCGATTTCACCTCCATCGATGGCCGCGCCCGACTGGGACAACTCGCGCGCCCGCTGGTCGCCGAGATCCCGCACGGCCTGTTTAGAGAGATGATTCTCCAGGAACTTTCCAATCTCACAGGCGTCGATATAGCAGGACTGGAGAGATCCCTTACTTCTGCCGATGTAATTAAGGATCTATCTACCGCAACCAGGACCGATCAACCTGGTGGCACCAAGGGCCGGCCCTCGCTCGTGCGTCAGGCCATCACCCTTCTGCTGCAGTGCCCGGAGCTGGCTGCTGAAACAGGTGAAGTCGCACTGTTTTCAGGACTCGAGCAACGAGGCATGCCCATCTTGCTCAAGATACTGGAACAGTTGAATGAAAGGCCCGGCTTGTCGACCGCGGCCCTGCTCGAAAACTGGCGGGGTACGCGCTATGCCGACCATCTGGCCGAATTGGTTGCGCGTGACGGTCTGCACGATCGGGATGCAATGTCCCATGAGTACCGGGATATCATAGACACGATGTGTCGGCGGTACCTGGATCAGGAGTTACAAAATTTGAGTACGAAACCGCATAATGATTGGACGGAAAGCGATCGCGAACGCATGCAGGCGCTCCTGCAGGCAAAGCGCGAACTGTCCGCCGAACCGGGGAAAAGTTGATTTCCACGTATTCCACGACCAACCATTATGCTATAGAATGTCCCGTTTATTTTACCCGAGCAGCTAGAATCTTATGAAGGAAGCACAGCAATCACAGCTTAAGACCCTCATAGCCAAGGGAAAGCAGCAAGGCTATCTGACCTATCGTGAGGTCAATGATCACCTGCCCGCAGGTATCGTCGATCCCGAGCAGATCGAGGAAGTGATTGGCAAGATCACCGACCTGGGTATCTCGGTCCGTGAATTCGCGCCGGATCCCGAAAACATCCTCATCAGCGACGTGATCGCCCAGACCGACGACGACGAGGACGAAGCTGCCGCGCTGGCCGACGTCGACGAGGAGTTTGGCCGCACGACCGATCCCGTGCGCATGTACATGCGCGAGATGGGCACCGTCGACCTGCTGACCCGCGAGGGTGAGATTCGTATCGCCAAGCGTATCGAGAGCGGACAGAATCAGATGTTCCGTGCGCTGGCGGATTACCCCACCACGATCGAGACCGTCATCGGCTTCTATGACGAAGTCATCGCCGGCGACCGCCGCCTGACCGACCTGATCACGGGTTTCCACGAAGAAGAAGCCGACACCCCTGCCGCGCCCAGCAATAATGCCGCTGCCACCGCCGACGACAAGAACTCTGACTCGGATGACGAGGAGATCGATACCGGTCCTGATCCTGAAGAGGCCAGACTGCGCTTTCAGTCGATCAAAGATCAGTACGCGAACCTGAGGCAAGCCCTCGAGCAACATGGCCGCGAGCATGAAGATGTCGTCGCGCTACGCAAGGGCCTGGTCGAGACCTTCATGGAGCTCAAGTTCACGCCCCAGGTCAAAGGCATCCTGGTCAGTCATCTGCGTCACAGCGTCGACCACATCCGTCAGCAGGAAAAGATCATCATGACGATCTGCGTCAATGAGGCGCACATGCCCCGCAAGGACTTCCTGACGACCTTCCCTAACTTCGAGACCGATCTTGAATGGTTGCCGCGCATGCTGGCGACCGGCAAGGAGTTCGTCGAGGTGCTGGAACAGCGCAGCAAGGACATCCAGCGCGCCCAGCGCAAGCTCCTCGAAATTCAGCAAGACACCGCGCTGACGATCACCGAGATCAAAGACATCAACCGCAAGATGTCCATCGGCGACGCCAAGGCCCGCCGCGCCAAGAAGGAAATGGTCGAGGCCAACCTGCGTCTCGTGATCTCGATCGCCAAAAAGTACACCAACCGCGGCCTGCAGTTCCTGGACCTGATCCAGGAAGGCAACAACGGCCTCATGAAGGCCGTCGACAAGTTCGAATACCGCCGCGGCTACAAGTTCTCAACCTATGCCACCTGGTGGATCCGTCAGGCCATCACGCGCTCGATCGCCGACCAGGCCCGCACCATCCGTATTCCGGTGCATATGATCGAGACCATCAACAAGCTCAACCGCATTTCGCGTCAGATGCTTCAGGAGCTGGGCCGCGAGGCCTCGCCGGAAGAACTGGCCGAGCGCATGGACATGCCCGAGGAGAAGATCCTCAAGGTCCTCAAGATCGCCAAGGAGCCCATTTCCATGGAGACCCCTATCGGCGACGACGAAGACTCGCATCTCGGCGACTTCATCGAAGACCCCAACGTCATCTCCCCGCCCGACTCCGCGACGATCGAGGGTCTGAGCGAGATCACGGCACAAGTCCTCGAAGGCCTGACCGCCCGCGAGGCCAAGGTCCTGCGCATGCGTTTCGGCATCGGCATGAACACCGACCACACCCTCGAAGAGGTCGGCAAACAGTTCGACGTCACCCGCGAGCGTATCCGCCAAATCGAAGCCAAGGCCCTGCGCAAACTGCGCCACCCCAGCCGCTCCGATCCGCTCCGCAGTTTCGTCGACTAAAGGCACAACAACAAAGGGGGCTGCCGCAAGGCAGCCCCCTTTCCCCGTCTATACGGGCCTATAGCTCAGTTGGTTAGAGCAGGGGACTCATAATCCCTTGGTCCTAGGTTCGAGTCCTAGTGGGCCCACCATATATTTCAATGGGTTACATGATTCCGGAAAATTGATAAATTTTCTGTGTAGACACTATGTAGACAAATGAGGGTTCTCTTTCGCACGCGCCACTTCCTGATTAATTTCACTGGCAAGCACTTGATCAGTGCGCATCGCCTCTTGTATCTGCTTCCAATTTGACCAATGTTGCGCCCATTTTTCTTTGCCAACGATCGCTACTTGAGTTGGGGCCTCCCAGCTCTCATACACCTCTAAACGTCTAGCTCTCGACTCAAGGTTAGGAACTCCTCTAGATTTTGGAGACAATTTCGCAGCGCTAAACATCCATTTACGCCAATCTTTATTACCTTTGGACTGCTTGCACTTTCCACAAGTAGGTAGCAAATTCAATGGATTTCTGAGATATATCCAGTTGGAGTCAGAGTAAAAACTACCTGCTCTCTTCTCGGCGCACACATCGAGCTTTTACTCTGACCCCAAATATTCCAACATCGCCCAAAGGACGGCCAAGGAAATGTTTATACAGAAAAACCAATGAGTTCAGCGCGATCGCCTG
>Ga0114931_10006771_pt1 | contig 14071 bp, 10 predicted proteins | sample 2SBtaG_FD_89579 | JGI IMG/M metagenome (GOLD analysis project Ga0114931, IMG submission 89579) | Deep subsurface microbial communities from Kolumbo volcano to uncover new lineages of life (NeLLi) - 2SBTROV14_V59a metaG | ecosystem: Environmental > Aquatic > Marine > Volcanic | place: Kolumbo...
TCTCCGCGGTGCAGTTCATTGGAGGGGTCAGGGCTCCGCTCACACGTTGAAGTACTTCGCCTCCGGGTGGTGGACGATGATCGCGCTCGTGGACTGCTCGGGGTCGATCTGCCAGTTCTCCGTGAGCGCGCAGCCGATCCGCCCGGGGTCCAGCAGCCCGAACAGTTTCTCCTGGTCGCTCATCTCCGGGCAGGCGGGGTAGCCGAACGAGTATTGGCTGCCCCGGTAGTGCTGCGTGAACAGCGAGCGGATCGCTCGCGCGTCGTCGCCGGCGATGCCCAGTTCCCGGCGGATGCGCTGGTGCCAGAGTTCGGCCAGCGCCTCGGCCGCCTCGACCCCCAGCCCGTGCAGGTAGAGATACTCGCTGTAGTCGTCGCCCTCGAACAGCGCCCGGGCCCGCGTGCTCACTTCCTCGCCCATCGTCACGCAGTGGAACGCCACCACGTCGCGCTCCTCCGACGCGACATCGCGGAAGAAGTCGCTGATGCACAGGCGTTTCCTGCCGACCTGCCGCGGGAACGTGAACCGTTCCACCTCGCGGCCTGGGTTGTCGGGATCGAAAACGATCAGATCGTCGCCGTCGGCATTGCACGGGAAGTACCCGTAGACCGCCTTGGGCCGGAGGATCCGCTCTTCGGTGCACTGGGCCTTGAGCCGATCGAAGATGGGGCGGACCGTGTCGTGCAGCACATCCTCGTACTGCTCATCACTCATGGCCCCCTTCCTGAAGTGCCACTGCCCGCGGAACAGGGCCACCTCGTTGATGTAGCGATACACCTGGACCAGATCGATCTCCTCGACGACGCGGCTGCCCCAGAACGGCGGATTCGGGATCGGCACGTCCCTCGCCACGTCACTCCTCGCCGCCACGCCAGTCGCTCCGGGTCGTTCTGCGCTGTCCGCAGCGGCTCGATCGGCACGACCCCGTTCGATCACGCGCTCGGCCTCGGCCCGCTTGCTCAGGCGGCACTCGATCTCACCGACCAGCGCCTCGGTCCTGCCCCCAGCCACATGGTCCATGATCCGCAGCCCGTCAAAGGCGTCTTTCCCATAGAAGCACTGGCCCTGGTAGATGCCCCGCAGGTGCCCCTCGCAGTAGTGCCGTGACAGCGCCGCCCCGCCCAGCAGCACCGGCGCCGAGACGCCCCGCTCGTTGAGTTCCCTGAGGTTCTCCTCCATCACGGTGACGCTCTTGACCAGCAGCCCGGACAGCCCGATCGCGTCGGCGTTGTGCTCCTGGAAGGCCGAGAGGATGCTCCCGATCGGCTGCTTGATGCCCAGGTTGTGCACCGTGTACCCGTTGTTGGTCAGGATGATGTCCACGAGGTTCTTGCCGATGTCGTGAACGTCGCCCTTGACCGTCGCCAGCACGATCGTTCCCTTGGACTGCCCGTCCGCTCGCTCCATGAACTGCTCGAGGTGGCCCACGGCCGCTTTCATCACCGCGGCGCTCTGGAGCACGAACGGCAGCTGCATCTGCCCGGAGCCGAAAAGGTCGCCCACGGTCTTCATCCCGTCCAGCAGGTGCTCGTTGATGATCTCCAGGGGCGAGTATCGTCGGCGGGCCTCGTCCAGCGCCTCGACCAGACCCTCCTTCTCCCCGTCGATGATGTGCGCCCGCAGGCGTTCTTCAAGAGTCAGGTTCTCCTTATTCGGTCCCGATTCGGCCACGGCGGCAGCATCGCGGAACAGGTCGATGAACGCCGAAAGCGGGTCGAAACCCTTGCGCCGTCGGTCGTAGATCAGGTCCAGCGCCGCGGCCCACTGCTCGTCGGCGACCCGGTTCCGCGGCAGGATTTTGGACGAGTGCACGATCGCGCTGGTCAGCCCCGCCTCGACCAGTTCGTGCAGCAGCGCCGAGTTGAGCACGACCCGGGCCGCGGGTTTGAGCCCGAAACTCACGTTGGACACGCCGCAGACGATCTGCGAGCGATCGAACCGTTCGGCGATCCGCCCCACGCCGTCGATCAGTTCCAGCGCCGAACGCCGGTCGGCGTCCATGCCCGTCGAGATCGGCAGCACGAGCGGATCGAAGAACAGGTCCGCAGGGTCGATCCCATGGATGCTCACAGCCCGCTCGAATCCGCGCTCGGCGATCGCCACCTTGCGATCGGCTGTGCGCGCCATGGCCGACTGCTCGTCCTCGTCGATGCTGCCGATGACCAGGGCGGCGTTGTACCGGCGTGCCAGGGTGCACAGCAGGTCGAACTTATCGTTGCCGTCCTCGAAGTTGGCCGAGTTGATGATGCACTTGCCCGGTGCGCACTTGAGCCCCGCCTCGATCGTGCCCGACTGGGTCGAGTCGAGCATCAGCGGCACGTCCACCTGGCGCACGAGCCGACGGACGATCTCGCCCATGTCCGCGGCGTTGTCCCGCCCGGCGTAGTCCACGTTCACGTCCAGCACGTGCGATCCGTCGCGAACCTGCTCACGCGCCAGCGAGACGATCCCGTCCCAGTCCTCGCCCTCGAGCAGCCGCTTGAACTTGCGCGACCCCGACGCGTTGCACCGCTCCCCGACGATCAGGAACGACGTCTCCTGGCGATACTCGGTCACCGAATACAGCGACGTGCAGCCGGGGCTCGGCGCGACCCGCGCCGCCGCTCGCCGAGCCGTGTCTTCCTCCACTTGCACAACCGACCCCGCTCCAGCAGGGCTCCTGCCCGCTGGTCTGGAGACCTGTGCTCCCGCAGCCACCTCCGAGAGCCGTTCCGCCAGCTGCCTGATATGTTCCGGCGTCGTCCCGCAGCAGCCGCCCACGATGCCGACGCCGAACCGCTCGACGAATCCGATCAGCGCCTCGGCGAACGCCTCGGGCCCGAGCGGATACTCGGTCCGTCCTTCAACCAGTGCCGGAAGGCCGGCGTTGGGAACCACGGAGACGGTGCCGGGCCAGCTGCGAGCCAGATATCGCACGTGCTCGACCATCTCGGTCGGGCCCGTCGCGCAGTTGAGCCCCAGCGATGCGATCGGGAATCGCCCCAGCGCCGTGACGACCGCCTCGATCGACGTGCCCAGCAGCATCGTACCCGTCGTCTCCATGGTCACGCTGACCAGGATCGGGACCCGTCCGGCGTCCAAGTCCGCGTGGTCCAGTTCCGCCAGGCAGGCGTTGATCGCGCACTTGACCTGGAGCAGGTCCTGGCAGGTCTCGATCAGCAGCGCATCGACGCCGCCGGAGAGCAGCCCGCGAACCTGCCGCCGGTACGACCCGAGCATGGTGTCCCAGTCGGTATTGCCCAGCGTGACCAGGCGGGTGCCCGGCCCCATCGAGCCGATCACGAAGCGGGGGCGGTCGGGCGTTTCGAACCGTCGGCACGCGGCCCGGGCGATCTCGGCCCCGGCTCGATTCAACGCCTCGGTTTCATCCGCCAGCCCAAACTCGCCCAGGACCAGCGGGTTGGCGCCGAACGTATCCGTCTCCACCGCGTCAGCCCCCGCCGCCAGGAACGACTCGTGGATCTCCTGGATCACGTCGGGCCGGCTCTTGACCAGCACGTCGGTGCAGTTCTCGCGGCCGAGGTAGTCACGATCCAGGTCCAGATCCCTGGCATGGATCGACGTTCCCATCGCCCCGTCCAGAAGCAGCACCTGTCGGCTCAGTTCGTCCAGAAGTCTGCTGGGCATCACGCTTCCGATCCAGACCCGGCGCGGTCGCCCCGGGGCGTGGGGGGAGATGGTGGGCTGACGGGGCGCCGCCTCGCGCCCCGGCATGATCCGGAGTCTGCGAATCGAATCCCGGATCACGCCTCCCGATGAGCGAGCCACAGTATATCCATTCATCCGGATGAACGGATTATCTCGGGGAACTGCCCCAGACGAGCCCGCCGGGCGTTCCTCCGTTCCCCGCCTGCGCTGCCGACAGCCACCTCGGAGACTCGAACTCCGGACCTGAGCTTTACGAAAGCTCCGCTCTACCAACTGAGCTAAGGTGGCGCTGATCCGCTCGGATCGGCACAAGTATCGGCCCCGCCTTGGGCCTTGTCCACTGCGATCGCCCTGCCCTCAGCCCGATCCCGCCGCCGCCGACGCCCGACCGCTCTCATCGCCCACCGGCGACACCTCGATCCGCGCCCCGCCTTCCCGCAGGCGATCGATCTGCCGCGAGCCGATCCGCGTGCGGATCGTCACGCACCCGTCGTGGTAGCGCCGGTCCAGCACCTCCGATCGGCTCTCGATGATCTGCACCGCCTGCGATTGATCCAGCGAGATCGTCACGAGCATCTCGGCCACCTCGCCCCGGACAGCCAGCGCCATGCGCCGTCGCAGCTCGGCGTGCCCCGCGCCCTCCCCGTTCTCCTGCCCGGGCAAGGCGCAGATCGGGATCGCGTCCGCCACCCGCTGCCTCCAGATCAGGATCTCCCGGTTGTCCGCCAGCCGATCGATCTTGTTGAGCAGAACCAGCCGATCGGGCGGATCCCAGTCGCCCTCGCTCCCCGCTCCCCGGGTCCGCTCGAACAGTTCGTCCAGCGTTCTGGTCACGGTCTCGTATTGACGCGTCGCCGCCGGATCCGAAACATCCAGAACGATCAGCAGCAGGTCCGCGTGCGTGGCTTCCTCGAGCGTCGCCCGGAACGAGGCGATCAGGTTGTGGGGCAGATCGCGCACGAACCCGACCGTATCCGAGAGCATCGCCGACAGCCCCCCGCCCAGGTCCCACTGACGCGTGCGCGTGATCAGCGTGGCGAAGGGTCGGTCGTCGGCGTAGGCGCCCCCGGCCGTCAGCGTGTTGAACAGCGTGCTCTTGCCCGCGTTTGTGTACCCGACCAGCCCGACGGTGAAGTGCTCGGTATTCCTCTTGCGGACGGCTCGCTCCTTGCGAGCCCGGATCCGCGCCAGTTCCCGGCGCAGCACGTCGCGGCGCTTCTGCACGAGCCGCCGGTCGGTCTCCAGCTGCTGCTCGCCCGGCCCCCGCGTGCCCACCCCGCGGACGCCCGCCGGCCCGACGATCCGCTCCAGGTGCGTCCACATCGCCCGCAGACGCGGGTAGGTGTACTCGAGTTGGGCCAGTTCGACCTGGAGACGGGCCTCGTGCGTGGTGGCGCGAGCCGCAAAGATGTCCAGGATCAACTCCGAGCGGTCGATGACCTTGAGCCCGGTGACGCGCTCGATGTTGCCGATCTGCTTCGGGGCCAGATCGTGGTCGAAGATGATCGTCGTCGCCTGTGTCTGCTCGCAGAATGCCGCCAGTTCCTCCAGTTTGCCCGAGCCGATGAACGTCCCCGATTCCGGTCGCTTGCGCTGCTGCTCCATCTGCCCGACGACGATCGCCCCCGCCTGCTCGGCCAGGGCCGCCAGCTCGCCGAACGGGTTGTCCGGGTCGTACCGCGATCCCGGAAGGCGCACCGCCGCCAGTACCGCCCGCTCGGATTGAACCGCGATTGTCGCTCGCTGCGTGCTCGTGGACGTGTCTCCCTGCCGGGGTCCGACGCCCCGGGGCATGACTGTAGGAACCGACCCGCCCCGGGCCGCCCGGCCGTGGCGCATAGGATCCTCCGCGGCCGACAGCGCCGCAAGCTCAGGAGACCGGCACAGTGCGAATCACACGAGGCGTGTATCAGGCGGCCATGATCGGGATCCTGGGCGTCGCGGTGCTGGGCTCGACCCTGGCCATCGCCCGTCGCGGCGGCGACTACGCGTTCTTCGACCCGCTCATCGACGTCAAGCATCTGCTCTCGACCCGCTTCGTCGACGAGCCCGACGAGAAAGCGATGCGCCTCGGAGCGATCAACGGCATGGTCGAGGCCCTGAACGATCCCTACACCGTCTACGTCCCGCCAGCCGCCGAGCAGGAGTTCACGAAGGGCCTGACCGGGCAGTACGTCGGGATCGGCGCCCAGGTCCAGATGCGCGACGGGTGGCTCACGATCGTTACGCCGCTGGACGGCTCCCCCGCCTTCAAGGCCGGCCTGATGGCCGACGACCGCGTCGTCGAGATCGAAGGCAAGTCCACCGAGGACCTGTCGATCATGGACTCCGTGAACCTCCTGATGGGCGAGCCCGGCACGCCCGTGAACATCACCGTCGAGCGCGACGGGCGACGCATCCCCATCACCATCACGCGGCAGCACATCGTCCAGCAGACGGTCAAGGGCTTCGAGCGAGCGGGCGACCAGTGGCGATTCATGCTCGACGCGTCCAGGCGGATCGCCTTCGTGCGCGTGACCCAGTTCACCCCGAGCACGGCCGAAGAGTTCGCCCAGCGCCTCCGCGAACTCGGCGCCGATTCGGGCGACCTGGGCGGGCTCGTCATCGACCTGCGCGGCAATCCGGGCGGCGTGCTCACCGGCGCGGTCCAGATGGCCGACCTGTTCCTCGATCAGGGCGTGATTGTCTCGACCAAAGGGCGAAACCCGGACGAGAACCAGGTCGCTTCCGCCCATGCCCAGGGAACGCTGCCGGACTTTCCCGTCGCGATCCTGATCGACGGGCTCAGCGCCTCGGCCAGCGAGATCTTCACAGGCGCCCTCACCGAGAACGGGCGTGCGATCGCCGTCGGAACGCGGAGCTTCGGCAAGGGGAGCGTGCAGAGCATTCACCCGCTTCCATCGGGCGCGGGCGGTCAGCTCAAGATCACCGAGCAGCGCTACTACCTGCCCAGCGGGCGAAGCCTCCACCGCTCCGACGACTCGACCCAGTGGGGCGTGGACCCCACCGAGGGGTTTTACGTCCCGCTCTCCGACGAGGAGACGATCCAGATGCTCCGCGTCCGTCGCGAACAGGACATCATCCGTGCGGGCGAGCCGGATCAGGAGGACGGGGCGCCCCCGGATACCACCGCGCAGTGGTCCGACCCGGCGTGGATCGTGGATACGCTCAAGGACAAGCAACTGGCCGCCGCCCTCGAGGCCGTGCAGAAGCGCATCGACTCCGGGCAGTGGGTCCCCACCGGCCAGCCGGGCATCGCCGGCGACCAGGTCGTGCTCCAGCAACTCCAGCGGGCCCGGCGCACGCGCAGCCGGATGCTCCTGGAACTGAGCCGCCTCGACTCGCGTGTGGCTCGCCTCCGGGCCGGCGCCGGCATCGAGCAGATCACCCCCCCGGACCTGTGGCCCGACGACGCCAATCTCCTGGGAGGGCGCGTCCGCGTGACCGACAAGGACGGCCACGTCGTCGCCACGCTCAAGATCACGGGCGAAGACCTCGAACGATGGCTGGCCGGTGCGGACGTCGAGCCGATCGAGCCCGGCGCCCCCGCCGATGGCGATGGATGAGCCTGACCGTGCGATTCCTCGGGATCGAGAGTTCTTGCGATGAGACCGCCGCCGCCGTCGTCGAGGACGGCCGGTGCGTCCGATCCAACGTCATCGCCTCGCAGTTCGACCTGCACGCCCAGTACGCCGGCGTCGTCCCCGAGATCGCCAGCCGGGCCCATGTCCAGCACGTCCTGCCCGTGGTCCGGACCGCGCTGGACGAGGTGGGCATCACGCTGGATCAGATCGACGCGATCGCCGTGGGAAATCGTCCGGGGCTGATCGGCTCGCTGCTCGTGGGCGTTTCGGCGGCCAAGGCGCTGGCGTGGTCCCTGGGCCTGCCCGTGGTCGGTGTCGATCATGTGCAGGCCCATCTCTACGCCGGGTGCCTGGATCGCGACGGGCCGGCGTTCCCGGCGCTCGGGCTGGTCGTCAGCGGGGGGCACACGAGCCTGTTCGCCTGCCGGAGCGTTCTGAACGTTGATCTGCTGGGCGCGACGATCGACGACGCCGTCGGCGAGGCCTACGACAAGGCCGCAACCATCCTCGGGCTGGACTACCCCGGCGGGCCGAACCTCGATCGCCTGACGCGCGAGGGGGGCGGCGACGAGCGTGCCTGCGACCTGCCCGTCAGCCGACTGGACCGCGATTCCCTGGACTTCTCCTTCTCCGGGCTCAAGACCGCCCTGCTCTACGAGGTCAACGGGCTGCCCAAGCGCGGGGGCGGTTTCCAACGCGACCATCGCGCCCTGAGCGATTCGCGTCGGGCCGATCTGGCGGCATCATTCCAACGGGCCGCCGTCCGCGCCCTCATGCTCAAACTCGAACGGGCTCTGGAACAGGCCCGTGACGAGAGGCCGCACACGCTGCTCGTCGGCGGGGGCGTCAGCGCAAACTCCCGCCTCCGCGATGAACTGCGCCGGTTCGCCGATCGCCACGCCCTGGACCTGCGCCTGCCCGACCCGCCCTACTGCCTGGACAATGCGGCCATGATCGCCGGCCTGGCATATCACCTCGCCCGTGCAGGGCGGATCGACGACCTCTCGCTTCTGGCCTCGCCCACGACCTCGCTGGGGCGCAGCGCGGCCCGCGGTCGGCCCGGTCAGCCATGAGCGGGCGCCCATGGTCGCACCCGGCGGCGCTGGACGACGACGCCCTGCTGGCCCAGTGCCGACTCGGGCGCTCACGCGGCTCGGGACCGGGCGGGCAGCATCGCAACAAGGTCCAGACACTCGTCACGCTCACGCACGAGCCGACCGGGACGACGGCACAGGCCGGCGAGCGCCGCAGCGCCGCCGACAACAAACGCGTCGCCCTGCGACGACTGCGATTGATCCTCGCGACGCGGGTCCGAACGCCCGTTCCCCCCGGCGACCACCGCAGCGATCTCTGGCGCGCCCGCATCCGCGCCGGCAGGATCGTGTGCAGCCCCCGCCACGCGGACTACCCCGCCCTCCTGGCCGAGGCGATGGACGCGATCCACGCCTGCTATGGCGACCACAAAGCCGCCGCGCTGCGCTTGGGCTGCACGCCGACGCAACTCGTCCGCTTCATCGCCGAGCACCCCCCGGCGCTGGAGGCGATCAACACCGAGCGGACCAGGCTGGGGCTACACCGCCTCCGGTAGCCCCGCCCGACCCGTCTCTGTCCGTCAATGCGCTGGTTTCCACGCCCGCGGATTCATTCCGCGGAGCCAAGCCCCCGTTCGAGCGGCTCGAGATACGGCGCGTACCGCTCGGCCCGCCCGATCGCGGTCGAATAGATCGGCCGGCGGACCTGATCCGCGCTGAGGGTCAGCACCGCGCGATCGTGCTCATGGAACCGAACGCAGCGATCGGAATACTCCAGCCCGAGGAAGTCCAGCATTCGCCGGATCTGCTCCTCCGGCTCCCGCACGAGCCGCTCGTACTCGACATCGAGAATCGCCAGATCCAGCACGCGGTTCCAGTGCTCAACCAGCCGCCGATAGCAGCGATGGAAGACGCCCAGGTGCTCCAGATCCTGCGCGAAGGGCACCCGACCGGCAAAGTCCTGGAAATAGCACGACAGGCAGGCGTCCCTCGCGTCGCGCGTGCAGTGAATCACGCGGCAGCCGGGGAACGCCGCCGCGATCAGCCCCAGGTGCATCGCGTTCATCGGGAACTTGTCCGTCACCCGCGCCGCCGAGGCGTCCACACCCGCCAGACGTTGGAGGTACGTTGACGCGAAGCGATCCAGGTCGCGCTGCTGAATCAGACCCGGTTCGCTCAGCATCGCCACACCCGCCGGAGGCGTCGCTTCGATCCGCTCGACGAACGCCTCGACCAGCGGCAACTCGCCTGCCCCCGCCGCCCGCGGATGGCTGGCCACGATCTGCTCGACCAGGCTCGTGCCCGAGCGAGGCATGCCGACGATAAAGACGGGCAGTTCTGACTCACGCCCGACGCGCGGCAGATGAGCGATCCGATCCGGCGTCCAGGTGTGGATCAACCGATCGATGCGCTGCTCGTGCCGCCGCGGATCAAACCGATCCGGCTTGAGTGCGTTGGCCTGTGTTGCCCGTTCAAAGGCAAGCGCCGATTCGCCCAGCGCATCATGGAGCAGGGCCAGGCGGAACAGCGCCTGGCGTCGCACGATCGGCGCCGCGTCGCCCACCGACAGCGCAGAATCCAGCGCTTCGACTCCCTCTCGGTGCCGCCCCGTCGCCTGGCAGGCGCGGGCAAACGTCGTCGCCAACACCAGGTCGGGCCGATCCTCCTGCGCTCCGGGAGCCAGCAACTGCCGCGCCTCCTGAGCCCGCCCCTCGCTGAGCAGCACGTGTGCCTTGGAGGACAGCGCCGGCACATACCCGGGCCGAATGGCCAGGCAGCGATCCAGCGATTCGTTCGCCTGCTGGATCGACCCCGCCGCGTGCAGGGCCAGCGCCAGTTCCAGGTGCAGGTCCGGATCCGTCGGCGCCAGAGCAATCGCCTTGCGAAGCGTGATGCACGCCCGGCCCAGGGCCCCCGCCCGCGCCAGCGACGCGCCCCACAGCCACAGCAGACGCGGATCCCGCTTGTTCCCCTTCGCCGCCTGCGCGCAGGCCTGGGCCGCCTCGACGAATCGCCCGGCATCAAAGAGCCTCCGCGCCCGCTCGTGCGGTCCCGAGGATGTCCGCGTGCTTCGATTCACCGCCTTCTCCGCGGCCGACGGACGACGATACCAAGCCGAATCATACAGACCGCCGATGAGACTCGTCCTCCGCGTTCACTGTTCAGTCAAGGTATTCGGATGAACTGACAGATCGCGGAGGCTCACGCACAGAGCGCCAAAAAAGCAGTCGAACTCGAAGGGCTCGAATGGATCGAAGTAAACTCAATCCTCCGTGTTCTCCGCGGCGATTGTCCGAATCTGCCAGCACCACCGAGTTGAGACCGAAGACGAATCGTTGCGCTCAGAGCACCATTGGAGCGCTCGAGTCACCATGGCTCACGACCCGCCCTGCTGCCGGCGCAGGAGGAGGATGAAGACCGGCCCGCCGATCAGGGCCGTCACCACGCCGATCGGCACGCGCCCCAAGGTCGGCCAGATGGACGCTGCCGCGCTCACGCCCGTGTCGGCGCCGATCACCAGCGTCGCGCCGGCCAGGGCGGCGCCGACGATCAACGGCCCGTGGGCCGGGCCCGCGCTGAGCCTCACCACGTGCGGGCAGACCAGCCCGACGAAGCCGATGGGACCGGCCAGGACGACCGCCCCGGCTGTGAGCACGCCCGACACCAGCAGCAGCGTGACGCGCAGGGCGCCCAGGCGCACGCCCACACTTCTGGCCTCGTCGTCGCCAAGCGTGGCCGCATCCATCGCCGGGGCCGCCCTCAGGCAAACGACCACGCCTGCCGCCGTGACGAAACCGACCAGCGCCAACTGCCCCCATGTAACCTCGTCGCTGATCGCGCCGAACATCCAGGCCGATCCGGCGGCGCCCGGGCTCGGCGGCAGGAGGCTCTGGACAACGAACACCGTTGCCGCCCCGCCCATCACGCTCAGGATCACGCCGGTGAGCACAAGGCTGATCGGCTCGACCAGCCCGCGGCGCTGGCTGAGCATGTAGAGGAGGGCGAGCGTCGCCAGCGAGCCGATCAGGGCTGGCAGCGGATCGCGAACCGATGCGCCCAGCCCCAGCCCCGCCAGATGGTCGGCGTAGCGAGCGATCACGATGGCCAGGCCCGCCCCGGCTGCCAGACCGAGCAGGTCCGGCGAGGCGAGCGGATTTCGCAGGAGGGTCTGGAGCGCCACCCCCCCCACCGCCAGGGCCGACCCGACGCACAGGGCCGCCAGCACACGCCGAGCCCGCAGCGCCAGGATCTGCGAGTCCTCGGGGGTCTGGAGCACGGGCACGCCGGCCTGGCGATCCTGGATGGATCGGCTGCGAATCGACAGGCGCAGCGAGGCGGTCCCTACCAACAGCAGGCACAGCACGGCGATCGTGATCCACGCCCTGGCGCTCATCGCCAGAGCCTACCGGGCGTGGAGCGGATGCGTCGCGGAACGGGGGGGACGAACCGGGCACGGGGCTCTATCATCCGCCCCACATGGAGGGCTGATCCGTGGCTGAGAAGGTGATCCGGTGCAAGGTGTTGACGCCCGAGGCGTGCGTGCTCGACGGCGAGGTCCTGCGGGCGACGATCCCGGCGTGGGACGGCGAGCTGGGCGTGCTGCACCGGCGGGCGGCCCTGCTCACGCGGCTCGGCGCGGGAGAACTGCGGGTGGACTTCCCGGTCTCGGGCGAGGCGGAAGGCGGCGCGCGCTCGTACTACGTCGAGGGCGGGTTCGCCCGGGTGGTGCGCAACCGCCTGACGCTCCTGACGAACAAGGCCATCCCCGCGGAGCAACTGAGCGAGTCCGAGGCCCAGGCCGAGTTGGCCGAGGCGGAAGCCCGGGTTGTTCCCGAGGACGCCGAGGACCGGCGGGCGGAGCTGCGCGAGGTGAACCGACAACGGATCAATGCCCGGGCGAAACTCCGCGTGGCGCGTGCCGTCAAGGGCCGGGGCGGGATCTAAAGGCCCCGGCCGGTGCCGCGGCGGCTTGAGCGCGAGGTGGGCTGATCGCGGGTTGTTGGGGGGCTACTGATCGTCGCGGGGGCGCCGGTCACCCGTGAATCGATCCACCCGATCCAGGCGCTGACGCAGTTCGTTCTGAATCCACTGTTCCCGTTCGTCCTGCTGGCGTTCGAGTTGTTCGCGCAGTTCGCCCATGCGACGCTCGAGCGTGGCGATCTCGTGGCGTTTCATCTCCAGGCGGTGCTCGAACTGCCCGGCCAGCGCCTCGCGAAGGTGCGCAATCGCCTCCTCTTCGCCCTCGCCGGAGCGGCGGGCTTCGCCCACGCGGCGGGTGGCGGCCATCACGTCGCGGCCGTCGGCCATCTCGCGTATCCGAAACTCGAACAGTTCCGGGTCTCGCTCCCTCAGTTCGCGCAACTCGCGAACGCGCGGCATGAGCCGGGGGAGTATCCTGCCCAGCGCCCGCTCGGCTTCCTCCGGGTTCTCCCGCATCGCCCGCGTGAGGCGCTGGGCCATCTCGGGGTTGTGCTCGCGCAGGAACTCCATTGCGGCCTGGCGTTCATCGGGCCCGAGTTCGTCCGTCGGGCGATCCGCCCGGGCAAACGCCGGCTCGTCGTGATCATCGTGGCGCTTGGCCCCCGGTCCTCGCTTCCCTCCCGGGCTTCGCTTCCCCCTGGCGGCGGGGCGATCCGGTGCCTGATCCCGTCCGTGCTCGGCCTGGCGGATCGCCGAGCGGATCTGCTCGGGCGGGGCTCCCTCATCGAGCAGGCGCAGGGCCCGCTGGACCTGCTCGAGCGAGCGGCTCAGTTCGGCCCGCCGGGCCTCGAGCCTGGCCCGAATGGCCCCGCGTCGGTCGGGTTGCGCGTGCGCCGCCCGGGGGCGATCATCGCGGGCACGAGGCGGCTGGGCCTGGACCGTCATCGACGAGGCGGACAGAGCGACCAATCCCAGTGCAATTCCGATGCGTTTCATCACATGGACTCCCCATCGAGAGGCTCGAACGTCACCCATTCCGATTCCAGCGACACATCCAAGGCGGCTGTTTCCGCGGCCAGAAGATCCAGTTGCTCATCCAGTTCGTCCTCGGGCTCGCTCGCCCCGATCCACTCGTCCAGATCGCTCTGGAGCGAGGCGGCCAGGACCGAGCCATCGGTCGGACCCGTTCCCGCGCCCGGGGCGTGCCCGAGCATCGCGATCGCCCCGCCCAGCCCCGCGACCAGCACCAGCCCGGCGGCGACGCGCAGCGGAACGATCCATTGGCGGCCAACCGGTGGAGCGACCGACGCGGCGATCCGCTCGACGAGATCCGGCGGCGCCGAGTCCCGCTCGGCCCGGACCAGATCATCGACCGCCCGGGCGGTCCGGATCAGATCCCCCGGCATCGTCGTCATCGATTCGTCCGTTTCATGTGCGTTCATGGCTCGGTGATCCCCGTTTTGAGGCGTGTATCGCGTGTCTCGGGGCCGATCATCTCCCGCAGTTTGCGCAGCGCCCGGTGGTGGCGGGCCAGGAGCGTCCCGATCGGCTCGCCGAGCAGGTCGGCGATCTGCTTGAAACTCATCTGCGCGTGGTGGCGCAACTCGATGACCTCGCGATCCGCGTCAGAGAGATGTTCGATCGCCCGGCGCATCGCACGCAGTTCACCCGGTTCGGCGACGGACGGCGCCGGCTCGCAGGCGATCGCAGCCATCGCCTCCGGATCGGCCGTCCCCGCCCGGCGCTTTCGGCGGCGCATCTCGTCCCGGATGCGGTTCATGGCGATGCGGAACAGCCACGCCTCGAAACGCCCACGCTCCTGGTAGCCCCCGCGTTCCAAACTTGTCGCCACCGTTGCGAACACGGACTGCGTGACCTCCTCGGCCA
>Ga0114931_10006772_pt1 | contig 14071 bp, 12 predicted proteins | sample 2SBtaG_FD_89579 | JGI IMG/M metagenome (GOLD analysis project Ga0114931, IMG submission 89579) | Deep subsurface microbial communities from Kolumbo volcano to uncover new lineages of life (NeLLi) - 2SBTROV14_V59a metaG | ecosystem: Environmental > Aquatic > Marine > Volcanic | place: Kolumbo...
TGTTCGGCAATGTAGGCATCCGTCAGCCCGGCCATGTCAAGCACCGGCACCTTGTCGGCAAAATAAGACAACCGTCCAAGAACGTCCGTCGCGGCCAACAGCCTTGGTTGGCGTGATTCGTTCAACAGCCCCGCCAACTCCCGGTCAGGATTGCTCCCGACCACGGGCCGGCGCCATTGAAACTGGCCCGCAGCCGTGTAGAGAATCAGAGCCGCCGCCCCAAGCCGGCAAGGCCCACGCCACGCCGCAAGAGGGCTCCGGCCCAGCCATCGCAACACCTCCGCCATCCCCCAGACCACCAGCACCGCCGTGATCGGCAGATAGGGCGTGAGCAAACGGAAGCAGCTCATCCAGTCGCCAAAGTTATAGACCGCCACGGCGACGCCCATCCCCAGCGTGGACAACATCAACCCAGCGATCCATCTGTCCTTCCCCACGCGCAAGACCGGAACCAGGGCAAACAGAATGGTCCCACCAAAGGCATACCGCACGAAATCCAGAACATAGCCAAGCCCGGCCTCGTTGAAAACAATCCCCGGCCAACGGCTCAGTTCACTGGCCCGCAACATCGGAAGCAACGTGCTCTTGGCGCGCACGCTGTTGGCAAGCCAATGGCCGTAGTAAGAAAGCCGAAACACAAGCAGCCCCGCGATGATCAGCCCACACGGCACAACCAGCGCAACGATCGCGCGCCGCCTCTGCCCGCCGCTGCGCACTAACAACATCAGGACGACACCGATCACGCAAACGCCCGCGCCTTCCGGCCGCGTGATCGCCGCCAGCCCCATCATCAACGAAGCCCATGACAATCGCCCCACAGCAACGCACACAATCGCCCAGGTCACGAGCATCGTGTACAGGCCCGTCTCCAGCCCCCCCACTGCCGAACCGCACAGAGCCGTCGACGCCGCCAGGAGAATGGCAACACCCACCGCCGCCCACTGCGAGCCGACAAGCCGCCTCGCCAGATACACCGCACCGATCAGCGACCCAAACAGCGACGCCGCCCCCAGCCCGTGCGTCCAGCCGACCGGCTCCAGCCGGCAAAGCATCCCCACCGCCGTCAGCAAAACCCACAGCGGATTGGAAAACCCCTCGACCCGCTCGTGCGGGTTGAAGACGAGGCCGTGGTCATTCACTAGGTTGTGCGCATAGCGATAGGAAATGTAGGCATCGTCCACCGTGATGCGCGGCAGCCAGAGCAGATGGCACGCCAGCGCCGCGCAGCCGAGAATGAACAAGAACCCCAGTCGATGGCGCTGCGATGGAGAAAGGCTGCCTTGCATGAATCAAATCGGCCGGTCGCCGGATCGAACACTTCCGCGGCAAGAACACACGACAAACTCCGACCGTCGGGCAATCACAAACAAGGCCGCTTCGCCCACAGCCGCCGGTCGTGCGCTATCACATCGGTCCGCACACAGCGCGCCTGGATGTTTCCGTCGTCACACAGACTGGTCCGATATCGCCCCACTCGCCGATCCAGACAGCAAGGCTGCCCAACACAACGCATCAGTGCCCCATCCTTTGCGCAGCAAAGGGTGGGGAATCGGGTCGTGGTATCGTTTGATCCCAGAAGCTACGGCCGAAACGGCCGTACCACCCAAACGATACCTGTGCCCAACACCACACAGGGCATTGCAACCAATCGAGAATCGACTACACTAAACCATCCCAACGGGCCGAATCACCCGAGAGGACATGTCCTTTCATGCACAGAACCGGAAACAAACGGCGGCACAACATCATCGACGCATACACACCGCCAAAGATCATCCATCAGTCCGACGACCTGATCGAACTGTGTCAACAGCTCAAACAGACCGGCTGGTTTGCCTTCGACACCGAGTTCGTCGGCGAAGACCAATTCCGCCCCGAGGTCTGCCTGATCCAAGTCGCCGGCGAGCGCGAATGCACGCTCATCGACCCGCTCAACGGCCTGGACCTCCAACCGTTTTGGGAACTGATCGCCGATGAATCGGTCCTGGTCCTGGTCCACGCCGGCGGAGAAGACCTCAGCCAATGTTTCAACAGCATCGCCAAGCCGCCGGGCCACGTGTTCGATCTTCAAATCGGCGCCGGCATGGTCGGCCACGGCTATCCAATCAGCCTCAGTCGCCTCGCAAGGGCCGCGACAGGCCTGAAGATTCACAAATCCCAAACGCTGACCGACTGGCGAAAACGCCCCCTCTCGCCTGAACAGTTGCGCTACGCCGCAGGCGATGTCACCTGCCTGCGACCGATCTACGACCACATTCACGAACGTTTGGTCGCGCTCGGCCGCGAGAGTTGGGCACAGGAAGAGTGCGCTGCACTGGCGCGCACCGCCTGCGAGCAAAACAGCGAAGACCGCTGGATCACTCGGCTCAAAGGAGTCAGGTCGTGTACCGGCCGGGAGCTGGCCATCGCCCGCGGCTTGGTACGCTTCCGTGATGACCTGGCCAAAGAGTACAACCGCCCGGCCCGCGCCATGTTGAAGGACTATCTCCTCGTCGAGATCGCTCGACACGGCTGGACGGACGTCAAGCGAATCCAATCTCTGCGAGGCATCAACCTCAGCACGGCCGCAGTGCGCCGGCTCACCGAGGCCGTCCAGGCCGCGAAGCAAGTCCCGAAAGAACTGTGGCCGGAGGTGCCGTCGATCGAGGATTCTCCACGGGAAGAAGTTCTGATGTCACTGCTCTCCGCGGTTCTCCGCGATCACTGCAACCGTCACGATCTCGCCTATTCACTGGTCGGAAAGAAGCAGCAACTCCGAGGCCTGATCCGCAGCTACACCCGCCCCGACGAGGTCGCGGAGCCCCACGTGTTCTCGACCGGATGGCGAAAGGATGCCGTGGGCGAAATGTTGGAATCCATCCTCCGGGGGGACCGCGCTGTTCGCGTCACCACCGAGGGAAAGAAGCTGGGGATCTCCTTCGAGTGAGTGAGCGTCCCGAAAGTGATATGGCACCACCGTCTCGGCGGTGTACACACGGGCGAGACGTCCATGCCACATAACGCTTAGGATGCACGCAAGCCCCACCGCTGGCGAACTCCCGCGCAAAACGGACATGATTCACCGGATTTGCGTTTAACCGTGCCCCGACGGGCAGCGTTTGGCCCAGCCCCATGCGGACCAGCCCCATGCCGTGCGATCCTCGATCCGGCCTACAGGTCGCCCCGGCGACGGACGATACACTTGAAGAACAGGCAAGAACTGACAGCCGTGGTCTTTTGAACGATGTCGCGATCCCTGATGAGCGTCAAGAAAGTGGCGTTAAGCCTGCACGTCTCTACGCGAGAAGTCGTGCGCATGGCCGAACAGCGCATTTTGCCGGGAACAAAAATCCGAGGCCAGTGGCAGTTTCGCACGGGCGACATCTGGAACTGGATCGAGGAGAACATGCATGCCCTGCCGGCGCGCCGCCTCAAGGATCGACACCCCGAGACCACGGGCGGACTCTTGATCACCACCGAGCTTCGAGAGATCGCCGTCACCGTCGACCTTGTCGCCAAGACAAAATCCTCGGTCTTGCGGAAACTGGCCAAGTTGGCCGAGGCCATCGACCCGTTCATCGACGCGCAGATTCTCGCGGAAAAATTGATCGAGCGAGAGTCCCAGGGAACCACGGCCCTGCAAGACGGCGTCGCCGTCCCCCATTCACCGTGTCCGCTCTACTCCGAAGGAACCATCCTCGCAGCGGCCCGCACCTCGCAGGGCATCGTCTTCGGCGAGCGCGGCGGCGGACTGACCGACTTGTTCTTCCTCGTCTGCTGCCCCGACCAAGCCGACCACCTGCTCCACCTCGGCCGCTTGTGCCGGCTGCTCATCGACCGAAAGCTACAGGAACAACTCCGCCAAGCCGCCGACGCGGCGGAGTTTGTCGAAGCCATTCGCTGTGCGGAGGAAGAACTGTGCCAAACCGATTAGCCTCAATCCAAGACCCGAAAACGCGAACGACAACCGCCAACCGCCCACACAACCCGGCAAACCCCGCCTTGACCGTCACATGGTGGATTCCTAGCATTCCTCTGCAAAGGAACCGGCGGGCACGGCGAGGAGCGAACGGAGGCATGTGGACGAGACTGGGCACATCGACAGGCTCGCCGTTAGATCGCCGTGGCTGATTTCATCTCAGGCTATAACATCCTCAAAAGGCTCGGCCAGGGGGCACGATCGCAGGTTTTTCAGATCGTCCACCAGGCCACGGGGGAGGTCTTCGCCCTCAAACGCGTCATCCGCGCGGAAGACGAAGACACGCGATTCCTCGATCAGGCCATCAACGAACATGTAGTCGCCGGTCGATTCAACCACCCCTCCTTGCGACGTTCGTTCAGCCTCCGGCGCATTCGACGGCTCTTCAAACTCGTCGAAATACAGGTCATCATGGAGTTCGTCGACGGCGTCGTCCTCGACCAGCGCCGCCCCAATCAAGTAGACGTCACCATCGACCTGTTCATCAAGCTCGCCGAGGGCCTCAGCCACATGCACGACCTCGGCTACCTACACACCAACATCAAACCCAACAACATCCTCCTCACGGACAACGGCTCGATCAAAATCATCGACTTCGGCCAGAGCTGTCCGATCGGCTTCAAGAAACCGCGAATCCAGGGAACACCCGACTACATTGCCCCCGAACAAGTCGAACGTCGAAGGCTCACCCAGCAGACAGATGTCTTCAATCTCGGCGCAACCCTCTACTGGGCCCTCACCGGCAAGGCCTATCCGACGGTCATCGGCAAGGGAGGCCAACGTCAGACGACCCACCACCGGAGCCTCATCCCTCCGCCGCACGAACTCAACAACGATGTGCCGCCCGGCCTCTCGAAGCTTTCGATGGATTGCTGCCGCCACGACCCGCCGCGACGGCCGATGGGGATGAAGGAAGTGATCAGCCGCCTCGAAACTGCTCGACAAGTGTTGGCAAAACGCCGATCTTCGGCGTCTGGGATGCCCTCGCCGGCCTCTGATCAAAAGGAGAGGCCCGAAGCCGCCCCGCCACAGAAGCAGCCCCCCACTGACGCGAAGCGGGAAGATATGTATGATTACTCCGCTTTCCACGATCTGGGGGAGGACGGGGAAGAAGATGTCGATTCGGATACAAGCCCTGGAGGCGGAGCGTGAAACGCGCGGAGCAACAAAACCAATACGATGCCGCAACGGCGATTGCAACCTTCGAGGAGGCCGCCAGGCTCAACGCGGAAGACCCCTACCGCGACGGCTGCATCCTCCGGCTGCCGGCCTACGGCCAAGCCGTCATGACCGGCGATCTCCACGGCCACCGAAAAAACTTTGAGAAGCTCCAGAAATACGCAATGCTCGACCGCGTCCGCGCCCGCCACGTCGTGCTCCATGAGATCATCCATGCCGAGCCCGCCTCAATCGGAGAGCCGGACCACTCTCACGAAGTCATGCTCGCCGCCGCCAAGTACAAGTGCGATTTCCCCGAGCAGGTCCACTTCATGCAATCCAACCACGAGCTGTCGCAGCTCACCGGATACCTCATCGCCAAAAACGGGCGCGGCGTCATTCAGGCATTCAATGAAGCCATCGCCCTTGCATACGGAAAACCACAGGCCGGCAGAGTGCTGGAGGCCATCAACTCCTTCATTGCATCCTTTCCCGTCGCCATCCGAACGGAAAACCGCATCTGGATGTCGCACTCTCTTCCCAACGTACACAACATGGACGAGTTCGATCTCAGCGTCTTCCAGCGGCCGCTGAGCCGTGAGGAACTGGCCCGAAACCGAACGGTCTTTCACCTCGTCTGGGGCCGCCGACACACCCAAGCCCACATCGATGCCCTCGCCGACGCCCTGGATGTCGACGTCTTCATCAACGGCCACCAACCGCAGGACACCGGCTTCGCACTCGTCTTCAACCGCCTCATCATCCTCGCCAGCGACCACAACCACGGCACCTTCCTGCCGTTCGATCTCTCCAAACAGCGATCAGCCGAGGAGATGATCGACGCCGTTAGAAAGTTCGTCGCAGTCGCCTGATCGACATCCCGACGCCACCCAGACCAACGCCCCCCGCACCGCATCGACTTTTCCCGAAGTCTTCAACGCACCGACTCTCACCAAAGTTTAGCCGCGACCCAACGGGAAGCGCTCGCTGCATGAGTGTATGAGTGCCCCGTCCTTTCCGAAAGACAGGGTGGGAGCTTCCCCCCATTTAGCAGCAGCATCACAACCCGGTCGCCCCCCACCACAATCGCATGCGGTCAGGATCGTATCCACGGATGCGCTCAAGAAAAGATGACAGGTAAGGCTTCAGGTCGATCGTGTCGGGCTGTTCCTTCACCAGGCCGAAGTCCCGACCGAAAACCTTGATGGTCAAAATCGTGTCGCCCCGATTACCGTGTGTCCCCAGGATGCGCAGCTGGTTGTCACGCACCAACAGCCTCGCACCGAACTGAGTGTACGCCAGTTGCTTCGGCAACAGATTCTGCGGAATCGCCGACGGCCATGTGAAATCCAACACCTGTTTGGCAAGCCCCAGCAGCAGCGTCCGGTCGATCGTCCCGGGCCGGCCCTCCGGCGGCAAGACCGTGATCTCAATGTCGGCCGACTTGATGTTGTCGTCGACGACGTCAAGGTTGTTGATCCGGATCGCCAGCATGCCCGATGCCGACCCCTGTCCCCAACGCTGCAGCAATTCCTGCAAAGCAAGACCTCGCGCACGGCCGTCCAACCGCAGACGATTGACGTGCCCCAAGGCGATGTCGATGACGTCCAGATTGAGCGACGCGCTCCCCGACAGGCTCTGCAATTTCAAAAGCGGCGCAAACGACGAAAACGACAAGTTATTGATGACGCCGCGCCCGTAAAAATGCGTGATCACCGAATCGCTCAATCGCGCGCGATCCACATTGACCGAAAACTCACCCTCAAAAGGCCCCATCGGAACGCCGCACGTCAACTCGGCCAGGTCCGCATCAATCAGATCACCACTGATCCAAACCTCAGGCTTCTCCGCTCCCTTAGGGTTGACATACTGAATCCGCCCGGCGAATCGACCGTGTGTGATCTCCGTCTTCAACGCCGGGCCGATGCCGGTCGACGCCAACGGAACCTCCGGCACGCTCAGCGTCAACTCGGACACCTCGACGCCGTTCTTCGGACAGAAGCGTGCATGAATCCTCACGCCCTCGCCGATCGGAAACCCATTCAGTTCATAGGCATTCAGGTAGGCGACACCCTCGTCGCCCGAGTCCATGTCGATCGTCCCGGACGCTCGGCCGCAGCGAATCGAGAAACTCCCTCGCTCAAAGCCGATCTCGAATCGCGAAAGCGTCACCTTCGAGAGATGCAACTCGCCGAAGTCATGCCCCAGGCCCGACTTGATCAATTGGCGATAGTCGCCCCGCTGCCACCGATCCGAACCCAGAATCAGCACGCCATCCAACAAATCGAGCTCGTTGACCTCGTTCCCGTCTTCGGTGGTCTCATGCCAGATCGCCGTCTTGCACGAGAATACCCGGTCCCGCCGATCCGGCAGGTGAACCGTCACGTCCTCAAACGCCCGACTGGAAAACGTCCGCCCACGAATGCGGCCGATCTCGCTGGGCAAGTTGAAAAACGAACTCAGCTCTGCCTCCACCTCGTGACGGTAGGCATCACTGCGCAACCGCAGACCATAAGCCGCCGTAAAGCTCAGAGATCCCCCGGCCAAAAGAAGCGTCAGGGCCAGGATGATCTTGCGATGGGGCTGCATATGAATTGAAAACGGCTCTAACTGTGCGCGTTCACGAACCTCTCGGGCGCCCCGCCGCTTCCAGGGGCGGGGGACGAAACACGTCACTGTCCGAGCATATACGGAACAAAACTAGCACGACGGCGCCACCTTGATGAACCACCACCTAACGATGAACCCACTAGCCCCTGGCGGAAGCCTGGGGTTCGGAACGGACCAGCGTGTGCAGACCCCCCCCGGCTTCCGCCAGGGGCTAGGTATCCTGCTTACGAACATGATGTGCGAGCTGATCACTTCCGCCGTCTGAGAATCGGACCGAGTGACGTTAGCGTGTTACCCGCCGCCCTCTTCGCCAAGCGATCGCGCACGATCCAAGTAAAAGCCATACGCCGCGCGAGTCTCCTCAACCGTATCGCCGCCGAACTTCTCCATAAAAGCCCGCGCACACTCAAAGGCCACCACATACTCAGCAACAACACTCGCCGCAGGAACCGCGCAGATGTCACTCCGCTCGTAGTCGCTGCGCTCAGGCTGAAGTGTCCGCAGATTGACGCTGTCAAGGCCCTTCAACAAAGTGCTGATCGGCTTCATCACCCCGCGCACCACGACCGGCATACCATTGGTCATGCCGCCCTCCAGCCCCCCCGCATTGTTGGTACGCCGACTGAATCCCAGGTTCACGCTCTGACGCTGCGCCGGATCATAGTCCAGTTCATCATGAACCCGGCTGCCCGGTCGCGCGGCGCAACCAAACCCCAGCCCAACTTCCACACCCTTGAACGCCTGGATGGACCCGACCGCCCCCATCAGCCGGCCGTCGAGCTTGTCCTGCCAACGCACGCAACTGCCCACACCGGGAGGCAACCCGGTCGCTTGAACCTCAACGATGCCGCCCAGCGTATCCCGATCAGCCTTGGCTTGGCGAATCGCCTGAATCATCCGCGTCGCCGCAGCATCATCCGGACAATACGCCTCGTTCCCATCCCGCGTCGCCCGAAGCTCCCCGGGCGACAGGGCAGGATCCACCGACGCCTCAACCGACCCGATTCGCACAACGTAGCCCACGACCGCAACGCCGAACTCCTCAAGCAGACCGGCCGCCACCGCCCCGGCGGCCACCCGCGTTGCCGTCTCCCGTGCGCTCGCACGCTCCAGCGTCGTCCGGCAGTCGTTTGTCAGCCACTTCATGGCCCCGGAAAAGTCCGCATGACCCGGGCGAGGCCGATGGACCGACGGCGCCGAATCGATGCGCCAGTCCTTGTTCGCCACCTGCATCGCCACCGGAGAGCCGATCGTCACGCCGTTTCGTACACCGGAAAGGATGGCGACCTCGTCGCGCTCGATCTTCATCCGGCCCCCCCGGCCGAAGCCCCCCTGCCGCCGGCGCAGCGCGCCGTCAATCGCCTGTTGGTCCAGCGTCAGCCCCGCCGGCAACCCCTCTACCAGCACAACCATCGCCTGGCCATGCGACTCGCCGGCGGTTCGATAGTCCAGCCCTGCCATGACCGGGATTATACCTATTTCTGATCATCCCGCGATTCGCAGCAACCAGACCATGTCAACCATCCAGCCACCACACCAGTCCCGGAACCAACGCACGACATCAGTGACGAGCCTGACTTCGCCAACCTCATGACCCATGCCTTATCGGACGAGTTCATAGGCAGTCTCCGCCGCGCGATCAGCGTCAAGCCCCCACACCATTCGACCGATCCTACTCAGAGGAAATGAGCACGCCGCGATAAGTGGAGTACATGCATGGTCGTCCAAACACCGACAAGCCCAAACCGTGTCAAGCCAGTGCCCCAGGCGCCCAAGCAGGAAGAACCGGTCATTGAACCGTTCACCCCCAAGCCGCCCAAGAGCATCGAAGACGCCGGCCTCGACCCCGGGCTCGTCGAAGCACTCATCGTCAAGTATCTTGCCGGCGTCGGTTCAGCCAGCGGCGGAACCATTGCCACCGAGCTGTGCCTGCCGGGCGAAGCGATCGTCGCACTGCTCGCTCAACTGAAGCAGCAACAAATCGTCGTCTATGTCGGCGCGGCCGCAATGGGGGACTTCACCTATCGCCTGACGGATTTCGGCAGAGAGCGGGCCCACCGTTTCCTCAAAGAATCCATGTACGTCGGCCCGGCCCCCGTCCCCATCCAAAAATACATCGAGGCGATCCACGCCCAAACGATCACGGAGGTTCACCCCAAGGCGGAGGATCTCCGAGAAGCCTTCAGCGACCTTCTCATCAATCAGGAAATGTTCGAGGTACTTGGCCCGGCCATCAACTCCGGTCGAGGCATGTTCCTCTATGGCTATCCCGGAAACGGCAAGACCAGTATCGCCGAACGCATCAGCCTCTGCTTCGGCGACCACCTCTACATTCCCAAATGCCTGACCATCGACGGCCTGTTCATCGAGCTATTCGACGCGGCCACCCACGAGCCCGTCGAGCAAAAGAAACAGTCCATCACCAAGGCGGGGAAGTACGACCCTCGATGGGTCAAGATCAAGCGGCCCACCATCGTCGTCGGCGGCGAGTTGACCATGGCCGACCTGGAAATCCAATACAACCCGACCACCAAGACCTGCGAAGCCCCGGTCCAGCTCAAGGCAAACTGCGGCACCATGGTCATCGACGACTTCGGCCGCCAGCGAATGCGCCCAGTCGAGCTGCTCAACCGTTGGATCGTCCCGTTGGAAAAACGCTACGACTACCTGACGCTCCCCAACGGCAAAAAGCTCCAACTCCCGTTCGATGAGCTGATCATCTTCTCGACAAACCTGGAGCCGAAAGACCTCTGCGACGACGCCTTCCTCAGACGGATTCCCTACAAAATCAGCGTCCTCGACCCCACCGAAGCGGAGTTCCGAAAGCTCTTCGAGTTCGTCGGGCCGCCCCTGGGATTCACCATCGACGAACAGACAAAGCCTGTCCTGGATTACCTCATCGAAACGCACTACAAGAAGCACGACAGATCGTTTCGATGCTGCCAGCCGCGAGACCTCCTGCTCCAGGTCCGCAACCGATGCCTCTACACCGACCGCCCCGTCGACCTCACCCCGGAGCTCCTCGACTATGCCGTCTCGGTCTATTTCACCCTCATGTGAGAATCATGCCGAACCCGCCCGTCGCCGCATGGACCACCGCGATACGGGTCAAGTCTGGGTGGTACGGCCGTCTCGGTCATAGGTTCCGGCATCAGACTTCGCCGCGACCACCACCCCCGCGTCGTTTGACACCCGGCCGGGCCGTTGGTAGCGTATCCCGATTCGTAAGCGTCGTGTTTCCATGCTCAAACGGCGGGTCATACGCCCTAAGATGAACCAACGCATCGTCGACAAATGTATTCACCCCGCGCGGCTGACGCTGCTGGCACTGACCGTCACCCTGGCAGGCGGCTGCGGCCCCGAATCCACGGCGCCCACCATCCTTCAGGCCCGTGCCCAACCATTCATCGTCGATGTCCCGTTGCCCGATCATTTCGAGCTGGATCGCCGCAAGAGCACCCACAGCTTCACCGCCGGTCGCCGGCAGATCAAACATTATTACCTCGGCACGGCCAGCCCGCTCGCCGTCAGCAATTTCTACCGCAAGAAGATGCCCGATCACCAATGGGAATTGCTCGACCGAAACTTAAGCAACGGCGTCGAGATTCTGAACTATCGCAAAGGTGAGGAAAAGTGTGAGATTCGCATCGAAGAATTGCCCGGCGGCCTCTTCGGCTCCAAAACGCGAATCTCCGTCATCCTCCAACCGGATCAATCATAGAAAGCCATTCCAACAAGCCTGTTAGCGAAGAACATGAAAACGACCAGAAGACAAGAACTCCGAACCAACGACCTCTCGCACCAGATCGAGCAGTTCCGCGACTCGCTGAAAAACAATGCCACCACCATCACGGCCGTCGTCGTCCTCGCCGCAGCCCTCTCCATCGCCGGCTACTGGTACTACGGTCGCCGGTCGTCCCGCCTTGAAAGCGCCTACGCACAACTGAATCAATCCACGCCCGACGATGCACCGGCTGATCGCCTCCGCCGCATCAAGGGGGTCGCCGAAGAACAACTTGACCCAGCCCTGACGATCACCGCCTGGAGCCGAGCCGGCGACATCGCCCTCTCTCTGCTCACGGCACCGCCGGTTCCCGCAGCCGACGCGGCCGACGCCGCCGACACCACGCCGCCACCCGACAGGGACGAACTCATCAAGACCGCCGAAGAGGCATTCACCAACGTCCTCGCCAAGTCCGCAGACAAACCACTGGCTCGCGGACACGCCATGATCGCCCTCGGGGTCATCGAAGAAGACCGCGGTCAATTCGACAAAGCCCGCCAGTGGTACGAAAAGGTTCTCGCCGACGGCCGCCTCAAGGATCTCCCCTTCCACGGCGAGGCCCGCTTCCGGCTCGACAATCTCAAATCCTGGGCCGAGCCGGCAGAGTTCCCCGCAGCGCCGCCCATGGTCCTCGTCTCCCCGCAGGGTCAGCCGGCCACCCTGGGCGACGTCACCGCAAACACCCCGGCAAGCCTGCCCGCGACAACCAATGAGCCTGCAAGCCCCGCGGCCACAACGAAGCCCCCCGCAGGGAAAACTCAGGATTCCTCGGCGCCGCCGCCCGCGGATTCATCCACACCGGCAGCCGCTCCGACGCCCACAACCCAACCCGCGTCCGGCAATTAGTCCGCCGCGAAGTGCCGCCCTGGTTTCGCCGACTCGCAAACACACCGAGCCTAGCTGCTCGCCATCGGGAAACAGCCATGCTTCCGGACACCATCAAAACCCGAGGACTCCACGCCGGCATCCGCTTCGCCCCCATCGGCATCCTCGACAAACAGCACAAGCAGCAGTTTCAGATCAAGGCCAACGAAGGCTTCGACTGGCAGCGGCAGGAATACGCCGAAAACCTCTGGCGCCTCACCACCCCACAGCCCGGCGGCGGCCCCAGGAGTCACCTCAAGCTCACCCTCCAGCCCGATTCCTTCAACTTTGAAGATTCCTTCCCCACCGACCCCCGCGACCTCTTCCTCGACAACCTCAAGCTCGGCCTCGACGTCCTCGCCGCTGTCTTCAATCCCAAGCTCATCGTCGGCGTCGGCATCGTCGTCCGCCTCTCGGCACAGTCCGATCCGCCGGACGCGAGAGAGTACCTCGGCAACCGCTGCCTCAAGCTCGACGACAAGCTCGCCCCCCTCGGCCGCCCCGTCCACGGCGTCGGACTGAAACTCCTGCTCCCACCAATCCCCGGCGACGGAAAACCGAATTGGCAGGCGGTCGTCAAAGTCGAGTCACTCGTCGAAGACGTCCGCCAACTCTTCATCGAAGTAGACGCCCGCTGGGCAAACCCATTCCAATGGAACCCCCAAGCCGTCGTCGACTGCGTCAAGACCGCCCACGACTTCGCCACAAACCAAGTCGCCGACTTCCTCAACAAGCTCGGAAAACCCTTCTAGCCATCGCTCCGACCCAACAAAAAACCAGCCCGAAGCGCTAGCAAGGTTCGGACCGAGAATCCCGTCCTGAGCCAAATCAAAGGCCCCTTCTCGGTCCCCGATCGCTATCGGACCCCAACAACCCGCCCAACCGACGCGGCGGATTCGGTAATTATTGACAAAAGTCTTGTATCAACCGCGCCTCACCGGTTAGAATGGGGGTTCCTGCAAGGGGCCGCCAAGGGGGGCGACCACAAACGCGAGATTCCGCCGGCATTCCCGGCGGAGGGGGAGAAGCATCATGCGGTCCATGACCGGCATCATGACATCGGCCGTCGCGCTGTTCGTTTCAGGCTGCGACGGGCTGGGGCTGTTCAATGTCACCGGACTACCCAGCGGCAACTACAACGGCTCAATCTCGATCACCCAAACCGGCCCAACGCGCAACGCAACGCAAAGATCAACGCTCCGCGTCACGATCGACGACCAGGGCTTCCCGGTCGAACTCGCCGGGCCGCTGCAACGCCTCATCGCCGACACGGCGATCGTAGCCCTGGACCCGCAAACGATTCGCGATAGTACGGTCAGCACCATCACAATGTCAGGCGACACCACCACGATTCGTCACAAGCTGGAAATCGCCATCACCACCGAGCCCCCATTCGCAGGGCTCTCGACAGGCGCAGGTTTTTCGACCGGCGCGGGATTCTTGACCGGCACGAGTTTCTCAACCGGCGCAGGATTCTCGCCAAGTGCAAGTTTCTCGCCAAGCGAAGGTCAAATCGTCATCACCGCCTCGGCGACCGAATCCTACCTCAATGCCGCGCCCAACATCATGTTCTCCAGCCAGGCAACGCTCACCGTCACCGACCGGTCGACAAGCCCCCTCCTCCGAACCGAACCCCAAAGCACAACCCGCCGCGAAACCGGCTTCCTCGTTCGACAGACACCTTGAGACTGTGACAA
>Ga0114931_10006773_pt1 | contig 14070 bp, 8 predicted proteins | sample 2SBtaG_FD_89579 | JGI IMG/M metagenome (GOLD analysis project Ga0114931, IMG submission 89579) | Deep subsurface microbial communities from Kolumbo volcano to uncover new lineages of life (NeLLi) - 2SBTROV14_V59a metaG | ecosystem: Environmental > Aquatic > Marine > Volcanic | place: Kolumbo...
ACGCGCCCGGCGAGTCGGTGGACAGCCCGAACAGCAGGCCGACGGTGGTTCCCAGCGCGGCGACCTGCGCCAGGCTGAGGTCGACGAAGATCACCTTGCGCCGCAGGACGTGCAGGCCGAGGTAGGCGTGCAGGCCGGTCAGGACCAGACACTCGGCGAACGCCGGCAGCAGGATCTGCCAGATGGTGGTGTTCATAGCGGCGCCTCACTGCTGGTGTCTTGCGCCAGGTCGGGGTTGCTCCATCGCATGTGCGCCAGCTTGCGGCCGCCGAGCACGATGACCAGCACCAGCAGCGCGACGACCACGCCGCCCACGACCAGCCGGGTGAGCGCCTGCCCCCGAGCCTCGGCTCTGATCAGGTAGAGCACCAGCGCGCCGCCGAGCAGCACCAGTCCCTGTCCCAACACCAGCGGCGGTCCGCCCGGCAAGTCGAGGTGCCACGCGACCAGCAGTGCCGCCACCGAGGCCGCTGCCGACGCGCCAACCGCGATCGCGAACTGGGTGCGGAAGCGCGAGGCGATCAGGCAGCCGAGGATCGCCGGCGCCACCAACATGCCGAAGGTGGGCAGCACCCCGATGGTCCGGACCGTGACCGAGATGACCAGGCCGAAGATGGCGTAGAAGAAGAAGTCCCAGCCCGCCGCGCGCACCTCGGTCCCGTGCTCTCCGCCCTCTTCCGACGACAGGATGCGCAGGCGGCTGTGCACCGGCAGCAGCAGCAGGCCCGCTGCGACGACCACCAGCGCCACCCAGCGGAGGTCGCTCCAGGTGGTCCACAGCACCGTTCCGGTGAGGACGTCCTGAACGTGCTCGGCGCCATGGGGCGAGCGATCGACCACCAGGTAGGTCGCGGCCGACGCCGCCGCGAACACCAGGCCGATCACCGCCTCGTGGGGAATCGGTCCGCCGCGCGGCCGGGTGACCGCGAAGATAGCGGCTGCCACCAGCGCGAAGCAGAGCGAGAAGATGTAGGCGCCCGGCGAGGTCGGGTCGATGCCGAACAGAAACCCCACCGACGCGCCGAGGGCCGCGACCTGTCCCAGCGCCAGGTCCACGAAGATCACCTGGCGCCGAATGACGTGCACCCCCAGGTACGAGAGCACCGACGAGAACAGCAGCACCACCAGGAGTGGCGCCACCATTACGTCGAAGAAGCCGAGATGCGCGCCCAATCACTTGGCCGAGGTGGCGCGTTGCGCGGACAGGAGCTGGTCGAGCAGGCGATCCATCACCTGCTCGTAGGTCTTCACACCCTTGGCGCCGCCGGGATACAGGGCCACGATCTTCACCGTCGCGCCGACCCGCTTGGCGACGTCACGGACGTGGCCCCGGTCGTAGAAGTTGGCGGCGATGAGCACCTTGATGTTCTGCGACCGCATCTCGTTGACGACGTCGGCGACGTGATCGGCCCGCGGCGGAACGCCGGGCTTGGGCTCGATGAAGTCGATGAAGTCGAGCCCGAACAGGTGGGAGAAGTAGACCCAGTTCTTGTGGTAGGCGACCAGCTTCATGCCACGCAGCGGCATCGCCTTGCCCATCCAGCCGCCCAGCTTCGAGATCAGCGGCTGCCCCTTGTACTTCTTGGACTCGAGAAACGAGATGAAGCGGTCGGGGTTGGCCAGCAGGCGGACGATCGTGGGACCGCCGAGCAACCGGACCAGCTCGGGGCCGACCAGCTTCACGGTCAGCTCGCCGCCGTAGCGCTTGGCGTTCTGGGCGTAGAACTCGGCGTTGGCCGGGTCGATGTTCGACAGGCCGGCGGCGATGTTTCGCGCCACCCGCATCAGCGCGATGGGCGAGATCTGGAAGTGCGGGTTGCCGTAGATGTGTACGTGCCCCTCGCTCTGGCTGATGACCGCCGGCTTCTCGAGCAGGTGGAGACCGGCCGAGGCCGACACGAAACCGCGCTGGCCGCTGCGGATCTTCGGATTCTGCGACAGGTCCACGAGCCCCGGCACCCAAAGCTCCAGGTCGAGGCCGGTGCTGACGAACAGCTCGGCGCGGGCCAGGGATTCGGCCAGGCTCGGGCGCGGGCGCACGAAGTGCGGATCCTCGTCGCCGGCCGCCAGCGAGGTGACGGTGACCTTGTCACCGCCGACCCGGCGCGCCACGTCGGCGTAGGTGGTCAGCGAGGTGACCACTCGCAGCTTGTGCGGTTTGCCGGCGTAGCTCGTACCGGTCGCTGCAAGGATCAGCCCGAGCGATAGCAGAATGTTGATCTTCTTCATGGTCTTCTCCTTGCGCCAGTCAGTAGCGGTCGTGCTTGTGCGGGCCCACGGCCATCATGACCTGCAGGGTCAGCGTGTCCTGTGGATCGACGTTGGGGGCATCGAGGTGGTTGAACTGCAACCGCAGCCGGACCCACTTGCTCTGCCACCAGGTGACATAGGGGACGGCCTGCCAGCTCCACTGGCCCGAGTTGCCGGTCGCGAGCGCCTGCGTCACGTCACCGCGCAGGCCCACGTTCACCGTCTGTGAAACCTTGACGTCGACGTAGCTGTAGCCGCCGAGCGCATTGATGTCGGGCCCCATCAGCGTCTTGTGCGCGGCGAACAGCTCGCTGCGCCACATGACGCCTTCGTATTCCTCCCGTGCATGCGGCTTCCAGCTCACCGTCAGGTCGACACCGCCCACCGACGTCAGGTGGTGGGCGTCGTCGTTCACGCCTGTCAGGCCGGACAGCCCGAGCTCGAGGTAGGTGCTATCGCTCAGGCCCCAGAAGTTGCGCAGGTGGAACAGACCCGTCGGAATGCCGACCTGCTGGCCGGTAAACAGCGTGTCGTTGATCGGGTCGGTCGCCTGCAGGGTGAGCGTGTGACTGCCCGACAGTGCGACCGGCAGGCGTATCTCGGCCGAGGCGCCGATGGAGTTCAGCCCGTCCTCGCCCAGCATGGTGGTAAGCGCCAGCGGCCGGTCGTACTGGTCCATCGGCGGCTCGTGATAGCGGTTGACCACACCGAACTGCTGGCGGAACTTGCCGAGGGTCACGTTGACCCGGGGCAGCAGCGCGATCCAGGTCCCGTAGGCCTCCGCGAACTCCACGCCGTCGGGGTGCACCTCGATCGCCGACTTGAAGAACGAGTAGGGATCCAGGTTGGCCTCGATGTGAACGCCGACGGTTCGGAAGTAGAAGTGGGAGGCGTTGTCCAGGCTCCTGAGGTCGTAGTTCGAGGCCACGAGCTGCCCGCCGGCATCTGAGATGACGCTGATCTCGGGGTTCTCCGCCTGCAGGGAGCGCTGGCCGCTGGTGAAGACCTTCGGCGTCGATGCCTTGGCCTCCTCGTCGGGCGCAGCGGCCCCCGCGGCGGCTTCGGCCTCTCGCCGCAGCGCCGCCAGATCGTCGTCGTCGTCGGCGGCGTCAGCGTCCGCGTCGCCGGGAGGCGTCGCCGGAGGCTGGGCGCTGGTTCCGGTGCCGGGCTGCGCGCCGCCGTCGTCGCTGTTCGTCGCGCCGTCGGCGGGCGGCTCGGGTTGTGATGGTGGTGGCTTGGGAGTGGCGGTGTTGTCGCCATTCCCTCCCTCCTGGGCTCTGGCCACGCCCGCAGAGCAGAGGCCGATCAGGAGCACGGCGAGGGACCCGCGCAGGGTCGCTTCGACGCCGCGCGAACGTACTGAACAGCTTGCCGCCGCCGGTGGCGATCCACCGGGGCGAACGGAATCGAATTCCATGATGTCACCGCCTTGCGCCTGCGCAGTTCGCGCGGGCGCAGCAAAAGGTCGTCTAACCGTCAGGGACTACGGGCTAGGCGACGGCGGGCGGTGATGTCTTGGGCGCCAGACTGAGCGGGCAGTCGGTGGTGTGGAGCGGCTGGACCGCGACAACCACCTGCTCCTGCCGCGGGGCCAGCGGCGGCGTCGGCACCACGATGGCCGGCGTCGGATCGCTGACCACGGTGTGCAGCATGCACGCCGTGCAGTGGTCCGTGCTCGACGTCTGGCCCGGGTGGACCCGGTGTGAGTGGGCCAGCGAGCCCGTGGTTACCGCCAGCAGCACCAGCACGGCCAGGACAATCTGGCGAGCGGTGCGGTGGCGTAGATCACGGGCGCGGAGCATCCGACACCGATCTTATGGCATCACGCGTCTCGCCTTGTCAAGGTTGGAGACGCGGGCCCACCTGCATCACGGTTCGGACACGACCTCTCCACAGTTTCGCAGGCGCCTCGCCGCGGGTGCCTCGAATACCCAAACTGGAGGCTTGGACGCCCAATTCCGCCGAGTCGGCAACGGCCGTGATGTGCTCGCCATCGTCAATGCCAACGCGCGCCGAAGCAGCGCGCGGAGCGTGGTCGAGCTGTGTGACGCATTGCCCAAGGCCGATGTGGTCTTCTCTCGCACCGTCGACGAGGCGAGGCGCGCGTTCGAGCGACACGGTGGGCTGCAGCGACCGCTGTTGTTGTGCGGCGGAGGCGACGGCACCGTCACGTCGCTGGTCAACTTGATGGAGCACGACCGCCTCGGTCCGCCGGTCGGAGTGCTCGCCCTGGGTACCGGCAATGGGCTCGCCCACGCGCTTCGCTCGGGCCCCTACCTACACGCCCTTCGCCGACTGCCCAATCTGCCGCTACCGCCGCCCACCCTGCACTACGACCTGGTCAGCGTGGAGGGCCGACGGAGCCACTTTGCCGGCACCGGCTGGGACGCCCGCGTCATCGCCGACTACCAGCGGGTGCTCGGCGTTCGTGGCCCGATCCCGCGCCGACTTCGCGAGAGCGTGCTCGGGTACCTCTACGGACTGTTCCGCTACACGGTTCCGGAGGAGTACCGACTTCTGCGCGAGCAGGGGCAGGCCAGGGTCGAGATCACCAACCTGGGGCCGAGTGCGTGGACCGTGGACGACACGGGGCGCGCGGTGCCACTGCCCGGCGGCGAGACCGGTCGCGTGATCCACGAGGGTCCGATCAGCGTCGCGTCGGCGGCCACCAGTCAGGAGTGGGGCTTCCACTTCCGCGCCCATCCTCACGCCCGGCTCATGCCCGGATGGCTGAACCTGCGCGTCTACGATCGGCCGGTGCTCGAGGCCGTGCGCAACGCATCGCGGCTGTGGCGGGGCCTGCATCCGCAACCGGGCATGCACGACTACTTCGTCCAACGCGCACGCATGCACTTCTCGCGGCCGGTTCCGTTCCAGATCGGCGGCGACCCGGTCGGCGCGCGGACCGAGCTCGACTTCTCGGTCGCCGAATCCGGTGTTCGCCTGGTCGACTGGGCACAACGCCCGCGATGAGGCGCATCATCCCGAGCATGTCGGATGAACTGGTCACTCGATCCACTGCTCCCTGGGCCGTGCGCTGACCTGCGCGCCGGGGGAGTCCCATCCGGGCAGCGTTTCCGATCCGCCAGCGGCGGTCAATCCGTCGCGCGGCGCATTGCCATGTTGCTCGACCGCTACCATCGCCCACGGAAAACTTGTAGCCGGTGGCTGAGACCGCGCGGTCGGTCCGCGAGGTCGCGAGGGGCGCTCTCGAGCCGACCTAAACCGCGGCCAGGGCCGCGGGCGTCGGCACCAGCAACCGCTCCATCTCGCGCGGCTCGAACTTGGTCAGCCCGCCGGCGTACGTGCGGCCGTCGTCGGTCGACACCGACGAGCAGAGGTAGCGCGCCAGCGCATCGAGGGAGGCGGCCGGCATCGGCTCGCGCGGGTACAGGCCGTGGGCGATGTTGATGTGGCGGGCGCCCACCAGGTTGCGCACGAACGCCGGAGGGCGGCGCGCCATGTACGTGGCCAGGATCGGCGCCGGAGCGCGCAGGCGCACCGACCACCACGGCGCGCGGTGGCGGGCGATGTAGCGCTGGTGGGCGCCGGCCGCGCGAGCCCAGGCAAGGAAGCGATCGACCGCGGCGCGGCTGTCGTCGTCGAGCGCGTCGAGCTCGGCCGGCAGCTCGACGACGCGGCGCAGGTGATCGGCCGAGGCGAGGACGGCGCCGGCGGCGAACAGCTCGCGCGCGCGGGTGATGGTCGGCTGCCGCAGCGCGGCGGGCAGCGGCGGTGTGTCAGGGCCGGCGATCCACACCGCGTTGGCGCCGGTGACCTGGCCGCGGTGAACGCGGCACAGCTCGCCCAGCTCGATCCGACCGGCCCGGTCGCGGCAGCGCCGCACCGTGCTCCACCGCGACGCGGCGCGAAGCTCGTCGCGACGAATCGCGCGGCCGCCGGTGAGCGCGCCCAGGCGGTCGGGGCGGTCGACGCCGCGCACGCGCACGGTCGGCGCGGCGCTGCCCACGCGGAAACAGGCGATCGCGGCGGTGGTCTGTGCGTCGTCGAAGGCGCGGGCGCGCGGGTCGAGGAGGTCGAGGCGGTCCAGGCCGAGCGGACCCACCAACAGCTCGCGCACGAGGCGGCCGTAGTTGACGTCGAGCCACTCCCCGGCGGTGATGAACGCGCCGAGGTCTCCCGGGCGCGCGCGCTGCAGGGTGGCGAGAAAAAAGTGCACGTGCAGGCCGGCCAGGCGGCTGGCGCGCAGTCCGTGGCGCTCGGCGGTGTCGGCCAACCAGCGCTTCCACCGCGGATCGATGTCGTGGTGGCGCACGTACGGCGGGTTGCCGACAAACAAGGTCGGCCCGCTCACGGCGGGCAGGCGCAGGCGGCGGTAGTCGCCCAGGCGAACCTCGGCGCGACCGCCGAGCCCGAGCACCTCGAGGGTGGCTCGACACATCAGCGCGGCCAGCGGATCGACGTCGACGGCGATCAACCGGGCATCGGGAAAGGCGCGAGCGGCCTCGCGCAGGAATCGGCCCGAGCCGGCGCCGGGGTCGACCACACGCGACGGCGCATCGGCCCCGCGCGCCCAGCCGATCATCGCCTCGATGATCGGCGCGGGCGTGTAGGTGGCGCCCAGGCGGCGCCGCTGCCGCGGCGTGCGCAGGGCCGAGAACCAGCGCCCCAGCGGATCGTCGCCGGCCAGGATGGCGGCTCGGGTCGCGTCGGCCAGCTCGCGCGCCACCGGCCCGCCGCGGGCGATCAGACCGCGCTCGCGGGCAGTCAGCCGGGAGACGCGGGCGGCACCGAGCCGGCCGCACAGCGCGGCGAGCTCGGCCTCGGTGCGGGGCGCGGGAAACGACCTCGGTTCCGCGAGCATCAGAGCCACGACAGGTCGAGCTTATAATGATCCGCCCGGTGACGTCTCGTTTGCACCCCGATCGCCTCGCGCTCACCACAATCGCGCGTACGGACGACCGTTTCGTCGACTTCCACCCGTACGTGGCATCGGTCGACGATCGCGGCGCGGTGGCGTTCCAGGCGGCGCTGGCCGGCGGCGGCAGCGGCGTCTTCGCCGGGCACGGCCAGGAGGTCGCGCAGCTGGCCCGCGCCGACGTGGTGAGCCACCCCGACGTCGGCGCCGGCGGCGACGTCTGCTTCTACGCGAGGCGCGCTGACGGCGGCGGCGCGCTGCTGGCGGCGCGCGGCGGCGCGCTGCAGACGCTGGCCGAGACCGGCGACCGGTTGGCCGCCATCGGCCCGCTCGGCCCCAGCATGAACGGCGCCGGCGCGGTCGCCTTTCGCGCCAGCCGCGCGGGCGGCGGTGACGGCATCTTCGTCGCCGCGGCGGGCGGCGTGACCGCGGTGGCCGAGACCGGCGATCGGTTCGCCGGCTTCGCGGGCATCCCGGTCATCACCGGCGACGGCGCCGTGATCATTCGCGCCGAGCGCGCCGACGGCGGTCACGGCATCTACCGCTGGCGGGACGGACGCCGGCAGACGATCGCCGAGACCGGCGACCGCTTCGCCGAGCTGGGTCGCTTCCCGGCGGCCAACGACCGCGGCGCTGTCGTCTTCGCCGCCACGCTCGCCGGCGGTGGCGGCGGTATCTTCGCCGCCGACGGTGGCCCGGCCCGCGCGCTGATCGACACGAGCGCCGGCTTCGCCGGCTTCCGCGGGGCGCTCGTCGACGACGCCGGCCGGGTGATCTTCTACGCCACGCCCGAAGGCGGGACGCTGGGTATCTACAGCGGCCCCGACCCGGTCGCCGATCGAATCCTCGGACTCGACGGCGACATCATCGACCTGGCGCTCAACCCGGTATCGATCAACGGCGCCGGACAGCTGGCGATTCGCGTGGCGCGGACCGGTGGCGAGCAGCAGATTCTGCGCGCGGATCGAGGGGCCTGGACGCTAGGCGACGTCGGTCTCGGCGCTGGCCTCGGCAGCCCCCCGCTCGAGCCGGGTGAGCACGGCAAACATCTGCTCGGTGACGCTGGCCCAGACCAGGTCGAGAATGCGGTCGCGGGCGGTGACGCGGGCAGCCGGCTCGCGCTCGATGGCGCGCACGCAGGTGGCCAGGTCGCCGCACATCAGATAGGCGGTCCGGTCGGCGACACGATCGGTGGCGTCGAGCCAGTCGGCGGCGGCGCGAGCCGGATCGACACCGCGCTCGGCCAGCCGCGCGCCGATGGTGGTCAGCTGGTCGATCTCGATCGGGCGCAGGGTCTCGGCCAGCCAGCGGGCGGTGTTGCTGGTGCCGGCGACTGCCTCCGGTCCGCCACTCCCCATGGCCAGCGCCAGCTCGACGATGGCGGCCAGCTCGTCGGCGCGCGGGCACAACAGGCGCGCGAAGCGATCGCCGCGCAGGTCGACCAGCCGCTGGGTGATGCTGAAGACCAGCGCGCGATCGTCGCCGCCACCGTCGAGCGCGGCCCGTCCGAACGTCACCACCGGAGCGATGACGCCGTCGGTCTCGCGCAGCTGGATGACGCAGGCCGCGGCCTGGTGCGTGTCGACCGTGGCGACCGGGCGATCGACGCCCATGACCGACGCCACGTGGCGGAAAGCGCGGGCGAACGGCCGCGGGTCGCTGGCGCGAACGACGCGACCGCGCGCCGTCGGGTGGGCGCGGTGGCGCGCCAGCACGGGGGCGACGCGGGCGAACAGCACCGACAGCAGGCGGTCGACGCCGCCCAGCGCCAGGTCGTGATAGTCCTTCGCGGTCAGCACCGGGCCGTCGGCCTCCAGCGCCATCGGCCGCGCGGTCGGCACGCGTGAACGCGCCGCCACCGGCCGCATGCCGATGACGTCGAGTGCCGCGTCGCAAGCCCGGGCCTTGTCAAGCTGGCTGGTGGCCCAGTACAGGCCGCGCAAGGCCTCGTACGAGGCGACGCGCCGCCGCGCGTGGCGCAGGATCGACTGGTGCTGGCCGATCGCCTTGTCGCGACCGTCGTCGCCCAGCGCCAGGTAGCGGTCGGCCAGCTTCTGCCGCCGGCCGGCGTCGGTCGGGTCGAGCTCGACCGCCACCTCGTGGGCGCAGAGCGCGTCATCGGCCAGGCCCAGCCGATCGCACGTCGCCGATAGCCGATCCCACAGGCGCAGTCGCTCGTCGGCCTGATCCGGACGCGCGCGCAGCTGGTCGAGGCGCTGGTAGTAGAAACGCGCCAGCTCCTCGTCGCGACCGTCGAGCGACGCCCCGATCGCGTCGGCGGCTTCCTGCATCGCCGGGTCGGCCTCGATCGCCCGGTGCAGCAGGTCGACGGCGTCGTCGTGCCGCTCGAGCTCGTCACGGCAGATCATCGCAGCGACGTGGCAGTACTTGGCGCGCACGGGGCCCGCCTGCTCGGTCTCGATCAGGCGCTCGAGCAGATCCAGGCTCTCGCTCCAGTCGCCCTGCTCGGCGACCATCGACAGGCACTTGCTGAGCAGCAGGTGATCGGTGGGACGGTGCGCCAACGCCTCGCGGTACATCTGCCGGGCCGACGCGCGGTCGCCGCGCTCGGCGTAGAGGTCGCCGATGCCGGCCAGGATCGCGGCCTGCTGGTCGGGCGGCGCCGACGCGGCCAGCGCCAGCTGGTCGGCCACCAGCGCCGTCGAATCGCCGTCGTCCAGGCGGGCGTGGAGCAGCAGCGACGGCCGGTGCGCGGGCGCGAGCGCCAGAGCGGTCTCGACGTGGATGCGCGCGCGCTCGATCTGTCCCAGCTCGCGGGCCGATCGGCCCGCGCGGTAGTGAAGCTCGACGCAGTCGGCGGTCGGCAGCTGGTCCTCGTACCGGTGGAGCACGCTCTCCACCACCGCGGCGGCCTCGCTCCATTCCTCCTGATCGAACAACAGATCGCCCAGGGCGCGGCACGCGGCCAGCTCTTCGGGATCGAGCTCGACAGCGCGAGCCAGCGCCTCCCGCGCCAGGTCGTAGCGACCGGTCTCGGCCGCGGCGGTGCCCAGCTGCGACAGCCGCTGGCGCAGCGCCTGCGAATCCGTCGTGCGGTGGCACAGCAGCTCGAGCAGCGGCACCAGCTCGTCGAGCGACCGCTCTTCCCATAGAAGATCGGCCAGGAGCTCGCCGGCTCGCTGGTCGTTCATGTCGGCGAAGCGCGCCGCCCGCGCCAGCTCGACGGCTCCGTCGTGGTCGCCGATGGCGATGCTCAGCGACGCGGCGTCGCACAAGAGGCGTACCGCGTGCGCGGCCAGCGCCGGACGCCGGGCGGCGCCGGACAGGACCTCGATCGCCGCCGGCAGCTCGCCGCGCTCGCGGTGCAGCGCTGCCAGCGCCTCGATCGACGCCACGCAGTCGGGGTCGGCGTCGAGCGAGCGAGAGATCAGGTCGCGCGCGGTGTCGGCGCTGCTCAGCGCGCGCCAGGCGATGGCGCCGGCCTGGCGCAGCACGCGCGCGCTGGCCTGCCGGTCGGGGGTGGCGCGAGCGATCCGCTCGAGCGCGACGATCGCGTCGTCGTGGGCCTCGCGCTCCTGGCACAGCGCGGCCAGGGTCGACAGGATGTCCAGGCGGTCGGGCGCGTTGTCGGCCGCGGCGCGATAGAAGTCGACCGCGCGCCCGGTGTCGCCCAGCTCGCGGCGGTAGATCTCGGCCACGGCGACGAAGACGTCGGCGCGCTCGGCGGGGGCACAGCGCTCGGCGCGGCGACACATCAGATGAACCAGCGCGGGCAGGTTGCGGCTCTCGCGATAGAGCGGCTCGAGCACTGCGTAGGCGTCGTCGTCCTCCGGCGCCAGCGACAGCACCCATTCCCAGCACTCGGCGGCGCGGTCGAAGCGATCGAGCCGCTGCCAGCCGGCGGCCATCTCGCGATAGAGATTGGCCAGCTCGGGTCCGCTGGAAGTGGTGTCGACCAGTCGGGCGAGCACGTCGAGCGACGCGCGCAGTCGGCCGGCGCCCGCGTAGGCATCGGACAGCGCGCGCAGCACGTCGGCGCGGTGCGGCGCGTTGCGCGCAGCGGCCTCCAGCGCGGCGAGACGATCGTCGTCGCGGCCGGCATCGCGGTGAAGCGAGGACAGCGCCAGCCACAACCCGGCGGCGGCGGCGCCATCGACCTCGCCGGCCAGCACGGCGTCGAGCGCGGTGACCAGCTCGTCGGTGCGCTGGCTCGCACGCGCCAGCCGCATCAGCCGCTCGCCGGAGGCGCCGTCGGGGTCTTCGGTCAGCGCGCCGATGCACGCCGACAGCGCCCGCTCCACGTCGCCGCAGCGCTCGAGGATCGTGGCCAGCTCGCGCAGCAGCCGGGCCCGTTCGCCGGGCTCGGTCTCGGCATCGACCCGGGCCAGGTACGAGTCCACCTCGGCGTCGTCGTCCACCTCGGGAACCACCCCTGCGGCCCGCTCGGCCGCCTGACGCAGGCGGTCGGAGGAGACGTCGGGAAGCTCGGTAGCGAGAGCTTCCATCAGGGCGGCGACGAGGGACGAGTCAGGGTGCGCGGCCGGCATGCAGGTAGCTCTACGCAAGCCGGGTGCCAGGGACTCAAGCGACGAGAATTGCACGCGGAAGCGCCCAGCGATGCGGGGGCTCCGACCGGGGGGATGGGGGGCCCGCGCCTCAGCTCAGCCGGCGCTGCCGGTGGAGTCGTCGGTGCTGCCGCCGCCCGCGGGGGGCGGGGTCGGGGCGGGCGTGTCGGAGCCGTCGCCACCGCCCGGCGGCGTGGGGGTGCCGCCGGCGCTGTCACCACCGCCCGGCGGCGTGGGGGTGCCGCCGGCGCTGTCGCCACCGCCCGCGGGGGTGGGGGTGCCGCCGGCGCTGTCACCACCGCCCGCGGGGGCGGCGCCGCCGCTGCTGGAGTCCCCGCCGCCGCCGGAATCGCTGCTGCCGCCGCTCTTGTCGCTGCCGCCGCCGAGCTTTTCGATCTGGCGTTTCACCTGCGCGGCGCGGGCACTGGTGGGGTATTCGTCGAGGAACTTCTCGTAGGCGTCGATCGCCTGTTTGGCCAGGCCCTGCTGCTGGTAGGCCTCGGCGACGCCGAGCAGCGCGTCCTGATACCGGGGCGAGATGGCCAGCGCGGCGCGGAACTTGGCGTGGGCGCTGGCGAACTGCTTGGCGTCGATGTGGCAGTAGCCGAGACCGGTCAGCGCGGCGACGCCGACGGGGTTGACGTCGAGCGCCTTCTGATAGAGCTGCGATGCGCTCTTGCAGTCGCCGTCCTCGGCCTTCTTGTCGCCGCGCTCGAGCAGGTGGTCGTAGCTCTCGTGGCCACCCGAGGCCGACGTGGAGCTGGAGTGACTGCTGTCGCTGCCGTGATCTTCGGGCGGCATCGGGTCGGAGCTGGCCACGGCGGTGGCCGCGTCGATGCGCGACAGCAGCGCGGTGGCGCCGGCGTGGCCGGCCTGCATGGCCAGCACCTGCTTGGCCCGCTCGCGCGCCTTGTCGTACTTCTCGTCCTCGAAGTCGATCAGCGCCATGCGATAGAACGGGCGGACGTCGCCCAGGGACTCGGCATCCTTGGACAGGTCTTCGAGCAGGCGAATGCCCTTGAGCTTCTTGCCGTCGCGGAGCAGCACCAGCGCCTCGACGTAGTTTGCGTCGCGGCTGCTGGTGTCGGCGCGGCGCGCGGCGCGCAGCCAGCGCATGACCTCGGCCGACTTCTTGCCCTCGAGCCGGGTGGCGTCGGCCATGGCCACGTTGGCGTCGACGTCTTTGCGGTTGGCGTCGACCGCGGCGCGCGCCAGTTTCCCGGCGGCCTTGGCGCGCTTCTGCGACTCGCGGTGCAGCTTCTTGCTCTCGCGCTTGTCGGTCGCGGCCAGCGACTCGTCGAGGAGATGCTGGGACAGCGCCGACTCGACCCGCGCCCGCAGCGCCGGCGGCGCCGCCTCTGGACCGGTGGCGGAACGACCGGCGAGCTCTTCGAGCGCCAGCTCGCTGTCGCCGCGCAGAGCGGCGCGGGCCGCTTCGGCGGGATCCTCGGCGGGCGGCGGCTGCTGGATGCCGTTGGCCACCGGCGGCGCTGCGGTCTCGGCACCGGCGTCGGTGGCCGCGGGCACGGCGGCCGCGGTCGAGGTGCCCGACTTGCGGAACAGGAAGAAGTAGACCGAGCCGGCGGCGCCGATGATGACGACGATCGACACCAGGGCGATCCACTTGCCCGCGCCGCCGCGCTTGCGCACGGCCAGGTAGTCCTCGCTGAGGTGCGGGGCATCTTCGGTGAGCGCTCGCACCTGGCGCTTGCCGCCGGAGGCGAAGGCGGCGTCGGCGGTCGGCACCCCTTTGGCCATGCCGCCGACCGGTCCGGTCGGGCCGGAGTCGCCGGTGTGCTCGAGTCGCGGCGCTTTTTGTGCCACCGCCCAGCTGCCAGTGGATCGCTGGTCGGCGGGTCCCGACGGCGGCGGCAGGGGTGGCATCGCCGGGCGCGCCGGCGCAGCCGCAACGGGTGCGGGTGCGGGTGCGGGTGCGGGTGCGGGTGCGGGTGCGGGTGCGGGTGCGGGTGCGGGTGCGGGTGCGGGTGCGGGTGCCGGCGCCGGGCGCGCCGGTGCAGCCGCAGCGGGTGCGGGCGCGCGGGCGGGCCCGGACGGACTCGACTTCTGCACCACCGGCCACGGTCCCTTGCCGGCCGTCGCCGCCGCAGCCGCCGGCGCACGGGGACGCCGCGCCGCCAGCGGTGGCGGCGGCGGCTGCGTCGGCGGGCGGCGGACCGGCGTCGCGCCCGACTCGGTGCGCGCGCGCTTGGCCTCGTCGGCGACATCGAAGAACATCGCCAGCTCCTCGAGCTTACCCAGCGGCTTCCAGGTATTGCCGTTGCGCGAAATCTCGGCGTTGCGATCGACCGCGCCCTCGACGATCCACTGCTGCAGCTTGGCCAGCTCGCTGCAGGTCTTGACCTCGTCTCCGACGCGGATCAGCCAGGTGCGCTTCTTTTTGACCGGGCCGGACTC
>Ga0114931_10006774_pt1 | contig 14070 bp, 9 predicted proteins | sample 2SBtaG_FD_89579 | JGI IMG/M metagenome (GOLD analysis project Ga0114931, IMG submission 89579) | Deep subsurface microbial communities from Kolumbo volcano to uncover new lineages of life (NeLLi) - 2SBTROV14_V59a metaG | ecosystem: Environmental > Aquatic > Marine > Volcanic | place: Kolumbo...
AAGGCAATGCCACGGCAAAGAATGAACCGCGAAAGGTGGTCATCGACCAATCGACGCCAGAGAAGGTCGTCACCGCCTTCCTAGAGGCCTTGAAACAAAACGATCTAGACACCGCGCGGAGCCTGATCAACAGCCACCCGATCGGTTTTGCCCGAAGTTTCCGTGAAGGTACGTTCCGTGACAGCGCGGTCGCAAAGCTTCGAGAAACCTTCGATGGGGCAACGATTCGTGGTACCCAAGACCTTCCAAGGAATACGGTCGCCGTTCTGATGGAGACCACCTCGGGTGAGAAAGCGCATTTCACCACCCATCAAAGCGATGGAAAGTGGGCCATTGTCGCTTGGAATCTGCCGCGCTGAGCGGTTGTTGAGCGGTAGCTGTCGCATCCTTTGGGTGAGGAGCCTTGCCCCGTTCTACCGTTTGCCGCGAGTGGCTGATTTTGAATTGGCCCGGCGTTTTTTCGGGTCCATCAGTTCCAAGAATCGTTTTGCCTGGATCGAAAGATACTTTCCTCGTCGCAACACGGCGCCGTAGGTTCGCTTGGGGAAGTATTTACCCAGTGGAATTTGTTGCAGCTTTTCGTTGCCTGTCAGACAGACGCTTGTAACGATTGAAATTCCCATTCCCATTTCCACGTACTTCTTAATGACTTCCCACCCTCCTGCTTCGAGGGTGACTTTGTACGTCAGCCCGGCCTGTTCAAAGACCAAATCGATCACTCTCCAGGTCGTTAGATGTCGTGGCGGAAGGATGAGGCCATATTGCGCAATATCCTTGATCATCACGCGTTTCTTTGTCGTCAGAGGGTGATCCAGTGGAGTGATTAACAACGGGCTATAAGAAAGCGTCGACCGATAATCGATGTCGGGCGGAACGTCGATCATCGATCCGATCGCAAAGTCGACTTCATCGGCTCGCAACATTTCTAAACCATCGCGACCGGTGACGTTGTGGAGCTTGACGTCGATATTGGGATGGTCCGCGACGAATTGTTTCACGATATCTGGCAAGATGTAGAGGATGGCCGACTCACCCGCGGCAATGTCAAGCTTACCCGGTGCCACGCCATGACGCTTGGCGGCGAATTGCTCGGGCAAGGCATCCATCGCATCGACCAGCGAAGCGGCCATTTCATAGAGAATCTTGCCCTCCGGCGTCAGCGAAATCTTTGGGCCGCGACGTTCGAAAAGCGTCGTCTTCAACTCTCGTTCCAACGCCTGAATTTGCAGCGACACCGAAGGCTGGCTGAGGAAAAGCCGTTGGGCCGCTTTTGAAATACTGTTGGACTGTGCCGTGAAACAAAAACCGCGTAGTTGTTGCAGGCGGTTGTGCTTGTAGTGCTGGGGAGAGCTGGCCAAGTTCGTATTCCTCACGCAGTGAAGTGGATCGTCAGGCTTGTATGCTTCGCATTCCGCGCCACTGCCGGCCTGTCTGGCGGAAGCGCGTTGGGACAACCATGCCAGCGGGTGTCCCCCGGCCATTTCTCTCCCCGGATGGTACACGGGAAGTTCTGGCGCGAATTCCATCATGCGCGATTATAGCGCACAACAATGCAACTGATAACATCAATCGGTTCCAGGGGGAGGGCCGCGAAGAAGGCGCGAACGAGAATTTCAAGCTACCGCAAGAGGCTGGTCACCATGGCCTGAAACACGGGCGAGATGGTCTCGAATTCGCGGTCTTCCGCCTGATAGAACACCAAATAGGTCGCGTCGTCCGTGCGACAGCTCCGGATATGAGTGGTGTTGGTGAGGTCCAAACAATAGAAATTCAGGTCGTAACCGATCAGCGCATGGCTGGCGATTGTCTCCGTTGCGACCTCCGCGTCTAGGTTGTCGTACTCCTTGCGCATCATCTCCATGGCGGCGGTGACCAGTTCGCCGGGATCCATGGTTGGCGGATGCACGACGACCGACCAAAATCCGCCCCCGGGACTACTGACGGTGACCGCGTGATGGTCCACAAGGGTTTCTTCCTCGATGTGCCAGCCGTCTGGGTAATCGAATCGAACGCTAATATTTTCGTATGTCGCTGGCATGGAGACACCGTCTGATCAAGTTGTTTTTTTGGCCGGGGAAGCACCCAAGACGATTTCCGTCGCCCCCACCTTCGCGGTGGTAGGGTCTCTTGATCTTACGCGCTCAGCCCTGCGTGGAACAAGCATGCTAGCCATCGCGGCAGGCTGTTCCAGGAGAAGCGAACTGCTGGGCGAAAAACTCCTAGGGGTCAACAGAGGTCGCCGCATCTCGGTACGGTTGCGATTGTTGGTAGAGCCGGAGTCGTTCGCCGATTCTCAGGGCTTCCTCTTCGTTGCCGGCCTTTCGTGCAAGTTTGATAGCTCTGGCGGCGGTCGAACGGGCCTCCTCGAACCGACCCGCTTCGGCATAGGCGGCGGCCAAAGTGTCGAGATGGCCCGGAACGGAATTGCGAAACGCCTTGCAAAGGCGTTTTGCAAGCTTGACCGCTTCTCTGGCATTGCGCAGATCTTCACGAGCTGTCGTCGCGAGTAGCCATGCCAGGTTGTTGGTCACGGCCCACGCCTTTGGGTCGATCGCCAGGATTTTTCTATAGTGAGCGATTGCCTCGCTAATTTCACCACGCAAGACCAATGTTTCCGACAGCGCGGTCAATGCTTGCAGATGTTCTGGCGCGATGCGCACGACTTCCTTCAGTTGCCCGATCGCCAGATCAAGATATTGGTTGCGATCGCCGAACGATTCAGCGTCCTTCTCCAAGCCTCGATAAGCCACTGCCAGATACAGCAGCCCCTGGATATCGTCTGGACGATTTTCCAAGCCACGTTGCAGGTGTACGACGGCATCGGACATGCGGCCAACGTTCACCAAGGCGATTCCTAGACGTCTGTGGACATCGCTTTGCCCCGGAACCACTCTTAAGAACGATTCCAGTTCCGGGATGGCCTCCTCGAATTGTCCTAGGTCGAAGTAGGTCGTGCCGAGATAGTAGTCGACTTTGGTCTTGCGGGTGGGCCATCGATCAACGATCGTGTCGAAATCTCGCAGGCCAAGTTTCCTTGATCCGTGCAATAACATGATTCGTCCGCGGTGAAGATAGGCCTCGGTGAAGCCAGGGTGAATATCCTCAATGATGGTTGTGTAATCTTCAATCGCGCCGGGGATATCGCCCATGGCCTCACGCATGAGACCACGCTGATAATAGGCCTCGGGATCGTGTGGACTTAACGCAATCGCGCGTGCAAAATCGGCCATCGCCGCAGAGGCAGCACTGTTCAGTCGGGCTCTCTGTATATAGGCATTGGCGTTGTTGGGATCGAGACGGATTACCTTGTTGAAGTCATTCAGCGCGAGTCGTGCCTGATGTAATTCGATGTAAGCTGAACCACGATTTTGGTAGGCGTCGATGAAGGAAGAATCCGTAGCGATCGCGGCGGTGTAGTCTTCGACGGCGCCCGCAAGATCGCCCAAGCATTCGCGGTACATTCCTCGCCGATGGTAAAACGCTGGCCGCCGGCTTGGATCGACCGCTTCAAGCTTGGTATAGCCGGCTAACAGCGTTTGGATTTCCTCGGGCGCGTAATGCCGATTCACTTGACCGGTGGTCAATCGCTGCTCGGCAAACGAGGAATTGCGGCCGGATACTAGTGGATGGAAGTTGAGCGTTCCGGCCATCATCTCTTCGTCATAGTAACCTCGGCCATAGACGACGGTTGCCTCGGGGGCTGGATTTCGTGGATTGCCCTTTGAGTTGTCGAAATGTGCGATCACGTGAACCCGTGTACCTCGTGGGATCGTCTTGATTTCCGCAAGTTGGTAAACGTGTTGCCAGTCGTAATCGTATCGCGGTACCCACAACAACGTCTCTTCTTCGCCGTTGGGATAATACGCCTCGAACCGCATCGACTTCCCTCGAAGGTGCATGTGGGCGTGAAGACTTGTCAGCAGGGAATCGTGCTCGAAGGTGTACCACGCATCGACAGCAAAGTTATCCGCGCCAGGAGGAATACAAAAACTGGTATCTTCCACCAACACACTGACATCCTCCAGTGCCGTCGGTTCTTGTAGATGATCGACCGAGGGCGAGGGAGTTGTTGTGGGCGCTCGCTCGTCGCCGGTCGCGACAACCTTGGTCGACGCCTCTTGCTTGCGAACGTTGGGCGGATCGAGGAATTTGAATGCGACCGAACTGAAATCGAGTTGCTCTCGACCATTGGGCGCGTAATGCATTTCAAACGACAACTGTGAGCCTGCCGGAATAAAGCGGCCACCGCCCCCGAGACCCTCGGTGTCCCCTGAAGGAGAGGAGTTCGCCGTTGGCTCGGCGACATCTACGGAACGAATTCCTGGAACATAGCCCGAGAGGCGCAACACACGCCCAGATCGCAATGCCTGGTCGAAGTTACCCTCGGGTGCGAGCAGGATGTCCATGTGATGGATGACCGAGAGATTGTCCGGGCGACACTCGATTTCGACCCATTTCCCCTCCGTAAATCCCGTGTCGCGAAGATAGTAGCGGAACTCCGGCGCCCCGGTGGCGGGAACCACCACCGGGGCATCGCTGATGTGAATCACGAGATCAGGGTCTTTGATTTGCCAACCGTCTTTGAACACCCTCGGCGGTGGAAGATTGTCTGGGTTGCCTTCGGGGGCTCCATGTTGGATCCACAGATTGAGCAGGCGTTTTTCTTCCTGAGTGAGGCTCGGATCGTTGGCGAACTCACCGAACCGGGGGCTGGCGTGCCAGGGGGGCATCCGTCCTTCATCAACAACCTCTTGGATCATGGGTTCCCAGCCGTGGACTTCCTCGTAGGTGAGCAGCGAAAACGGGGCGATTTGGTCGGGACGGTGGCATGACTGGCAACGGGCTTGAAATATCGGCGCGATATCCTTTGACCAAGTGACGGGGCTATCCGGGTCGCTCTCGCGAATGCGCCCGATGTGGCAGCCCCATGCTTCGGCGACGGGTTGCGTGACCGGTTTGCCGGCGAGCAATTCTTGGATCGCGATTTCTAGGTCGGGGCGCACTTCGACAAGCCGTTGGTAGCCGATTCCTTTCTTGATGCCAAACCGGTCATCGACACGCCCCCAATAGCGCACCTGTCGTTCACGATCGAGCACGTAGATTTCAGGCGTACGGACCGCCTGGAACCGATCGGCGACGACATTGCCAGGATCTTTCAAGAGCGGGAATGTGAGGGCATGCGAATCGGCGAACTCATGCATCTCGGTGATGGAATCTTGCCGGTTCGAATTGATGCCTAGGAACGCCACTTGTTGCTCACCAAAGCGTTCGGCGAGCTGCATGAGCAGCGGGGTATACTGCTGGACCAGGGGGCAGTCGGTTCCGAGAAAAGCCACGACCACGAGCTGTCGATCGGCGAAATCGCTTAGGCTGTGTGGTTGCCCGTAGAAATCATCGAGGGTGAAATCCTCGATTTGCATCCCGATTCGCTTGTCTAAGACAACGGCGCCCGCCGGCGCGGCTGAGCCGATCTCCGCAAGGGCGTTGGCTTGAAGTTTTTGCCGGGGATCGCCTCGCCATAGGAAGCAAGCGACCCCCATCGCACATAGTGCGACGACGAGGACGATCTTCAAGAGGTTTGAACTCGAACGCATCGGGCCGATCTCGCGGAGCGATGTACCAGGAAAGTGGGATATTCCTGGAACAGCCGGCATCTGGGGAAACGTCCGTGCAGCCAACGCTTTCCGCGAGAGCCCTACTGTGCTGAGGGCTGTCACGATCAGCGATAGAAATCGGTCTCCTTTCTCTGATGATGGTTCAAATCCCCTGCAATCTCATCAGAACCATCTGCCTACAAGATAGGGCCAAAAGGGGAGAATCGCAACAAATCTCTGGCGAGTTTATTCCCGAATACTCCCCCGGCTAATGCTGGCCGTTGGTCAAGGCACCGACAATAACACAGGCGTTGTGACCGCCGAAGCCAAAGCTATTGCTCAGCGCCATGCGAATTTGCCGCTGGCGGGGTTTGTTTGGCGTGTAATCCAGATCGCACACCGGGTCGGAGGTGTCGTAGTTGATCGTCGGCGGGACGGTCTGCTTTTCGATCGACATCGCCATGGCGACCAGTTCCAAGCCGCCGCTGGCACCCAGCAGATGCCCCAGTTGGCTCTTGGTGCTGGAGATGGAAAGCTTGTAGGCGTGGTCTTTGAACACCGTCTTGATGGCCTGGGTTTCGGCTCCGTCGCCCAACACCGTGCTGGTGCCATGGGCGTTGATGTAATCAATCGAAGTAGGATCGATACGGCCGTCGTCCAAGGCACACTGTATGCTCTTGGCAGCCCCGACTCCGTGGGCGTCGGGTTGGGTGATGTGGCCGGCATCGCCCGTGGCTCCATAGCCGACCACTTCGCAATAGATTTTCGCCCCACGGGCCTTGGCATGTTCGAGTTCTTCGAGCACGACCAATCCGGCACCCTCGCTCATCACGAAGCCATCGCGATCGGCGTCGAATGGCCGGCTGGCTTCTTGGGGGTTGTCTCCGCGTGTCGAGAGAGCACGCATGGAAGCAAAGCCAGAGAGCCCCATCGGCGTAATCGGGGCTTCGCTGCCGCCGGTGAGCATGACGTCGGCATCGTCGTATTGAATCGCCTTGAAGGCATCGCCGATTGCGTTGGTGGCACTGGCGCATGCCGTGGCAATTGCCGTATTGGGGCCACGCAGCCCGAAACGAATGGAGACCTGCCCGCTGGCGGCGTTAATCATCAGCTTCGGGATGGTGAAGGCCGAGACTTTGTCGGGTCCTTTTTCCAGCAGTCGCGTATGTTGGGTTTCGATTTCGTGGAGCCCGCCAACGCCGGAACCGAGAATTACGCCGCAGCGAAATGGATCTTCGGCCGACAAATCGATGCCGGCGTCCGCGACGGCATCTGCCGCGGCAACCACGGCGAACTGCGCGAAGCGGTCCAAGCGGTTCGTATCTTTTACTGGCAGATATCCTTCGGTCGACCAGTCTTGGATTTCACCAGCGAATTTGACTTTGAATTCCGAAGTCTCGAAGGCGCGGATCTCGCGAATACCACTTTCGCCGCGAAGCAAACGTTCCCAGAGATCGTCCACTTTGCAACTGAGTGAAGAGACCACTCCCAGACCGGTAATGACGACTCGCCTATTCATCGAGACTCTTCCGCGTTGGAATCGAAGCGCACGATTTACGACAGCAGGCTACGAGCGATAAGTCCTTGGGAAACCAAACGCTGTTCAACGGAAACCCTGTTCGACGGAAGATTTCCTCACCTGTTATCGATCGAACTGCTTTGCACGGAACCCGAAGCACATCACCCGGCGCAACGGAATGGGGTACCCCCACGCTTTGTGCGAAGCCCGCATTCGACGCGACGCTAGGATTGTGACTTTTCGATATAATCGACCGCTTCGCCGACCGTCTGAATTTTTTCGGCGGCATCATCCGGGATATTGATGTCGAACTCCTCTTCGAGTTCTATCACCAGCTCCACGGTATCAAGAGAATCGGCCCCCAAATCGTTGACGAACGAGGTTTCGGGGCTCACCTGATCCTTACTGACGCCGAGTTGCTCGGCAACGATATCAATCACACGTTCTAGGACCGAGGCCACGTTTGTGTTCCTTCCTAATCGACAGGCTCCAGGAGCTTCCGCAGGGTGCGGTGCTCCCCCGTTTTGAATGCATGCACGACGTCCACCCTTGCGGCAAACGATCGGCGACTAGTCAAGCTTGGTTAGATTGGTGAAGATATACCGGGTTTCGTGGAGCGTGTCCATATCTCCATCCCGGATTCCCGAGCGTTACGTGGCCACCACTTAGGATGATTTCCAACGGTGGGACTCCCATAAGTGCCATCATGCTGGCTATGTCGTGCTGGCAAGACCGTGCAAGACCGTCATGTCGGATGTCAAAGCGGTTCGTCGAGTGGTAACCGGCCGCTCTGGAAGTGGGGGATATCGTTGATTTATGCGGCACATTCCCCGGTATCCCCTGACGGGCTGATTTCAGCCCCGGGGGGGGATCGCAATCCGTACGGCACGGATTTACCAGATGCCGTGGAACAGCCGCCTCGAGGCGCTTCGTCGATCCTTGAACCGGAACGACGTTGGAAGCCGACACGAACTCCTTTGCCTCCTGGGAAGCAAATGAGTCCTAGGGTTTCTTTGGAGGAGGGGGAGGAGGGGGAGCGACACCTTTAGGTGGTTCCGTGCGACCCCTAGTCTCGAAATCTTCTCGGGTTATTGCTCTCACGGAACTAGCTAGGGGATTCTTCCCAAGGGGACTTGGAAGTTGAATTTGATCGGGTTTGTCTGCTGAATCACTCATGGTTTTCCTTCTCCTGGAACACTGCGGATAGCTAGCGAGCAGCGACCTTCCGTTCCTATTCGTTTCCGTCTCCTTCTTCAGGGTACTCTTCAGGGTACTTCAAGAATTCTACCATTTCGACGTCGCCTGAGGAAATGAGTATTTGGTGGACCTGGTCAAGTGTGATCTTTTTTTCGTCAGTCAGCCAAGCCGGTTCCGTGAGTATGAAGTGGCCGTTGTTAGGGTGGTCTGGCCACTCCGCGGGCCATCCAATAGACGGCGATCGCCCGTAAGATGGAGTACAACCCAGCGATCTTCATAGTGAAATGCCGAAAACCATTCCGTCGGGGATGACGTGTGGCTGGTCCACCCTAATTTGCGGAGTCGACTGTGCGGCCAGTCCTTGTTGTTGGCGATCGCGAACCCGAAGCCCATCATCGATCCAAGGACTCCCCCCCAAGAAAGTGAAACGGATTCGTTCCATGGTCCGAGCGCATATTGTCTACCTATCGCGATGAGAACCTGTTGGATAGCCGCTAAACCTACTTGCACGAACAGAGTAAAAAATGACCGCCTGGATTATTCTTTCAAAAGGTGTCGTTCTCGGATGTGCGGTTAGTGAATAGAATATCCACGCAGCGAGGAAGCCGGGGCTAAGGTATGTGATTACGTCGATCGCATTCGCTGACAGGCCTTCCATAATTTCGTTGCCCCTTCAAATGAGAATATTTTTTGGCCATGTGTAAGACGTCGAACTTAGACACAAGCAATGTGGGTGATGCATTGACGCACTCGTTTTTTTATCGTCCGGATTATGCGTCCGCAACGCGCGTGGCTATCTTTTTGGAGAGCCAAGAAAAAGGCGGCACGGACGAATACGCCCGTGCCGCCTCCTGGGGAGTCAATTCCCTAACCTGTTAGCCTGCTCAGTCCACTCGGATCAAGCGGTCTTCACCATCGGCGTGGATTTCGTCGTCGATGTCAAAAAAGATCCAGTCGACCGGGCCGCCGGGACCGTCGTTGGCGAAGATCTTGTCCGCGCCGGCGGCACCGACGAAGATATCGGCTCCGTCGCCTCCGCTTTCCAGATCGTCGTGCAACTCGTCGTCTCCGCGTCCGCCATGCAACAGGTCGTTGCCCGTGCGACCATATAGCAGATCGTTTCCGGCTCCGCCGAACATCCAGTCGTTTCCGGCGCCGGCGTCAATCACGTCGTCGCCGCTGCCAAGTCGGCTATTGCCCAGGGCCGTCCAAAACCATGTCCATCTCGTACCCACCGCAAGGTCGGTATCCGGAATCGGCAGGATTGCGTCGCCCAGCGAGTTTGGACCATCGCCCAGGACGATGTCGTCCCCCTCGCCCGCGCTGATGGTATCGTTGCCGTCACCGCCGACGACAATATCGTTTCCAGCACCGGCACGGATTTGATCATCGCCGGCACCGCCGAACACCAAGTCGTGACCACCAAATGCAAAGACTCGATCGTTGCCGTCTCCGGCTTCGACGAAGTCGTTGCTTTGGTCGCCACTGAACGCGGCATCATCAATCAGGGCATTGGTCAAGTTGTCCAGGGGAACGGGCAAGGGACCGGAGTTGGGGCCGCCGGAGATGATGACGTCGTCGCCGCCTCCGCCGAACAGCGAATCGACTCCCGACCCGCCGACCAGTAGATCGTTTCCTCGTCCGCCGCTGGCGGAGTCGTCTCCCGCGCCGGCGAACACCGTGTCGTGGCCTTGACCGGCCCAAATCTCATCGTCACCGTCTCCCGATTCGATGTAGTCGTTTCCGCTTCCCAGTTTGCTATTGGCCCGATAGATATCGTCGGGACCAATCACGACCTGGTTAAGGGTATCGGGGCCGTCTCCCAAGATCCGATCGGCGCCGCCTCCGGTTCGGATGAGATCGTCGCCGTTTCCGCCGGCCACATTATCGTCGCCCGCGCCGGTGCTCAAGGTGTCGTTCCCAGCTCCGCCGAGCACGATGTTCGCACCGTAACCGGCGTCTACCTTGTCGTCGCCACGCCCGGCTTCGATGTAGTCGTTCCCTGGTGGCTGAACAATCTTCGGTTCAGCCTGAGCCAAATTTGGAGACGAGGTAACCATGGCGACGCCCAGCGTAAGGACTGGATAGACGTTCGCCCCGTCGCCTTCGACCTTGTCGTTGTCGTTGCCAGAAAAGACCAGGTCGTTCCCGGTTCCAGCCACGATCACGTCGCTGCCGGTGTTGATCCCCGCGACGCGGGAGAGATACTTTTGCAACGCCAGCGGATCAGGGTCGGTCGGGTCGATCGGCGCGATGGCAACGATCAGCGGCACCTCCGCCGCCAAGTCGACCAGCACGGGTCCCCCCGGCACGGGCACGGGCAATTCGTCCAGCGAGTTGGCGCTGTCGCCCAGCACGATGTCGGCCGACGCCCCACTACTGATCGAGTCGTTGCCGCCGCCGCCGGCGATGGCATCGCGACCGCCCCCGCCATAAAGCGTGTCGTCGCCGGCACCACCGAAGACCAGATTCATGCCCCCCTCACTGGTTGCCCCGGCGAAGACCTTGTCGTCCCCGGCACCCGCTTCGACAAGGTCGTTGCCCGAGCCCAGCGCGCTGTTGGCCTTGTAGAGGTCGACGTCGGCGCTGAGGATGGCCTGGTTGACCGTGTTTGGACCGTCGCCCAGCACGATATCGTTGCCGTCCCCGGTGGTCATCGTATCGAAACCGTCGCCGCCGATGGCGATGTCGGCCCCGTTGCCGGTGTTGAGCGTGTCATTCCCGGCACCGCCGAAGACCAGATCCTTTCCGGCTCCGGAATTTACGAGATCATCGCCGGCACCTGCTTCGATGTAGTCATTGAAATTATCCCCGATGGGGTCGATGATTCCCGGATCGCCGATCGGAACCGCCACGGCCGAGACAGACGTCGCAACGGGCTTAACGACGATTGGAAGAACCGGCATCAGGTTCACGCCGTCACCGGTCACGGTGTCGTTTTGCTGGCCGGCGAAGATCATGTCATCGCCAGCGCCGCCAACGATCGTGTCGGCTCCGGTGTTGATTCCGCTGATGCGCGAAAGGAACTTGTGCAGTGCCAGCGGGTCGACGTCAGGATTCGAAGGATCGATCGGCACGAGATCGACCACCGTGTCGGTCGTAACTGCCACGACCAATTCGGGCTCACCCGGCAGCGGCATGGGAACTTCGGCCAGCGAATTGGGGCCGTCACCCAGAAGGATATCGCCGGAGGTGCGTCCGTAGATCGTGTCGTTGTCGGAACCGCCCAGAATCACATCCTGGCCGGAGCCTCCTTGGATACGGTCGTTTCCCACGCCTCCGAAAATCAGCGTGGGTTGCAGAACCGTGGCGTCGATTTTGACGCTATCATCGCCCCCCTTGGCCTCGACCTGCAAACCGTCGACTTCGTTGTTGTTAAAGCTGACCGTGGCATCGTTCACCTCGACAACGAATTGGTCGCCGTCGACGAAAGCGGCGATGGTGTCGGAGTCCTCGGTCCCCTGGATTTCCAAGATACCGCCATCGATCAGCGAGACGGCTGATAGCAGGTGGCGGCTGTCGAGCGATTCAATCTGGAGGGATCGAGCGCCTTGCGTCGATCGTCGTCTCCAGCGTTGATTCTTACGGATACGTCGTTTCTTCTTGGACATAACGGTTTCCCTTTCCGGCTGTCCACCCACGAAACGCACGTACTTCAAGCGATCGGTTTGGCGAGCGTTTACGTAGCGCGAGCCATCCCGGCACCTGACTCCGCGAAGATTTGGGCGTTGAATCGCGCACGCCAAGCGGTTGCGTTACCGCGGATGAGCCAAAGGCGTACCGTCAACGGGCAAAGAAGAGATCGCGGAGCTGTTTGTTCCGTGTGTGGTCCCTGATCATTCAGAAGCACGCCCCGCGCCCGCCGATCCAACACCGAGAATATCAGAATGTTTCGCGTTGGACAAAAAAATTTATTGAGCGGAATCGCCCCAGCCGACGCTACCCAGTCATCCCGCCGTCGACGACTAGCACCTGTCCCGTCACATAGCTGGCATCTCGACTTGCGAGAAACAAGGCGCAGGCGGCCACTTCTTCGGCCTTGCCGAGCCGTTTGGCCGGGATCCGTTTCGTGACTTCGTCGATCACTGCCTCGCCAAGCGCCGCCGACATGTCGCTTTCGATGAACCCCGGCGCGATCGCGTTGACGGTGATCTTTCGACCTGCCAGCTCTCGGGCCACCGAACGAGTCATGCCGATTAGCCCAGCCTTCGAGGCCGAATAGTTGGCTTGACCCGGGTTGCCGACCAGTCCCGAGACGCTCGAAATGTTGATCACGCGTCCGTAGCGAGCCCGCAGCATCGGACGTGTCATGGCCCTGGTGAACAAGAACGCGCCGCGGAGATTCGTATTGATTACGTCATCCCATTCCTCGTCCTTCATCCGCGGGAAGAGTGTATCGCGAGTGATACCGGCGTTGTTCACTAAGATCTCCAGCGAACCCCACGCCTTGCCAATCGACTCGACCACGGAGGCAATCTGTTGGGCATCGGTGACATCACAGGCATGCGGTTCGGCGGTTCCACCGGAATCGCGAATGGCCGCCACCGTTTCGGCGAGCTTGCTTTCATCGCGAGCGATACAAGCGACTCTGGCCCCCGCCGTGGCCAGACGCAGAGCGATCGCTCGCCCCAATCCCCGCGAAGCGCCCGTGACAATGGCCACCTGACCTGCTAGATCAGCGGCCAGCGGCGTGTACGACTCGGCGATCATCGGCGGTTTCCTTTTTGAGTGCGATGGAAGCAGTGTGCGGTTTGCCGGGGCCATTGACGTGTGATCAACGCGCTTCGCTGGCCCGCTAACTCATCACCGATTGGCAGGTTGCCTTTCGGTCAATCCGCCGCAACAAGCCCCTCAACACGCGCCCGGGCCCCACTTCGTAGAATTGATTGAAGCCTTGTTCTAGCAGGTAGCGCATCGAGGCTTCCCAGCGAACCGAATGCACGACTTGCTTGATGAGCAACTGTCGAATTTCCTCGGGGTCATCATGAGGTCGGGCATCGACGTTCGAGATGACTGGGATTTTTGGTGGCCGCATATCGACGTCTTTCAGGGCTATTTCGAGTCGCGCGACCGCGGGATTCATGATTTGGGTATGAAACGCTCCGGCCACGGCCAAGGGCACCGCTTTCATCGCGCCATGTTTTTCGGCCAACTCGGCGGTCCGCTCGCACGCCGCGTTGGTGCCAGAAACCACGATATTGCCCGGGCAAAGAAAGTTAGCCACCTCGAGGATGCCGTCGCCACGGGCTTGCTCGCAAAGCGTCTCGATCTGCACGGGTTCCAAACCCAGAACGCTGACCATTCCGCTAGGCGTGGCGTCGGCGGCCTCCTGCATCGCTTCCCCACGAAGCTGAACAAGTCGCAGCCCCGCTGCGAAATCCATGACGCCCGCGAAGACCATGGCGATGTATTCGCCAAGGCTTAACCCGGCCGCCGCTTCGCACGACAGCACCACCTCTGGCGATTCGTCACGCAAGGATTCCAGGGCCGCCAAACTTGTGACGAACAACGCCGGCTGGCTACGAATGGTCGAATCGAGATCTTCCGCGGGGCCTTCAAAGCAAAGCGTTGAGAGGCGGTAGCCGAGGATTTCATCGGCATGGTCGTAAAGCTGCTTGACGACAGGAAGTCGCTCGGCCAAGTCGCGACCCATGCCGACGAACTGAGCACCTTGTCCGGGAAAGAGAAACGCGATGCGGCTCACGAAGCGACCTTCGATCAACGAGTATAGGACAACGATTCTAGCAGGCGGAAAATCCG